>PVMK01148168.1_pt1 | contig 55238 bp, 56 predicted proteins | sample 1853481 | NCBI WGS metagenome assembly PVMK01 (sample SAMN08533507, study PRJNA380276) | Marine sediment metagenome, whole genome shotgun sequencing project.
ACATTCTCGGCCATTTTTGAGAAGACGGAATTCTCTTCCACATTCCTATCAGTTTCCATCTACCTTGCACTCCACGAAAGGCTATGGCACTATAACTCCCCATTTTCATATGGCCTATTGCTTGTTGATGGATGTGACTTATGGAGTCTCTTCCTGAATTAGTCGGAACCGTACATATTATTTTTGGCCCATACCGTGGGAATCCCATTGCCCTGTATATGCGTCAGGATGGTTCCATCTGCCAGATTTCTCCTCGTATCTACCCTTGGAATCGTAGAGTCGGAATTGGTGATACCCCCAACCGTGCTGCGGCTGATTTTGAAAACAAATGGAAAGAAGCCGGCTTAGCTGCAGAAATGTATACCGGCCCTCACTGGGAAGGCGGGATCAAGCCAGAGAAACCCAAACCGCCCCCCAAACCGCCGGCTACTCCTGCTACGAAACCAGCAGCAAAACCTGACGCTCAAACTTCAGCGATCGAAAAGCCTGTAGCTTCCACAGAAGCTACCCCACCACCCGCCAAAGCCGACGACTCGGCTCCGCAAGAAACCCCTGCATCATAATTTTTTCGTTTTCTTGTTTTCCTATTGCAACATACCTGGCTGGAATTATGTGGAAGATTTTAGCCCTTAGCTGCATAGTGACGAGCAGCTTTGATAAAAGCCGAAAACAGTCGTTTTTGAAGAACATCTTGGCGGTAGAGAAACTCTGGATGCCACTGCACCCCTAGCCAAAAAGGATGGTCATCAGCCTCAATGGCCTCGATCACTCCATCTGGGGCCACGGCGCTAATATGCAATGAATGCGGGATGGTTTTGACAGATTGATGATGCGAACTATTCACGGGCATACTGGATTTTTTGGTAATTTTTCGAAGCAACGTCTTAGGTTCAATGTGAACGAGATGCGCCGTTTTGTCTGCTGATTTTTTTGGCAGATGCTGAATCTTGGTTGGAATCTGACCGGGAATATCTTGAATCAACGTCCCACCCAAGGCCACGTTCATGGATTGCATACCTCCACAAATCCCAAACGTTGGCACATGATGCTCAAACGCTAGCTTCGAGAGACCGAGTTCCAATCGCGCCCGCTCTTCGCTCATTCGCTGAAAGGGATATTTCTGGGACTCTCCATAGAATCGAGGAGCCAGATCAGACCCACTGCCCGTCACAAGTAACCCATCCAACCGCTGCAAAATGAATGTCTGCTGGGCTCGACCTTGAACCAGAGGGAGGACCAATGGAACGCCTCCTGATTCTTGAATAGCTTGAAGATACCGGGCTCGTAAAAAATAGGTGGGCTCTTTGCCCCCCATATCTTTTCGGTTACCGCTGTTGAAATCCGGGGTAACCCCTATGACGGGTTTGACGATTTTATTGGAAGGACTCAGAAACTTAATCCAAACTTTCTGTCAAATAAGCTTCTTCATCGTATGCGGAAACCCCAAAAAATCTAACGGGTTCGTTGCCTTTCAAATGGTCCGGCGTAATGATATAGGTGCCATGCATACTGTTTTCCCATACAACCTGAGCGGTTTCAAGATCACCACCGGTCACCCCATACGTCAACCCTCCAACAATTCCCCCTAGGATGGCATAGGCTATCTTCACAGGCGAATACACCAATGATAAGAAAAAACTTCCAACACCCAATGCGGCCTCATTATTTGCACTACTTTCCTCTTCAGCTGCAAAGCTGACGCCGGGTGCCCCAAATCCCACAACCAGAGCGAAAACGATGAGCATAAAAACACTTGTCCCTTGTTTGAGTAAACCTGCACAAAAATGGTCAGATTGCTTCATCACGCGTGCCCCTCCTTTTCTCTGTGTCCCTAAAAACCAATTGGCAATACGCCACCACCAAGATTTCTACCTTCTTCTCTCTTAATATTTCAGTATACACGACAGCAAAGTTTATGCCGAGGCTGATTCTATACTCTTTGTAAATTCTTCTACATCCAATTCGACCATAATCTGTTGCTTTATTTTCTCGGCCTCACGTTGAATCGCATCATCCGTTTCCGAAATGAGAAAACCAGCTGAGACCTGAACATTCTCCTGTTTGATGCCCTGCCGAATAAAGATGTCTAACTTGTGGAAACAGATGAATTGGATAAATAAGTCGTACCCTAGTTTTTTATAGTCTTCTCGTTTATCGCTTGGTATCACTTGAAGATGTTCTTCAATCCATGACTGAAATGCGAGCTTTTCCTCCAACCGTCGGATTTGATTTCTCTCTATGAGAATGCCGACTTGCACCCCGCCTTTCCAAGATCGTTTTTTGACATTAAAGACACAGTGTATTGCGTCGGAAGCACCTTCAACCGTTTCAGGTCCATAAAAAAGGGTAATTCGGAAAAGCGGAATCTGTGGTGGTGAAAGTAGAGACATCGTGCAACTACCCACTTTCTCAAAGAAGATTGCCAGGACGCAATGGCAGAAAATACGTCTTTATAAGACAAGTATCAAGCCTACCGCATTTGGGTTGACACTCGTCAATCTTGAACGATAAAGTCTTTCCAGATGATTGTTGACAGATCTTGATTTTTGCCTGATTAAAGAAGGGGTAAGGGCATGTTCGGCACCCTGGGGTTCTCAGAACTGATGATCATTTTAGTGATTATCTTGATTATTTTCGGGGCCGGTCGGCTGCCACAAATTGGTGAAGGCGTAGGGAAAGCCCTGAAAGGGTTCAAGAAAGAGGTTGCTGACCTTCCTTCTGCAATGGATCCCAATGATCCACAGACGCCTCCACCTGCTGGAGAACCAGTCGGAGACGCGTCAGAACCTGTAGCCCAGGCATCAGCCCCTGACAATCCTCCGACGGGACAAGCAGCCAATCAACCCTATCAACCTGGTCCAGAACAGACCCCAGGCACAGCGGCGGCTATGCTCTATCAAGGGGCTGGGCCAAAACCGGCTCAACAGCCCAACAAAGGCTCGAATGTTTCCGCCTCCGCCCCAAGCCAACCAAGCATGACGGCTCCAGGCCCAATGTCTATGGAAGACCGACAAGCACAGCCGGCACCAATCGCCTCCGCGCAATATCCTCCACTACCGCCAGGGGCTCAAGCTAAACCTTTGGCTAAAAGGCCTTCAGCCATTGTCAATAAACAAGCCGTAGCACGGGTCCAAGCTCAGCAGGCTGCCCGCAAAGCCCAAGCGACCACAACAGCACCTCAGGATATGCAGTCATTAGGTGAAGGGCTCGGAAGTGCGGTACGCACCTTTCGAGATGCCGCAGCAGATATTAAAAATTCCATTGATCCCCAGATGCGGACCATTCAAGCAGAAATGGAAGCCGCCGAGGTGGAAATGAAAGAGTCTATTGAGGCGGCCAAACAACCATTGGCTCCAAAAGAACCCTCCGGCTCCGTATAGCTGTTTCTTGCCTAACTTGCCTTTCTTCTCAAAACCCATAACCTTTATTGGGGCTCTTTGCCTTTTCACTTCTATAGGGTGTGTGGTCGAAACAACTCCAGAATCTCCCGACCGGGTTACGGAACGACTCATCGTTTTGTTAAGGGATCCCCAACCTGATACCCGTCGAACAGCAGCATTATCTTTGGGGAAAATTAGTGATCCTCAAAGCATTTCGGCGTTAGTATCGGCCTTATCTGATCCAGATGAGGAAGTTCGGCAATGGAGCGCCTGGGCCTTGGGGAACCTCGCCAGCTCGCTCACCAAAGAAGCTTTAGTGAGCTTAGTCCAGCATGTTGCCGACCCATCAGATTCCGTTCGACAGGCTGTCGTTTTAGCCTTAAGGCAAACGACTATTTCCGAAGACGTGATGCAGGTGTTAGCAGAAGCCTACACTATCTCCACCCCTGCAACCCAACTCACGATTATCCAAACGCTCGCTCAGTTTGAATTTCCATTTGCCTATGCTCTATTCATTCAAGCTCTTAAAAGTCCTGATCCATTGATTCGTCAAACCGCTATAGCAGGACTAGGCGAACTCGGAGATCCCCGTGGTCTCTTAGTCATGCGCACACACCTTCTTCAAGATTCCAATGTGGGTGTACGATCTGAAGCAGCATTTCGCCTAGGCAAATTAGGAGGCCCCGCCGATATACCCGCGCTCCGCCAGGCCAAGGAAACAGACCCTACCCCCAATGTTCATTTTTGGGCAACATGGAGCCTGGAGCAAATTAGATCCGAGACCTAACCGTCAAAAAGAGTATCATTCCTCATCCCCTTCCATTGATTGAATACTGAGGGAAAAGGCATTACAATCTCCCCCTAATGTGGCTTATGGAGTTGAAGATAACCAATCAGAGACTGTGGTTGGGACTGGGCCTCGGCTTCATAGTTCTATTAACCTTCGGTTGCTCAACTACTCCCGTTAAGTGGTACAAGCCAGGCGTCAGCCAGGCAACCTTTTCCCGCGATAAAACGGATTGTGAAAACGCATGGCTGGAAACAGGAACTACGCAAAAAACCAAAGAGGTCTATTCTTTTGAGGGATGCATGGAGGCCAAAGGCTACCGTGCTGCCATTTCCAGCCCTCCGCAATAATTGATCACCCCTGTCGAGATTCAAAGTCTAGGAGGAAAATCCTCAAAACACATTTTGAAGGAAGCGAATATAGTCCAAGAGGGGGATAGACAGATCGTTTCTTTTGTCGTGTATGGTATTGGCATACGGTAGGCGGCATGAGTAACATTTAGAAAAATTTCATAAGGGATGGCGCACGGAAAAATGAAAAAGGTACTGTTAGTCGATGATAATACCAGTGCACGCAAGGCCTTGAGCCTCGTCTTGGATTCTCAACACTTAGAATGCGTTGAAGTAAGCAATGGCTCCGAAGCCCTCGAATGGTTAGCCACACACCAGGCTGATCTGATCATTTCTGATAATCAAATGCCGGTTCTGACAGGGTTAGACTTCATCGATCAAATACAATTGCACCAATACCCTGCGAATAAATCTCCCGTTATTCTCTTAAGCGGGCATCTCAACGAACAGGATAAGCGTCGTGCCCGTAAGGCCGGAGTGTTTGCCATACTGGATAAACCCTGCAATTTCAGTGAATTTCTCTCTATGGTTCAATTAGCCCTTCAGGGCTAACACCATTGCGGCTTATCTGGCCCATTTTTTCCGCTATTGTTTTCTCGCATCTACCCACAGCTCACTACACAAAAATCCTGCTATTTCTGATAACTGCATGAAATCTCTTAAACGCTAACCCGTTCGCGGTATTTACTCTACTCCCTCCCTCTAGATATCTCTTTAAGTAACAAGGAATTTAGATCACCCGTTCCCTATTGGACTTTCATAAGACTGCGCAATTGAAGGCGTGATTCCAAAGGACGGAAGTACGGCGATAGAGATAGTTACACTAATTTACAAAGGAGAAACCTGATGCTAAAAATATTCGGCGGAATGATCATAGGATCTATGATGACCATGATGCTTTTAGGGGGCGCTTCCGCTGCTGACCAAGTTCTGGCCAACGTCCAAACATTATACGTCGACCAGATCAATCGACCAGATGCGACAACCACCATCCTGCTTTTAGTGATTATAAGTATCTTTCTAGGAACCCTAACCATGTGGCCAGCAAAACCCGTCATGGAAACCGAAAAAGTCATTAAAAATTTACGCCGCCATTGCAAGTAAGGGTTCATGTTGTCCGAAAACCCAAGGACGGGTACGAATAATTTCAATCAAGCATTTGGAAGGTTTCAGAACGGATTACAGGAAAAGAGCAATCAGCAACACCATGCAATTGCTACAAATCTCCAATAAGCTGTAAGTGAGGATGAGAAGCTACCACAGGATCTATCTGATAGTCTTTCAAACCGTTAAACCCACATCCTTTCTTGAAATATTTGCGTTTTGAGAGGTAAAACACAGGTTCAATATTTCCATCATGGTATCCGAAAGAATTCTTTAGGATTACTATTGATGAAAATTTCCTCGTCTCAAGCCCATACATTCCTTTCGCCCCTCCTCCCCCAAAAGCTTGGTAACCGTCAAGAATCTCCACTTTCCTCAAACCAGAGGACTGAGGAACAAGCCGAAATTGAGAAACTCCGAAAAAGAGACCAGGAGGTTCGCACTCACGAACAAGCCCATATCGCGGCCGCGGGAGGTTTAGCAAAAGGTGGTGCGAACTTTTCCTTTCAACGAGGTGCCGACGGAAAACAATACGCGGTAGGAGGAGAAGTAAACATTGATACCTCTCCAGTATCAGGCAATCCTGAAGCCACGATTCAGAAGGCCAAACAAATTCGCGCCGCTGCCCTAGCGCCAGCCGACCCCTCAGCGCAAGACCGTGCCGTGGCTGCGTCGGCGAGTGCCCTGGAAGCCCAAGCTCAACAAGAGATCCAGAAAGAGGAACAAGAAGCCTCGGCGTCTTCGGATGAGGATGTCCCAGGAACCTTTTCTCGCATCGATCTTTTTGCTTAAGACCTTCTCCCTCGAGTTTTCTTTTACACCTCTCATTCGCTTCGATGATATGCCCATCGGTCGGTAAATGGGCAGACTTTGCTACCTCCATTCATTCATCATTTGCCCACCATGATCTTCGCCTCCACTGTCTGACTTCAACACTGGTTGTCTTTCATGGCCTACTAAAATCAATGCATAACCTTCCGCGCAGACGAACTTCCCTTCAGCTAAAAAGTTGGCAACGAATTTGCTTGAGAAGGTTTTTGTGAAAGCCAGAGAGACCATCCACATCTTTGAAGAATCCAGTATAAAGCGTGTTCACTATCTTTTCTTGAGGAACATCTTTTGAGCAGGTGGAGCAAATGAATGTTTCTGAAAAAATGAAACGAGATTGGAATCAACGCGCACAGCATCACGCCCGGTTTTGGATTGCCACAGAAAATTATCAAACAGAAGAAGTATTTACGCAATCAGGACAGGACACGGCACAGGCACTCATAGAGGCTGTGAAGGGTTTATATCAACCATCCTGGAAAGTCTTGGACATTGGCTGTGGAATTGGACGTGTGCTGAAGCCTCTCGCCAAGCATTTTCATGCCCTAGTAGGTATCGATGTGTCCTCCACAATGATTGCCCAAAGTAAAGCATGGCTCTCCGAGTACCCCCATGTCACAACCTTCGAAACCTCCGGCATGGATCTCCATGAATTCAAAGATCAATCCTTTAACCTGGTGTACTCCTATGTGGCCTTTCAACATATGCCCCGGCCCGTTTTTGAACAATATTTAGCCGAAATCAATCGAGTGCTCACTCCCGAGGGCTATCTGGCCTTACAGCTCCCAATCGGTCCCTATTCTGATGTGCCGATTGAAGATACCATTGGCATTCGCTCATACCCGATTCAAGAAATCAAACAAAAACTTGGCGACAATGGTCTGGCCTTTTTCAACGACACAAATGTTCATCACCCATCAACCGACTCAGATCAACCAACTGATCATCACTTTCACATCATCAAGAAAACCCATACCATCAAGCCTGCTATTACAGGCGAATGGGCGCAATTGGAAGATCCCCAATACCCTTCTCCGTTGGACATGCATCTCTATGAGACCTATGCGGAGGACTGTATAAAACTGGGCAAGCCTGAAGAGGGAATTCAGACCTTACAATCTCTCGTACGGCGAAATCCTGCGCATTTATCTGGCTGGTTACGATTAGCCGCTCTTTTCCTGGAAACAGGCCAAGTCCAGCAGGCTTTATCCACTATGAAAGAATTGACAGCTCTTCATCCGCAGTACCAAGAAGGCCAGACAACATTTCAAAAATTGCTCAAGAAATGTGCGCATCTTTACTCTCATCCCGTTCCTTCTACAAAAACCCATAAGTGCACGGACTCCGCCCACAAGCAAGAAGAACTCAACCCCGTATAATTTTTTTAGGGAAAAAGTGGAGAATAATAATGGCTCGGCCCACATGTACCTTTAATTCTGTTTTTTGGGGCCAGACTATCTCATGATGATAACCCCATGGTAGGCTGAGCATTAATATCAATCGCTTTTTATAGACCAGGCTACGATCCATGAATGCGAGTTCCAGACCCTCTGCCTCTTCACTCGCTCCACACCCCCCTCTCCGCGACTATTACCACACCGAAGAACAACGTGAGCAACTCTTAGCCGCACAATTTGATCGTGTAGAACCCGATTACAATTGGATCACTCAAGTTTCATCCTTTGGCACTGGGAAATGGTATCGACAGCTTGCACTCAAAAGGGCAGGACTCACCAAGGGGAAGACGGTTCTTGATGTCGCCTGTGGGCCAGGCACCGTCTCAGTGTGCGCACAACAAATCGTCGGGGAGACTGGCAAGGGTTGTCGGATTGGACCCTAGCCACGGCATGGTGACCCAAGCTCACCAGCAGGGCGTCTCAACAGTTCTACAAGGCAAGGCCGAACATCTTCCCTTTCCTGACTCAAAGTTTGATTTTATCAGCATGGGTTATGCCCTTCGCCATGTCTCAGACCTCACCATCACGTTCAAAGAATACTTTCGTGTGCTGAAACCCGGTGGGCAACTTCTTATTCTGGAAATCTCCAGGCCAGATTCCTTTCTTCCCTATCAGATGAGCCGGTTTTTTTTAAAACGGGTCATTCCATGGGTGGCATATTTGGGGACCAAAAATCCACATGCTCACAAGCTCATGAAATATTATTGGGATACAATTGAATCATGCGTCCCACCGGAAACCATTCTTCAAGCCCTGAAAAACTCCGGCTTTAATCAAAGCCAGCAATATACCCTCTTTGGTGGATTGCTTAGAGACTATTCCGGCTGCAAACCGTAACTAAACAGATATTCCTCCTTCGTCCGCCAACTTCACCTACCACTATGTTCTTTGGCCGGGATCGATCTTTCCTTGACTTAAGTCTTTCTGAAACAGACCGACAACATCAGGAATGGGACGAAACCATAAAATAGGCATCGCCTGTTCCTGCCTTCTTCTCACATTCCTGACCCATTGTGCGGGCACACCCCACAATCCCCAATTAGCAAACCAATGCCACCAGGGTTTACATTCCGCTTTTCAAGAACTTGATCAAGCCAAAGCTGAGGGATTTTCTGGGGCGGTGAGCTGGACAAAAGCTGCGACGTTACTGAGCACAGCAAAGCTTCAGCAACAATTTGATAAATTTCCGAATTGCATCAATAAAGTCAAACGGGCCCGTTTTTACATCAAGGAAAGTCAAAAAACTTAACTGACAAATCCTCCTGCATCAAATATTCGGTCCAAGTCAAAATCGCATTCGAATACCACCATTCCAGCCAGGGCAGTCAAATAGAGGCCAAAACTTTTGTTAACGAATTAATCGTTCAAAGGGAGAGAGGGCTTTGTTTTAACGCGGCGAACATTCTGCTTCTGCGTTGTCACGTATGGTCGCCATAAAACTCTTCCGCACTTGCCAAAAGTCTTTCAAATTGAGTAACAGACGATACCAGCTATTGGGCGAACGCCACAACATCGTAAAGTAGTCGAATAAAATATGGAAACGTTCATAATGACGATAGTAAAACTCCTTGTACCGTAGCTCCATACGCTCTTTGGTCAACCCATTGGGAATGAAAACAAAGTTGACACAATTCATCAACTCCCAGTCTTCGTTAAAACTGCCATGCTCCCGCACCCCTTCGTAGGACGGTGCACCAGGAAACGGTGTGAACTTGGCCAGATTAAGATCATCTAGCGGCAACTCCAGCGCATAGTCAAAAGTGCGGTCAATGCTCTCTTCCGTCTCTCCCGGGAGCCCCATAATAAACAGCCCCTTGGTACGAATCCCCGCTTGTTTGATCAGTTTCACTTTCTCACGAATCATATCCAGATCAGAGTTTGAACGGTGCAGTTTTAACAACTCGGGATCACCGGTCTCGATACCCAAGCTTATCATCCAGCAACCAGCCTTTTTCATTAACTTCAACAGATCCAAATCAATATGTTCGGCGCGGACTGCGCAATTAAACGTGACACCGGTCTTGCGCTCAATCATCAAATTGCAGAACCCCACCACCCGTTTTTTGTGCAGCGTGAAGAGATCGTCATAGAAATTGATATGGCGAATACCGTAGCGCTCTTTTAGGTGCAGCAACATTTTCAACATATAGGCGGGTGAGTTATAACGAAAAGACGATTTAAAAACGGTCCGATCACAATAGGAACAGGTATAAGGACAGCCACGACTAGAGACGATGGTGGTGCCCGGCCCTTTGGGATAGTTAAAGATAGGCAGGTTATAGGCGTCGGGGAAACCGGCCAGTTTCTCATACGCGGGGTAAGGCAAGGTATCTAAATCAAGGGCTTCCTGGCGGGGCAGAAACCCGGTAAAAACCACTTGCCCATCATGGCGATATAACAGACCATGCTGCTCAAAAGGCCCTGGCGCTTCCGCCCCCTGCAGATCTTGCTGCATCAAATAGAGCAATGTATTCTCCCCTTCACCGACAACACCGAAATCGATCACCGGGTACTCTTTCATCAGCGATTCCCGCAGGGCAGAGATATGGGCACCGCCACAAATGATGGTGGTGTTGGGTGCGATCGCTTTAATTTTTTCCGCAATGCGTATGCCTTCCAGAAAAGCTGAAGTAGTGGCGGTAAAACCGACAAACTCCGGTTGCTCCGTCCGCACCAAATCATAAATCTTCTCATAGTCATCGGGGTGGGCGTAACAATCGTGGATGAAAGCTTGGTGACCATGTTGTTCAACCCAAGCGGCTAGACTACAGAGTCCTAGAGGCGGCATGATATTAGCGATGCGCGATACATCCTTCTCCCCCGCTATCCAGCACTCCCCCATGGGGTGAATCAGGACAATTTTCCTTTTCAAACTATCTTTAGCCTGCTGCGTATCGATTAAGTTGTTGCCGCAACTGCTCACCTCACGTTTCTCGATCTGAAGTAGAGAATTTGTTATGGACATAGCAGAGTTCCCCCAACACTAGCTTGGTTAAATTGGGCAGGAATGATAAACCGCTCCCATAGCTTAAACGCCCAATAAGAGTCGGCCGCATAAGCCATCCGCATTACGGGCATTTGAGTCAGTTACTCTAACCTTCATTTTCAGGGTTTAACGTCGTAAAGAAAACCGGTAGATTTGCTTGAATTGATCACCAGAAGAATAGGGATTTTTAAGGGGTTTTTTGATTTAGATCTGAAATTACCAAAGTACCCGATTGAGGTCAATCCGCAGACTCCAGCGTCTGCCATGCGGGAGTTCACCCTCCGAATAGGTCTGACTGGCCCTTTTCCCATGGATGATACCAGAAATAGAGAGAAAAGTAGCGGTCAAGTCACCCCGTGCAGGCTTTGTCACGTGGATACACGGCTCCTCTGTTGGGGTAACCTTTCAATCGTGTGTTCCCCCAGAAACCATTCTCCAAGCTCTGGAAGACTCTGGCTTTATTCACGGTTCACCGCCCAAAGGGCGGGGCTTATTAATTTAGCCATTCCCCGGAGCTTACGTCCTTTTCACTGCACAGCCCTGGGAGAAATACGCAAAGGGCTTGGGAACCCAGGGGAAATAAAAAGTTTTCAGAGAAGGGAGATCCCAAGATTGGGATTGGATTAATTGAGACATGGGTCGGTTGAGATGGCAACCATTTCCTATATATTTCCAATAGGGGGTCAACCGATCCTGCCACCACCGGACTGAGCGATCAGGACTCTGCCCATGCTCCAAGAACAAAAACCGACCATTTGGTTTCAGAACGCGATAGATTTCCGATATAGCCAATGGAACCTGAGGGATACTACAAAGGGTCCAAGTACTGACCACTGTGTCAAACATCATGTCGGCAAAAGGGAGTCTTTCTGCCGACGCGATACTCCATCTGACCATAACGTTCCCATTTGAAGCATAAGACCGAGCGAACGGAACCATCCCGGGATTCGGATCAATAGCCGTCACTAAACTCACGGCAGAAGGGTAACAGGACAGATTCACCCCCGTTCCAAACCCAATTTCCAAGATATTTCCCGACGTCTGTGCCAATACGCCCTCCCTAATCGGCTTCAAGGTCGCCTGGTTCATGGTCCAATCCAACAGCCCGGGAAACACCTTTCGTGAATACCACCCACCAATCGCCACTCTTTACCAACACCCTAAGTTCGAGATTAACAATGAAACCCCTGCCCTATTATCAAGCCATTGAAATCCATTAATTTCTTTTAAAAAAGGTCCAAAAAGTTCGAGGACATTATCCCATTTTGAATGAGTTAGAATCCATGAAAATGAAATTTTTCCCTTTAAAAGGCAGATATTTTTTCCCCGGCACAAAGGCCAGACGAAATCCACCAATCGATTCAATCCAAGGTTGAAAGGTTAAGTCGAACTTGGGCTTAGTTCTCTTTGCAAGATTTTGACACCCAAATATTTAACAAACCCACGTCTGAAGGGGTAAAAGCAAAAAGAGGTATAAAATATTGGCAGTATTCTATTTATTCGATTAAGGTAAATCCTTCATGAAGACAAAATAATGTAAAGATCTTTTAGATGAACAGCATGGATTCAATACTAAAGAAGCAAACGTCAAAAAAGGATTGGGTTCGCGAATCACGCTTTGGTCGGTGGTTCCTTTCAACAAATATTTGGTTCCAGTATGTCTTGAGTGAGGCTTTTTTCGATTTAAAACAGCTCCTCAAAAACAGGCTTTCTGGAACACACCGTATATTGGATGCCGGTTGTGGGCAGGGGCTGGCATTTGTGCTCTTGGAACAACACTTTCAACCAAAAACCATCATAGGCGTTGATATTGATAAGGAGGAGATTAGTCTGGCCCCGGAAGCGGCTAAGCGCTGTAAGTGTGAAGTGGAATTTGAAAATAGTACGGTTTGCAACCTGAATATCCCAGGTAGCTCAATTGATATGATATTTTGCCATCAACTCATTCACCATATTTCCGATCAATCCAAGGCATTGGAAGAGTTTTATCGTATACTCGTGCCTGGTGGCCTCATACTCATCGGTGAATCTTGTCGTTCATTCATTAACTCGTTCTATGTGCGCCTTCTTTTTCGTCACCCATTGCAAGTTCAAAAAACGGCGGACGAATATGTTGAGCTCATCAAATCTATCGGATTCAAGATAAACGATAATGATATTAAGACCTCAAGGCCTTGGTGGTCACGTAAAGATTTCGGCTTGACAGAAAAAATAGGATTACCGCAAAAACGACAAGAGCCGACAGAGATTTTGATAATTGCCAGCAAGCCTTATTAGAAGTATTGAAACCTAAAAACCTCAGTTGACTGCGCATTGATAACTGTAAAGTATTGGAAATTAATCACATACCAGTACTTTGCTTTCACCTGCCATACACCTGACTCATCTCCAGAAGTTCCCAATGCATGCCCCCTACCCCTAACGATTGATTAGATTGACGGTACCCAAACACCAAAGCCCGCCCCCGTGAGGAGGCAGGCTCTGTGTGCGGGTTGTTAGTGGGTTAGATGCTGGTTTGGTTTGAAGGGGGGGCAGATCACACAGAGCTTCGTGTTTGGATTGTTTGGAATAGCTTCATCATATTTGAATAACACACATCCTCACACCTTATTCTGCTTAACGAGGTGTCCACAATCCCAGAAGAATTTCATAGTTTACTAAGCGGGATACAAGGCATTAGTGGCGATTGACTGATAAAGTTTAGGTCTGTGGTATATGAATGTTTGCCAAGTAGAAGCCCGGTTAAAAATAAAATGAATCTAAAGAGCCGTACTTCTAATATAAAATTTATTCTGAAGTTCGAGCAAATGATTTCTTAGTCTAATTCAATTGTGGCGTACTGACCGGAGCGTCCTTCCTGCCTAGCAATTGTCCCAGTTTTACCTTTGACATCGCCCAGAAAAAGCGCAGCAGTCTGAATAAGTGGGAAGGGTGTTGCAGAGTGAGCTTGGTGTAGTACCAGGGGATTTTAGTTTGACTGTAAAAAGACATCAGCACACTTTTGTAGTGACTGTTTAATTGATCAATAGTCATGCCTTCCGGTGCCCATAGAAAATTCATGCCGTTCATTTTCTTCCAATGATCATCGCGAATATTAGTACCGTAGATGTCGCGATAGATGGGCGAGCCGGGGTAGGGGGTGAATTTGGTAAGGTTCATAATGGTGAGGGGCACGCTTTTCACAAAGGCTTTGGTTGTAGCTATGGTCTCTTCGGTTTCGCCGGGATAACCCAGCATAAACAGCCCTTTGCTACGAATACCGGCCTTCGCTGTCCAGTCCAGGGCTTCCCGCGATTTGTCCAAAGCAGCGGCTTTATCCATTTTTTTTTCCGCCGCGCACCGGAGCCGGATTCCAGGCCAAAGCTGATTTCCCAGCAGCCGGCCTTTTTCATCAAATGCAGTAAGTCGGGTTTGACCACATCAACTCGTGATGCACAACTCCAGGTGATTTTCATACCGCTGTTAATAATTAGCTCGCACAATTCGGTGGTGCGTTTGCGGCTGGCAGTAAACAAGTCATCGACGAACATAACATGCCGAATGCCATAATTGTTTTGCAGATGCTGGAGAATTTCAAACACTCGTTCTGCACTATAGGCGCGCACCGTCGCGCCAAAGGTCGAGGTATCACAAAACTTGCAGTGAAAGGGGCAGCCACGAGAGGCGGCGATAGAGGCTACCGGACCACCGGGAAAATCGTAAATAGCAGGTCGATAGGCGTTGGGAAAATCCGGCAATAAATCCCAGGCTGGCATGGGTAGCCGATCCATATTTTGGTCAATGCTATGGGAGGGGGTTTTTACCACCTTGGAAGTGATGTCACCTTTCTCGATAAATACCAGGCCAGAGACCTGTTTCAAATCGCCACCGGCTTTCAATGTGTTGAGCAGGTTTACCAGGATTTCTTCCCCTTCACCCAACACCGCAATATCAAACTCCCGAAACCGCTCCATGGTTTCAACCGCCATCGATGAAATATGGGGGCCGCCCACAATAATGATGGTCTCGGGCAGGGCGAATCTAATTTTTCGGGCGATTTCGGCCCCGCACCAAACACCGACAGTAAACAGGGTTATACCCACATAGGCAGGTTTGTCGGCAACCACCTGAGCAACCACATCCTCTACCGTCATATCAAAAATATCGCTTTCGATAATGGCTGGCTGGTAACCGTGGTTACGAACTTCTGAGGCCAGATGCAGTAGGCCCAGTGTTGGCGTTTTGTTGGTGATATGTTTGACGAACTCGTAACCTTTGGCAATACGTTCGTAGGGTGGGGTAATCAGCGTAATCTTTTTATTGACAGTCGACATCCCGCAGCTCCGGTGTGCTCTCCTTATCTACTTATACGTGGCCGTATGGTATACCTTTCAGCCTAAAAAGCAACCATCCCTCCACAAGAGCGGATAAGGGATAGGGTTTGTGATATTAGATTTGCACTATTAAAAAAAAGCCCAACCCCGTGAGGAGTCAGACTCTTATGGAAGGTTTTGATGGGTCGCCCCCCGGACTAGGTGGTAGGGTGCAGAACAGGTCTGGCATAAAAAAGCGTGGCTCTAATGCTCATTCACCACATGGACGAATCACTGGCGCAGAAAGCCGTCAGAGACGCCGTGATCGTGCACAGCCTCACAACAGGATGAACCTGACTTTCAGCCGGCAAATGTTTTTGCTTTGAATTGGACTCCATTTTCAAAGTTTTGTATTCTAACCCTGTTGTTATCTGATCGGCCGCTTGCGTGAGAAAGCGGGTGAACGAAACGGTACGACCATCACAATAACTCGGGGTACTAAACATGAAACGAATCACTTTCTTATTTATTCTACTCTGCACACTCTTATCACCAACATTGGCCACAGCCAATGTTGCTGCAGTGCGAGCCTGTTTATCATCCTGGCCAGACCATCCCTTCGATGCGAATAATCCTTCTTATAGATCGGTATCGGGGAAAGTGAAGATCTTTGGGATTGGTGGCGACATCAATGAATCCATTCCCACCGAAAAACCAGAGCTGGTGTTGATCCATCCAAATATCAGTATCATGACCGGATCCAGCATGACGTTGATGAATCCCAACGGCTGGTACTGCCTGATTTCCAAGGTCAATGTGATGGCTTCCAGTACCATCAATCTGCACTGCAAGGCGCATCTGGCATCGAGTAAAGAAGGTACCACCGTATTAGGGGGTGGCGACGATCAGGGCGTGACGGTAATGGGAAAAGCGACGATTAATCGCCAGGGTTGTGAATAAGAAATCTTTCGTCACAAACGCGCTCTTACCGTAGCCGACGGACAGCCCCAGTGTTCTTCGCCAGGTTGACTCGCATGGCCCCCCGTAAATGTTACCGTGGTGCTGGTCAAGGTCGAGCCAGGGGTGGGATCAATGATAGGCGGCAACACCTGGCTATCAATTACCCAGGTCCTTCTATGTTCTTGAGCGTGTAGTGTTCGATTTACATCACTTCCCCAATAATCACAAACAGCCGGACCTTCAGTGTCACGGACGCGTTCACGCCGTCCCTCTGTTCATCCATAAACCGCTTCTTTTTCATACAGGTCATCCTCAGGTTGAGGAGAAAACCTAACATATCAAGTGGCACAAAATTCTGGGGGCAGTCTGCGAGGAGGGTATCCCCGTTCGCTGCGTCAATGGCGGGACGCCATTTCAGTGTTTCAGGGAAGAGAGGGTTAAGGGGGAGGGAATGTCCCGTATGGAATCGGGTCTCGGGATTTATAGACAAAACCTGTTGCGGGAATTGTTTCGGAGAACTCCCAAGCTAACATGATCTAAGGGGTTAAAGAATGTTTTACCATACGGGTTTCAAGAAAAAGTAAAATATCCTCTTTCCCTACCACCCGGCAGGTTCGCGCTGCTGCCGATCGAACATCGCGCGTGGCGCCAGGCTGCACGCGCAGGGCCGTTAATCCGACCCGACCTGCTTGTAGTTGAATTTCTGCCCGCCGATCGAGGATTCGAACATCAGACCACCCTTGCCCATCACGAAGGTCAGTGTGCCTTTGCGGTAGGAGGTATCGGCATGTGTGCCGGCACCCCCACCCGGGCCCGCACTCGCGCCAGTTCCAGTCGTGCCCACGCTAGCCTGTGCGCTAGCGGTGACGGCGATCGCCGAAGCCTGGGCATCGAATTCAAAATTGCCGCTCGTGAAGTCCTCATAGGCGCGCTTGTCCTTGAAAAATATGATCTCGCTGTAGACCTGCCCCCCCCAACTGAAAGCCGATCGTGATCTGCGTCATCGACGTAAAGCCTGTAACAACGTCGCTGGTATAGACCTGGCCTTTGCCGTGTGCGCCGCCTATGCCGATGGCGCCCTTGCCGATCGTCGGGAATACGGCATAGCCGTATGCCGAACTGAAATAGGGGGCGACGGTCGGATTGCCTTTGAACATGTTGATCGTCCCGGAATAGTCCTGGACGGTCTGGCCAGCATGGACAATTCCTGAGATTAGTAATAGGAAGGTTCCGATAATGGGGACCAGTGCCTTCATGGGTGTCACCTCATCTTGGGTTGCGGAAATAGGAAAAATAAACGGACTTTTTAAACGAACAGGAAAGTACCAAAGAAGCTGCGGGGCGTCAATCATTCCTTTCATCAGGCTCACTCGGTTCTCTTAAAGACAACACCCCCCTAACCACGTCCGGCCAAGAAGGCATTATCCATTATTTGGTTTTACTTTAGACCCCTACTGACATATTTCTTAGGGCAAAGCCAGTGCCCAGAGGAAGTGCAGTGGGGAACTCCCAAACTTTCAATCAATTACCGGGTGTCATATTTTTTCAGACGCCTGTTGTGGCGATCACATTGCGGAGGGGGGGCAGTATTTATTGCAGTTCCTTATCCAGCATGCCCCTATTTGATACAGGTTGAATGTGGCAGGCAAGGCGAGAGGGGAATAGGTGGTGAGTCAACAAGTGCTTGGGTTAGCGCAAACGGAACCAAAGCCCAACTCCGACGATGTGAGGCTCTTGATTCTCACAAAATCTGAATCAATTATTAGGGGGCACGTCAGCGTGTCTCCGCTTGAATTTGATTGCGGTTCCTCTCACTGTTGTGCAGGTATAGGAATACACATTATAGAGGGGGATAAAACCGTAAAGGCTACTCGTTGTACTAACATTAATGAGCGCATCTCCACCAGTTTTCTCTAGGTGTGCACCGCATAAATGTCTCCGAGGGACTTGGTCAGGAGCCCTCTGGTCCAGGGGATGCCGTAACGGGCGCGATAGTCATCGGCTGCCATGTGATGCGTCTTGAGAAGATGGGTGTGCAGCGTCCGATAGGACCGTCCGCACAGGAGACAAGGGAGGCAATCTTGATCAAAATACGCATCAAGTTCTTCCACCGTCTGGAAGATTTTTTTCACCGGATATCCAGGGAGTGGGGGAAGGCGGGGTTTCTTCTTGGCCATGATGAACGGGGTCTGTCACAAAGACTTCATCGCGACGAAACAGATTGGCATGAATACCTCCCCCCTGCAATGAGGGCATAGAGCTTTGCTGAGGAAGATGGCTTGTCTCCCGCTCGTGTTTGTATCTGACCTTTCTTGATCATGGCCATCACATCTATGCCTGCTAAGGTCCGTTGAGTCGCGTGAAAGGTTTTGAAGCCGAGCATGGGTCACAGTTATCATGTTCCGATATTTGCGACCGAACCACTTTTCGTGATGCCCTTCTATGTCTGGCGAAGGGAGCGAGGCCGACAGAGTTTGGCCAATCTCCAAATATTCGATAAGGCATAACGAGCCTCACATCATCCGGTGTAGGGCGTTGGTGTGTTGCCATCTTCTGCCACCGAGGGGACAGAATTCGGACTGATTACTCCTTAAACACATGGTCTACATCTGATTCATGGGTCCCAGGAGGGATGCCTGGTCGCCAGGCGCCATAGTCTCCCTCTGGACGGTGAACATACTGGTTGTCTTGCCGTTTGATCATCCATTCGACACCGGCTGCCCAGACTATCCGCATCTCGTCCTCCTCCATACAATCCGACCTCCTTTTGGTAGTTTGGTAGTAGTGTTATCGGAAAAAATGGCCAGGGAATAAAACGAAAGAGAGCCTGACTCCACACGGGGTTGGGCTTTGGTGTTTCTAGAGCAATGTTAGCGCTGGCATTGAACCGAGAGCACTCTGCCCCCCCGTCGTGAGGGTGGCATCCGTCTCATCACAAGGATTTGGTTTTGAGAGATGTTGTGAGAGCGTGGGACCCCTACGCCCCAACAGGCCAGGGGGGGGTCTGCCCATTGATGAAGAGAGAACTTGAGGTTGCGCCTGGGCCGCCACCTCATGCAGGCGGTTAACTATCGGATTTGCGTACTCAGGCCTTTCAGGTTTGGAAGGAAGCAGTGTGTGCATAAGGGATGGTGACATCGCTCGGCGAGTGCGTCCCATTTTGGTCGATACATGTTAAGTTGACAAAACCTCTTTTAGAAACTGATGGTCAGGCCAATGGCCAACTGAGGACATTTCGAGGAATTTGCACACTACCAACGCCCAGGATTTCGCCGGTCTCCACACTGACGATACGTGCATTCACTTCAAATGTTTTGGTGCCCAGCTCCGTATACGTCCCTATAATAACCGCATCCACACCCAAGAGACTCCCAATATGCTTCGCTGAGTTTTCATTGAAGCGACCAGTTCTTGTCAATGCCAATTCCCCTGTTACCATTTCCAATCGAAAACGCTCCACCACTTTGGCCGAGTCGGTTCGGTATAGGGCATTCGTCAACCTGTCGGTCAGGTAATGGCCTAGAGGCTTGTTCATACCCTTAGATACGTGGCTAAACGGCAAGACTGCCACGCGAGAAATCTTGTGAATCTGAATCGAGGTGGAAAGCTGTTGTGCCAATAGATCCACCCAGTGTGAAAGGAGTGGATGAGGCCCCTCTTTCTCAATTTCCTTGTCTTTCTCACCTGAAAAATCTTTAGGAAAAAACTGGCTGGCATACTGCTCCATAGGCAAGCGGAGTAGGTCCTCACCATGACCAATGGTAAACCATAGGCTTTTTCCGGTAATTAGGCTGGAGTCTAGGATTTTCCCCGTGGGAACGTCCAGAAGTAATAGACGCACCGAAATCTCATCCCGCTGCATTGAAAGAATCGTGAGACGATCCTCCCAGTGAAGGATTTCTCCATACACCAAATAACTGGCACCAGCTTTTCTTGCCTCTTCAAGATTTCCTTCCTGATCTGTGAGGTGCTTCCCAGAGTGGACGTTGCGAGAGTTAGGAAAAAGGGCACGGACCACCGCTTGATTAACCATGCGCCCAGACCCCCGATAGACCTTGTTCCCATATCGACCGTCTTCAGGGAGGCTCACAAAAATGGATTCATCGTTAGCTAGCTGGATTTTCGGGAGACCTCCACCTGCCTGTTGCACCTCATAGCTGTGAGTGCAACTGATCAAAAAGATGGCCGCTAGAAAAATGGCTATACATCTAGGCTTTATCACTCTCCCCCCCCCAAATTGAGCTCGCTACCTTTTGTAAGGTACCATATCAGGTAGGAAATGATAATAATTTTTTAGCCTCGGCCGCTCGTTTGTTGAGTGTCAAGACCAATCAGGGTGTGGAGCCCCTCTTACCCTGGGAGGGAATGACGGTCACAGGGAATGGAGAATGCGATGCTTGATTGGCCTGCCCCCTTCAAACTAAACCAGCATTGGTTTCCCTCTGAGGGATGGCATTGAACCCAGAGCATTCTGTGCCGCCCCGTCGTACGCATGGCATTCCGTCTCAGTACGAGGAGTTTGGTTTTGGGCGATGTTGTGACAGCGTGGGCCCCCTATATCGCGACCCCCAGGTGGGGGCTGTGCCCGATTGGGGGGGGTATATTCAACTCCAAGGCACTCCCAGTTTTACTCCCAGTTCACTCCCAGTTTTGGTCCCAGTTCTGAATCTATCGCAATCACAGTTAGTCGCACTTAAAAAGAGCAAAACGCTTGTGTTGATGAGGGTTTTGTAGCACTCCATCCTTCTCAATCATTCTTGGTCTTTAGTGGGTTGGTTAGGACTTCGAATCCTTGCGCCGATTGAAGCAATTCGGCCGGATTGGCAGAACTTTTGGTGACGATCCCCAAAGTTCCAGTCGAACTACAGCCGGACGCTAGAACAACCAGCAACAGTAACCCTAGAATTATCTGCTTGCTCATACGCACCTCCTAGCTAATATTGAAATAAAAAAACGTTCGGCTGATGTATTAGGGAGTTTTTTGCCATGCACACCCACTTCCTAAGACTAGAGTGCCAATGATGATAAACAAGGTAAGAAATTTCAGCTGGCTCAGTTGACAATACCGAACACGGATGACTTTTTATTTCGCGAGACTTTTAACGGCAAGAAGGGGGCCATAGGTCTGATGCAGGTCAAGTTGGTCTTCAGACTCACCTGGGAAGGACATGAGGGACACATCGGAATATTGGAGCTTGAAAGGATCGTTTTCAACTTTTCGGCGTAGCTGATTCAGTTTCCACCCCAACACACACCATCGCCATCCGGTCGTGAATGCACCCCAAATCTGGGTAGGCCAAAATGTCCAGGCAGGTTCCACGGGCATGCCAGGACGACGGGACCGTCGACCACGCCACCGAACCACACCACCCTCCAAGGGATGGATACCCTCAAACATGATGCACCCATAGAAACACAATAATACAAACATGAGCTTGACGACCGGTTCCCCCGTCGCAGCCGCTCGACGCATCAGGGTTTCCATGTGATCCCATGTGTAATAGGTCTGCCACGCCATGCGATAGGCCTCGGCCAATTCCCCCTTGGTCATCTGCGGATGTGCCATTGTGACATGTTGCAAATCATAGACATTCATGTCCGGTTCCATGCACACACCCCGTTCATAGAGTTGTTGATGATCTTCAGACCCCGGCAAGGGCGTCAGAATAAAAAATTCCACGATATCAACGGGAAGTTCTTTTTTGATGATCTCAATATCATGGGCAATACTGGATGGAGTATCGGCCGGAAACCCAAGAATGTAGCCACCCACGGTGGTACAGCCATGGTTTTTCCAGATTTGTAACATTTTTCGATATTCCCCGATTTTGTTCTGACGTTTTTTCGCCCCGAACAACGATTCAGGATTCAGGCTTTCCAAGCCTACAAAAATATTATGACACCCTGCCCGTACGGCTTTCTCAATGAACCGAGGAATTTTATGACACAGCGTATCGACTTGGATGGTGAAGGACAGCTGAAGGCCTTCTTCTTCCCGGAGATGAATCAATCTGTCCAAAATGGGTTCCCAGCCCCTATTGCGGGCAAAATCATCATCCGTAATGAAAAACCTCCAGACACCTTGTTTGAGATTTGCCCGAATCAATGCCTCAATATCATCGGCCGACCGTGACCGAGATGTTCGTCCTTGGACATTAATAATGGTGCAAAAACTACATTGGAAAGGGCACCCTCGCCCGGCATCAAAACTCGAGAGCCGTCGAAATGTCTTTTTCACTAAACTGACAGGAAGAAAGGGGGAAGGGATGCCTTCCAATTTTGGCGCGTTGGTCAAAAAATTATAGGATGGCTTCAAGCGTTTTTCATAGGCATCTCTGAGAATAGCATCCAACTGTCCTTCGACCTCGCCCGCAACAAGGGTAAAACCATCGGCCAGCGCCTGTTGAATATCCGGCGGCATCTCTTTCAACATGGCATAACATCCGCTCACATGAAAGCCTCCAATGACCACGGGAATACCGGCCTGAAGAAACGCCTTCCCTACATCAAGGGAACGAGGGAACTGGTTTGTTTGAACCCCGACCAAGCCGATCATGCCTCCGAGTCCATGACGAATGCGCTTAATTATTCGCTTTGTGGGGATGACCTTATGGCTTTCGTCATAAACCTCCACAATAATGTTGACGGCTTCTCCCAACACTTGTCGTTCCACACAGTCCATGGCTAAGGCGTTCAAGGCCGCCAGGCTATTAGATGGAAGCGCGGGCCGCCCCCATTGAATGACATACCCCTCGTCATCGTAATGAGAGGGTTTAATCAATACCACATGAAATGTGTGCTCGTAGTCAACGAATGGTCCGAGGAGCTGAGGTCATCATTCGCCATAAGTATGACGGGATTAATTTTTGAAGAAGGAAAAAGATTTTGAGGGATCGGCATGCACAACACATGATAATGTCGTCACGACCAGAGCTAACCCTACGGGGTCACCCTAAATGTGTCAAGCAGATTTTCAGCAGATGTTCGATATGGGGTTTTCCAAATTTCTCAGACAATTTTGATTTCGTATTCTACCTACAGACCTGTTTTTTCACAAAAAAGCCTTACACTATCAACCTTCATGATGACATCTTATTGACACCACTCTTCTCAAACAGGACAATCGGTAGGTAGTGTTTATCTCTCCCACTTATTCCATGGAGGAACGTTCGTTGTCTGATCAGACGCTCTTTGAAACTGAAATTGCCCAACTCCTTGTGACCACATTGAACTTAAAGGTGGAACCTGCGGAAATACCACCGTTAGACCCGTTATTTGGAGAGGGTTTAGGATTAGACTCAATTGATGCTCTGGAGATTGCCCTGGTCATTCAGCAACACTACGGATACAAATTACGGTCCGATGATCCGGATAACGCCACAATCTTTGCTTCCCTCCGCTCCCTGTGTGAGGCTATTCAGAAGAACAGAACCCAAACATAGCGTAGGTATATTCACAGACCCCTCAATTCCAATTAAGATTCGTCTTTTTATTGTTCCCTCTCTTCTGAGGAAAATTTCCATTTTGGGGATGCCGCCCCAATCAGGGGCATGCTCCTTAGTACGGACCATTTATCGACTCTAACCGTCATGACGACCTCCCCATTTCTAGATCCCTATCACCCTTATAGCACTGTAGCTTTGTACCATGGCCGGGATATGTCTGCCCGAACGTTGTTATCTCATGTCAGAGCTATTCGTGATCAATTACCCAATAAACGATATGTCCTGAATATGTGCCAAGACCGTTATGCGTTTTTGGTTGGATTTGCTGCTGCCCTTTGTCACGACCAAACAACCCTACTACCGCCTAACCAATCACCAGAGATTCTTCAACAACTCACAGGCGAGTATCCCGATTGTTATTATTTGACTGATGGTCCAGAACAGATCGCCGGGCTAGAAAATCTTACTCTCAAGGTAGACACGATTCCCGATCACCTATCTATGGAAAATCCCCAATTTCTCGATACACATATTGCGGCCATTGCCTTTACTTCTGGAACAACTGGCACGCCGCGCCCTAATCCAAAATCATGGGGATCCATGGTCCAGATTGCTAAAAAAACCGGAGAACGGCTTACCAACGGCACCGCGAACCCCGTGACGATTGTTGCCACCGTTCCACATCAGCATATGTACGGGTTAGAAACCTCGATCATGTTACCCCTTCAACAGGGTTGGTCCATTCATTCAGGACGTCCGTTTTTCCCAGAGGACATCTCGTCGGCCCTACATGAACAACAATCCCAACGGATTTTAGTCTCCACGCCCATTCATCTCCGCGCTTGCGTCATGGAACAATCTCGATTTCCGGATGTGAAGTATACACTTTCCGCCACCGCCCCACTTCCCAAACATTTAGCCAAACAAGTGGAAGCATTGTTCCATACCACCATAGTAGAGATTTATGGATTTGCAGAAGCGGGCACCATCGCCACTCGGCGACCGGTCCAAGAGGACAGTTGGACGTTGCTACCCCAGCTGACCCTGGTATCACACACAAACGGCTATGCGGTCAGTACTCCATATTTTTCTGACCCTGTGCCCATTCCCGATACCATTCAATCTGCGAACCCACAGCAATTTACCCTGGAAGGACGCCCCAGCCACCTCATCAACATTGGAGGACATCGCGCTTCACTGGATGCCTTGAATGCCCAACTCCTGTCGATTGACCGGGTCATAGACGGCGCGTTTTATATGCCAGAAGAAAAAGAAGGGCCAGTCACCCGTTTGGTCGCCTTCGTCGTAGCGCCCGGGGAAACCTCTAACTCCATACTCACAACACTACGGACCAAAATGGCACCCGTGTTCCTACCTCGCCCGATCTATCTGGTTGATGCACTACCTCGCAATCACACCGGAAAATTGGCTAAAGAGGACGCAGAAACATTATTACGCGCACAAACAAATCCAGCCATAACACCTCAATAGTAGATCAGTCCATGGCCATTGAAAAAAGTTTGATCATCGCCCCCTCACATCCTTCCCTAAACGGGCATTTTCCAGGCAATCCAATTGTGCCAGGCGTGGTTATTCTGGAAGAAGTCCTGGACCTGATTGAGCAATCGCTCAACCAACCATTGATGCTAGCCAACGTGCCTTCGGTCAAATTTCATTCTCCTCTTCGTCCGAACGAAAGTCTCCAGCTCACATTCGAAATCCTTCCCAAGCACATGGTCACCTTTTCATGTCATGTCGGTTTAAGACCGGTCGCGTCAGGCCAATTCGTCTTTCAGCCTAACCTTCACACAACTTCCCCACTGGCATGAGTAAACGTTGGTTGGCACAACGGGAACGCGGACATCGCTGGGCCTACCAATGCATGCTATGGATCGCGCTCCGCATGGGACGAAAGATCGCCAGGGCGCTGCTGTATCCGATCTGCACCTATTATGTGTTGTTTTCCTGGACGGCCAGCAGAGGCATCAAGATATTCTTACGTCGTATCTTGCAGCGTCGACCAACGCTCACAGATCTCTTTCACCAGTATCATGCCTTCGCTTCAACCTTGTTGGACCGGACCTTTCTTTTGACAAAACGACACGAAGAATTCGACTTGAATATTCGTGATATCGACATCCTTCTTGACCGTGTCGACCGTCAGCAAGGATGCCTGCTGCTCGGATCACACTTGGGAAGCTTTGAAATCCTCCGAGCCACAGGATTGGCCACCAGGAATGTCCCCATCAAGCTACTCATGCATCAAGAGAACGCGCCAATTCTCAATGATGTTCTAGGGAAACTGGACCCCTCAATGTTGGATAGTATTATTCCGGTCGGCGAACCTGAAACGATGTTGCATGCCAAAGAATGTCTGGATGCGGGCGGACTGGTCGGCATGCTTGGTGATCGTGCGCTCAAACATGAAAAGGTCGTACCCTGCCAATTTCTTGATCACACGGCCCAGTTTCCGGCAGGCCCGATGTTACTAGCCAGTATTCTCAAAGTACCAGTCGTGTTATTTTTTTGCCTGTATCGCGGGGGAGGGCGGTATGACATTCATTTTGAATTGTTCGCAGAAACCGTGACCATCCCAAGGGAGGATCGAGCGCAGGGACTGCAAGAATGGACACAGCGCTATGTCCATCGTTTAGAAGCATATTGCCGAATGGCTCCAAACAATTGGTTTAATTTTTATGATTTTTGGGAAACAGATCAATAGACCCATCCTTTGGAGTCTGATGTGGTGCGGCATCTTCATGTCTGATCCACCCACAATCTCCTATGGTTGTGAGCCTCACCCGAACACGGCTCAACGCATTCCATTCAAAGAAAAACATGTTGACGTGGATCGGGTCATTGAAAACCTCGGACAGTCAACCATTCGTGAGCAGACCTTTCATGAAACATATTATTCGCAGATGCTCACGACACCTTCCCATAAAGAAGGGACGCTGGTCTTTTACCCTCCAGCCCGCTTGGAAAAACACGTGCGGGTTCCCGTTGAAGAATCCTTTATCATCAATGAGAACAGTCTGCTCTATGAAAACCCTTCTCGGGAGATTTCCCAGACCTTTTCCCTTCAAGAATATCCGTCACTTGCAACGCTCATTGAAGGCTTGCGTTCTCTCTTTAACGGAGATCAAGAAACACTTCGACTGTTCTTTCACGTTTCAATGACAGGCACTCCAGAAACCTGGGAATTAACTCTTTCTCCAATAACTCAAAGTGATGAAGACGGCGTGGAGTGCATTCGTTTAACCGGGGACCAGGCACGCATTCGCACCATTTCAATCCACGAAACCAATGGCGACCGGTCAGAACTCCAACTTGACCCACAGGTGCCGTGACAAAGACTCGTGCCACGCCTTGGCTGATTTGGTTGGCGAGTATCGCCCTGGGTTCTGCCTTCGCCGTCACCTCTATTCCAATTCAGACAGAATTGCCTCTCCTGTTTCCTTCTTCCGGAACAATCTCACAACAATTATTTGTGGACCAACTTCAGTCGGGCCCAGCCTCCCGTATTCTCTTACTTGGGATCCAAGGAGCAGAGCCTTCCATCTTGGCGGAAGCCAGCAAGGAACTGGCAGCGGCCATGCGGAACCAGGGCCAGTTTCTTCATGTGTATAATGGAGAACAGCCAAATCATGGGTTGAATCACGATCTCCTTTTTCGATACCGGTATCTTCTCAACTCAACGATTTCTCCCGATCAATTCACTACAAACGGTTTACGCGAAAGCTTGCAACATCGGCTCCAAGACATAGCAAACCCCCTCCCCTCGTTTTTTAAAAAGCGAATACCTGAGGACCCCACCGGGGCATTTCAGGGCATACTCAACCGCTGGAAAATCCGGAACATGGTCAAGATGGCACATGGCGTCTGGTTTTCTTCAGATCAACCAGTCGCCTTGCTTGTGGCAGAGACAGCCGTTGCGGGTTTCGATCTAGACGGGCAAGAAGCCATTCAGACTTTTTTGACGACCAGAATAGAAAGTATTCAGGCTACGCTTTCACCCCAATCATCACTGACTTTAATCCGCTCCGGACCATCAGTATTTGCCGTGCAATCACGAGCGGCGATTAAGAAAGATGCCAGCTGGCTCTCCATGCTTGGCGGAGGATTCGTGATCGCTCTGCTCTTGGTCACCTACCGATCATTTACGATACTCTGCCTAAGTCTCGTCCCACTCGTGACAGGTCTGCTCGTTGCAGGGATCACAGTTTTTCTGACGTTTGGTTTCATCCATGGCATGACCTTGGCGTTCGGCGCCACCTTAATTGGCGTAGCCATTGATTATCCTCTCCATGCTTGCGCGCATCTGGAATCTGACCGGTCAGCCAGACGAGCCATCATGGCGGTCTGGCCCACGATTCGATTGGGCGCAACTACCACTGCTATCGGCTATGGGGCCATGTTGTTGTCAAGCTTTCCGGGCCTCTCCCAATTGGGACTTTTTGCCATTACCGGCCTATTAACGGCAGCGGCGACAACCCGATGGCTACTTCCAGTACTCATTCCCGCCAAGGTCAAAAAGCCCATTCCATGGGCCGCGTGGCTCCCGTTTCAATACGGAGCTTCTAAGCTGATCGTGATTGTCCCTGTCAGCATGGTGTTGTCCTTATCCTATCTGGTTTTGTCAGAGAAACCCTTTTGGGAGATGGATATCGCCAATCTCAGCCCCGTCCCCCAAAACCTCCGTGACCGTGATGCCTGGTTACGACAAGAGCTGGGCGCACCCGCCGTGCGAGACATGATGATTGTCGTCGCGCCCGATGAACAACAGGTTCTAGAAAAGAGCGAAGCCCTCAAAGTGACCTTGGATCAACTGGTGGATCGTGGGCATATGGCCGGATACGAAATGGCAGCGGATTATTTGCCTAGCATTCGAACACAGGTGTTGAGGCAGCAAGCATTACCCGATCAAACGACGTTGCAGACCCATCTCAAAGAAGCTCAACGCGATTTGCCGTTTAAGCCTGGTCTCTTTGATCCCTTCCTCCAAAGTATGACCGACGCCAAAAGCCTAATACCATTGGAGAATCAGACCATTCAGGACACACCATTAGGCACAAAAATCCGCTCTCTGCTGTATCCGCTCCACGATCAATGGGTAGGAACGATTCTCATACGTGACGTGCAGAATCGAAACGCGCTCCAGCAGGCCATCCACCGTGTAACTCTCCCCTCGGTGCATTACCTGGATTTGAAAACCGAATCGAACCGCATGGTTACCACCTATCGTCAAGAAGTCACGACATACTTGGTGATCGGTATCGGCTGCCTGATTCTGATTTTGGGCATTGGGCTACGATCCTTTAACAAGGTGGCAACCGTATTGTTTCCAATCGCAGGCTCGATTATGCTCGACCTCAGTATCCTTCATGCCCTTGGCGAACGCTTGTCCTTGTTTCATCTGGCCGCCTTATTATTGGTTTTTGGTATTGGGTTAGATTACACTTTGTTTTACCAACGCCCCCATAAAACGCCAGCCGAACGTCAGCAGACGATTTCAGCGATATTCGTATGCAGTCTCACCACCATAGCAGTGTTTGGCTTGTTGGCTTGTTCGCAGACACCTGTGCTTCGTGGTATTGGCTTAACGGTTTTCCTTGGTTCGCTCATCTGTTTCCTCTTTGCTGCGATCTGCTCGCCCTTCCAGCGGCAACAAGCGACTTGAATGACTATGCCCAAGCATCATCTTGATATCGCCATCCTGGGAGCCGGGCTTGCCGGCAACCTCATAGCCAGACAACTACGCCAGACGTTCCCCCATCTTAAAGTTGGGTTGTTTGAAAAATGTGGTTCTACTTCCTTTAAAGTTGGAGAATCGACAGTTGAGATCACCGGGAATTACCTAATCAGACGGCTTGGTCTAGAGAACTATCTCACTGAACATCACATCGTCAAAAATGGCCTGCGATTTTTCTTTGACCAGGAAAACCGACAAGCCCCCTTAATTGAGATGAGTGAAATCGGCGGAATCGATAAACCCTTTCACAAAGCTTTTCAACTGGACCGTTCACGGTTGGAGGCTGACCTCTTACACATGAATCAAGAAGACGGCGTCGAACTTCATCTGGGAGGGCGGGTCTCAGATATCCAACTCAGTTCTGATGCATCCCCGCATCAATTTTCCGTGGAAACCAACATAAAGAAATGGAAGGCTCAGAGCCGATGGCTCATCGATGCCAGTGGTCGATCATCGATCCTGGCACGGCAAGAGAACTTACGAATCCCCGAATCGCACCACAGGTTGGCAGCCGTATGGGGGCGTTTCAAAAATGTGTCAAACCTGGACGAAGTCGGACCGGAGACGTTTCACCAGCGCGTGCATGGCACCAGCCGTCACGCATCGACAACCCACTTTTGTTATCCAGGATATTGGATTTGGTTTATTCCCCTTGGACAGAATATCGTAAGCGTGGGGATCGTCATGGAACGAGCGTCCGGTTGGCAAGATCACTTTCGTAAAGCCGAAGGGTTTTTGGACTTTCTCAAACAGCACCATGCGGTCTGGTCGCTCCTCAAAGAGGCCAACCTAGTAGACATCGGCAGCTTCCATCACCTGACCTATGGGACCCGGCAATATTTCAGTCAGAACCGATGGGGTTTGACAGGTGAAGCCGCCGCATTCACTGATCCCTTTTACAGCCCTGCGTCAGACTTTATCGCGTTGGAAAATGATCTCTTGACGAATATGATTCGCTATGAAGAAGAAGGCGCCTCAGTCGAGCACTTACGCAATCTCGTGAATCTTTCGAATGGCTACATGCACTTTCGTTATGAAGCCAGCATGCGTCTATACCGCAACATCTATTCCATATTTGGCAGCTATGAACTACTCAAATTGAAATGGCAGTTGGATTTTCCCTCGTATTATCACATCTGGCTTTCTGAATTTATGCAGGATCTTCATCTCAACGAGGAATTCCTCGCTGATAAGATTCAGGAGCAACAGCCTGTGCTCAATGCCCTCTCGAACTTCTCTCAGCTCTTCCAAAAGGTTGAACGACATCTTCATGACACTAAGGCCTATTATCGAGGAAACCTCGGAAAATTCACTAACGCCTTGGAAGGTATAGACTGGGTGGAAGAAGTGGGACAACCCCAAACGCCGCGCCAATTCTTTACCCGCCTTCATGAGATTTTCAATCGCTCCCAAGAACAAGCCAATCAGCTCCTTGGGGTCTATGAAATGAAAAAACCACTTCCTCTCTCACACTTTCTGACTCTACGGACCTCGGCCTGACGATTGGGAATGACTCCTCTTTACTTCGGACATGCCACACTGGTCTCGTCGATTGGGCGTGGGAAACAGGCTCATCTGGCAGCCCTACAGAAACGACAATCAGGCCTACGGCCCTGCGATTTCGAGGGAAGGAGGCTTCCAACCTACATGGGAATGGTAGAAGGCCTTGAAGAGGTCTCTCTGAAATCCAGCCTTAGCCATTTTACCTGCCGAAATAACCAATTGGCGTTATTAGGCCTTCAACAGGATGGCTTTGAAAACCAGATTGCCGAGGCGCGCCGACAGTACGGAGCTCAGAGAATCGGGGTTCTCATCGGCACCAGCACGTCAGGAATTCTCGAGACGGAACATGCCTATCAACAAACAGATCCCGAAACGGGAAAGCTTCCTGCAACATTTGTCCCACGAGGTCGGTATACGCAAGATTCGTTTTCCGTCGCCCATTTTGTTCGTGAATATTTACAGCTTACAGGCCCAGCTGCGGTCGTTTCCACGGCCTGTTCTTCGAGCGCGAAAGCCTTTGCGACGGCATCCAGGTATATTGAGGCCGGACTCTGCGAGGCCGTCGTTGTCGGCGGGGTGGATAGTCTCTGCCTGACCACGTTATACGGATTTTCAGCCTTACAATTAACCGCCCCAGGACCCTGTCGCCCATGCGATGCTCACCGTGAGGGCTTGACCATCGGAGAAGCCGCAGCTTTTGTTTTTTTGGAAAAAACCCCTAGGAATAGAAATCGGCAGGCCACCGCGTTCTTGGGTTATGGGGAAAGTAGCGATGCCTACCATATGTCCCATCCTCATCCCACTGGCCAAGGTGCGATTTTGGCCATGGAAGTCTCATTAAAAAGCAGCAGTCTCTCCACATCCAATATCGACTATATTCATATGCATGGAACGGCGACCGTGGCGAATGACCAAACTGAAGACCGCGCCGTTGCTACCATGTTTCAGGCTCAAACCCCCTGTAGTTCAACCAAAGGTTGGACTGGCCATACGCTCGGCGCCGCCGGCGCGGTTGGAATGGCGTTAGGAGATCTCTTTTTGCAACACGGGTTTCTTCCCGGCTGTCTTAACACCAGCAAGGTCGACCCGACCTTCTCCAGTCATATCCTGCTCGAAAACCAGGAACGGCCGATTCGGTACATCATGAGTAATTTTTTTGGATTTGGTGGAAACAATTGCACCTTGATTTTAGGAAGACTCTGATGAAGATCTTTGTACATGGCATCGGAGTGCTTGGACCCGGTATGGAAAATTGGAAAACCTGCAGAAACCTGTTCAAAGAGCAACGCCCCTATGATGACTCTATAACACCAGATCCCATGCCCTCGACACTTCCAGCCAACGAACGCCGCCGGAGTAGCGACATCGTTCGTTGGTCCTTACAAGTTGCACAGGAAGCTGTGCAAAATAGCCAACTTTCCTCCAAAGACATGGCCGCAGTGTTTGCCTCGTCCGGTGGGGAAGTGGGCATTCTCCATAAGATTTGTCAGTCGTTAGACTCTTCCACGCCAGTGGTTTCTCCAACCTTATTTCACCAGTCCGTTCACAATGCCGCCGCTGGCTACTGGAGTATTGCCTCCGGCTCACAGCGTCCTTCGACAAGCCTGGCATGTTATGATTCGTCGTTTGCGGGAGGGTTGCTTGAAGCAACCACGTTGTTATCTGTGGACCAGGAAGAGTTCGTGTTATTTGCAGCTTATGATATTCCCGCACCCTTTCCACTAAATGAAACTCGTCCGCTGATCGCTCCTTTCGCCCTGGCCTTCATCCTCGGCAAACAAGCGTTACCGATGAGCCTGTCTATGTTAGATATCGCCCTCTTGTCCGAACCTATTGCAAACGCGCCCACAACAATGCTTCAAACATCGTTAGAGCCATTGCGGTTAGGCAATCCAGCTGCCCGAGGCCTTCCTTTGCTACAAGCCATCGCCAATAACCTGACCACTTCCGTCTATCTGGATTTTTTTGGTAACCTTCAACTTCGAATCGATCACCAACCATGCCGGGCTTATCCAGACTAGAGCTGTCAAAATTTCTACCGCATGGCAATGACATGTGCCTACTGTCCTCGGTCGAACATTGGGATGCCTCATCAATCACCTGTCTCACTTCAACACACCGGGACCAGAGCAATCCTTTACGGCGACAGGGTCTTTTGGGAACGATCTCCGGTCTAGAATATGCAGCCCAGGCCATGGCCGTGCACGTGGGACTCACTACAGATATTTCCGAGCACAATTCGTCACTGGGTTATCTTGGCGCAATTCGTGACCTCCAGATTTGCAGTCGCACCTTTCACCAATTCGCGGAGGACCTTACCATTCATGCCAGTCTGCTACTGGGACAACGCATGAGCTTCATCTATACCTTTTCAATGAAGGCGAATGAGGCGATTCTTCTTCAAGGACGCGCATCAATCTTTATCAAAGGGTCAGGCCCCATCACATGAAACGAGCACTTGTCACAGGTGGCAATAGTCCAATCGGTACCGCTATTTGCCAGGAACTGTCGTCCATGGGCTTCCACCTCATTGTGCATGGCCACAGTCACGGGGCGGCGACACATGAAGTGGCAAAGGAGCTTATCGAGACAGGCGGTTCAGCGGAAGTGGTGTGTTGTGATCTCACTGATCGAAAGACAACCGAACACACAATGACGAAGCTGCTTGAACAAGGCCCAATCCAGGTGATCGTCCATAACGCGGGAATTTTTGACGACGCACCCATGGCTGGGATGACAGCGCAACAATGGCATCGTGTGATCGATGTCTCGCTTCACGGATTTTTCCATGTCACGCAACCTCTTTTGCTCCCCATGATCCGCACTCGTTGGGGACGCATCATTGCCATTTCCTCTCTCTCTGGAATGATTGGGCATCGGGGACAAACCAATTATTCTGCCGCAAAATCCGGGTTGCATGGCGCGGCGCGATCGCTTGCGACGGAGGTCGCCTCCCGTGGCATTACCGTCAATGTGGTGGCGCCGGGTCTGATTCATTCCCCTTCCACGGAGAACACATTTACGGAAGAGCAAATTGAGAGTATGGTACCCATGAAACGAGCGGGTCAGCCTGAAGAAGTGGCCTCTGTGGTGGGTTTTTTGGCTTCGGAAAAAGCTGGTTATCTTTCCGGTCAAATCATTGGCGTAAATGGAGCCATGGCATGATGGATGCACAAGGGAAACAATACTATGCAGTGGTAATCCCGGCCTATAATGAAGAAGCCACAATCTACGCCGTGGCCCTGCAGGCCCTCAAACATCTTAAACATGTGATCGTCATTGATGACGGCTCAACCGACCGAACCGTCCAGGCCATACAAGACTTGCCGGTAACCGTCCTTCGAAACAACGCCAATTGCGGAAAAGCTGCCAGTCTATGGAAGGGGCTTCAATATGCGAAACAACTAGGCATGACTGCGGTGGTGACTTTGGATGGAGATGGCCAACATTCCCCTGATGATATTCCCCGACTCATCAAACAGGCGGAATTGGGTCCCCATCGCATCATCATCGGCGCACGGCGGAGACCATGGACTCGCAATACATGCCACCGCATCATGGCCAATCGTGTCGCTGACTTTTGGGTCTCGTGGGCTTCAGGTCATCCGATTGCCGATAGCCAATCAGGGTTTCGGATCTATCCTATGTCCTTGATCGCTCAGCTAAACATCCCCACCAACCGCGAGCGAAGTTTTGTGTTTGAAAGTGAGATTTTAGTGGAGGGAGCCAAGCTAGGATTTTGGAGTATTCCAGTTCCCATCGAATCCGAACCCCGACAAGCCCCGAGACCCAGTTATTTTCGGCCGGTCGTTGATATTGCCCGCATTACGAAAATGATAGCCCTGAAATTGTTGGCCGAAGGGTTAGCCCCACGGAAACTTTATCATGCATTGTTTGGCCAGCCGCTTGCCCATCACTCGGACCACTTCTCAGAAATTTCTGTTTCCGGATCCTACCACAAATAAAAACAAAACAAGCCCTATGGCTCCCAACCATAGGGCTGCTCTCTATTAATTATTTCCCTTCGCGCTATAAAAGGGAAAGCTTAGCCCCAATATTGCTTCGCAAATACTGAATCCATTTATTGTAACTTTTATGAATCGTCCCTTTCTCCGCATCATACCTCAGATTGGAAGTATCTTTCCGCGTAATACTGTATCCTTTTGTCGTATATTGAATATCTACTTGGGCCATGTAGCTCCGGTTATGTAAGGTGGCCACAATATGACCAGGTTTGACGACCTGCATATTCCACGCTGGAGTTGAACTCGTGGATGCACTCACAATAGCTCGGGTGACTTCTTCCAATGTAGGCTCCTTACCGGACACCGGATTAATCGAAGCATCTTTTACATTAAAGACTGGCGTGCCTTGACATCCAACAAACACCACCATGGCCACCACCAAAAAAATCCACTGAGTCAATGATCGATTTTTCATCGTCGGCTCCTCCTCACGGTAAAATACCACATAAGATGAACTAGGGTTCAATCTTACCCATATGTTCTCTATTTTTCTACTTTGTCGCTCTGTTTGGGAAAAACTGTGGGCCTAATCAATAGCACCGTTGTCATAAATAATTAGGAGAAAGATTTCCAGCTTCGCTTTTTATTAATGGGGCATGAGTGACAGGTGCCACATCCCTTCAATTTCCACGAGCAACGCCTCACGGCACATCTCGCCTCGCGCATACAGGATAGGACCCCGGCCACATTCATGGCCCTCTAAGGCTTCGCGGACAGAATGTAAATCTGCCTGATTACGCACAAAAACTTTCAGCAATCCTTCAGATGGTTCCGTAGGCAATAACTCCGGGCATTCGCAACAAACTCTATTCAGTATCGCGTCAATATTGGACAAGGTTTCTACGACCTGTTTCGTAGGATCCCCGTGATGCTGTGTGGTATGGCCTACAATACTGGCGGTCCCTGCAACGAATAATTGGCAACCCGTTGACGTTCGATGCAAGGTCGCTCGGGCAAAAGAAGGACTTTTGGGTCCATAGATGGGGGGATACTCATACGCACTGATTTGTCGAGGATTTTCGAGTGGAATTCCAGGTTGTTTCCCCGCCAAAAAGAGCACTTGGAATGGACCCCCGTGAGTACCGACTGCACTGGCTGCGGGCAGAATTGGGGCCAATTCTTTATGATAATTCGAGAAAGCTTGGTGTCGCCCAAGGCAAAATCGCCGGTACCGTTCAAGGCCTTGCTGTTCTTGATTAATGCCAGGGAAATAATTCCACATCCGGAGGAGATGGGCATACCCGGATCGCGCACAATAGTTAATGATACGTTCATACGCAGCACGAGCCACGTCGTCCAGAACACTTCCAGATGATTCCGGAACTTCTAGGCAGCCAAAGACAACCTCATCCGTAAAGGCCAGACGAATATCCTGAACCTGATCACACCAAACAGGCGCCGAACTCCTCCAGACTTCTAATAGGGGCGGTTGGGACAACTGCGGCAGATTGACATCAATGGAGAGACCTTTCCCAATTGCTGATACAGAATTCCCACTCCCATGGCCAATGATCGCTAATATATGAGGTGCGTCCGACTCACCTGCCTGCAAAAAATCAGATGCTTGGACGTACCTGATCCTTAGCACATCAGGTCTTGGCGATGAGGAAAGTGCTGAATACCCCTTCCACTCGGTAGGAGCCCCAAGTGCTGAACCTTCATCACTTTTTTTGTGAGAGAACTGGCTATCCATGACTCCGCACCTTATACCTGTTTTTTGGGGGATTTCCTATTGCCCTGGCGGTAGTGAAGCCATAGGCTCCCCTTCCACCGCATCTTTTCTTCTTCGATATTGAACGAGGTTGGCTTTAAGGTCCAGCATCGCAAAGAGAAAATAGAAAAACTTAAAGAGGAAAATAGGACGTTTTGTTGGTGTCTTGCCAAACACATCACCCGCTAATACCGACAACACGGCCTCCTGAATCCTATAAGTATTTTTGGGAGCCATAAAGAGATTGCGAAAGGCCGGTTGGGTAAACCGACAGATAAACCAGGAATAGGTTTTCAGTCCTTGCCGAACCGCCCCTTCAAATTGCCTGGCCTTCTGCCCAGCCTGCGCATGACCATGTAAATAGGCGTCCACCACGTCAGCACCTCGAATTCCACTATGTAAAGCCAAATGGACCCCACTGGAAAAGACCGGATCCACAAAAGCAAAGGCATCGCCCACCAGCATGAATTGTGACCCCATCATGACCCTGGATTGATAGGAATAATTCCCGGTCGCCACAATGGGCATGATCGCCTTGGCAGCCTTCATACGATCAGCCATTGGCGAACTACGGACTGTTTGCCAGAAAAATTCTTCTAGGTCATCTTTTCGGGATTTCAGATACGAGGGCCAACACACCATTCCCACACTGGTCAGGCCATCATGAAAGGGAATGATCCAAAACCACCCATGCTCAAACCAGCAGAGGCTAATATTGCCTTCATCTTTTCCCGAATGCCTGGCAACACCCTCAAAGTGACCGAAGATGGCCGCGCTGTTGTGATGTGGATTACGATGTTTTACACGTAATTGATTAGCCAGAAACGTCTGCCGCCCGGTGGCATCAACGACATACCGGGTCTGTTGGCTCACACGTTCGCCCTGGGCAGTCACCCCATGAACCATTGCAAGATCTGGGTTAGAAAAGCTCACGTCTTTGGCCTCCAGCCCTTCTCGAACTTGCGCGCCTTTTTTCTGGCAATTCCGCAGGAGGATGGTATCAAACTCAGAGCGACGCACTTGAAAGGCATAGGGATGGGATTTATCCAATGCCCCGTCAAAATACAAAGTAACCGGCTCATCATGATATGGAGACAACACTTCCGCCCCAAATTTTTTCATCCCGATACGTTCGACTTCTTCCAACACCCCCAGCTGTTGCAAATATGGCAGTGTGTGGGGGAGTAAGGACTCTCCAATGTGAAAACGAGGATGTGGATCTTTCTCCCACACCTCCACTTGCCAGCCCTTTTCTGCAAGGATCGCCGCGATAGAGGACCCAGCAGGCCCACCCCCAAGAACTAAAACATCACACGAATTTGATGAAGTCCTCATGTGACTGACGCCATTGCACCACTTAAAGAAAAAATTGAGAACAGGATGGGCTTCAAAACACACCTTGACTTACAAGAAATCATAGTGGTTGCTCCATGATTCTGGTTCCTAAAAGCTTTGCTCATTGTACATAATCTTCCAACCATGTCCAGACTGAAAGCAGGTACGGCGCCTTATCGGGAACAAACCCCTCTTTCCTCGGACACCTCTTTTTTGGTTAGATGATACATCCAGCTAAATCCTCTCCTTTTAGTTTAGGGCAGATGATGTAGAACTATGAGGGTCCAATGAATTTAGAAGACGAATTTTGCGATATTCTGAAGAAGGCCAGATTTGGAGAAGGGCAGGGTCTGGCCGCGTTAGCCGAGCTAACGCAGATCGAGCCCTCAGACCTGGAAAGCCTTGAGAAAGGCCAGCGCCTACCTACTAAGGACGAAATTCAACACATCTGTCAGGCCTTGCACTTGCGGCTACATTCTTTAGTGGCCATCACGCTGGACGGATGGATTCCGCAACCCCAACCGGAATGGACAACCGAAGATGGTCTGGTTGAAACTATCCGTGGAGATATTGGCGGGTATGAGGTCAAAGGATATCTTCTGACAGATCCTGACACCAAGCAGACCATCATGATCGATACCGGGTATAATGCTCAACAGATGTTGGCAACGATCAAAAAGCGAGATCTTACCCTGATCGGTGTGGGATTGACCCATGGCCATGCCGATCATGCAGGAGGGTTAGAGGATATTTTGGCGGAATGGCCGGTGCCTGTATACCTAGGAAACGGGAGATTTTGATTTGCTCCCATGGAAACCCGATCCTGCATCGGTAAAGATTCCGACCGACCATCACATGATTGCACTCGGGGAATCAACGGTGGAATGCCTGGCCACTCCAGGCCACACGCCAGGTGGATTTTGTTATCTCACCACACGAAAAGGGTCAAGTTCTTTGTTTTGTGGGAGACACGCTGTTTGCCGGATCTGTTGGCCGATCTAATCCGTTTTCTTTGTATCCTCAACACCTGCAATCGGTCCGTCAAACTTTGTTACACTTATCTAAAGACACGGTCTTGTTTCCTGGACACGGTCCTTCCACCACGGTGGCGGAAGAACAAACGCACAATCCCTTTGGATAACCTAAAATTCGACTAGATCCCCGTTTTATTGACGAGATATTCATCACCATGGCCCATCCTTCCCAAGATGATTCCCGTTTACCAGATAACCAACAACCGAATTCGACGGCACTTCCTCCAACCGATCCTTCTTTATCAGATACTTCAGAATCCACTCCTCAAGGTTCTCTGATCAGACCTATCTCGAAAGAAGATGCCATTCGGCAACGCATGCCAACCAAGACTCATCGCATCACCTGGCTATCCAATCCCCCTTCATCAGAGAACGAACAACGGGAGTTTTTGTCTTATCATGAACCTCTCCCGCCACCCAGCACCTTTTCGGCTTGGGGTCTGCCCATCCTACTTTTCAGCCTCACGGTGTTTACCACGCTGTGGGCTGGCGCCTACCAGGTAAATACGAAACCAGTTACAGGCGCTTGGGACTTTCTCACAAAATATCCTGATTCTTTGTTTAATGGCTTACCCTTCGCAGCAACCCTCTTAGGCATTTTGGTCATACATGAACTAGGGCACTACGTGCTCGCGCGCATCCATCGTGTACCAGCCTCTTTTCCCCTTTTCATCCCTGGGCCGCCACAATTCATCGGGACCTTCGGGGCTGTCATTCGCATGCGCTCCCCCATTATGAAACGGCAAGCGTTGTTCGATATTGGCGTGGCCGGACCAATTGCAGGATTTATTGCCGCTGTGGTTGCCATAATCGTAGGACTCTCATTTTCATATGTCGTTCCCAAAGAACATGTCTTCGGCCTCCAACTGGGAGAACCCCTCCTCTTGCAAGGATTTGCCTGGCTTATGTTTGGTCCCATTCCATCTACACACGACCTGGTACTGCATCCGATTGCCTTTGCTGCATGGTTTGGATTTTTTGTGACCGCCATCAATCTGTTACCTTTGGGACAACTAGATGGTGGACATGTGGCATTTGCGGTTCTCGGGCGACAACAAAGGCAGTTGGCCTATGTTACCGTTCCCATTCTTATATACTTAGGCCTCACGGGTTGGCCTGGATGGATTGTCTGGGTGGGGATGGCAGGAATTATGGGATTAGCCCATCCTCCAATTACCGACCCGGATGTCGGGTTAGGAAAGGGTCGACGGTGGGTAGCCTGGGGAGCCTTAATCATTTTCATTATCACATTTGCGCCCATTCCCTTTTCGGTAGGTTGAAATTTGAGGGTCTTCTATTTTATATAACGTTCTAATCTAGAATGTTTTTTGTCTTTTGCAGAACGACTAAAACCGGATCTGAACCAATTTTCCACTAACAGGATATCTACAAGATGGCGTTTCAGGATTCCCACATACGCACGTACATTCAAGAGCAGCGTTCTAATTTCGAAGATATGTTAGGGCAGATGGTGGAAACGCCATCCGTGAGCTCTGACCCTGATCGAGCTTCGGATATGCAAAAGATGGCTGAATTAGCTGTTGATCATCTAGAACAATTCGGCGCACGTGCAACGATCGTTAACACCAAAGGGTATCCCGGTGTAGCCGGGGAATGGTGGGCGGGCAGGCAATACCCGTCAGTGACCATTTACAATCACTTGGATGTTCAGCCAGCTCTGGAACCTGAATGGCGACAATCGCCATTTGCCTTTCAGAAAGACGGCGACCGGTATTGTGGCCGTGGCACCACCGATGACAAAGGCCCGGCACTCACTGCCATGTTCGCGGCACGATTTGCAAGGGAAGCTGGCATTCCTCTCAATATTCGTGTGCTCTGGGAATTGGAAGAAGAAATCGGGAGCCCCAATTTTTCCCAAGTCTTACAGAATCGCAAAACCGTTCCCCCCTCCGATTCGGTGTTGGTCTCCGATACGATTTGGGTTGCTAAAAATCGTCCCGCCCTGTCCTGTGGACTGCGGGGTCTGTTAACGGCTCGCATAATTCTTCGCACGGGAGAAACCGACGTGCATTCAGGCCTCGTCGGAGGCGGGGCTCGCAATCCCCTAGCGGAATTGTGTGATGCCGCCTACTCGTGCCTGGATGCCAAAACCGGACGAGTCAAAATTCCAGGTTTTTATGATGATGTCGTCCCACCCACCCGCACGGAAATGAAAGACTTCGTGGCCTCTGGCTTTCAAGTACGGAAGTTTAAAGAGGCCTATCAACTGCGCTCGCTGCGAACCTCTGACCCCAAAGATTTACTCAAACGCATTTGGGCCTGGCCGACCTTTGAGGTGCATGGCTTAACCGGGGGACATACAGGCCCTGGGGTGAAAACGATTGTTCCCGCTTGGGGGGAACTCAAAGTCAGTATGCGTTTGGTACCCAATCAGAGTCCCCAAAAGATATTTCGTCTCTTGAAAAAACATCTCCGAGCGCGCAATCCGGATATCGAGGTGATCAACGATGGCGCCCTGGAACCTTTTGGCGGTATTTTCGAAGGGCCCTATGCCGAAGCATTACAAGATGCAGTCGAAAAAGGTTTTGGGCGTCGCCCGGTGTTTGTCAGAGAAGGTGGGTCAATCGGAGCCGTCGCCACGTTACAACGAGCCTGGAAAGTCCCCATTTTATTTATGGGATTGAGTCTGCCAGAACATGGCTACCATGCACCCAATGAATACTTTGATTGGGGGCAAGCCTCAGGTGGCATGCACGCCTTCGTGGAATATTTTCGCGCCTTGAGTCGAATGTAACCCACTACTCCATAAAATCCATGGCTAAGCGGGCAGACTCGATTTAAATTTCCATTGCAACTCGAAAATTGTAGGGTTGGAAATTTAAATCGAGTCTGCCCGCTTTCAAATAGCACATCATTTCCTCCCTCGCAACAATATTTTCAGCGGAATTCCCTGAAAACCATATTCAGCACGGATGGAATTTTCCAGGTACCGAAGATACGCAGTAGGAATCTTCTCTGCCCCTTTGACAAATAAGGCAAACGTTGGGGGCTTAGTTGCGACTTGCGTAGTGAACATAGGTTTTTTTGGCTTACCGCGATGCAAGGGAATAGGATTTTTTTCGAGAAGTTGCTGCAGAAATAGATTGAGCTTCCGCGTCTGAATACGCTTCGCGAAAAACGCCACCACCTGATCAATTTTGGAAAACAAGCGTGGCAAAGTCTCGGATTGCACCGCCGCTCCGAACAGCACGGGAACATGGGCAAAGAACGGAAACCGCCTGGATAGCGCTAAATTGTAGGCTGGGTGAGCTTCAGGGTCATTTTCACGCACATCCCATTTATTCACCAGGATGACGCAACCGCGCCCTTGTTTATTGATCAACCCCGCAATTTTGGTGTCTTGTTCCGTCACACCTTCGATACCATCCAACACTAAAACCGCGACATCAGATCGACCCAAGGCCCGCATGGCCCGGACCACGCTATAGCCTTCAATGCCTCGATCAATACGCCCTCGTCTTCGAATTCCAGCCGTATCGGTAAAGATATAGCTTTGGCCTTCACGGGTGAGGAGCGAATCAATGGGATCGCGCGTGGTACCGGGGATGTCGCTGACAATGAGCCGTTTTTCCCCCAAAATGGCATTCACCAAGGTCGACTTGCCGACATTGGGTCTGCCTACCACGGCAATGCGGGGAATCTCAAGTTGAGCAGACTCGTCAGGAGCTTGCGGCAGATAGGGCATGAGCGCTTCGAGTAATTCATCTATTCCCATCCCACCTTCAGCAGAAATCGGAAAAATGTCTTTTACGCCCAACTGGTAAAAATCTGCCAGGAGTGGTTCAGACTTTGGCGTGTCAATTTTATTGACGGCAAGAAAGACCGGTTTGGTAACGGGCCGTAGAAGGTCTGCCAGCTCGGTATCCAGTGGAGATAATCCGACACGCCCATCCATTACAGCGATTACCAAGTCAGCTTCGGCTATGGCCGATTGGGTTTGTTCCTTAATCTGCGACACGATCACATCTTCGGCATTGAGATCTAAGCCACCGGTATCAACCAAGGTAAACATGCGGTTTTGATATTCGCACTCCGCCATATTACGGTCGCGTGTGACACCTGAAACGTCGTCCACTATCGCTGTACGATGCCCCACAATCCGATTGAACAGGGTGGACTTGCCGACATTCGGTCGCCCCACAATGACCACTAATGGTTTATGTGGTAGCAGATCTTCGCCACTCTCATCTTCGGGAAGATTCAAAGGAAGGGGTTTGGTTTCTGGAGCACGTCTGGAACGGGAACGGGTAGAACGCGTCATAAAAAATTACTGTTTAAGTCTTATTAAGGGGTTAACTATTCGATGAGCTTTCACCCTCACCCCAACCCTCTCCCTGGAAGGGCGAGGGAGTTTTGAAATATTTTAGTTGAAAGTTAAACAACTTTAAAATCCATTTCGGCATTGGCTTGGATGATCATTCGAATGACGGTCTCTGGACCATCCAGACTCATTGGTGCATTGGTCCAGGCTCCCACTTCCACTGAGGAACATGATGACGCCCAAGAGGCCGGTCATCCATCTGACCTGCTTCAAACCATTTCCCTCTCTCTTCCCATCCCCCTATGTTGGCTTTCGATATCATCAAGAACATGGCTTGTTCCTGTCTGAGTTGCTCTTTTTTGAGGAATAAGATCAATCTGAATATGTGGCGAGGGAAGAAAGAGGGAAAGATACTTCTCCGGCTGGTGCCGGTCTGAAAAATCTCTATTAGGTATGAAGATGCTTCATTGCCGCAGCACATAAGATAATGAACACGCCCATCCACAGCGCCACACGCTGAAAAGGGCACAGGCTCGACAGCCATTTCATCCAGCTCTTCTTGATCTTCCTGGCCGGTCGGTTCGTTTTTAAAAATAATGGTGTAGAGGAAAATGGTCAGAATCCCAAGCACTAAAAACAGTTTAATGAAAAAGACAATGAGATATTTGGCATGGTGGGACACTCCTTCTCCAGTCGCCATGACCATGCTTTGACTGACGTAGTGCAAATTTATTCCCCCAGTAAAGAGGATGACCAACAACAAGACCCCCACCACACGTTTATATTGCTTGTAAAAGGTTTCCGATATGGGTTTGATAAATTCTTTTGGAACGGCGGTTTTCAAACCAGGCGTCACGGCCATAACCAGAAAGGCGAGACCACCGATCCACACGACGGCCGAGAGCAGATGTAGCCAATGCACTAAAATGGGAATGAGTTGGTTGAGGTCGGTGATGACCCCAAGAAGGGATTCCATTAGAACTTAAAGACCGGCTTTTCGTTGCCAAACCGGCGCTTGCGAAGTTCTTCCATTAATTCAATGGTGACGACCGGTATACCCTCTTCTATGGCATGGCGCTCCACACCCTTTTTCACCATGGCCCGCAAGAAATAAGGGATACGATTTAGCCGTTCTTCCGAAGCTTGATCCCATTCCACTGATGAAGCTTCTGGCACATTGAAGGCTACCTGGATCTTCTCCCCGCCCTTGGGCGTATAGAGACACCATTCGTCTTCATCCATCCAATCTCCATGATCCACGTAAGGACGTGCTCGACAGCCCCCGCAAATTTCACTGTATTCACAATCGCCACACTTGCCCTTTAAATGTGGATACCGAAAGGAATCGAAAATATCCGACTTCTCCCACAAATCGACAAAGCTAGTATCACGAATATTCCCAGCAGACAGGGGCATATAGGGACAGGGTGTCATGTCGCCATTGGGCGTGATCCTAGCATAATTTGTACCCGCGAGACATCCGCCACCCATGTAGCCTTTGGCTTTCGTGATCGGAGAATTCGGATCTTTTTCATAAGCCATTCGCTTAAAATGTGGCGCGCAACGCGCCCGCACGAGCATGTCTTGATATTTATCCTGACACTCCAGGAGATATCCTAATACTTCTTCATATTGTGAAGGGGTGATGTCTGTTAGTTCCTCGCCGCGTCCGGTGCAAACCATGAAAAAGACATTTAGCACTTTGGCACCGAGATCGTGAGACCAATCGATGACAGCCGGTAATTCCTGATAGTTCATGGGCTGGGCACTGAAATGCACTTGGAACTGTAATCCATTGCGCTTACAAGCCTCAATACCAGCCAACGCGCCCTCCCAGGCATTCGGCAATCCGCGAAACGCATTGTGTTTGGCTGGATCGAGCGAGTCGATGCTGATACCGACTCCCATGACACCGATTTCCACCATCTCCTTAGCCATGGCATCATCAATCAACATGCCATTGGTGCCAAAGACCACCATAAACTGTTGCTTCACTGCGTGACGAGCAATATCCAAGATGTCTGGGCGAACCAACGGTTCACCACCCGTAATTACCAGCAAGCTCCCACGATTAACTTCGGCAATTTGATCGATCAGACGAAAACATTCTTCGGTGGTGAGTTCATCATGCCCGCCACCCATCTTCGTTGTCGCGTCCAGGTAACAATGATCACATTTAAGATTGCAGCGACTAGTGAGATTAAGGGCTACGAGATACGGCTTAAAATCGTCAACAGTTCGGCCATCACCCGGTGCATCGCTGCCTGGTCGCAACGATTCGAACCGTGAGACGGCACTGGAACCTAACGACGACAAGCTATTGAATAATGAGTTGAGAACCGGAAGGGATTTACCCATTGTGACCGGCTCCGGATTGGGCTTCGGAAGGAGCCCCTGTACCGGTCAACCGGGAGACAACGTCTTTAACATTCCCTGTTTTCATGGCTTCTTCCATGGTTTCCTTGGCTTGTTCAATGCCTTGATTGGCCACGTCGAGGGTAATGATCGTGGTACCTGTTTTTTCAGCATGCTTGATGATTAACGCTTTGGTGCAATCTCTCATAAAACCGGCCGGAGCCCGTTCAAGTCGTTGAACAGCATCAGGTTCCCAGGTGTACGGGTCAGATCCATTGGCATCAGGAGCTTGATCATTCTTGGAGTCGGAACCCATCGTTGAGGCCTCCCCAGCCGTTTTATTGGCAAATATTGGCGTATAGTCTTCAGCCGCCGCCTCTTGAATCATCGGGGCCGCATACTCCAACGTGATTGTTGTCATTCCTAACTTCCTGGCAGTTTTTTCAATTTTGGCTTTTGCCCGACGACGCTGGAATCCGGCAGGAACCGCCCGAATGCCTTCTCGTGCATCTTTGGTCCATTGCATGGGAATATCGTCATAAGCGATTTCGGTTTCCAGTCCACCCTCCGCTTGAGCCGCCGCATCGAAAATGGATTTATCCACTTGTTTAAATTGTGCCCCGTCCAGGCCACAAATCGGGCATAAAACCGGATGAGCCCCTTTTCCAATATAGCCGCATCCTCCACACACATAATAATCTCGGGACATCCGATCCAAATAGTTTTGATTCCCGGCACTTAATGGATTACCAGCGGCTGGTTTTTCTTCTACTATTTGAGACATCATGCCGCTCATTGTCGATCCCATCAAATCTTGCGCCACTTGATTATCGGCTTGCATGGCGTTGCGATCAACACCGGCCGAATCAAGTGTGCTTCCGAGTGTTTTCATGGCATCCATCGCACCCTTAGGGAGAATATCGCCAACAGCCTCATCAATGATCGAATTACTGATGATAGTATGGCCTTTTTCGATGGCATAGCGATGGATGGCTGTTTTCGCAACACCACGGGCAAAAACCGGTATTTTTTCCATGCGTCGTAGCGCTTCTTCCGTCCAGGCAATCGTGTATTCCGCTTGGGTATCAATGGGCGGCACAAACTTTCTATTGGAGATCAAGACATTGCAAGGAGCGGAACGCAGGAGATTCTCGGCGTTGCTGCCGATATCCATATCGTCATCACTATGAACACCAATGCGCCCGACAATGAGGAGCCACGGCTGCTCTTTCCTTACATATTGGATCACCTTCTCAAAGGCCTTGCCATCCAACAGGGTGGTCTTAATGTCCGCTCCTTCATCCTGTGCCACATCACGGGAAACATCTAAATGTGATTGGTAAATTTTGGCCAATCCACTGTCAATCACTTCTTCATGCAGTTTTTCTTGTTCTTTAAATCGGAAGACTTTCCCGGCCTCTTCATTCAGAACACCGGAAATACTGTGGAAGGCCGCATAGTGAAAATAAGGGTCGAATGCGGAAATCGCTTCAACCGGTTTATTAAAGGCCTTTCCAAGAGCCAAAGCCGTTTTTAAGCCCCCAAAAGAATAATGACTGCCATCTACCGCCACCACAATTTTCCCACCGTTCATGGGCTTAGTATCTTTCACAATAAACATGTCCGAATTACGTACGCGCCGTATTACACGTTCGGTGTTGCTACCAATAAGGGAGTCCTTGACTGCCCCCACGCCCAAAGCTCCCATAATCGTAAGTTCATAGCCATTTTTGGTGATATCTTCTACGATAGCTTTCCAATTGCGCCCTTCCAACGAGTGCCGTTCCAGAGGAATATTGGCTTCGTCACACTTCTCACCAACGTAATCCAAATAAGAATCGGTAATGATTTGCAGACCGCGAGTAATAAGAGAATCATGAATTTGCCGCTGGCGATCCAATTCCTTCTCATCATGGTATTCTTCAGGGAGACCGGCTTCCATTTGCTTAAATCGCTTATCGTGCATTTTAGCCGCATACACATGGCTCCCCACCATTTTCGACCCGAACACCTTTGCAAACTGAACGCCCAGTTCTACAGCCATATTCGAATGGTCTGAATTATCAACTGGTACATATATCGTCTTATACATTCATTCGCCTCCTTGACCGGAATTCACACGAAAAAAGCCACACCAAACCGCCAACCTTTATCGCTTTGAAATTCGCCCCTATGCCTAATATTTCTCAGTAAAACAAGAGGGAATCTTACCACCTCGAATTTCCCTTATGCAAGCCAAAGACATCGGTCAAATATTCTGCAATCTATGGATAAAATTATTTATTTTTCAACTGGTTTCGCCTTCTCTCTTTCGAGGCTTCCCATTATGAATTTCATATAATTACCTAAGTAAAAAATAACTTAAATTAAGTATTTCATACTATCAATTGATGTGACGATGGCAGGGAAAAGAAAACGTAACATAAACCTAAGGCAGGTATTCCCATATTTAATTTGATAAGAATTTTGACTTTAATACTGAAAATTCACCTACTGTCTGTTCAACCTAAAAACAGCAGTTGGATCACGAAAGTCTGCACAACCTCTTAACGCACCTAGGAAATGGAACAATTGACTCATCACCCAAAAGGTGACCACGCAATTTGTACATTCCCTATGCACATCAATTACTTGCACAGCTTTTTCGCGCTCAACTGCCGCTTTTAGGTTCAAGTTTTTCCGCTTTCTTTCGAGAAAAGATCATTATCTTTCTCCACTACGGTTTCCTTATTCCAAATCATTTATAGTTTTGAAATTGTGCAATACCCTTCCTTGATGTATAGTAAGGGTTTTGGCTTTTGCATTATTCACTTAAGGTCTTGTTCCGAGAGGAGCATGAGGCTCAACCAATTTGCTGGGGGGATTTGATGAGACAAACCAGTTTTCTTTTTACGTCGGAATCGGTCACAGAAGGGCATCCAGATAAAATTGCCGACCAGATTTCGGATAGTATTTTGGATGCGATTATGGCCAAAGATAAAAATTGTCGAGTAGCTTGTGAAACGCTAATCACTACGGGATTGGCTTTTGTTGCTGGAGAAATTTCCACCAAAGCCTATGTCGAAATTCCTGAAATTATTCGAGAAACCATTAGAGGCGTTGGATATTCAGATGCGACTTGGGGTTTTGATCATCGCACCTGTTCGGTGCTGACTTCCATTGATTCACAATCTGGCGATATCGCCATGGGAGTGGATACAGGAGGAGCTGGGGATCAAGGCCTGATGTTTGGCTATGCGTCCAATGAAACGGCAGAGCTCATGCCGATGACGATTGTCCTCGCCCACCGACTGACTCGACGATTAGCTGAAGTGCGCAAGAAACACATTTTGAATTGGGTTCGTCCTGATGGGAAATCCCAAGTAACCATTGAATACAAAAATGGGAAGCCCATTCGAATCGATACGATCGTGGTTTCCACCCAACATAGTGATTCAGTCACTTCCAAGAAAATTGAAAAAGACATCATGGAAAAAGTGATTATCCCCGTCATGCCCAAGAAACTGTTTAATCCCAAAGCTGTCACCTTCCATATTAATCCCACCGGACGGTTTGTTACGGGAGGACCAATGGGTGACACAGGATTGACCGGCCGAAAAATCATTGTCGATACCTATGGCGGAGTAGGCAGCCATGGGGGAGGTGCATTTTCTGGAAAAGACCCAAGCAAGGTGGATCGATCAGCTTCTTATATGGCCCGGTACATTGCCAAAAATATTATTGCAGCTCGATTAGCAGACAAATGCGAAGTGCAATTGGCCTACGCCATTGGCGTTCCTGAACCCGTCTCGGTCTTGGTGGATACGAAAGGAACAGAAAAAATAAACGTTGAGCGCATTGAAAAGTTAGTGCGCAAACACTTTACCTTAAATCCTAAGGGTATAATCGAACACCTCAAATTACGACGTCCCATCTATAAACAAACCGCAGCCTATGGGCATTTCGGCCGAAACGAACCGGGCTTTACATGGGAAAAAACCGACAAGGCCGCCTTGCTACGACGGGAATCCGGGTTATAATTTTTCTTTCAAAGAAACGTTTCTCATAAGAGCCGGAGGGGAAAGATAGCCTTCTTTCTCTTAATCTATATATTGATATTCTGTATTTGACACATAATTAGACAAACGAGGGGAGCGAGAATTATGAGCACTGCATCAAGCACACTGGAGACTACCACCCAAGATTATAAAGTTGCGGATATCAACCTTGCCGCCTGGGGCCGAAAAGAACTGCAAATTGCCGAAACGGAAATGCCAGCCTTGATGGCCCTCCGGGATAAACACCGTAACTCTCAACCACTGAAAGGCGCCAAAATTTTGGGTTGCATTCACATGACCATTCAAACCGGGGTGTTGATTGAAACCCTGATCGAACTGGGTGCTGAAGTGCGCTGGTCTTCCTGCAATATCTTTTCAACGCAAGATCACGCCGCAGCCGCCATTGCAGCAAAAGGGATTCCAGTTTTTGCATGGAAGGGAGAGACCGCAGAGGAATATGATTGGTGCCTCGAACAGACCATTTTAAAAGATGGCAACCCCTGGGATGCCAACATGATCCTGGATGATGGAGGCGACCTGACGCTGATGCTTCATGAAAAGTTCCCGGCCATGCTGGATCACATCCATGGCATTACCGAAGAAACGACAACAGGAGTGCATCGATTACAGGAAATGTTGAAAAATGGCACATTAAAAGTTCCGGCCATCAACGTGAATGACTCTATCACCAAGTCTAAGAATGACAATAAATATGGATGTCGACACAGCTTGAATGATGCGATTAAGCGCGGAACTGATCATTTGCTCGCCGGAAAAAAAGCGCTGGTCATTGGCTACGGTGATGTAGGAAAGGGTTCAGCTCAATCCCTCCGTCAAGAAGGCATGATTGTCAAAATATCAGAAATCGACCCCATTTGTGCCATGCAAGCCTGCATGGACGGATTTGAAGTCGTCTCCCCCTATAACAACGGCAATAATACAGGAAAAGTCAAGGACACGAATACCAGCCTCCTTAGCCACACTGATTTGGTCGTCACCACGACCGGCAACCTGAATGTCTGCGATTCGGCCATGTTACAAACGTTAAAATGTGGCGCGGTCGTGTGCAACATCGGACACTTCGACAATGAAATCGATACAGCGTACATGCGGAAAAACTGGGAGTGGGAGGAAGTCAAACCCCAGGTTCACAAAATCTACCGGAATAAGGCCGCCAAAGATTATTTGATCTTATTGTCCGAAGGACGCCTGGTAAACCTTGGCAATGCCACGGGTCATCCCTCGCGCATTATGGACGGCTCATTTTCCAATCAGGTCTTGGCTCAAATTTTCCTGTATGAACGAAAATATGCTGACCATGTGGAACCCGAAACTCCAACAGTTCAAGTTCTTCCCAAGATTTTGGATGAAGAAGTTGCAGCCCATATGGTCCGTGGGTTTGGCGGGGTCTTGACCAAACTTACTCAAGCCCAGGCCGATTACATTCAAGTGCCTACTGATGGTCCGTTCAAAGAAGATACCTACAAATATTAACCTACCCTATCTTGATCTTGGATCGCTTTCCCAAGAGGAAAGCGATCCAAGCAACCTGCGCCGGTCGGCCCAGTCCAATGAACGACTAGATTTTTCAAATAAATCTGTTAAGCTGTTAGGAAGGGGAGGATGATGTTAATTGCCTTCTTCTTTACAAGTAGCCTGCTAGCGTGTATTCTATTCTCGCTCTTTTACACAGGCAGGTCACAACCTGTAATGTTGATATTAGCAAACCACTTTCCTGTAAAAGAGTCACCATTTAAAATGTTTTCATTGATTAACTGATCCCTCACCTAATGGATTGTGCCTTATTACAGGATATTTCCTGTATGTGGCGGTGAGAGATGTATAAGGACATTGCTGCCATGTCAAGAACCCTAGACCCCTCCAAAGCCGGTTCACCTCAACGAGATTACCCCACGATGTTCCTTTTTGGATTAATCGTGGTAGCTACGATCATCGCTCTACCAGTATATGCCTATTACTACGATTTCACATGGGTCGATTGGACGATGTTTGTTTCCCTGTACATGATAACTGGACTTGGCATTACGGTAGGATATCATCGGTTATTTACCCATAGGAGCTTCAAATGCCCTAATTGGGTAAAAATGGCATTTTTACTCGCCGGGGGCATGGCCCTAGAAAATTCCGCGTTACGATGGTGTGGAGATCATATCAGACATCATGCTCGCTGTGACACAGAAGAAGATCCCTATAATGCAACGCTAGGATTTTGGCATAGCCATTGTGGGTGGATATTTTGGAAAGATCCTAACCGCGATGCTAAATACCAGACTCGCCTTTTACAAGATCCAATGATCGTGTGGCAAGACCGTTATTACCTTCCGATTGTCTTAACTGGCTTGTTCCTTCCATTTTTCGTAGGGTTCTTGTACAACGGGTGGATCGGGGGAATTGGCTGCTTTCTCTTAGCAGGCTTGGCACGTACATTTTTTGTCTTAAACTCCACCTTCTTCATTAATTCAATCTGCCACATTTGGGGTGATCAACCTCATGGCACGTCCAATTCCAGTCGAGATAGTTGGTGGATTTCTCTGCTCACGTTTGGGGAGGGGTATCACAACTATCATCATATGTATCAAGGCGATTATCGCAATGGCGTCCAGTGGTATAATTTCGATCCGTCGAAATGGTTGATTTGGATGCTAAGCAAACTCGGCCTAGCCTACGATCTTCGTCGCCAACAAGCCAGCCCCAACTAGCGACTTTCCCAATTCTCCCCTGGCCTCTGGCTCGGTCACGCTTCGAAACTACACCTCTGTTGTATCTCCGTTCCAAAGCCTGTAGCATTATGGGTTTTCTCGTCATATTCTAATTGCGAATAGAAACGGTCGTATGATAGATTCGCCAGCATTCACGCGTGTTTTGAAAAAATGATTGCAACAGAAATTCAAGAAAACGCAGCTCAGTATTTGATGAATACCTATGGCCGACTCCCACTGACCATAGAACGAGGCCAAGGGTGTTTGGTCTATGATGCAGAAGGCCGCGAATATCTAGACTGCGTGGCAGGCATTGCCGTGAACATCTTAGGCCATGCACACCCGGATATTGTCGAAGCCATTACTCGCCAAGCCCGACAACTCATCCATACCTCCAATCTGTTTTATACGGAACCACAAACACAACTGGCTGAACGATTAGTCACACATTCCTTTGCCGAAAGGTGTTCTTTTGCAATAGCGGCACAGAAGCCAATGAAGCTGCGATTAAATTAGCTCGACGCTATGCCCACAAGACATTTGGTCCGGAACGGTTTGAAATTCTTACCATGCTAAATTCCTTCCATGGACGGACCTTGGCGAGCCTCACGGCAACTGGGCAACCAGCCTTACAAGAAGGGTTCGGCCCTATGGTGCCGGGGTTTCGATACGTTCCCTTTAATGATCTAGAAACATTGAAGGCGAACCTTACGTCACAAACAGCAGCTATCATGCTTGAACCCATTCAGGCTGAGGGCGGCGTGGTCGTTCCCGATGTTGACTATTTGAAGAACCTTCGAAAGCTTTGTACCGAACGTCAAATCCTTCTGATTTTTGATGAAGTCCAGACAGGTATGGGACGAACAGGAACCCTGTTTGCCTATGAACAATTCGGCATTCAGCCGGATATCATGACGTTGGCCAAAGGCCTCGGGGGAGGAGTCCCGATTGGGGCCTGTTTAGCCACAGACACTGTGGCAGCTGCCTTTGAGCCCGGCACGCACGCCTCCACGTTTGGGGGTAATCCCCTGGCCTGTGCCGCCGCATTGAAAGTGTTGGACCTGCTCCTCGAGGGCGGCAAGCTTGAACAGGGTCGAGCGGCCGGTGAGTACTTAGCAAAGGGTTTAGCCACTCTTTCTGAGCAATTTTCTTGTATTCGGGAAACTCGGGGTATGGGTCTGTTGCAAGGATTGGAGTTAACTATTGACGGAAAGCCCCTTGTCATGGAATGCCTTGAGCGACGAGTGCTCATAAATTGTACGATGGGCCGCGTGCTCCGATTTGTGCCGCCCTTCATCATCAGCAACTGCCAAATTGATCGATTATTGGCTGTCCTATCTGACGTCTTTTCTAAACGGAAATAAGTCATGGCCTCAACTAGTCCGTCCAAACGAAGCCCTCGCTCCACGTCTGCCTCACGAAGCAAGGCGCAACAGCTTCCTAAGGACTTATTGACAGTTGCGGATATTCCCAGGAAAAAAGTCCAAGACCTAATTACACTGGCTAAAAAATTGAAATCGGCTCATCGCAAAGGCAAGTCTGCTGATCCCCTAAAAGGAAAAACACTAGGACTCATTTTCGAAAAACCCTCGACTCGTACACGCGTCTCTTTTGAAGCTGGCATGAATCAATTGGGTGGGCAAGCCCTATTCTTGGCCTCAGAAAAAATACAACTCAGCCGCGGAGAAAGTTTGGCCGACACGGCCAAAGTTCTTTCTCGTTACTTAGATGGATTAGTTGTGAGAACCTTTGACCAATCTGCGCTGGAGGAATGGGCTCAGCATACCTCGATTCCGGTGATTAATGGCCTGACCGATCATTGTCATCCCTGCCAGGCATTAGCTGACCTTCTCACCATTATAGAAAAAAAAGGGCGGGCAAAAGGCTTAAAGTTAGCTTACATTGGAGATGGGAACAATATTACCCACTCGCTTCTTGAAGTAGGGGCCAAGGTAGGGATGCATGTATCTGTGGGATGTCCTCCAGGTTATGAACCTGATAAGAACATTGTGAAGCAGGCCAGAGCCGAAGGGGCTCAAACTGGAGCCACAATTGAAATTACCCAGGATCCAATGGTGGCCGCAAAAAATGCGGATGCGATTTATACCGATGTGTGGATCAGCATGGGGCAAGAAGACGAACATCAACCACGCATGGCAGCCTTTGCGCCCTATCAAGTCAACACTCAGTTAATGAAACAGGCTAAACCTAATGCTGTGGTCCTTCATTGTCTGCCCGCGCACCGAGGAGAAGAAATTACGGCAGAGGTATTAGATGGACCCCAATCCGTCGTCTTAGACCAAGCAGAGAATCGCCTGCACATACAAAAAGCTATCTTGCTTCAATGGCTAGGAAAGTAGAATTCATGAAACACCGTCCGGTTTCGAGTCGTTCCACATGAAAGTCTCCCGCACTACCCGAACAGCCAGACCCAAGGTCGTGTTGGCCTACTCCGGAGGACTAGATACTTCGATCATTCTGCATTGGCTCAAAGAGGAAAAAGGGTGCGACGTCATCACATTCTGTGCCGATCTGGGACAGGGGGAAGACCTCGCGGCCATTCGAAAAAAAGCTCTTCAGGTCGGCGCAGTCAAAGCCTATGTGGAAGACCTTCGAGAAGAATTTGTGTCAAACTACGTCTTCCCTATGCTTCGTGGGAATGCGGTCTACGAAAGTTCATATCTGCTGGGAACTTCTATCGCCCGTCCCCTAATCGCTAAACGACAAGTGGAACTCGCGAAAAAGGAAAAGGCCAGCTTCCTCAGCCATGGTGCCACGGGTAAGGGGAATGATCAGGTCCGCTTTGAGCTCACCTTCGCGGCTCTGGCTCCAAAGATTCAAGTGATTGCTCCCTGGCGGGAATGGGCCATGGCTTCTCGCCAAGACCTCATTGAT
>PVMK01120176.1_pt1 | contig 55214 bp, 60 predicted proteins | sample 1853481 | NCBI WGS metagenome assembly PVMK01 (sample SAMN08533507, study PRJNA380276) | Marine sediment metagenome, whole genome shotgun sequencing project.
AGAGAAGGTTGTCTGGCGTGCGTCTATGTACCAGCTCGATGTCTCACCCGACCGCAGCGTGAACGGTCCGTCCGTTCGTACCGCGAACTCCATGAGATGTGCAATGAGCGCCTGTTTGGGGGTCGGAACATTTTCCAAAAGAACCTCTCAAGGAATTCGGGTACCTGGTCGATACGGTAGTCAGACAGGATGCCTTCCTAACCTCCCGTCTAAGCCCGGACCGAGGCCGCCTTATAGGCGGCCTTTGGTTCATTCTGGGCCCTCGGCTCGCACAAAGGGCTCATGCACACGCCTCGCTAGCCTGCCTCCGATGGACATACTCTTTGTACGACACGGCCAGCCACAGTGGGCCGTCGACGGCCTCTCACAGCTCGATCCTCACCTAACAGACCTCGGTCGCCAGCAAGCAGAACTCGCTGCCAACCGCATCGCATCGGACCCGAAGGCAACCGCATCAGAACTCATCGTGTCGCCTGCAACGCGGTCCCAGCAGACTGCTACGCCTGTTGCGCGAGAGACGGGTCTCGCAATCGATACGATCGACGACCTGCTCGAGATCCAGATGCCCGATTGGGAGGGTGTCACCGAGGAAGCCGTGATAGATATCTTCAGAACTACCCGTCATCGCACACCCAATGAATGGTGGGACGGCCTACCGGGCGGCGAATCGTTTCGCGATTTTCACGATCGAGTGACGACTGCGCTCGACCTGCTGTTGGCGACGCGGGGGGTCACTCGTAACACCGACGATCCGCGCTTGTGGGATGTCGAGCATGATCCGGGGAGGATCGTCATCGTCGCCCACGGTGGTACGAATTCGGTGTGTCTCACCCATCTTATGGGTGCCCCTCCATCACCCTGGGAGTGGGAGAAGTTTGTGCTGTTCCACGCATCGTTTGCACGGGTGAAACTGCTCCCCCTTGCGGGTGCCCATGTACCAAGCCTGCGCACGTTCAATGATCAGGAGCACATCCCCCTGGATCTCCGATCCCGCTGACGGGAACGCTCCGCGTTCCTTCCAACTCCAAGCGTCCGGCCCTATCTGCCGTATCTTCTCTCGCGCTTCGTGAAGTCGCGCATGGCGCGTAGGAAGTCGATGTGGCGGAATGCCGGCCAGTAGACATCGACGAACGAGTATTCGGCGTAGGCGGCCTGCCACAGCAGGAATCCGGACAGACGTGCCTCGCCCGATGTCCTCAGTACGAGGTCAGGGTCAGGGAGATCAGAGGCATACATCCGTGCGGAGATGGCATCACGATCGATGTGGTCTGCGATGTCAGCCGCCTCCATGCCGTCGGCGGCAAGCTTCGCCACGAGTTCGCTCACGGCATCAACGATCTCCTGTCGCCCACCATACGCGAGAGCGATCGTGACGCGCCTGCTCCCCGATGAGCAATTCTCCTGGAGCCGCTTGGTCGCCTCGACGAGGTCGGTCGGGAGGAGATCGATGCTCCCGATGAATCGAACAGTCACATTCTGCCCAGCGGGTGTCTCAGGAATGCGATCGAAGAGTTCAATCAGCACTTCGTAGTACGGCTGCAACTCGTCATCGGGTCGTTCCAGGTTCTCCGTCGATAGAAGCCAGCAAGTGACGGCGGGAATCTCAAGCTCGGTCGTCCACCCGAGAAACTCGACGAACTTTTCCATCCCAACCCGATAGGACGCTGCGTAATCGGGGAGACCCTCTGCACGAGCATATCGACGATGCCCATCGTGGATCACACCGATGTGGCCGGGGAGGCCATCGCGGTCAAGCGTCTGAAGCAGACGCTTCTCATACACCTGGTAGGCAGGCTTCTTCAGGCTCTTCGGAAGGTGCATCCACGCTCCTCGTCAGTGTCTTCCATGTTCACGTATGCCACGTCGATGTATCTGATACGAGAGCCTAGATACGTCTCATACCAAGCACCCGTGGTCCGTATCAAGACGCATCAACTCGATAGCGCATTGTGCCGATATTCTGATCACCATGGAACTACCCCGCTGGACGCTTGGCAGGATGCAGAACCCCGTCAGAGGGTTCCTGCACGGTGGTGCCGCGATCGCTGCGATCGTTGGCACCGTCTTCCTCGCAGTGATCTCACCAAACTGGGGTATCCGCATCGGCGCAATCGTGTTCGGTCTCGCAATGGTGGCGCTCTACACAACCAGCTCGCTTTACCACGCAATCCCTTGGCGAGAGACCTGGAAGGGACGCATGCAGCGTCTCGACCACACGATGATCCTGGTGATGATCGCTGGCACCTACACGCCGGTCGCTATTGCCACGCTCGACGGCTGGCTGCGATGGACTGTCCTCGCAATCGCCTGGGGCATCGTCACCACCGGGATTGTTCAACACGGATTCTTCCCCCGAGAGAAGCAGACCTTCTCGATGGTGCTCGCCATGACCATGGGCTGGCTCGGCACGACCATTGCATGGAGATTCGTTCAGGAGTTGGGTTGGGCCGGCGCTGCGCTCGCCATCATCGGCGGAGCCATCTACTCGATCGGCATGGTGTTGTTGATAACCAACAGACCGCGATTGTGGCCGCGTGTGTTCTCATACCACGAGGTGTTTCACGTCATGGTGGTCACGGCCACAACCGTTCACTTCGTCCTGATCTGGCGCTACGTGCTTCCGCACGCCGCCTAGATCTGCAGCCAATCGCTACGGCTGAGCACCACTAGGCAGCGCTGGTCCAGGCACGCGGATGAGGAGCAATCGGCCCTCTTCATATCCACCGTTGTGGAACCCATATTTCTCGCCCTTGTCGATGTGAAGCACGTCGCCAGGACCGAGCCTGAGTGTCTCTCCATCAACCTTGAACTCGATGTCTCCCACCAGCCCCACATACATACGGTGTTCCTTCTCCGATACCCATGGAGTCCGGTCAGCACCGATCGGAACGATGATCTCTGCGAACGAAGAACCTGCGTACGCATCGGGGGTGAGCTCCCTGAGCTCAAAGTCACCAAAGACGAATGGTGCCGCATCTGCATATCGCTTCAATTCCATAGGAAGCAGGCTATCAGGCGACCGGTGACTCAGTTCGTGTCACACCCGCTCGATACGTTACGGGACATGAACAACATCACACTTGCACAAACCAGCCACGTAGCCGCTCCACCAGAGAGGCTCATGGCCATGACAAACAGCCAACTGGAAGCTTGGTTCGGCGCAGGGGGCTTGACAGTCGAAGTCGTCACCAACTGCGCTGACCCGGAGTGCGTCGACTGCGTCACCGTTGATCCGGCACAGCGAGCGGCATGATCCACGCCCCAACGACCACCTCAACGCACAGCGCAATGGGCGTGCTGATCGCCGCAGGCTTCGGATAAAGTCGGTACAGTCGCTGGTGATTGGCCCAAGGGAAGGGGCGTGTTCATGGCACGATTCGACAAGGATCAGTTCGTTGCAGACTGTTTTTCTGCCGTCCGTTCGGGCGATCAAGCTCACAAACAGGTGAAGGAACTCGTCGACCGGGCGGTATCAGACCCAGAGGGCATCTCTCAGGAGGTCGGTGATCTACGGCATGGAGCGATGACGACGATCTGGCATCGCTCGGATGAGATGACCGTGCTCCACATTGTGTGGCCTCCCGAAGTTGAGCTATTTCCACACGATCACAATATGTGGGCTGTAATAGGGATCTACGGAGGACGCGAAGACAACCAGTTCTATCGCCGGATCGAGGACGGCAGGATCGAGCCGCATACAGGGCAGACGATCACCGAGCAGGACGTAATCGGTCTCGGCTCCGACGTCGTGCACTCCGTTGCAAATCCGACCAAGGAGTGGACAGCAGCGATTCATGTGTATGGAGCGGATTTCTACTCGACGCCTCGCACGATGTGGAGTGGCGCAACTCTTGAGCCACTCAGACTTGACACGGATCTGATCGAGAAGACTCTCTCCGCAGCGGCAGCAAAGGCCAGGCTCGCCGAAGTCCCTGGTGAGCGCCCTTAGAGCCGGCCGCCGCTCAACTGCCCTTACTCAAGTAGCGAGGACCGACCAACACGTTCTTCTGCCCCGGACGAGCCATGACCAGAGGCGCGGCTATGATGACCCGCTGAACAGGCAGCTGTCATCGAGTCGCCGCCCGATTATCCGTCGACAGCTGCAACAGTGGAGTGAGCAACTCGAATGAACAAAACGACTACTCCACGCGAGCCGAGCACGCTCGAGAGCGTGTTGTTCGGCATCACCATCAATCGTGTCCCATCGCTGATCCCTGGCATCGCGCTTGCCGCCGCGGTTGTGGTCGCCGCGGTCCTCATCGCCGATGCGATCAACTCGTTGCTCGGCCTCAGGGGCCTCGTGAGTTTCATCCTGGTCGCAATAGTCCTCGGCATGTTGGCTCGCAACACCATTGGGCTGAGTGCCGTATTCGCCCCCGGTGTGACCTTCTGCCTCAAGAAGCTTCTGAGACTCGGCATCATCCTGCTGGGAATCCGGCTCAGTATCATCGAAGTGCTGGAGATCGGCGTCTTCGGCATCCCGATCGTGGTCGGCGCCGTGCTGACCGGTCTCGTAGTGGCCACCATCGCAACCCGCCGGCTCGGACTCCCTGAGCGACTCGGGACCCTGATCGCCATCGGAACGGCTATCTGTGGAGCCACCGCGATCGTGGCCGCGGCACCGGGTATCCGGGCCAAGGAGGAAGAGGTCACCTACGCGATCGCCAACATCACGGTGTTCGGGATCGCAGCAATGCTGCTCTACCCCTTCCTCGGGCACCTCATCTTCGGTGGGAATGTGATCGAGGTCGGGCTGTTCCTGGGAACGTCCATCCACGAGACCGCCCAGGTTGCGGGCGCCGGAATCATCTACGACCAGACATTCAACGTCACCGCTTCGCCGAACGCCGCCGATATCGCCATCGTCAGCAAACTGGTCCGCAACCTCCTGATGGTGATCGTCATCCCCGCAATCACCTATGTGTACGTTCGCCGCCAGCGTGAGCAGGGTGAGGAACTCGGAGAGCGCACCCGCATCATCGACATGATGCCAATGTTCATCCTCGGTTTCCTCGCAATGGCCGTGTTCCGATCCATCGGCGACGCCGGTGTTGAATCGAGTGGCACCGCATTCAGCATCTGGGGGGCGGAAGCGTGGGACGACCTCGTACATGCGATCCGGACTGTGGCTGAGTACTGTCTCGCGATGGCCATGGCCGCCGTCGGACTGGGGACTTCATTCAACCAGCTCAAAGGCCTCGGCTTCAAGCCGTTCCTTGTTGGTATCGCTGCGGCGGTCTCCGTCGGTGCCGTGAGCATCGTGCTCGTCTTTTTATTCGCGCCACTCATCTCGATCTAGGACGGCAAGGCCTGGCTCCACGCCTATCGCATTTCCTCTCGAGTATCAGTTCGTGAGGAACGCCCGGAGCGAATCGATTTGAACAGCCACCGACGCCATCGAGCCGCCGCCAGGTGTGACGCGTGCACCGGTTGACCTGCTGACGTCAACTGCTGATAGATCGCTCGCTTCGAAACGAGCATCAAACTCGGTCAGCTGTTCCTCCGTGAGATCCTTGAACGATTCCCCCCGAGCAACCAGAGCCGACACAAGGCCGCCAACAACGTGATGTGCCTGTCTGAAGGGAACTCCGCGTCGTACGAGAACTTCGGCAAGATCGAGAGCCGTGACCCAGTCCGAGGGCTCAGGGGTGTGGAACTCTGCCGTGGAAACCATTCCGCCCAGGGCGTCGAGGGCACCGGCAAGCGTGTCATCGGAATGAAATACGATCCGTTTGTCCTCCTGCAGATCACGGTTGTAGGTCATCGGCAGGCCCTTCTGCAACGCGGCAATGGCCGCCAGATCGCCCACCACTGCAGCCGCCTTACCCCTGACGAGCTCAGCTATGTCCGGGTTCTTCTTTTGGGGCATGGCCGATGAACCCGTCGTGTATGCATCCGAGAATGTCACCCATCCAAACTCGCTCGTTGACCACAACAGCAAGTCCTCGGACAGTCGCGATAGGTGGAGCATCGACTGGGTGGCACACCAGACGTACTCGGCAGCGCAATCCCGCGACCCAACGGCGTCCATCGAGTTGGCAAACACGGCTCCCATCCCGAGGAGCTCAGCGGAGACAACCGGGTCCAACGGCAGGGACGACCCACCGGAAGCACCTGCGCCGAGAGGGGAGACATCTATTCGTACGACCGCATCGCTGAAGCGTTCAACATCCCGCTTCAGCATCCACGCGTATGCAAGGAGATGGTGGGCGAGGGGAACTGCTTGTGCCTGCTGAAGATGGGTGTAGCTCGGAACGATCGTGTCGCCGACGGCTTCGGCCACGTCGACAAGCACTGCGATGAACGCCCGAAGCTGTTCAATCCGGTCGCCGGCAGATCGTTTGAGATAGAGACGGAGATCGAGAGCGACCTGGTCGTTGCGGGACCGCCCGGTGTGGAGCTTGCCAGCAAGATCGCCAACGAGGTCACCAAGTCTGCGCTCAACGGCCGAGTGCACATCCTCATCCGTTTCGAGAAACGTGAACTTCCCTGTCTCGGCATCACCCATGATCGTCGCAAGGCCCTCAAGAATCGCAGCTGTCTCATCCTCTGTGAGGAGACCCACATGGCCGAGCATCGTCGCGTGCGCGACCGACCCGTTGATGTCATCCACCAGCATTCTGCGGTCCGCGGTGTCAACCGTGAAACGCCACAGCAACTCGGCTGGGCCTTCATCGAACCGTCCACCAGACCACAGCGTCACCGTCTACTCACCTTCGCCGATTCTCTTCTCCGCGAACATACGGAGACGGAGCGATTGCAAACGAATGAAGCCTTCCGCGTCTGACTGGTTGTACACATCATCTGCCTCGAAAGTGACCGTAGCCTCGTCGTAGAGCCCCTGGTCCGACCGTCGGCCATCCACGATCGCCTGGCCCTTGTAGAGCTTCAGACGTGCCTCCCCGGTCACAGGCTTCTGGACGTCGTCCATGAACGATTGGAGGGCTTCACGTTCGGGCGCGAACCAGAACCCGTTATAGACCATCTCTGCATACTTGTTCGACAGTTCGTCGCGCAGATGGGCAACCTCACGATCGAGCGTCAGTGACTCGACGGCGCGATGTGCGTGATACAACAGGGTCCCTCCCGGCGTCTCATAAACCCCGCGGCTCTTCATCCCAACGAAACGGTTCTCGACGAGGTCTACACGACCGATGCCGTGCTTGCCGCCCAGCTCGTTCGCCTTCGTGAGCAGTTCGACAGGACTCATCGGCACACCATTGATCGATACGGCGTCTCCCTGCTCGTATCCGATCGTCACATACTCAGCCTCATCGGGTGCGTCCTCTGGATCGACCGTCATCGCGAACATGTTCGAAGGTGGACCCGTCCACGGATCCTCGAGCACGCCTCCTTCATAGGAGATGTGCAGCAGATTCGCGTCCGTGGAGTACGGCTTGTCTGGCGTGACCGGTATCGGAATGCCGTGCCTCTCTGCATAGGCGATGAGATCAGCCCTGCCCTTCATGTCCCACTCGCGCCATGGTGCAATCACCTTGATGTCCGGCTTCAGTGCGTATGCAGACAGCTCGAAGCGGACCTGGTCGTTCCCCTTGCCAGTCGCTCCGTGAGCAATCGCATCCGCACCTGTCTCGATCGCGGCACGCACGAGACCCTTTGAGATGACGGGTCGTGCAAGCGAAGTACCCATGAGATAGTAGCCCTCATAGAGAGCCGAAGCGCGAAAGGCCGGGAACACATATTCGGAAACGAACTCTTCAGTGAGGTCCTCGGCGATAGCCTCGATCGCACCGGTCTCAAGCGCCTTGAGGCGAGCCTCTTCCACCTCCTCGCCCTGTCCGACATCGGCGGTGTACGCGACGACCTCAGCGCCGTACTCCTCCTTGATCCACCTGAGGATGATGGATGTGTCGAGCCCGCCGCTGTAGGCGAGCACGACCTTCTTGATGTCTTTCGCCATCGGTTACTCCGTTTCAGTGATTGTCTTCGAAAGGATTCTCTTCGAAACCGTTTCAGCCCCGATGCGCTCGTCCGCGACAACGAGGATCGTGTCGTCGCCAGCAATGGTTCCGATCGCTCCGGCAACCGATGCGCCGTCGATACGGCTCGCCACGAACTGGGCTGCACCCGGCGGCACCTTCATCACAATGAGCGTTCCGGATATCGCAACACTCTCAACGAACTCGTCGACAGCACCGTGCAGTGCTGCGAACGCTGCACTAACGGCGTCTGGGTCTCTCGAGATCTGATAGGTGAATCCGCCGTTCTCCCTGACGCGGTCGGCTCCGATCGCGTCGAGATCCCTCGAGATCGTGGCCTGCGTGACGTCGAAGCCTCTTCCAACGAGGAGGACCTGGAGTTCGTGCTGGCTCGTGACCGTGCCTGCGCCCACAAGACTCCGGATCTCCCTGCGCCTGGCATTCGTATCCGCCCTCATGGCCTTGGCTCACTCGTGATCATCGTTCCGATGCCTTCGGGTGTAAAAATCTCAAGGAGGAGGGCGTGCTGCATGCGACCGTCAAGGATGTGCACCTGGTCCACGCCACTGTCGACCGCGTCGATGGCTGACCGCAACTTCGGGAGCATTCCCTCAGATGCAGAGCCACCCTCGATGAGCTCAGACAATTCGGGCGTGGTGATGCGCGAAATCAGGCTGTCATGGTCGCCAAGGTCTCGATACAGACCCTCAACGTCGGTGAGATATACGAGCTTCTGAGCGCCAAGCGCAGAAGCAAGTTTGCCGGCAGCGATATCGGCGTTCAGGTTGTAGGTCTCACCGTCCTCGCCGCGGGCAATGGGTGCGACCACTGGGACGTATCCCTGCGACTGAAGTCCCTCGATGAGCCCGACATTGACTTCGGTGACACGACCTACGAAACCGAGGCGCTCGTCCTCTGGCTCAGCAACAAAGAGATTGGCGTCCAGCCCTGAGACACCAGTGGCGACTGAGCCATGGTTGTTGACAAGTCTGACGATGTCCGGTTGATCTCTCCAACAAGGGTGGCCTGCACAACGCGCATCGTGTGCTCGTCTGTCACGCGGAGTCCCTCGATCCACTGTGGTTCAATGCCCTTCTGACCCATCGCCCTGGAGATATGTGGACCGCCACCGTGCACGATGATCGGCTTGATTCCCACGTAATGCAGCATCGCTACATCGTCAGCGAAGGTTCCACGCAGGAGGTCGTCGACCATTGCGGATCCGCCATACTTGATCACGACTGTTGTTCCTCTGAACCGTGCAATGAATGGCAGCGCCTCAGAGAAGATGCCAGCCTTGCCCATCGTCGAGGCAATTCGGGGCTTCGCCGGATGTGGTGATGTGTGACCGGTCATGAACGCACCCCGTTGAAGATGACGTACTCGGGTGTGAGGTCGGTCGTGACGATGTGGGCGGTACCCGGCCCATCGCCGAGGATCACAGAAACAGCGAAGTCGCCACCCTCGAGCCCAGTAAGCAGGACATCCTCGTCGTAGACAGCCTGCATACCGCCGGCGAAGACGACGACCTCCTCGTAGCTGATGGTTATTGATTCGGGATCGATGGAGATGTCGGATGTTCCGAGAGCACCGAGGATCCTCCCCCAGTTCACGTCACCGCCGTAGAACGACGATCGGACGAGAGCAGAATCGGTAATGGTTCGACCCAGCGCTCGAGCCTGTACATCGTCACTCGCACCGGTGAGATCGATCGTGACGACCCGAGATGCTCCTTCGGCGTCCTCCGCCATCTGGTGAGCAAGGTCTCGACACACATCTTCCACCGCAGCTGCGAAGTCCGTCGGATCCGGGACAACTCCCGATGCACCGGAGGCCATTGCGATCACCGTGTCGTTCGTCGATTCGCAGCCATCGATGTTGAGCGAGTTGAATGAAGCGTCGACGGCAGCCCTGAGCGCACCATCAAGCGCGGCGTGGTCCACGTCTGCATCGGTTGTGATGAACGCAAGCATCGTTGCCATGTCGGGGCGGACCATTCCGGAACCCTTCGACATGCCACCCACAGACCACCCTGACCCCTCGACGAGGGATTGTTTCGGGACAGAATCGGTCGTCATGATCGCCGTCGCCGCGAGGGTCGCTGACTCGGACGTCGCCGAGGCCGCTTCCGCGGCCACATCAATTCCGTTCAGGAGCAGGTCCATCGGGAGTTGCGGACCGATGGTTCCCGTCGAGCACACGAGCACCTCGTCGGCAGTGCAACCGATCGATATCGCCAGACGTTCCGCCATTGCGCGTCCGTTAGCGAGACCTCTGGCACCGGTTGCAGCGTTGGCGCACCCCGAATTGACAACGATGCCTCGTTTGGTCGTGCCCTTCTCCAGACTCGCCCGATTTAGCCTGACGGGCGCCGCCGCAGCTTGGTTGCGGGTAAATACCGCCGCGGTCACCGCAGACTTGTCCGCCACGAGCACAGCAACGTCGAGGGCCTCATGCTTGATCCCACACGCGATGCCAGCTGCCGCGAATCCCTTGGCTGCGGTGATACTCACGGCATCCATCCCTCTGAGGAGAGTCCCAACGCCTCATCGAAGCCGAACATGAGGTTGGCGTTCTGCACAGCCTGACCGGCTGCACCCTTCACCAGATTGTCGATGGCCGAGACGATCACAACAGTCGACGTGCGCTCGTCGAGATGAATCGATGCCAGAAGATTGTTCGACCCGACCACCCAACGTGTCTCAGGAGACTCATCAATCCTTCTGACGAAGGGTGCATCTCTGTACTTCGCATCGAAAGACGCGTGGAGGTCGGCGAGCGTTGCTCCCTGGGTTGCGTCCGCATAGATCGTTGATAGAATGCCTCGCTGCATTGGCACGAGGTGTGGCGTGAACAGCACAGAGGTCTGCGCCGATCCGAACAGGTCGAGGGCGCGCTCCATCTCGGGACGGTGCCTGTGGGTCAGAATTTTGTATGCCTTCGCGGACTCAGCAGCCGCTCCGAACTGAAGCGCCTCTGATGCTCCTCGGCCGGCACCCGATACCCCAGACATCGAATCAACGACGAGGCCTGTCGGTTTGATGAGGCCATCGCGCAGAATCGGGACCAGGGGAATGATGGCGGACGTTGGGTAACACCCTGGTGAGGCCACACGTACGCTCGATGCGATTTCGTCGTGAAACAGTTCAGGAATCCCGAACGCCCATTGACCGAGTTCGGCTGGATACGGATGGTCATGGCCATACGCCTCTGCATACCGCTCCGGCGTGTCGAGCCTGAAGTCGCTCCCGAGATCAACGATCTTGACACCGGTACCCGCAAGCTCCATTGCCGGGAACCCTGACGCCCCGTGTGGAAGCGCCATGAACACAAGATCGACGGAGCCGAGCTTGTCAACCTCTGAAGACTCAAGGAGACGGTCGCCACCGGTGAGATGCGGGTGTACCTCGCCGAGCGATGCGCCAGCGCGTCTGTTCGCACCCAGAAAGGACGCCTCGAAGTGAGGATGGTTGTCAACGAACCGTATGAGTTCGCCCCCGGCATAACCGGAGGCGCCAAGGATTGCTACCGAGCGCATCACATCATTATACGCATATTCGCATGCCAACGCATAAGTATCTGCGCCTCGTTGCAGTCGGCTACACGAACTCCTCTTTCCAGGTGTCGAGCAACGCGTACGCCTCCTGTTCCGTGTACGGGCCCTCCTCGATGCGGTGCTCGATGAGCCTGTGCATGATCTCGCCCACCCGGCGCGACGGCTTGAGACCGAGGTACTCCATCACGTCGTTTCCGTCGATCGGGGCACGGAGACTGTCCAGTTCCTCCTTGGCGGCCAACTCATCGATGCGCACCTCGAGGTCATCGATGCGATTGGAGATTGTGCGCGCCCTGCGCTGATTGCGCGTCGTCACATCACAGCGCACGAGTTCGTTGAGATCCTGAAGCAGTGGCCCCGCATCACGAACGTACCGCCGAACAGCTGAGTCGGTCCACCCCATCTTGTAGGTATGTGGCCTCATGTGGAGGAAGACGAGTTGGGACACGTCTGCAACCACGTCCTTGGGATAACGAAGGTCCTGCATCCGCTTGCGGGTCATCCTCGCACCAACGACCTCATGATGATGGAACGACACGCCACCCTTCCCGAACTCCCTCGTGGATGGCTTGCCGATGTCGTGGAACAGGGCGGCGAGCCTGAGATGCAGCCGTGGGCTCGACTTGCCGACAACGGCAATGGTGTGCGCGAGGACATCCTTGTGCTTGTGGACCGGATCCTGTTCGACCGCAAGAGCGGGGAGCTCAGGGATGAACTCGTTCGCGAGCCCGCTGTCGACGAGCGTCTCAAGAGCCAAGACGACGTTGTCACCGGTCATCAGCTTGTCGAACTCGTTCCGGATTCGTTCGGCTGACACGATCTGCAGCCGCTCCTTCATCCGCTCAACCGAGCGAACCGCTTCCTCGTTTGCGGAAAAGCCGAGCGTGGACATGAAACGAAAGAGACGCAACATCCGAAGCGGATCATCGCCGAACGAGATCGCCGGATCCATCGGGGTTCTCAGTTCTTTCGCCACAAGATCCTCGAGGCCACCGGTCGGATCGATCATCTCCGGCTCGTCCCCAGGGATGGCTGGCACTCTGATCGCCATTGCATTGACGCTGAAATCGCGTCGCGAGAGGTCCTCGCCCAGATCGTTGCTGAAAGTGACGACCGGCTTGCGCGAATCGTCCCTGTACAACTCGGATCGGTATGTCGTGATCTCATATGTGTGCTGGTTCTTGACGAGACCGATCGTGCCGAACGCTTTGCCAACAAGGTAGCTCGAATCCGCCCAAGCTTCGCCGATGCGTTCGATGTCATCCGGCCTTGCGTCCGTCGTGAAATCCAGGTCGTCGCCGTCTCGTCCGAGGAGTGCATCACGAACAGAACCGCCGACGAGATACAACTCATGCCCCTCAGCCGCGAACAGAGCGGAGAGTTCGACCACGTCAGGTGACATGACCGTTCGGATGCGGTCGGGGATCATGCTTTCCCTTCAACCCTTCCTCGATTGGCGAGCTCATCGGCGTATTCGTTCCATCGGAAACCGACGTGAGCCTTGATCCATACGAGATCAAGTTCGCCGCGCTTCTTGTAGGCCGCATAGGCCTCCTTGACGAGATCGAGGTTCTCTACGGGACCGCTCTTGCGCTTCCAGCCGCGCCGCTCCCAACCCGCTGCCCACTCGTTGATCGTCTGCACGGCCAGTTTGGAGTCTGAGTAGACGGTCTCGCTCACTCCCTCAGGGACGAGATCGGTGGCGCGGATCAACGCGAGTAGTTCCATACGATTGTTCGTCGTGTCCCCGCCGTATCCGTACGCCTCATCAATGACTTGGTTGTCCTGTACATACACGACACCCCAACCACCCGGCCCCGGATTCGGGGATGAACTCCCATCGGTGAACACACCGGTTGCGGGGTCGCTCGTTGGCGCACCTTTGGCACCCTGGGTCGAGGACGGTTTGTTCTTCGCTCCGCTTCGACAATCCATACACGCACGAGGCGTCCAACCGGGATAGCGGTCGAGAACGTTCTGGGGAAGTGTGAACGTGGCACCGCAGTCGCGGCATACGAAATCTGGCATGGGGGAGAGAGTAGCGGGAACCGAATTGGCGGTTCCTTCGGCCGGACCGGGCTCAGGAAGCGGCTACGTGCCCCACACCGGAAGCGATCTTGAAGTCGCGAGGTGCAGCAACAAACATCAGGGCATCGGAGAAGGAGACCTCCCCGGCCTCGTACTTCTTGGTGATCGCTTGATCGATCGTCTGCATTCCGTAAAAGGCACCCTCCGCCATGATCTCGACGATATCCGCGGTTTGCTCCGGATCGATCAGCTTCTCTGGCACCGACTCTGTGTTGACGAGCAACTCGGCAACGACCGTGCGTCCGTTGCCATCGGCCATCGGAACGAGCCGCTGTGAAACCACAGCCCTGAGACTCGTTGCGAGCATCTGGCGCGTTCGCCGCTCAAGATACGGTGGGAACGTGTCGAGGATGCGACGAACGGTCTCCATGGCATCAAGTGTGTACATCGTGGAAATGACAAGGTGTCCCGTTTCAGCGGCGACGAGCACCGCCTCGACTGTATCGCTATCGCGCATCTCTCCGACGTAGATCACGTCTGGGTCTTGGCGGAGGGCTGCTCTCACTCCCGCCGCGTACGATGGCGTGTCGACACCAACCTCGCGTTGGCTCACAATCGACTTCTTGTCAGGGTGGAGCACTTCGATGGGATCCTCGATCGTGATGATCGTGTTGCGGCGCGACTCGTTGATGTGGTCGATCATGGCGGAACAGGTGGTGGTCTTACCTGAACCTGTCGGACCGGTCACGATGATCAAGCCGCTTGTTTCCTCACATGCGGTCACGATGGCCGTCGGGAGTCCAAGGTCTGTGAGGGACTGGGCTGTTGCTGCTACAGCACGCACGACGATGTTGACCGAACCGCGCTGGTGATAAGCATTGACTCGGAACCTTCCGAGCCCTGCCCTCCCATAAGCAAAGTCCATGTCGGGAACATCGTCGATCACGTTGTCGAGCCCGTCGGGAACCAGGCTCGCTAGCAGCGAGCGCGTGTCGTCAGGCGTCAGTGGCGTCAGCTCGGCCGGGTGAAGAACACCATCAATGCGGTACGAAGGGGGAGATCCCACCTTGAGATGGAGATCTGAGCCGCCTGTCTCCACGAGTTTCTCGAGAAGCTCGTCAAGACTTGGGTGCTGGTCGGTCACGGACACTCCCTCGGTTGTTGTCCTCAACCGATATCGGAAGCTGGAGCCGGTGCCTTAACGAAGTTTCCATGTCGACGAGAGGCCCTCGACAGCGAGGTCAACCACCCTGGCGGCCGAACCGGTCATCTCCGTGGGCCACGTGGGCGGCTGACCCGACCCGCTGAGCCCAACAACGGTCGCTTCGGCTGACGACCGGAGTGCGCCAAGGTCGTATCCGCCTTCGAGGAATGCGATCGTCCTCGAACGTGGGATCTGGCTCACCACCCAACGCGAGAGCCACCCGTAGTGCTCGGACTCGAGCAGCATGCCGCCGATGGGATCGAGTCGATGGGCGTCGTATCCGTTGCTCACGAGGATCCAATCAGGTGAGAATTGTTGAACGACGGGGACCACGATACGCCGAAAGGCGCTGAGGTAACCAACGGCCGATGTACCACCAGGCAGCGGAACGTTCACGGTCATGCCGGTGCCCGGACCGGCTCCGCGCTCTTCGATCCATCCTGATCCCGGATAGAAGGGGAACTCGTGGACAGAGACGTAGAGCACGTCGGGGTCGCGATAGAACGTGTTCTGAGTGCCGTTCCCGTGGTGCACATCCCAGTCGATGATCGCCACTCGCTCGCCTCGACTCCGGAGGTACGCAGCCGTCACAGCGACATTGTTGAACAAACAGAATCCCATCGCACGACTGTGTTCGGCGTGATGTCCGGGGGGACGGACCACCACAAACCCCGCATCGGCACCGCCACCAGAGAGCGCGTCAACGGCAGCTGGTCCAGCTCCAGCGGCATGCAGTGCAGCATTGAATGAGCCAACCACCGTGTAGGTGTCCTGGTCTATCCCGCCACCACCAGCTGCGCAGAAGGTCTCCATCTCGCCGATGTACGATCGTGCATGGACAAGCTCAAGCAGCTCCCGATCGACTGGTGGTGCTGTGAGCTCATGGATCGGTACGCCGGCATCCCACACACCGCGGGTGACCGCATCCAACCGACCGGCATGTTCGGGATGGCCGGCGGGGTTGTGGTGCTCCCGGCTTGATTTATGGGTTACAAGCAGTATCGACATGGCACCGATTGTGCCACGCGCTTGAACCCCATGAACCGCGGCTACCCTGATGCCGCGTGGCGCGACCCTGGAGAGGTCTTGGCACTTGTAGATACACCGCATCGAGTTTTTCAACGAGGTACCTGGCCAGGTTCCGTATCGCTGCGTCGCGGCTGGGCACGGGCGGAAGCCAGGCCGTGGAATGGCACCGTTGAGGACGCTTCGCTGCGAGTCATCCGCGGCGGAGGAGGGTTCATCGGAGCTTGCGTGGAGAAGCTCAACCTTGCCGGTGCGCCATCAGTTCTCTCTACACCGTTGTCTCGCTCGGCTCGCAAGCCATGGGAGGCCGCTGGATTCAGCGACTACATCGACCTGGCGTTGATGCGGCTCAGCCTTGAATCGCCGATTCCTGCCCCACAGCATCTTGTCGTTCGCGAGGACGAGCCCGAGCTCGACGCAATGCTCGAAATCGACAGAGTCGCCTTCCCCACCTTTTGGCGGTTCGACCGCCTCGCGCTCGTCGAGTCAACGAAGGCAACTCCGAAGTCGAGTGTATTCGTCATCAAGGACGGTGACCTTGGCATCGCCGGGTTTGCCATCGTCGGCTACGGCCATGCCATCTCCTATCTGCAACGTGTCGCGGTCCACCCCACCTGGCAGGGCAATGGCATGGGCAGGAGCCTCGTCAGGGCAGCGAGCCGAAGTGCACGACGTCACGGATCGCGAGCGATCCTGCTGAACACGCAGTTCGACAACGCGTCAGCAATCGGCCTCTACGAAGCCGAGGGATATGTGCAACTTCCCGAATCGCTCGCGTTGCTCAAGTCAGGCTGAGCCGTGCCTCCCAGGCTCCCTGAGCGGTATCGGCTGAACATCCGTCTCGGAAGCGACGGAGACATCGAGGAGTGGTTCGGACAGGACGACACACTCGACCGGCCCGTACTCATCAGATATCTCGCCCCAGAGTCGTCACCGAACCGACACGAGGCATTTCTCGACAGCGTCCGTGCAGCAGCAGCTCTCAACGACATCCACCTGCAGAAGGTGTTCGCCGCGGCGGAAACAACCGCATCGGCGTACTCGGTTTCTGAGTGGGACGGTGGAGTGACCATCGCCGACAGGTTGCGGGCGGACGAAGCCGTGCCGGTCGTTGAGTTCCTGCCAAATGCGTCCGGTCTCTGTCTGGCGTTGTCGCGATTCCACGAACTCGGTGGCGTCCATGGTGCGATCGATGCGTCATCTGTGCACTACTCCGCAGCGCATCCGGTGAAGCTTGCGGCCTTCGGAAGGACCCAACGCTGGTCAGATGCCCAAGAGGACACAATGGCGCTCGCCGAAGTCCTACGCGCTGCAATCACAGGCACCCACGACGCGAGCGTGTTTCCTTCCGATGTGATCGATGGCGTCCACCCAAGCGTGGACGACGCGCTCCGTGGCGGCATCGATGGTTCGCTCGATGCCGCATCCCTGGCGCGATCCCTCCAAGCTGTCCCCAACACGGCGCCTGTCGATGGCAGTCCGATCCGGCCGTGGCGGTCTCTCGCGTTGTTCGGCCTGATCGTGGTGCTGATCGTCGTCGTCGCTGCTGTAGGTCTTGCCGCCGACTTCGACCCGGATTCACCTGTGCTCTATCCCGTAACCGCCGAGCCGACGAGTACCACATCAACTGTTCCTCCCCAAGTGGTCGACCGTGAGGACGAAGCTGGCCGCATTCCAGCATCGGCCGCCGTATACGACCCATTGGGCGATGGCAAGGAGAGCGATGACACTGTGCAGAACGCGGTCGATGGTGACCGCGCGACCGCATGGACCACGGAGGCCTACTCCAGACCGCTGCGCGACGTGAAAGGCGGTGTTGGTCTTGTGTTCGATCTCGAAGGCACTCCACAGATCGTCTCCATACAAGGTTCGCCCGGTACTGCGTACACCATTGGCTGGGCAGCTTCGATTCCCGCTGACACCACAGAGTGGGAACACATTGCGCGGGGCACGCTCCAACGAGCCGAATCGCGGATACAGCTGCCCGTACGAGGAGGCGGACTCTGGCTGCTCTGGCTCACGGACCTCGTAGAACGCCCAGACGGCTCCTACCAGACGCGGATCACCGACGTTCGATTCGCCCCATGACCGCCTGCCCCAAGGAGCGATCTACGAGCGTTCGCAACTATTGTCTTGCGCCACATGACTGACCGTGCCGATCGTGACATCGAGCTCATCGACCAGTACCTCAAGGGGGACATCGATGCGTTCAGCGAGTTGGTGGCCGCACACGAGGACCGCGTATTCGCCATCTGCCTCCGCATGCTCCGCACTCGCGAGGCAGCCCTCGACGCTACCCAGGACACATTCCTCACCGTGTTCCGAAAGGCCGACCGATACAAGGCCCAGGCAGCCTTCTCCACATGGCTGTATCGGGTGACGGTCAACACGTGCTACGACCACCTCAGGCGCGAGAAACGCAAGCGGGCAGATCAGCTCCCAGACAGCTTTGACCCCATCGACGTCCAAGCGAACGACCCTTTCAACGCTGTTGAGGTGCGCCCCGACATCGAGGAGGCGCTCGCAGCTCTCAGCGTGGAATTCCGAGCTGCCGTTGTACTGGTCGATCTGCAGGGCATGTCGCTGGAGCAAGCGAGCGATACCCTCGACGTGCCTACAGGAACGATCAAGAGCAGGTTGTTCAGAGCCCGTAAACAACTTGCCAAAAGTCTCGGGAACCTCGGGCCCCCTGGTGAGCATCAAAGAGGAGACCACGGAGAATCATGAACGATCAGGATCGCGATCTCATCGCTGCGCTAGCAGAAGGACGCCTCGGCACTGAAGCCGCCGAGGCCGCCATCGCGCGTGTCGAATCGGATCCTGAGCTGACCTCCGAGTACGCAAGCCAAGTTTCAGCGATCGAGTTCCTCACATCGAGCGCAGTTCCGAGCATGACGTCATCGGAACGCACAACCCTTCACGCGAACCTGACCGAACAGCTCGGCCTCGTCGCTACGCCAGCGCCTTCGCCGGCCAAGAGGAAGACACCATGGTGGGCGCCAGTGTTCGGGCTCGCTACTGCCGCAGCTGTCGTCGCGGCAGTGGTGATCTTGCCTGGTGGTTCGTCTGACCAATCCGCGGAGATGAGCGCCCGTCTCGCCAGTGAAGCCTTGGTTTCGGAAACGACTGCAGCCGCAGGTTCGGCGTCGGAGCAACCCGTGAGTGGTGCCCAAGATGGTGGAGATCTCGGTACTACGGAGGACGGTCTTGCTGAAGAGAGTCTTGGCGACGGCGGAGACATCTCCGTGTATGAGACCGACGCTGTTGAACTCGATGCACTCCTGAACAAGGCTGAGGGCGCCGACAGTACTGATGAGATCCAGCAACGCCTCTCGACGTTGAGCTTCAAGTCAACGATCGACTTCGACGCTGCCGAGATCAACGCATGTATCGACGAGCTGAGCGACCAGATTCCCCCAGGTGTCGCGGTTATCCGCGTTCTCGGTGCTTCGGTCGAAGACGAGACGACCATCATTCATCTCGGCTTCGACTACGGCGATGGCGTCGAGGACGGGCTCAGCTTCGTATTCGAGAACTGTTCTCTCTTCCGCCACGCTGACCAAGGCTGATTCACCACCCGCGCTAGGCTCATGGTCACTATGTCTGACCAGAATCCTCCCCTCTCGACACGCGTCGCTGACGGTCTCGAGCAGATCGCAACCAAGATCAGGGAGTTGTCCGTCGATCGCGCCGCACTTGCCATCACATGGGCAGCCGTCGGAGTTGTTCTGGTCGTAGCGGCGCTCACAGCAGTCCTATGGCTCCTCGTGGGAATATTCCGTGCCCTTGGAACGCTGATGGGTACTGAAACCGCATACGCCGTGGTGGGCCTGATCCTGATCCTCGTAGGAGCCTTCGTCTGGTCACGCCGGTACCCGCAGGACAGACCCACGCAACAGGAGTAGCCCATGACCGAAAAGGTCCTCATCGTTGGCTCCGGCCCCGCAGGCCTCACCGCAGCCATCTATGCAGCTCGCGCCGACCTCGAACCGCTCATGATCGAAGGCATGGAGCGCGGCGGCCAGCTCATGATCACGACAGACGTCGAAAACTTCCCTGGATTCCCCGACGGTGTCATGGGGCCCGATCTGATGGAACAGATGCGCAAGCAGGCCGAACGCTTCGGGACACGGATCGTCAGCTCGGACGTGACCTCCGTCGACTTCTCCAAAACACCGTTCACCGTGAATGTCGACAGCGACGTCTACACAGCAGACAGCATCATCATCTCCACCGGCGCATCTGCCAGGTGGCTCGGCATCGAGGGTGAAGAACGTCTGAGAGGATTCGGAGTTTCGGCATGCGCCACCTGCGATGGGTTCTTCTTCAGGGACAAGGAGCTTCTCGTTATTGGCGGCGGAGACACGGCGCTCGAGGAAGCCCTCTTCCTCACGAAGTTCGCATCCAAGGTCACCGTCGTCCATCGGCGCGACGAGTTCCGTGCCTCGCCGATCATGGCCGACCGGGTCTTTGACCACCCAAAGATCGATGTTCTCTGGGACACAGTGGTCGACGAGATTCTCGGCGACGATCTTGTTGCTGGTGCAAGACTGAGGAACGTAGAGACAGATGAGCTCACCGACTTCGCTGCTGAGGGCGTCTTCGTCGCCATCGGCCATACACCGAACACGAAGGTGTTCGAAGGCCATCTGGATCTCGACAGCGACAGATACCTTCTGACCGAGCCCGGGACGACGAAGACCTCCGTCGAAGGCGTCTTCGCTGCTGGCGACGTCACCGACAAGGTGTACCGACAGGCCGTCACCGCTGCAGGCATGGGATGCCAGGCTGCCCTGGACGCCCAACACTGGCTCCAGGACCAGACCTGAGCACCAGCCCAATCACCACAACCACAACCTGAACACGACTGGAGACAACACATGGGTCAGAACACAACAACCGTCACCGACGCTGACTTCGCGGCGGCCATCGCATCCGACACACCAACGCTCGTCGACTTCTGGGCGGAGTGGTGCGGACCGTGCAAGATCATGGACGGACCCCTCGACGAGATCGGTGCCGAGAACACAGGCAAGCTCACCGTCGCAAAGCTGAACGTCGATGAAAACCCCGCAACGATGAGCTCATACGGGGTCATGAGCATCCCGACACTCATCGTATTTCAGGGAGGCGAGGAGAAGCGGCGGTTCGTTGGCGCCCGAAGCAAGGGACAGCTCACTTCTGAGCTCTCGGACTTCCTTAGCTGACGCGACTCTGCCACGATCGAGCTCGTGAGGCTCTTTCACCAAGGCGACCGCGGTGCGGCGGTACGTGATATCCAGGATCGGCTCGACTCCCTCGACCATGGCGTCCATCCAGACGAACCAGGAGTCTTCGGCGACGGCACATTCGCAGCGGTCTCCCACTTCCAGACAGAGCGAGGACTGCCAACCGATGGGATAGTGGGTCCCGAGACGTGGCGAGCCCTGGTCGATGCGGGATACGAACTCGGAGACAGACTCCTCTACCGACGCGTTCCGATGATGAGAGGCGACGATGTCGCTGACCTCCAAGCGCTTCTGAACTCCCTCGGATTCGATACCGGCAAGGTTGACGGCGTGTTCGGACCTGACACCCTCAGCGGACTCCTTGACTTCCAGCACAACCGCGAATTGGCAGAAGATGGAATATCAGGCAAGATCGTTCACGACGAACTCCGCCTCATCGCAATGGCGACACAGAAGCACGGTCGCGAGACCGTACGGGAACGTCAGTGGCTCGCCAATCTCCCGGGCAGCATCGCTGGACAGCTCGTATATCTTGATCCAGAGTGCAGAGACGCACCTGAGCAGGACGAGACATGGCCAACCGTGACCGCTGCTTTCTCTGCCCTACAACTCCTTGGAGCAACCCCGATCATCAGCAGAAGCGTCGATACTGCCCCACCGGCTCGACTGAGGGCACAGCGAGCGAACAAGCTCAATGTCGATGTCGTTGTTGGCTTTCTTCGGGTATCGGAGGGCTCAGAGGGTGTCTACTTCTTCGAGTCTTCCCACTCGAGTTCCGAGGGTGGCAGGGAGATAGCGACGCTTCTCTCGGAACGTCTCGGCGTGGAACGCCAAGGCAAGACGCTTCCCATGCTCAAGGAGACACGCTCTCCCGCGGTGATCGTTGCTCTGCGATCGATGAATCGGCGAACCGGCAGAATCGTCGCCAACTCGCTTGCAAGCCTCTACGAGGACTGAGCTATCAGGCCTCTGGCTCGAAGAGATGTCGGTAGATCCTCTCGAGGTCCTCTGGTGACGAGTACTTGATCGTGATCTTGCCACCCTTGCCCCGAAAATCGATACTCACGGTGGTCTCAAGCCGATCCTGAAGCCTGTCCTCGAGTTCGATGATCGCGGCGGGTCTGATCTTCTTCGAGCGTGTGCTTGACGTTGTGCCCTGGGTCCCTCGAAGGCGCATCGCTTCCTCGACCCTTCTGACCGTCCACCCCTCCGCAACTGCGCGCTGCGCTATATGGACGGCATACGCCTCGTCCTCCGAGCCAAGAAGCGCCCGAGCGTGCCCTGCAGACAGCTCCCGTGATACGAGCATCGCTTGGATCTTCGGTGGGAGTTGCAGCAGCCGCACGGTATTCGTTACAGCAGATCGGCTTCTACCGACATGAGCTGCGACGGTGCTGTGAGTCATTCCATATTCTTCCAGTAATTCCTTGAAGGCGGCGGCTTCCTCGAGAGGATTGAGATCCTCTCGCTGCAGGTTCTCGACAAGTGCCTCGGTGAGGTTCGTTCCGTCGTCTGCGGCCTCACGAATCACCGCAGGAATCGCTGTAAGCCCCGCTTGTTTCGCCGCACGAAGACGTCGTTCGCCTGCGACAATCACATAGTTGTCGCCGGCAGATCGCACGACGATCGGCTGAAGGACCCCAATTTCAGCAATAGAGGCCGCCAACGCATCAAGGGCCGCCTGGTCGAACTCAGATCTCGGCTGGTTCGGGTTTGGGGCGACAGAATCAATCTGTACGTTGGCGAACCCCGCATTCGGATGTTCCTGAGGAAGCAGGGCATCAAGCCCTCTTCCCAATCCACTCTTACGTGCGGCCATGGCGCCTCCTGAACTCCCGTGAGAGCTCTCGATATGCGATCGCTCCTCTTGACATGTCGTCGTACGCTTCGATTGGCTCACCGTACGACGGAGCCTCGGACAGTCGCACCGTCCGTGGGATCACAGTTCTGTACGTTGTTTCCCCGAAGTGGCTCCTCACCTGCTCCACGACATCAGCAGCAAGCGTTGTTCGGCCGTCGAACATGGTGAGCACTACACCTTCAATCACAAGTTGAGGGTTGAGGTTTCCTGTCACCAATTCGATGTTTCTCGTCAGCTGACTCACCCCCTCGAGGGCGTAGTACTCACACTGGATCGGGATGAGAACCTCGTTCGCTGCGGCGAGCCCATTGATTGTCAGAAGCCCCAACGACGGTGGGCAATCGATGAGGATAAAGTCGTAATCGTCGCTCACTGCTTCCAGGGACTGCTTCAGTCGGAGTTCCCGCGAGAACATTGATACGAGCTCGATCTCTGCACCTGCCAGTTCAATTGTCGCTGGGACCACATGAAGGCCTTTCACAGACGTTGGTTCGAGAGCGTCTGCTACCGGGGTGCCGTCAATGAGGACCTCATAGGTCGATGATTCGATGATCGACCGATCGATGCCCAGTCCCGAGCTGGTATTACCTTGAGGATCCAGATCGACGATCAATACACGATCACCCTGAAAGGCGACGCCTGCCCCCAGATTGATCGCGGTTGTCGATTTACCTACGCCACCCTTTTGATTGGCAATGGCGACTACCGTGGCTGCGGACATCGCGGGTCAACTCCTGATATCTATGGACTTCTCTGCATCCGAAGAAGCCAGGCTGGCGATTCAAGCACGCCCACGCCTTCGGGTGTCAGACGGAAGATAGTGTCGGTGGGCGACTCAGGTGGTGATTTCGGTTCGTCGAGCCGGCTCCAAGCGAAAACTCCGACGCCACCGGGAGACGCGAGCCGTTGGTAGGCTTGGACTGCGGACGCGATCGGCAACGAGGCTCGGAATACCACGATGTCGTATACATCATGCGCTTGCGCCACATCAATGTTCACGATCGAGACATTGTCCAGTGTAAGAATACGGGCCGCCCTCGCGGCGAGATGAGTTCTGCGCTCGGAGCGGTCGAGCACCGTAACAGCGATCTGCGGTCGTGCGATGGCGATCGGTATGCCTGGCAGCCCAACTCCGGAGCCGACATCGATCAGCGAGGTGGCTTCCTCGTCGATCAGCCTCAGAAACGCAAGCGAGTCGGCTATGTGGCGATCAAAGAGTCGTGGAACCTCGCCCGGGCCAATGCCGCCTGCGACCACTGCCTCTTCGCCAAGCCATCGTTCGTACCGTTCCAGGCGCTCCATCTGGAGATCGGACCACTCGATGTCGAGCCAGTCGCCGATCCGTATGAGGTCGCTGGGGCAGTGTGCGGGAACCATCGACCGACATCATACAGAGATGTTTCACGTGAAACACCACAGCCTGATGCGATTCGATGTTTCACGTGAAACGTGGCAGATGCAAACAACAGAAGGGCCCCGGATCGCTCCGGAGCCCCTGACCTATATTGAGTCTGGCTCAGCTACTCGCTCTCGGCCTCATATGCGATAACCACGGCCCTGCGGGGTTCGTCCCCCTCGGAGAAGGAGCGCACTCCCTCGATCTCGGCCACGGCATCATGCACGACCTTACGATCTGCAGCGTTCATCGGCTCGAGCATGGCCTCATCCTGCTCCTCGATGACCTGGGTGGCCAGCTTTCCTGTATATATCTTGAGCGCTTCGCGGCGTCTGGCGCGGTAACCGGCGATGTCGATCCGCATCCGGGGAGCACCGTAGGTCTTGCGCTGCACAACCGTTCGGGTCAACTCGTGCACCGATTGCATGACGCTGCCCTTCTGGCCGACCAATGCCTCCGTCTGAGATCCCTCGACCTCGATGTACAAGACATCGTCCTCGATGTTCGTCTCAACCGTGCCTTCGAGTCCGAATGCATCGAGCAGTCCCGTGATGAAGCCGGCAGCTACCTTGGCTTGCTCCTCTATCGGCGCCTGCTCTGGGCGGTCATCGGACTTCTGTGCGTCTGAATTCGACACCATTTTCTCCTGACGGGGCTTCCTTGACTGTTTGTTCTGTGACTTCTCTGCTGGCTTCTGGTTCGACTTCTGCGAGGAGCGGCTCTGGCTTCCTTGGCGTGATCCCTGGCGGTCTCCACCTGAGTTGCCGGAACCTGTCTTCGAACCGCTCGACTGGCCACGACCACGGCGGCGACGCCGTTTCTTCGGTGCGCGTGAGACCTTTACGATCGCATCGCGACCGCCAACGCCGAGGAATCCTGCCTTCGGCTCCTGGATAATCTCGACTTTGGCGTCATCACGTGATTTCACATCGAGCTCTCTGAGCGCGACATCTACGGCGATGTCTACGGTCTTGCCCTGTACTTCAACCCATTCCATGGGGTTACTACTTTCTTCGGCGGTTGCGTTTCTTACTCGCATGCTGACTCGGACCGCTCTTGGGTGACTCTCCATTGGAGTCGTCCGAAGGCGAATCTGCGTCGTCTCGTACGGTCTTTCCGGTTTCATCGCCCGGGCTGTTGTCATCACCCATTCTGAGGATGAGGGCCTGCTGGCCGATGCGAAAGAGATTCGAGGTAGCGAAATACAGGCCAAGCCCGGTCACGAAGTTCCATGAGATGAAACCGAACACCACAGGCATGACTTTCATCGCGTTCTGCATGCCCTGCATCTGTGAACTCTGCGGCTCGTCACCATTCGATTGCTTCTTGCGGGTCATCTGGACCTGCTGGTAGAACCCGGCGGCGACGATGACAAGCAGAAGGGTGATGTAGGGGAGCGATCCCACGATGTTGCCTAGGTCAACAGCTTGAGAAGGGCGAACCATCAAGTTCATCCCAAGAAAGATGACGTGGTCGAATTGGGATGAAGTAATATCAATACCGTCGCGAAGCGTGCTCGTAAGGTTGCCGGAAGCGTCGACGGTGTACAGCGCTTCGTTGGCTGCGGTGGTGATTTCGGCGAGATCAGAGCCTTCGGGAATACCATTGCCCTGCCAGAGCACACGATACAGCGCAAACCAGATCGGCATCTGCACCAGCATCGGGAGGCAACCTGCGGCAGGGTTGACACCCTTCTCCTTGTAGAGCTCCATCAACTGCTTGTTGAGTTCCTCTCGGTCCTCCTTGTACTCCTTCTGCAGCCGCTTGACCTGGGGCTGAACCTCCTGCATCGCCTTCATGGAGCGGGTCTGTTTCAGCGTCAGAGGGAACAGCAGAAGGCTCACGGCGAGCGTGAGCATGATGATCGCAATTCCATATTCTGGAACGATGTCGTAGAAGAATGAGAGTACACTTCCGAGCGCATTCAGCAGCAGGGTCCACGGATTCACTGGGTACTTCCTTGGGGTTCTTGGGTCATGGCATCGGGCGAGCCCGGAACGGGATCAAGGCCGCCGTCATGGAAGGGGTGACAGCGGCCAATGCGCTTCATCCCGAGCCAACTGCCCTTGAGGGCCCCGTGTATCTCGATCGCCTCGTGCGTGTAATGAGAACACGACGGGTGATAGCGGCAGTTCGCCCCCAACAGGGGGGACAACAGCTTCTGATAGGCGCGAACGAACCCGAGTAGCGTCCGGGCTACAAGGCCCGCCGTCTCTGGATTCTGCTCGTTCATAGCCCGTCCTTGCTCCCGGCTTGGCTACTCGCCACGGCGCCAGCCGCGACGGCGTCTTGCATCCAATCGTTCAAATCGTTGAATGGTGCATCCAACACATGCGGTGAAGCTACCACCACATAGGCGGTGTGTGGCTGGAGATCCATTGCTTGGGCTACCTCCCTGAGCCGACGCTTCGCCCGGTTTCGCTGCACAGCGTTACCGACACTCTTGCCAGCAACGACACCAACTTCAGGTGTCGGGCAGTGACCTTCGGCTTGCAGAACCGTGATCCCGCCTGACCGTCTTCGTATCCCCGAGCGGTAGATGGATCCGAAACGGGATCCCGGTCGGAGCGGGACGAATTTCCGCACTCTAAGCAGACAGCTTGTGGCGACCCTTGGTGCGCCGGCGCTTCAATAGCGAACGGCCCTCGCGGGTGCGCATGCGGCCGCGGAAGCCGTGCTTGCGTTTGCGGCGGCGGTTGTTGGGTTGATACGTACGCTTCATAATGAGGTGTCCCCGGTTGGGAGGTCGCGGTAAATCCGTGTGTATCACGGAACGCAGGCATTCTAGGAGCGATCGGCACGAAATCGACACTGCTCGGGCAACACGCGAAAACTCCCAAGGCCTCGCGAAAGACAGAATAGGCCTGTTTTGGTGGAAGTATCCGCAAGGCCAACCGCCGACCGGCAACCGCCGATCGGCGACACCCCATACGGCACACCAGTTTTCAGCGCACGCCATCCACCGTATCGACGGCGGGTAGAGTCGATTTTGCCGCTCTTGAGTTGCGACGAGAGGTGTTCCTATGCTCGCCTTCGCTCACACAGCGGGCAACCGCTCTTCCTTTGTGAGAGCAGACCGACGGTCAAGTTCCTTGGCCCCGGTGCATCTTCTCCACATCCTGTGGATAGATGTGTGGACATTTTTTTCTTGGGCTGGGCGTAGGCCATGGGAGACGATCAGGCGTGGGAGTCACACAGACCCCGACAGAGACAGTGGATTCACAGGTTGACCTGTTCCACAGCAGATTACGTGACGTGATCGGCGTGGCGAAATGGGAGACATGGATCAGACCACTCAACACGTCCTTTGACGATTCGGAGTTACAACTCGTAGCTCCGAACCACTTCAATGCGACGTGGGTGAGGGACAATTACACCCACCAGGTTCGTGAGATTGCCGGGTCGGTGTGGTCAGAGCCTTTCGACGTGATGAACGACGAAATTCTCGAACGAGTACCTCGCCACCAGATTCGATGTGTCCCGTCGATTGGCGCTTGTGACGTCCTGGGTGGGAGGCGAGACGTCGAGCGCGGCCTGAAACGGCTGGAGTGGTTCGGGATCCGCGATCTCTGGCCTCCGAGTCATTCTTCAATGAATTCATCAATTCGATCCGTCGGAAACGCATGGATGACTTCAAGTCCAGGTACCGCAAGGTCGGGCTGCTACTCCTCGATGATGTTCAGTTCCTCGAGGGCAAGGAACAGATTCTCGAGGAATTCTTCCACACATTCAATTCGTTGTACGAGGCAGGAAATCAGATGGTGATCTCATCTGACCGGCCGCCCAAAGAACTCAGGACACTCGAAGATCGCCTTCGGAGCCGTTTCGAATGGGGCCTCACAACGGACATCCAAAGCCCTGACGTCGAGACGCGTCTCGCGATTCTGCGCAAGAACGCAGCGAACAACCCGACATCTGTGCCACCTGAGGTCCTCGAGTTCATTGCCGAGAACGTTGCAGACAACATCAGGGAGTTGGAGGGGGCACTGACACGGGTCACGGCATTCTCGACCCTGACAAACGAGAAGGTCACGCTCTCGCTCGCTACCAACGTTCTCCGAGATGTCGTCGGGCTCAAGGCTTCGACTCCCCTCACGGCCGAGTCGATCATCTCGACCGTCTCGCAGTATTACGAGATCCCCCAAACAGACATGATCGGCGCATCACGGCGTCAGCCCCTTGCACGCCAGCGACAGGTCGCCATGTACGTGTGCCGTCAACACACGGACCTATCGCTTCCAAAGATCGGTGCGGCCTTCGGTGGTCGTGACCACACAACCGTCATGCATGCCGTCGACAAGATCACCGGCTTGCTCCAGTCGGACAAAGCAGTGTTCGATGAGGTCGCAGCCATCACGCAGGACCTGAGGACAACATGACAGTTCTCCACAGCCACAGAGACACATCTCGCAGGCACGGGGATAACCCCCGATCTATCAACACGGCCTGTGGACACAGAAACGCCCATGTACCAACGCTTTCGTGGACCTATACACAATCCACAGGGCCTACTACTACCACTACTCTTATATATCAATAATCAGCAGTAACAACAGCAGGGGAAGAACACGTGCGAATCAGAGCCGAACGAGACGATCTGGCGGATGTATTGGCGAGAGCCGGTAGGGCTGTCGGTACACGTTCACCGCTTCCGATCCTCCAGGGGGTCCTCTGTGAGGTGTCCGGTACGAGGCTGACCGTGACCGGTACTGACAACGAGATCACCGTACGGACGTATCTCGATGTCGAAGTCACCGAAGAGGGCAGAACCGTGATCCCGGCCAAGCTTGCAGCGGAAGCCGTTCGCAAACTTCCAGCTGGGGCTGTAACGCTGTCCTCAAGCGACGGTGAGGTCGAGATCGTCGGCGGAGGACCTCGATTCAAGCTCAGAGAGATGGCGGTTGACGACTATCCGAAGATTGTCGATACCGCTATCGAAGGAGGCATCGACGTCGACGGGGCACAGTTGATCAGCGCGCTTGGACAGGTGGGTGTTGCTGCGTCTGCGGATGACGCTCGCCCGACCTTGACCGGTGTTCTGTTCGAGGGAGACGGTGACTCGTTGAGGCTTGTGGCGACCGACTCCTACCGACTCGGCGTTCGAGATGTGGAAGGCATCGCGACCGAGGGGTCGAAGCTTGTTCCGTACCGAGCTCTTCGTGAGTTGGGTCGCACCATCGGGTCGGGCCCCATGACGGTTGCCCTCGGTGAGAGAGAAGCGTCCTTCGTCACCAACAATGGTCGCCTCACGGCGAGGATCATCGATTCAACGTTCCCGAACTATCGGCAGCTTCTCCCTGATGGGCACCTGAACAGGCTGACCGTGGACAAGGCGGCGTTCCTTGAGGCTGTTGGCAGAGCTGCCCTGGTTGCTGAGGATCACATACCGGTACGGCTCGCCATGCACGCTGGTGGCGTCGAACTGAGTGTTATTCGTCAGGAGGTCGGTGAGGAGACCGAGCTACTCGAGGGAGAGTACACGGGTGAAGACATGACGATCGCGTTCAATACGCGTTATCTCACCGATGGCCTCAACGCCGTCGATGACGAGAAGGTTGTCATCGAGACGAGCGATCCCCTCAAGCCGGGCCTTCTTCTCGGTGCAGAGAAGCGAGACTTCCAATACCTGTTGATGCCTGTACGACTGTGAGGTGACATGCACCTCACGTGGTTGGAGCTGACGAACTTCCGGCCGTACGAGTCGCTTCGTTTCGACCCAACCGACGGCGTGAACATCCTTGTTGGTGACAACGGTTCCGGCAAGACGTCGGTGCTCGAGGCCATCGGATACCTGGGGATGATGAGGTCCTTCAGAGGTGTTCCCGATGCAGCGCTCATACGCGAAGGGTCATCATCGGCTGTGGTTCGTGGTGGCATCGGTGGAAGTGCCACAGAGACAGAGGTCGCCTGTGAGCTTCCACTCGAGGGGCGCAGAGCCATATTGGTAAACGGGAAGAAGCCGCAGCGGCTCCGAGATGTTCTCCTGACGATTCCTATCGTGGCGTTCGTCCCTGACGATCTTGACGTGATAAAGCGCGGGCCGGCGATACGCCGCGATTATCTCGATGATCTCTCTTCACGTCTGTGGCCGCAGGCTGGTCAGGATCTCACCGAGTACGAGCGATCGGTGAGACAGCGCAACTCGCTGTTGAAACAGGAGGGTCTCAATACGGATCAGGCAAGTCTTGAGGTGTGGGATCTTCGCATGGCGGATGCGGGCGCCCGGGTACTCCTCCATCGAAGAAACCTCGCTGTGGTGTTGCAGCCGCATCTTCAGAGCGCATACTCGATCGTTGGAGGCCAGGGGAGCCTCACCTGGGCATATCGCTCCACGTGGAGGTCAGAGGCCGCAGGGAGCTTCGATGAGTTGAAGGAGGCATTGGTGGGTGCTCTCGACGAAAAGAGGCGCAAGGACATGGAGGTCAGGACGACAACGGTCGGTCCGCACAGGGATGAGCCCAACCTCCTTCTTGATGGACGGCTCACCAGAACCCATGCCTCACAAGGCGAGCAGAGGACAGCAGCGCTTGCCCTTCGGTTTGGTGCGTACCGGATCATCGAAGAGACAAGGGACGTCAAGCCGATCCTGCTGCTGGACGACGTATTCTCCGAACTTGATAGTGACCGGGCCCATCGAGTGGTCTCGCTGATTGAGGACGGCCAGGTTTTTGTCACAACCGCGAGAGATGATGAGGTTCCGATCAGGGGACGTCGTTGGTTGGTGAAAGATGGGAGCGTGTCATGAGGAGACCTATCCGATGAGAGCCAAATACCTCAGCTATGGCAACAGGAGGGAGCCAACCGAGATCAGTGACGTCCTCGGCAAGGTCATCGAGAAGGCGTCCGTGAACATCGATGTGAGACAGGGTGACCTGATCGAACGCTGGACGGAGGTTGTTCCCGGCGATTGGGCCGAGGTGGCAACACCGATTGGTGTGCGCGACAGAACCCTGCTTGTCGAGGTCGAAAACGGCACAGCGGCTTCCCTTCTGAAGTACCAGATCGAGAGATTGATCGAGGCAGTTTCCAAGGTGTACGGCGATGATCTCGTCACCGCGGTCAAGCTTCGGGTTTCCCGATCACGAGTCAGCCAATAAGCGCTACAGAGTAAGGGTTTTGAGCCGTATTCGGCTATACTTACATCATTGTTATCAGCCGTAAATTCTCGCTGCTGCGGCGAACCGAAGGAGCCCCGTGAGCAAACCAAAGCCTTCCGCAAACGCGTCCTATGAAGCAGACTCGATCCAGGTTCTTGAGGGACTTGAGGCGGTCAGAAGACGCCCTGCGATGTACATCGGTTCCACGGGTCCTCGTGGTCTCCATCACCTGATCTGGGAGGTTGTGGACAACTCTGTGGATGAGGCGATGGCAGGCTTCTGCACACGCATTGACGTGACGCTTCTCGAAGACGGTGGCGTGCGTGTGCGCGACAACGGACGAGGCATCCCTGTGTCAGAGCACAAGAAGACGGGCGAGTCCGCGCTCACAACCGTCATGACCACGCTGCACGCAGGAGGCAAGTTCGACTCAGGCGCCTATCAGGTGTCCGGCGGTCTTCACGGTGTGGGAATCTCAGTCGTGAACGCCCTCTCGAGCCGAACGGTGGTTGAAGTCGTGCGGAACGGATACCTCTGGGAGCAGGTCTTCGAGTACGGAGTTCCGTCGGGCAAGGTCCGCAAGGTCAAAGAGATGAAACGAACCGGAACAGAGGTCACGTTCTGGGCGGATCCGGACATCTTCGAGGAGACGACCGTCTATTCCGCCAAGACGGTCATCAACCGTCTTCGAGAGATGTCATTCCTCACGAAGGGCCTTGAGATCCGATTCTCCGATGAGCGTGGCGACGAGGTTGTCAGCGAGACGTTCCGATACGCCGGCGGCATCATTGATTTTGTGAGACATCTCAATGCCAGCAGGGATCCGATCCACAAGCAGGTCGCATACTTCGAGCACAAGGACGATGAAGCCGAGGTCGAGATCGCCATGCAGTGGACGAGTGGATACACCGAGTCCGTCCTGTCTTTCGCAAACAACATCAACACACATGAGGGCGGAACCCACGAAGAAGGGTTCAGGACGGCTCTTACCAAGGCGGTAAACGACTTTGCCAGGGATAAGAACGTTCTCAAGGAGAAGGACAAGAACCTCCAGGGGGACGATGTGCGTGAGGGACTCACGGCGGTTATCTCAGCCAAGATGCGCTCGCCCCAGTTCGAGGGGCAGACCAAAACGAAACTCGGTAATACGGAGATCCGCTCCTTCGTGCAGAAGGCCATGAACCAGGCGCTTCCCGAATGGTTTGGCAAGCACCCAGGTGAGGGGCGTCGCATCGTTGACAAAGCAAGTCAAGCGGCGAGGGCCAGAGCGGCGGCACGCCAGGCAAGGGATCTGACGAGGCGCAAGAGCCTTCTGGAATCTTCCGGGCTCCCTGGAAAGCTCTCGGATTGCTCCTCGCGGGACCCAGAGGTTTCCGAGTTGTTCATCGTCGAAGGGGATTCGGCAGGCGGCTCGGCGAAGCAGGCAAGGAACTCACGGTTCCAGGCCATCCTCCCCATCAGGGGCAAGATCATCAACGTCGAGAAGAATCGTCTTGCGAGGGTTCTGCAGAACACAGAGGTTCAATCGTTGATCACGGCCATCGGCACGGGTATCGGCGAGGAGATGCAGATAGACAAGGCGAGGTACCAGAAGGTCATCATTCTCACCGATGCTGACGTCGATGGTGCCCATATCAGGACGCTGCTCCTTACGTTCTTCTTCAGGCACCTGCCTCAGATCATCGAGAACGGATACGTCTACATCGCACAGCCGCCGCTGTACTCGGCCAAGATCGGGACGAAGACGACGTGGATCCAGAACGACGATGAGCTCGACCGTTTCAAGACTGACAACGAGGGCCGCAAGATGAACATCCAGCGGTTCAAGGGCCTCGGCGAGATGAACGCCGACGAGTTGTGGGACACCACGATGGATCCGGCGGTGCGCACTCTGCTGAGGGTGGAACTCGAGGACCAGTTCTCAGCGGAGGAGACCTTCTCGACGCTCATGGGCACTGATGTTGAGGCGCGGAGGCTATTTATACAACAGAACGCAAAAGACGTCCGGTTCCTGGACGCGTAGGAGCCAGAAGATGACGAACGATCAGCAGCAACCAAATTACATCTCGATCGATATCGAACGCGAGATGCAGGATTCGTTCCTCGAGTACGCGATGTCCGTCATCGTATCGCGGGCACTGCCCGATGCAAGGGACGGCCTGAAGCCGGTGCACAGGCGAATCCTGTATTCGATGTGGGACAGCGGTATTCGCCCCGGAACGCCCTACCGCAAGGCGTCGCGCGTGGTCGGCGACGTTGTCGGTTGGTTCCACCCGCACGCTCCAGAGGCCGTCTACGACTCCATGGTTCGTCTTGCGCAGGACTTCGCGTTGCGTAACCCTCTGATCGACCCGCAGGGAAACTTCGGAACCGTTGATGATCCTCCGGCCGCGATGCGGTATGTGGAGGCGCGTCTCGCGAAGCTCTCTGCACACATGCTCGACGGGATCGACGAGGACACCGTTGACTTCAAAGACAACTACTCGGGTGAGCGAGCGGAGCCGACGGTACTTCCGTCTCGCTTCCCGAACCTGCTCGTCAACGGTTCCACCGGCATCGCCGTAGGCATGGCGACGAACATGGCCCCACACAACCTCACCGAGGTCACCAACGCGGTCCTGTACGCCCTCGACCACAGCGAAGCAACCGTAGAAGACCTCATGCAGTTCGTGCAGGGACCCGACTTCCCGACTGGTGCATACATCGTCGGGAACAAGGGCGTAAAGGATGCGCTCCTGACAGGCCGCGGCTCGATTCGTATGCGGTCTGTGACGGACATCGTTGAAGCGCGGAAGAACCGTATGGCAATAATTGTGTCCGAGATACCGTATCAGGTGTCCCGTGACAGGGTCATGGAGAAGATCGCCGACCTGGTCCGCAGCAAGACGATCATCGGCATTGCAGATCTTCGCGACGAGTCAGACCGGCAGGGCACCCGGCTTGTTGTTGAGCTGAAGAAGGACGCCAACCCACAGGTCATTCTCAACCTCCTGCTCAAGCACACACAGCTCGAGGACACCTTCTCGGTGAACAATGTCGCGCTCGTTGACGGCGTGCCACGAACGTTGAACCTTGCACAGCTGGTCCACTACTACGTAGAACACCAACTAGAGGTCATCGAGCGGCGTTCCCAATTCCGTCTGAACAAGGCCGAAGCTCGAGCGCACATCTTGCGTGGTCTCCTGATCGCGCTCGACCATATTGATGAGGTCGTCAGGATTATCCGGAGCTCTGCGAACGTTGACGAGGCGCGAGTGGGCCTGATGGACGGTTTCGAACTCTCCGAGATCCAGGCAAACCACATTCTTGACATGCCGCTGCGAAGGCTCACGGCACTTGAAACGACGAAACTCCGTGACGAGCTTGCTGCCGTCGAAGAGACGATCCTGTACCTCGAGGGTCTGCTTGGTGACGAAGAGAAGCGCCGTTCCTTGGTTGGCGAGGAATTGATTCAAATCCGTGACAAGTTCGGCGACGCGCGCCGATCCCGTATCGTGCCTGACCTCGGGACAATGTCACTCGAGGACCTCATTGCAGATGAGGAGCTCGTCGTGAGCGTGTCGGCATCTGGCTACATCAAGTCGGTGCTCTCCCAGGCGTACCGCACACAGGGGCGTGGCGGCCGTGGCATCAAGGGTGCCGGACTCAGAGATGACGACGTGATCGAGCATCTCCTCCACACCACTGCGCACTCGTATCTGCTGTTTTTCACGAACAGGGGCAAGGTGTATCGGGTACGGGCCCACGAAATCCCACGCAAGGACCGTACGGCCAAGGGGCAGCTCATCCAGTCAGTGCTCCCTTTCGAGTCCGATGAGGTTGTAGAAGCCATCATCGACATGAGGGATTACGAAACGAGCAAGTATCTCGTGATGTTCACCAAGAACGGTCTCGTGAAGAAGTCGAAGTTCTCTGACTACGACTCCAGGAACCAGATGTTGGTGGCGATCAATCTGCTCGACAACGACGAGGTGGTCGCAGTTCGTCAAACAAATGGCTCCTCGGATCTGATGATGCTCACGCGCAACGGCATGGGTATCAGATTCGACGAGACCGACGTTCGCCCAACCGGTAGGGCATCTCAAGGTGTGCGGGGCATCAAACTCAGAGAAGGCGACAGAGTGGTGTCCGCCGCCGTTGCGGACGAAGCCGAAGAGGTACTCCTGCTCACGTCTGGTGGATATGGGAAGCGCATCAAGATGACCGAGTTCCGGGTCCAGAGGCGCGGCGGTGTTGGTGTCATCTCGATGAGCTCACGAAGGTGAGGGGATTCGTTACGGCAGCCAGGGCTGTGTCAGCGACAGACGAGATCGTTGTCACGTCGTCTGACGGAATAGTGATGCGTTCTGAGGCCAAGGCGATCTCTCGCCAGAAGCGGCCCTCAACCGGAGTCAAGGTGATGAACCTCTCCGATGGGGCATCCTTGTCCGCCCTGACCGTCGTCACGAACGGCGAAGACGAGTAGGAACGATTCAGAGGCCTGCGACGTCTCAATAGCAGGACGAGAAGGAACCTCTCGGTACACTGCCGCGCAAGGAGGCCATATGCCGGTTCGCCGCGTGCGCCGCATCATTCGCAAGATCGACCCTTGGACCGTTCTCAAGGTCAGTTTCGTGCTGAACACGATCGGTGGCCTCGTAGCGATGCTCGGCGTATGGGTCGCATGGTCGATCTCTGTCCAGCGAGGCATTCCCGAGGCATTTGTCGAGCTCTTCGGTCGGTTGACCATTGCGGTGAGCCCGGACGGAGACCTCTATTTCCGAGTTGTGTTGATGATGGCGATCATCGGCGTGATCATGTTGACGGCAGCCATGACATTGGCGGCGGTGCTCTACAACCTCATCTCCGATATCGTCGGAGGCATCGAACTGATCATGCTTGAGGAGACCCAGGAGGCCTCCGGTGCCCCCGTCATGACCCAGCCTCGCCCTGTGGTTCATGTGCCTGCGAGTAACGGCACCTCTGATCTCAACTCTGTCGACACCGTCGAGCATTCGGGCTAGTAGCGGGGAACGCTCTGCGTTCCTTGGGACTTGGAAGGAACGCAAAGCGTTCCCCGCAAGTCCAGGGAGGGGGCCCTAGATGTTGGGGTCCGGGATCACCCGATCGAGACTGATCCGGACGGATGGCCCAGCAGCACCCACTTCGAGTGGAACAACGAAACGTGCCTGGTCGATGAGACAGAGGCTTGTTGCCACGACTTTGCAGTAGATCAAAGTGACGTCCAAGGTGACGGTCCCTTCCCCTTCAGCGAGGTCGACGGCGACAGAAACCGGGACGTTGGTGCCTGTCAGGTCGAACGATGGTCCCGTCGGCAGGCTGATGATGTTGCCTCCGGTTGTGATCGTTAACGAAGAGGGCGCATCCTCGTTGACCTTGTATCCGCCAGGGAGCTGATAGTTGATGATCACTGAAGCCACGCCTGCGTTGGCGCTGATGGGATCGAGGTTGGTGGTCACCCCGTTGTAGGCCGTCGGTGGATCGAATTTCTCGATGCCTTTGAGTATCAGCGTCGACGTCACGCCGGTCTCGATATCGACGACTCTGATCGAATGATTATTCGTGTCTGCGATGTACAGCGTGCTGCCAGCGATTGAGAGCCCGCCCGGTTCGTTGAACATCGGGTTGGATCCGTCCGCCCAACCTGGCTCTGAGCCGAGCCAGCTCGTCACCGTGTTGGATGTGACATCGATCTTCTTGATTTTCGAGTTGTACGTGTCCGCGATGTAGAGGGTGCTGCCGGCAAGTGCGGTACCGAGCGGATGTTGTAGGCGGGCTGCGTTGCCCCCGCCGTCAGTATCCCCGAATTCGAACAGGTTCGCGTCTCCTCCGACAACAAGGAACGTCGTCTCAGTCGTGAGGTCGGCCGCACGGATCGAACTGGATTCTGAGTCAGCGAAGTAGAGCACTCCGTCATCGGAGAGGGCGAGCCCCGACGGCTGGGCGAGTTCGGCGTTGGCGAAGGACCCGTTGGTCGTGCTCTCACGAGCGTTGCCAATGAGCGGCGCAATGAGACCGGTATCGAGACCAATACTGAGAATTTGGTGGCTCCCAGCGTTTGCGATATACAGAGTGGTGTCTTCCACCAGTACGGCCCACGGGGAGTTGAGGGCAACCTCGTTCGTCAGTCCGGCCTGTGCGGGATATCCGAGTTCACCGGTGCCAGCGACCGTGGTCACGGCTCCGGTGGTGAGTTCGATCGCACGGATGAGGTGATTGTCTGTGTCTGCGACGTACAGAATGCCATCACGGAATGTCAGTCCTTGCGGGGCGTTGAAGGATGCCTCCAGAGCTGTGCCGTCGTTGGCCCCCTGCTCTCCTGAGCCATACGCGGCGAGGACATCACCGGTGGTGGGATCGACTTCGAGGATGCGGTTGTGCCCCGTGTCAGCGATCCACAACCGATCGCCTTCAGCAAGAACCTTGCCAGGGTAACTGAGTGCTCGTAGCGGTGCAGAATCGGACTCAAGAGCGAACTCGATGCGTTCGGTGTTGAGGGCTCCCGCAGCCCCGAATTCCGCGACGAGTCCAGCAACGACAGGCTGGACAGCGTCATATACGCCCTCTCCGGATCGGATGCCAACGGCCTTTCCGGCGGGATCGATGACGGCGGTCGTCGGCCACGCATTGGCGCCCCAATTGCTCCAGACAACAAAGTCCGCATCGTTGACGACCGGGTGTTCGATTCCGTAGCGCTGGACGACTTCTCTGATCTGAGCGGTGTCGCCCTCATTGGTGAACTTGGCTGAATGCACTCCGATGACAACCAGTTCGTCTGGGAACTCGGCCTCGAGTCTCTTGAGGTCAGGGATCACGTGGATGCAGTTGATGCATCCGTAGGTCCAGAAGTCGAGGATGACGACTTTGCCACGCAGGTCGTTGAGCGAGACAGGCTCCGCAGTGTTGATCCACTCGAGACCGACGGGGAATTCTGGTGCTTCGACGGTGCCGGCGAAGGACTGCCCCGGAGCGGTGGCGACCGTCGTCGAGCCCTCAAACGCCTCTGTCGGGTCGGGCGCGTCGTTTGAGCTGTCGGTGGGAGTGCACGAAACGGCAAAGAGCACGAGTGCGAGGAGGGGCAGTATTCGAGTCATGGGTTCGTCTTCGGCCTAGATTCAGGTCCTAAGTTCAAGCAATAGAACGCCACACCGCGACGTCTAGTTCCAGACCCCGTGCCTCTTTCAGGATGACAGCAGATGCGTGTCCTGCACGCTGGATGCCTGTCTCGAATGATTCCCGTGCTGCTGCCAGGGATACAGCAACAAGCGTGAGCGCCTCCAGATGCGCTCCGAGATCCGCGACACCAACAATTCGTTGGCCAGAGGGTCCTTCGACGATCGTCGTGGCACCGGCCCACTCGTCATCCCTGTACGCCACGAAGCGACCGTCCTGTCGTTCGTCAGACCAGGCCATGCCGACCGGCTCGGGGAACGCGATCGGAGCCCCGTTGCGCTGCGGCTTCCCCGGCTCCGTCCACCCGACCGTGACGGAGTCCTCTGCTGTCGGTGACGATGCGGGATGAGTGAGGAGCGCGTCCACGAGCGCTGACCCTACGTTCGCACCGACGATGACGGGGATCGACGCCGGGCCGAGGTCAGACTCGGGAGCGTCAGGCCAGACGACAAGTGGTATCCCCGCCACAGATGCCTTTCCGATGAGCGAGGTGAGTGCCGACGTGCCGTCGGAGATGACGGCATCGACTCCGATGACGTCTGAGCTGGTGCCTGAGCCCCGCGTAACCCGAGGATCATCCGGGAGCCAACCTTTGTTGAGTATCACCAAACCCGTGCAGTCGTGGTCTCCGAGCAGAATACGGGCGGCACGTTGCCCAATCTCTGTGCCTGAGTCGATGGCAAACTTCACGACGTCGATTCGTCCTCGTCGAGTTCCCACGAGCCGACGGGCTGTGTCGGGAGAGGATCATCTTCGAGCAGGCGCACAGCAGCGACCGCGATGGCCGCAGCGGCTGCGGTGACGAGGACTAGCAGGAGCTTCTTCACGATCGTAATCCTACAGACGACGCGAAAGCCGACGATCGACGTCGGACTTCCTGCTTCCGATCCAGCTATGCTGCAGACACGCCCCGGGTCCTGACCCGGGTATCTGACAACGAGCGAAGTCCGGTGAGACCCCGGCGCTGTCCCGCAACTGTGATCCTCCCAGCGAGGTAGCCAGGTCGCCTCCTTGTTGGTGGGCGGCGAGCCTTCGGAGGAGAGGTCTCCCAGCTGCGGTCCGTTCTCCTCCACAGAGAGGAGAAATCCATGTTCAGACGGTTCATTCCGCTGGTCGTAGCTGTAGCTCTCTTTGCAGCAGCCTGCGGCTCGGACGGCTCGGGGGATTCGTCGCCACCGTCGACTCTTACGACAACCTCGTCTTCGAGCTCGACTACATCATCGGTGCCGGACGAGCCGACCACCACCACCGAGGCAGTTGATGACGGCTTCCCCGTGTCCATTGATGCTCCAAATGGTGAGGTGACCATCGAGTCAAGGCCTCAGCGGGTTGTGTCGATATCCCCAACGTCGACAGAGGTTCTTTTTGCTGTGGGTGCAGGAGACCAAGTTGTCGCCGTCGACAGTATGTCGAACTACCCAGGGAATGCTCCCGTGACGGATCTGTCGGCGTTCACTCCGAGTGTCGAGGCGATCGCAGCCCTCTCGCCTGACCTTGTCTTCCTCAGCTTCGATCCCGGGGACATCGTCGACGGTCTTGAAGCGATCGGGATCCCAGTCATCCTTCACGGAACTGCCTTCACTGTCCAAGACGCGTACAGCCAGTGGGAGCAGGTTGGCGCTGCCACGGGACACATTGCTGAGTCGGCTGCTCTCGTTGCGGAGACGACGGCTGACATCGATTCTGCCTTCGCGTCGCTCCCCAATGGAGCTGATGCCCTCACCTACTATTACGAACTCGACCCGACGTTTTACTCAGTGACGTCGGCGACGTTCATCGGTCAACTCCTTGTCCCAGCAGGGATGACGAACATTGCCGACGAGGCCGATCCTGATGGATTCGGTTATCCGCAGCTCACAGCCGAGTACATCATCGACTCGAATCCGTCGCTTGTGTTCCTTGCTGACACCAAGTGTTGCGGAGCGAGTGCTGACACCGTTGCTGAACGACCAGGGTGGGACACCCTGACGGCCGTCGCGGTTGGCTCAGTGGTCGAGCTCGATGATGACATCGCTTCCCGATGGGGTCCCCGCATTGCCGACCTCGTTGAGGACGTGGTGGTCGCCATCCTCGAGCTGGAGTTGGCAAACGCATGAATGCCGGTCGCCCCCCCGCCACACGCCTTCGTTGGTGGTGGGTCGGCGGGGCGGCGCTCGTCCTGTTCGGATCAGTTATTGCAGGGGTCATGATCGGCCCGATCTCCATCGCTCCGATGGACGTAGTCAGATCGATGGCCGACCGGCTTCCGTTCGTCGATATCGACACCGGTCTCACAGAGAGATCTGAGGCAATTCTGTGGGAGATCAGGATGCCGAGAGTCGTTCTCGCTGTTCTGGTCGGATCGATGCTCTCTGCTGCCGGTGCGAGTTATCAGGGCGTATTCCGGAACCCTCTTGCCGATCCGTATCTGCTCGGTGCGGGTGCCGGTGCCGGTCTTGGTGCGACGATCGCGATCGTGTACGGATCCTCAACCGTTGGGTGGGTCATTGATCCGCTTCCGCTTGCTGCGTTCGTTGGAGCGATCGGCGGCGTGGCTCTTGCGTACGTCCTTGGCTACACAGTGAGGTCGGGGCGCACATCTGTCACGCTGATTCTTGCTGGTGTCGCGGTCGCGGCATTCCTCACCGCACTCCAGACGTTCCTGCAGCAGAGAGAGTCTGACACGCTCCGCGAGGTGTACGGATGGATACTCGGAAGCCTCAACACTGCGGGCTGGGACGAGGTCCTGCTGGTGACGCCCTATGTGCTTGTGTGTCTCTTGGCGGTTCTTGTTGGGAGGCGTCTCTTGGATGTTCTGTCCGTCGGGGATACCGAGGCTGGGACTCTCGGGATACGCCCCGGCCGCATCAGGCTCATCTTCGTGATCTTTGCAACATTGGGAACGGCGGCGGTCGTCGCGGTCAGTGGCCTCATCGGTTTCGTCGGGATCATCGTCCCTCACACGGTGAGGATCGCGACGTCTGCTTCCTATAGGGTTGTCGTGCCGCTCTCGATCCTTCTGGGAGGCGCCTTTCTGGTCATCGCTGACATCATCGCAAGGGTCGCCATCACCCCTGCGGAGATTCCGATCGGTGTCGTTACCGCGATCATCGGCGCACCCTTCTTCGCTGTGGTCCTGAGAACGTCGAAAGGGGTTGTGTCATGAGGTCGACACTCGAGTTCTGCAACATTGAGGCGTCCTTCGGCAACACCCAAGTGCTACATGGTGTGACCGTCGGGGTGGAAGGTGGAGGATGGCTCGGAGTTGTGGGGCCGAACGGCGCGGGCAAGTCCACCCTGCTGCGCACCGTTGCCGGTTCGATCTCATACAAGGGATCCGTTCTGGTCGATGGCGAACCGATAGAGAACCTCTCTCACCGAGAGCGAGCGAAGGTCGTGGCTTACGTGCCCCAACGTCCCCTCTACCCAATGGGCATGGCGGTGTTCGACTATGTGCTCCTCGGCAGGACGCCGTATCTCGGCACCCTCGCATCGGAGTCACACGAAGACATCGCTGCTGTGTGGGATGCCCTCGATGCGTTGCGCCTCATTGACTTCGCGAGTCGTGACGTCGCAACCCTCTCCGGTGGTGAGACCCAACGCGTCTCACTCGCGCGGGTACTTGCACAGAATGCGCCGGTTGTTGTTCTGGACGAGGCAACCGCATCTCTCGATGTCGCTGCCCAGCACGAAGTCCTTGAGCTGATCGATCACTTGAGGGGCTCACGCGGAATGACCGTCATCACCGCAATTCACGATCTCACCGCGGCTGCCCAATTCTGTGAGAAGGTCATGCTGCTCGACGACGGCCGCAGTATCGGTGCAGGGACGGCAAGCGAAGTTCTGACGGAGGAACGGCTCGGGGCGGTATTCGAGCCGTCCATTCGGGTCATTGACGTCGATGGGAGTACCGTCATTGTGTCGCTGCGAACCGAGGAGACATTGTCGTGAACGAAGAGCGCAACCGTGGGCTTGTAATCGTCAATACCGGCGACGGCAAGGGCAAGTCGTCGTCCGCCTTCGGTGTGATGCTGCGTGCGGTCGCCCGCGGTTGGAAGGTGATGGTCGTCCAGTTCATCAAGTCGGACAAGTGGCAGACCGGCGAGCGCAAGATGGCCGATCAGCTCGGCGTCGACTGGATCACAGGTGGTGATGGATTCACATGGGAGTCAGACGATATGGAAGCCACGGAGAAGGCCGCACAGGACGCCTGGGCCAGTGCGGCGGAGATCATCTCCGCTGGGAACTACGACCTGGTAATCCTCGACGAGGCGACGTATCCGGTGACGTTTGGCTGGGTTTCGGTTGATGACGTTGTGGAGACGATCGAGAAGCGACCGGCTGGCGTCAACATCATCATCACAGGGCGCGATGCGAACGAGGAACTCATCAGGCTCGCCGACACCGTGACGGAAATGAAGAAGATCAAGCATGCCTTCGACGAAGGCATCAACGCGAAGAAGGGCCTCGACTTCTAGCGGTTTGTCACGAGCCCGTGATGATCGCGTCGAACGCTTTACCGACGAAGAATGACAGCACACCTGCCGCAAGACCGAGGATGAGGTTCTCGCCGCCAGAGAGCAACCAACTCTTCTTCGTTTGCAGCGTCTTGATCGCGCCAACGAGGAACAACCCGATGCCAGAGAGCACCACAGCCGCGAGTAAGGCGGTTGTCGTGTCATCCCAGATCGCGAAGGGGATGACCGACGGCAGGGCGCCAGCGAGGAAGAGGAATCCAGAAGCAACGGCCGCTGCGTACGGATTCCGTCGTTCCGCGTCAACCACACCGAATTCAAGGGCAGCGTGCATGTTCAACATGGCCGTGTCATTGCCATCGATGATTTCGACGACCGTCTCCAGATCACCGCCTTCGAGGCCCATGTCACCGAGCATGTCAGAGAGCTGATCCTTCTCATGCGGGCGGTGGTCCCTCAAGTGAATCTTCTCGAGGGCGATCTCGGCCTCGAAAACCTCGTCCTGGGACTTTGTGGCGAGATACTCGCCGATGCTCATGGAGATCATGCCTGCCAAAGCGCCAGCAACTGCTGTGAGTAGCACCTGGGTGGCGTCGAGACCACCGCCCACCACGGCGGACACCAGCAGAAATGTCGATACGAGCCCATCGTTGACACCGAGGATGATGTCGCGCATGTACTGGCGCGAGCCGCCAATGTGCGCCTGATACTCGGGAGGGGTTTCAGCGGTATTTTCGAAGTTCGCCACAGAGGAAGTGTACGGCGCTGTCGGGACTGCATCGACTCGCGTGTTCCGAGCTACTCAAGGATGAAGACCTTGATGTTCCGGTGCGAGATCTCGCGGTACTGCTCATATCCGGGCCAGATGCCATCGAAGAGCGGCCAGAGTTCGGCGGTCTCCTCGGTCGAGGCCAGCCTCGCCGTGACGTCAGTAGCCGTATCGTCGACTTCGAGCGTTGCGGCGGGGGTCACCTCAAGATTCAGGGCCCAAGCTGGATGCGTCTGGCGCCCGAAGTTGCTCGCGGCGATTGCTGGAGCGCCACTGTCAGTTGTGACGAAGAACAACGGGACTGTGCGCGGCTCACCGGACGTCCTACCCGTTGTCGTTAGAAAGCAGAGGGGCATATCAAGCCCGAGATTCGATGGCGCGAACCTGGTTCCCTTCAATTTCATGTCGAGGGGAGTGAGGACCTTGGCGAGCACCCTGCGGAGTCCACGCGTCTTGCCCAACCGGAGCAGCGTGCGCTGATAGATGTTCATCGAGCGCGAGCGTAGCAAGGGCGGAGTCGGGTACCGTGGTCGCATGGATCCAACTGAGGCCGCTGAAACCAGCGAGCCGGCCTTCTACCCACCATCCCCTCCATGGGGCAGCAACGCCAAGTTGATGGTTCTTGGCATGGCTTTCATACTCTCGATTGTGGGTGTGTACCTGATCCGCAACGTGCTTGCGATCGCCGCGTTGGCTGCGCTCATAGCCTTTCTCGTTGCGCCTCTGATCCGCCTCGGCGTGAGGCATCTGCACATACCGAGGGGTGTCGCGCTTCTTCTGGCGTATCTCGTTGTGTTCATCGGGACGGTTGCGTTCGGAGCAATGTTGGCGAGGTCGATCGTGGAATCAGTGGTTGAGCTTGATCCGATCGGTCTGGTCGACGAAGTGAGGTTGTGGCTCCTACGAAACGCGGACGCAAACGGACACGTCATTCTGTTCGGACTCACCATCGACATCTCCGAATTTGTCGATTCACTCCAGAGTTCAGTACTCCCAGGCGACGGCGACGGTGCAGCCCTCGATGCGGAGCGGATTCTCGAGTACCTCGGGGCAGGGTTCTCCGGGGTCAGGACAGTTCTCGGGATCGTCACGGCACTGATCACATCCGCGATCATCACAACGCTGGTTGCCATGTATCTGAATGCTGATAGTGGTCGATTGCACGACGCAACAATGGTGAGCGTCCCTGCGGGGTACGAGCGCGACGGGTACATGATGATGGCGAAGCAGAAGAGCGTGTGGAGGGGGTATCTCTACGGTCAGCTCGTGAACTCCCTCATCACAGGCTTCTTCGTGTTCGTTGTCCTGTGGGTCGTCGGCCTGCCGGGTGCGTTCCTTATGGGGATGATCATGGTTGTGCTCAACATGATCCCAACATTCGGCCCGATTCTTGCGGCTATTCCCGGCGTTCTCGCTGCTCTTCTGTCAGGATCGACTCGTTGGCCAGATCTCGAAAACTACTGGTTCGCGTTGGTCGTTGTGATCATCTACCTGCTCGTTGTGCAACTCCAAGCGAACATCATTGCCCCACGCGTGATGGGGACCGCCGTGAATCTGAGGCCAGCCATCGTACTGATTGGCCTCATGGTTGGATTCCAGGTCGGCGGGTTACTCGGTTCGCTGCTTGCGGTCCCGGTGATCGCATCGATACGAGACGTCGGTGTGTACATATGGCGGAAGCTGATCGATGCGGATCCGTGGCCGGACGCCGAAGAGATCCCGGTGCCGTCCGACCCATGACCGAATCGATAGCAACAGACGTCATCGTCATCGGGGCGGCACCGAGGATCGAGGCCTGACCGCAAGCCTGCGGCTTCCTCTTGGTCCCCCCCCTTTCAGGGGGGAGACCGCGAGTCTGCGGCTTCTTCTCGGTCCCCCTTTCAGGGGGGACACGAGACGAGCGCCAGCGAGGATCGAGGGGGGAGTGTGAGCCCGCGAACTCAACACGACGAGAACCCGATCCTCAACGCTCGCGGGCTCACACTCCCCCCTGCATCGCTCCGCTCTGCTGTCCCCCCTGAAGGCGGACGACGGGGCGGAGCGATTGGTTGTCAGTTGCCCGACGTCACAGCCTTTGTCTTGTCGGCCAGTGCCTGGACGGTGTCCGCATTGGCCAGTGTTGTGATGTCTCCAAGATCCCGGTTGTCCGAGATGTCCCTCAGCAGCCTGCGCATGATCTTTCCTGACCGGGTCTTCGGAAGATCCGGTGTGAAGATGATCGTCTTTGGCTTCGCGATCGGGCCGATCTTCACTGCCACGTGATTCCGGAGTTCGGCGTTGTATTCGTCGGAGTCCTCGAATCCGCTACGCAAGGTCACGAACGCGACGATGGCTTGTCCGGTGAGGGAGTCCGTTGCTCCGACCACGGCTGCTTCGGCAACTGCTGGATGGCTGACGAGGGCAGACTCGACCTCCATGGTCGAGATCCGGTGACCCGATATGTTCATCACATCGTCGACACGACCGAGGATCCATAGGTACTCGTCAGTGTCGAGCTTGGCACCGTCGCCGGCCCAATACCGACCAGGGATCTGCGACCAATATGTGCTGACGTACCGGTCATCGTCGCCGTAGATCGACCGCAGCATCGAGGGCCACGGTTTTGTGATGGTGAGGAATCCGCCTCCACCGGGAGACACGGCATTGCCATCCTTGTCGACAACTTCGACCTCGATACCGGGCAGGGCCTTGGTGGCCGAGCCAGGCTTCGTCGATGTCACACCCGGGAGTGGCGTAATCATGATGCTTCCTGTCTCTGTCTGCCACCAGGTGTCCACGATCGGGCAGGAGTCCCCACCGATGTTCTCGCGATACCACATCCACGCCTCTGGGTTGATCGGTTCACCGACAGAACCGAGGAGCCGTAGCGACGAAAGGTCGTGCTTCTCCGGATACTCGGTGCCCCATTTCATGAAGGCACGGATCGCTGTGGGCGCGGTGTACAAGATCGTGACGCCGTACTCCTCGATGATGGACCACAGCCGGTCCTTGTCAGGGAAGTCTGGCGTCCCCTCGTACAAGACGCTGGTGGCGTGGTTGGCGAGGGGTCCGTACACGATGTACGTGTGGCCCGTGACCCAGCCGATATCGGCCGCACACCAGTACACGTCGGTATCGGGTTTGAGGTCGAACACCTGGGAGTGTGTTGTCACGGCACCGGTGAGGTATCCACCTGTCGTGTGAATGATGCCCTTCGGCTTTGCCGTCGTGCCTGACGTGTAGAGGATGTAGAGCAGGTCCTCTGCGGCCATGACCTCTGGCTCGCACTCTGTTGACTGGTCCGCAACGAGATCCCGCCACCAGATGTCGCGCCCGTCCGTCATAGACACGCCGTGGCTGGTCCGCTCGAGAACGACACAGTGCTCGATCGACGGAGTCGACTCCATTGCCGTGTCACAGCTCTCTTTGAGGGGCACGACCGTCCCCCTCCGCCACGCTCCATCAGCTGTGATCAGGAGTTTCGCCTGCGCGTCCTGCACACGGTCGATGATGGACTCCGCAGAAAACCCTCCGAAGATCACAGAATGGATCGCACCGATCCGTGCACAGGCCAGCATTGCGACGGCAAGTTCCGGGACCATGCCCATGTAGATGGCAACCCTGTCGCCCTTCTCGACGCCGAGAGACCGGAGTCCGTTTGCGAACCTGTTCACCTCGTCTGAAAGCTCCCGATAGGTAATGGTTCGGGTGTCTCCTGGTTCGCCTACCCAGTGATAAGCGACCTTGTCCCCGCCTGTCTTGAGGTGGCGATCGAGGCAGTTGTATGAGATATTCAGTTCGCCGTCAGCGAACCATGTGAAGAAGGGCGCCTTCGAGTCGTCGAGACCCTCGGTCGGTTCCTTGTACCAGGTCACCCTCTCGAGCGCCTGCTTCATCCAGTACGCAACGAAGTCTTCGTCAGCCTCGTCATAGAGACCTGCCTTGGCATTCGCCTGTGCAGCGAAGTCTTCCGACGGAGGGAACAGCCGCTCCTCGGTGAGTAGGTTTTCGATTCCAGAATCAGTCATATGGACCTCCTAATCGATTCCTACCCACAATTCTCGCGTCTTTTGGTTCCCTTGGCGAATCGATTAGTTGTCCGCTCAGGATTTTATGAAGTCACCGATTCCGAGCGCTTCGATTTCAGATGCCATCCGTTCTACGGCTTGAGCCGGAATCGGGATTCCGGTGCCCTCAGCAACACGGTTCATCATCTCGAAGTTCCCGAATACGCTCGCGGCGTCGACGAGTGACTCAGGGTTCAGAGCGTCGATGACGGCCGTCTGCGCGCTCTGAATGTTGTCGAATTCTCCAGCGATGACCGCGTCAACGAGCTTCAACAGCTCGGTGCCCCCCGGGATCCCGGTCGGTAACTCGGGATCACCGATGGCAGCGAGGTCGAGGTCGTATCCGTGGGCGATGGCGCTCGAACTGAGCATCCGTACATGACTCAGCGCTCAGTAAAAGCATCGGTTGTGCAGCGAAACACGGGTTGAGACGATTTCCATCTGAGCGCGGTTCAGCCCTGGAGTCCGCTCGAACCTGTCGGAGGCCATCTCTACGCCTGTCATGTACTGCGGTCCGAAGCTGGCTTGGAACACTCTCCCAACGTCAGGTAGGAGATCCAGCGCGACAGGGATGGGACCCGGAGGCATCGGTACGTTCGTCCTGCGCCGATTGAGACCCATTGCGATATCTCCCGTGGTCTCACCGGCTACTGGCGAAGGAAGTGACTCGAGGTCGGCGGTGAGGGCACGATGAGCGCCATCGACGGCAGACAGCATCGACACGAGCGAAATTACCTCGACGACCATTGGGTCTCCGGAAGCCTCCGCTGCTGATGTCACTGTTTCTGGCGTGACGAGTTCGGGATCGGTGAACAGGATCGCCGCAAGGTGGAGCAGTGGCTCCGGGTGGTTGGTCCACGGAGGTGTATCACTGTGTGCCGCGGCCCGGACATACTCGGCCAGCGCGACCCGCTGGTCCCCCGCAAGCGTCGGTCCGGGGGAGGCGAGATGCTGCCAAATATCGGCATAGGCATCGCGTAGATCCTGCCGGACGGGTACCGGTGCGCCTGTGAAGTCGAACACGGCAGAAACCATACTCGTACGCCATCAGTCGCGTTTGCCATGTGGTGAATCCCTATCCTCATTGGATGCGAAAGACCATTGCGGTGCCGCTCATCATCGGTGCAGGAGTCGTGGCTGCTGCACCACGAATGTTCAAGCGGGCGTGGCGGCCACCCCAGAGGGAAGTCCACCAGTCTCCTGTCGACTTTGGACTTCCTGAGGAGCATGTGTGGCTCACGAATCCGAGAGGCATCCAACTTCACGGCTGGTTTGTTCCTTCAGACGAACCCGCCACGGCTGTCATCGTGTTGCACGGTTGGGGAGGCAATGCGGCGCACATGCTCGATATCGCACCCGTCATACATGAAGGAGGGCTGCACGCACTGTTCCTCGACGCCCGGAACCACGGTCTCTCAGGCCACGACGATCACGTGTCGATGTTGAGGTTCGCTGAGGATCTCGGCACTGCGGTCGACTATCTGAAAGAGCGAGACGGCGTGACCGACGTCGCTGTCATCGGCCACTCCGTCGGAGCTGCAGCAGCGATCTACTACGCCTCGTATAACGATGGCCTTTCGGCTGTCGTTTCGGTTGCCTCCTTCGCTCACCCCGGTGAGCTCATGAACGAAAACCTCCCGCTGCCGCGACCCATCAGGTGGGCGGTGCTTCGGGCAATCGAGACGATGATCGGGAAGGGGTTCGATGTTATTGCACCTCGCGCACGTGTCGAATACATCAACGCTCCACTGATGTTTGTTCACGGCGCGCAGGATGACGTTGTCCCAGTTGAGGACTCCTATGAACTTGCAGAACTCAGGCCAGGATCGGAGCTGCTGGTGGTACCTGATGGGGGGCACAGTGATCTCGCACCGTTCGAAGAGAGTTTCGGTGCCGTGGTCGCCTTTATCCAGTCGCAAGTCCACCCCACAACTTGATGAGCCCGCGGTTCCACTTCAGCGGCTAGATTCAAGGGAGTAGTCGAAAGGGAAGACCGCTATGTGCTGCATGTTCGCCTCACTCGTCCTTATAGGCCCTCGGTTCGCGATCCTTCTGTGGTGGATCATCGACCAGACGCGCTGGGAGGCCGCATTCGACAACTTCTTCGTCGCGTTTGTCGGCTTCTTCCTGGCTCCCTGGACCACCATGATGTACGTTGCTGTCTTCCCTGGCGGCGTGTCAGGGTTTGACTGGATCCTCCTCGGCATGGGAGTACTCGCAGACGTGGCCTCCTGGACGAGTGGTGGCATGGGCGCACGGCGTCGCCCAACGTACAGCGAGTCGTACTGAGCCCCTCTGGCGACCCTTTTGGTCGGCGGCGGCTCCTCTTCGGAGCTGTATCGGCAGGTCTCTTCGGTCTCCTGACGCTGTTTGTTCTGGCCGAGTGGACCCAGGCCATTGACGATGCCTGGCATTCCGCAATGGCGGACGCCGAGGCCCCGTGGCTGGTTGCCGTGGCGGAATGGTTCCACGTGGTCGGCGCAGCCCCAGTCGCCGTAGTGATAGCCGTTGTTGTCGGTGTGGGGTTTCTTGTGGCAAGGAAGTGGGACTTGGCCCTTGCCTGGACGGCGATCGTCGGTGGTGCACAGATCTTTTCAACGGCCACGAAGCTACTGGTTGACAGACCGCGACCCCTGGATGCGCTGGTGCATGAATCAACAGCCGCGTATCCGTCGGGGCACGCAACGGTCTCCGGCGCGGCAATGGCGATCGGATTGGCCGTCCTGCTCGGACTCATGTGGCCGAGGCGGCACAACTTGTTCCTGTGGATCGGCGTCACCTACGCGGTGCTCATGGCGGTGAGCCGCACGTATCTTCGAGTTCATTGGCTCACAGACGTCATAGGCGGGCTCGCTCTCGGATGTGCGTTTGTGTTGGTGGTTACGACACTCGTCCAACAGGGCGCGAGCGATGATGTTGTGTGATGCTCTACTACGAGCGGTCCCCATTGATCGAGTCCAGTTCTGATTGAGCGCCCTCGACGCGGGCCCGCGCTTTGAGCAGCCTCCGTCTCAACGCCTCTCGCCGTTCCTCAAGATCTGAGAGAGGAGCATCGTCGCCGGACGGGTCATTGAGGAGTTGTGCCGCCGCCGCCTTGATCTCTTCGTCGAGCTGGCCAGTACGATCAGAGAGCGCGCTGAGTCGTGCAATCGCTTCTTCGACGGACTCTTCGGCTTCGGATCGCGCCTGGTGTCGACCCGACTCGGGGCCTGCGAGAAGGTCGACTGATTCGCTGGCGAGCACCGCGGCTGTGAGTGGAAGCCTGCGGAGGAGGGAGTCGAGATCACCACCCATTGGATCGAGCGCGTGGTCCTTGCTTATTCTCATCGTCACGAACACGAGCGCTGCGTCTGCACAGGTCGCAACGATGGTGTCGTGGTCTGGATTCATGAGGCACAGGACGTCCGCAGGGATGCGGGCTTCATCGAGCATGGTTTCAATGCTCGAGCGCACGTCGTCCGGATTCTCAGTTGTGACTGCCGTCAGGATGCGAATCTTCGCCTTGTCCCACGACTCTGTTCTCGTGAAGAGATAGGCGGCGAGGAGGGCGAGCCTGCTCGAGTCGTTGCCGGTCCACCACACGTCGATGCGTTTGTTGGAGGCCTTTCGTGTGCTCATGGCCGCCCACCGCTGCTCGTCGCTCGACATTGCAACGATGTTCACGCCGTGTCTTGAGACATCGCGCAGGCTCCTTAGGAAGAGAACACGTCGAGACCTATCCGGGTTCTCCGGCCATCCAAACACCGCAACATTGGCTGCAAGCCCTCCGATGCCGAAGGACTGAGCAACAACCGGTAGTGCTTCCAATCCATCCGCGGCGAGGATCACGCGTGGGTAGACGTCGAGGCCAAGCTCGCTGATCTCGCTCCTGAGGGCTTCTTCCTCTCTGTCCCTCGTCCTGCGCATGAGGGCTCCCTCGCCCTGGAGGATTCGGATCGCAGCCGTGATACCGCTTCCACCCTCGAGCCACGTCGCGAACCGCAGGAGGCGCTCCCGCCGCTTCGGGTCAGCGGAGAAGACGAGGATGTGTGGCCGCCAGTGTCTTGCGTGCACTTCTTCGTTTGAGAGGGCCCGAATGCTCTCCTTCGCCCTTTGGAAATGGTGGGATCGTGCACCGTCAGCCCAGCGTTTTGGTGCTGATCTTCGTGTTAGATATTGATAGACGCCGAAGAGCAGCAGCAGCGCTACTGCTCCAGCGATCACGTTGATGGCGAGCATGGCTCCGAGGCTCAGGATCGCTCCCGCGAGGCTCAGACGCTTGTCGTAGAACCGGAAGCGCGGCCTGAAAGACGGACTCGCAGCCCGAGCCTCCCAGTATGTGGCGTAGTTCAGCAGTCCATACGAGATGAGGAAGAACATCGACATCACCGGCGCGATGACGTTCAGGCTTCCAAGTCCGACGGTTGCTACCGCGATGCCGAGCGACACAAGAGTGGCATTGCGGGGGTTCGACTGCCGTCCGTGGCCCTTTGCAAACGGATCGAGAACGGGGAAGACGTGATCCCCCGCGAGCGACTGGAGTATTCGAGGCGCCCCAAGGAACGAAGCCATGGCCGAAGACAGGGTCGCTGCGATGACTCCGAGGAACACAAGCGGTCCGAAGATCGCAAGCGATCTCATCGCCTGACCCGTGTCGACGGCAAGGACGTCGAGGGGAACGGATGCACCGAGGAGCACCGCCGCTGTGACGTAGACCACCGTGGAGATTCCAACGGCAGCGAACGTCCCACGTGGAAGGCTCCGGGCGGGGTCGACAAGATCACCAGACATGCTCACGCCCTGGGTGAACCCCGTCACTGCGGGGAAGAAGATCGCGAACAAGGCCCAGAACCCGAGCGTCTCGGGAGGCGGCCACATCGCGTCACCGAGCACAGAGCCGTCGGCGGAACCGAACGCTCCTGCAAGGAACGACAGAAGAGCGGCGACAAGGAACGCCATCACGATGAACTGGAACCGGGTTGCTACGTCTGTCCCGGCCCATGCGAGGATGAAGATCACGAGGACGGAAACGAGGGCGATGCCTTGGACAGCAACCCCTGATTCAATGCCGAGTGCATCCGCAGCGACCTCACCGAAACCGATCGCATAGAACGCTACGGATACGCTCTGTGCAAGGAAGAGCACCACGCCGATCGCTCCACCGAACTCAACGCCGAGCGTTCGCGATATCAGGTAGTAGTCGCCGCCGCCTCCGACATCGATGTCAGTCGCGATCGCTGCCAACGAAATGCTTGTCAACACAGAGACAGCTGTGGCGATCGCGATGATCAGGAGGGTCTGCGCGAGTCCAGCGTTCCCTACGACGAAGCCGAGCCTGAGGAAGAGGATGATCCCAAGGATGGTGAGAATCGATGGCGTGAACACACCTGTGAACGTCCCAAGAGTTCCCAGTCCTTCTCTTCGATCCACCATTGATGGGCGATGGTAGTGCGCCGATGGCTGGTCGTAAGCTGACGATGTAGGCCAAGACCGCGACGAGGAGATACTGGTAGTGGAGCTCGATGTTCTGATCGTTGGCTCGATCAACGTAGATTTCGTCGTGCGAGCATCGGTCCTTCCCGGCGCTGGCGAGACGGTTACCGGAGGAACGTTCGAGCGTCACGGTGGGGGCAAGGGAGCGAACCAGGCCGTCGCAGTCGCCCGGCTCGGTGCTCGGGTTGGGCTGGTCGGAGCAGTCGGTGCAGACGAAGCCGGGACTCATTCGCTGGAGGAGCTGAGGTCCGAGGGTGTCGATGTCTCCCAAGTTGTGTATATGGACGATGCGGCAACGGGTATCGCACTCATCATGGTTGATGACAATGGTGAGAACCAGATAGCCGTTGCTTCGGGTGCGAACAGCTTGCTTGATGCCGGAGTTGTTGACGCCGCCCTCCAGTCGGTTGTCCTCACTGACAAGGGAGTGCTCTTGGTCGGGTTCGAGGTGGGCGATGACGCAGTCGAGTCCGCCGCCAGATGGGCAGTGGCGAGCGGTCACACGATAATTCTCGACCCTGCACCGGCACGTGCGTTGACACCCGACCTGCTGGCATGTGCCCCAGTGGTCAAGCCCAATGCCGGCGAGGCCCAGCAGATGACCGGTGAGCCCGACTCCGAGGCTGCCGGTCGTGCCCTCTCAGATCTCACGGTGCGACCTGTCGTTGTCACGCTTGGTGCAGAGGGTGTACTGGTGGTTGAGGACGGTGTCGTGACAAGAATGGACCCGTTCTCTGTCACGTCGGTTGACTCGACAGGGGCGGGAGATGCCTTCAGCGCGGCATTCGCTGTCGGTCTCGTTCAAGGGTTGCCTGTTATCGACGCGGTCACGCGGGCACAAGGTGCTGCGGCAATCTCGACGAAGTCTGTTGGTGCCCGAGCTGGTATGCCGGACACTGCAGAGCTCGACAGATTCCTCGCTGCAGCGAAGTAGTCGGCGACCAGAGTGTCTGTACTCGGCGTCGTCCTCGGGGTCAGGGCTCAAATGCTCTCAACTCCACGGGGAGATGTATCCGCCCATATCCGGCAATATGGGCGCCCGTCTGTGCCGTGCGGCATCTGTTGTGTCTAGTCATGTTGCCAACGACGTATCTGTGTCTCTAGCGATACCCACTCATTGACGATGATGAGGGATGGAACTTTCGCGACACATCTTCCGACACAACTGTCACGAGTGTGGCGGGCCTGCTCTGACATTCGACGAGAGCGGAGTCCCGTTGTGTAGTCGGCACGCAACCATCTTCATTGGTATGCCCGGTGCGCAGGCTGAGTACGACGAACACTCCCTATCCACGGACATCGAGGCATCCATCTAGAGAAACGGTGTTTGCCGGTTCTGGCGTGTAGATCAACCACACATATGTGCCGTTATGGGCGGGGGCTGATCACCGCCGTCACAGGGCAAGCCACCTGGACTCAAAGCCGTTACGGGCGGGTAGAGGGGGTCGGCTGTGTGGTGTCCGAGTTGTCAGACGAAGTAGTTGAGAATGTGGAAGTGCTTCGCTTCGGACTCGAATCGTTTCAAGACAGCCTGAGCATTCTCCGGTACATGCGCTCGTTGATAGTCCTCGCCCATGAAGTTCTTGACGCTGTCGAGGCTCTCGAACCAGATAATCGTGGTGAATTCAACCTCCCCACTCTCGACCTTGTCAGCCCGCAAGAGGTGCGCACTTACCAGTCCTGGAATCTCACGCTCGAAGATCGCAGGCAGCACCTCGCCATCTACGACCGCCTGATACGCATCGGCGTTCTCAACCGTTGTCCAACCATGCCAGACCCTTGCCACCGCAGCACCCGTAGTCATCTTTTCCGCCTCCCTTAGAAACACGATGCAGATCGCACCGAACCGAGTTGACCTTAGATCTTGGTCACTCGACGTGCCTACGGCTCCTGCAATGTCTTGCGCAGAGCCAACATCAGAGCACCCATATGTGCCGTTATGGCCGAGCTATCCGTCCGGGTGC
>PVMK01175707.1_pt1 | contig 55182 bp, 54 predicted proteins | sample 1853481 | NCBI WGS metagenome assembly PVMK01 (sample SAMN08533507, study PRJNA380276) | Marine sediment metagenome, whole genome shotgun sequencing project.
TAAGGGTTGTCCGAGATCAGCAGCACCAGACCGTCGTCGTACCTGGTTCCCGAATCGTCTTCGACGATGATGTCGGGACGGCCGGCCGGATCCTTGTCGAAGCGACGAGCGGCCTCGGCGAGACTCCGCGTTCGGTGGTCCCGATAATCCGGGTTCCCGATCGCCGTCGCGTACACACCGAAGGAGGCGTTGTTCAGAAATATCCGTCCGCCGATTCGTGCATAGTCGATAGCGAGGCTCGTAGGCTCGTCCACCGCTTGGAGTGCGGCCAATGGATCATCCCGATCGAGCCCGATGTCCATGGCGAAGTGGTTCCTGGTGCCCACCGGAACGCAACCGAAGGTGGTGCCGCTTTTAACTGCCACGTCGGCCACGACCCCGAGGGAGCCATCACCTCCGGCCATCATCAAATGGTCGGCCCCGCGATCCGCGGCCGCTTCGGCGAGGGCAGCCAGATCATCATCAGGTTCGAGTACGACGGCCTCGATGCCGAGCGCTCCGGCCGCGTCGACGAGCCCAAACTGCTCTGCCTTCCCACCGCCACTGTGCGGGTTAATGATCAGCGCCGGTCGTTCCGGTCTCTTCGTTGCTTCGGCCACCTGCTACCTCCTACTCCCCCGGTGATTAGCCGCCTTGGACATACCTGCAGCGCGGGATCGTTGCGGAACGTTCACGTCTGGCACCGAGCGCTTCTCGGCAGTTTCATATGGAAGGGTCCTGTCAATCCGATTCCTCTCTTCTATACCGAAGACGACGTAGGAGTCACCAGCAGTGCGGTCCTCAGCGGGCTCCCATCTGTTCGAGTTCCTTCTTGAACGCTTCGATCTCGGCGACGGGAATGACGGTTTCTTCGAGCCATTCCGGAAGACCGGTCATGACCGATGGGTCGGTCTGCACCCCGCCCATGCTGGCGGTGTATTCATTGTCGGTGACGATGTAATCCCAGGGGACCACGTCGGTCATTCGGGTCACCACCTGCTCCGGGGTGATGTTCACGACTGTGTAGTCCTGGGCCAACGTGAACGGCCCGTCATACCCGGTCCGCACCCCATCCAAGATCGGTTGTGGCGTACCCGGGGCCACGATGGCATGGAATCCCATCGCAATCCCCGGCTTGGTCGCCTCGAACACCTTGGCCGCCGCCTCCGGCGACGTGTGCTTGGTCCACGCCACGATCTTGGCCTGGATCTCGGTCCACCCCATGTTCTCCACATAGGTCTCCGGCGGGTTAAAGATCTCGTGGATCAACAGGTCCACGTCCTGCGCGTGCTCGACCGTCAGCGTCGATGGCTCGCAGTCGCCGGCATACACGACGCTCATGCCGCCATACTCGAGCCGGTACCCGACTGCGCCGAAGATGCCGTGCGGCACAGGAAACGAGGTGATCGTCACCCCATTGACGTCGTACACCAGCTGGGCCTTGTCCGCCCTGAATCGGTGAGGCTGGATGTCAAAGCCCCTGGGGTCGAGGTTGCCGATCTTGGTCCGGTCATGCCAGCGAGCGAACCGCTTGAGGGCATCGACCAACGCCTCGACCGTCTCGTCCTCGTCGGTGCCATCAGGGCCATGAATGTTCATCGGCTCCAAGCGTCCATTGGACTGCCCAAAGTCGTAATAGGCCGGCAGATCACCAATGTGATCCAGGTGGTAGTGGGTGAGGAAGAAGTTCGTCGCCTTCGAGTACGGCACCCGCAAGGTGTTGAACGAAGTGTTCGTGCCGGCGCCGGCGTCGAAGATGAACACGTCGCCGTTCCCAAGCTCCATCAGGAACCCGGCACAACCCTGCGCCCGCCGCGCCGGATATCCGGTGCCTAGGGCGGTGACCCGGATCTCGGCCTCGGCGAGGTCTTCGCCGCCCGCTGTGTAACGCTCCGGGTAATCCTTCAGGTCGGTATCGGGGACCTTGACCACCACCCGGTCGGTCGTCAACGGTTTCCCCTGATACGGCTCAGGCAATTGCTCCGACATGCTGATCTCCTCCGTTTAGGTCCATTAATTGGGTCCGACGTCTGTTTCGACGGACCGGTTCCTCAGCGGTCTTCGTCACTCCCTTCGAAGGCTTCCCCGGTATCCGATTGTTGAGTTCGGAACGTTTGTCCGGCCGACCTGATGGTCGGCATGACGTGGTTCTCACCGATCGCAGCGATGACCCCGGCCCTCTCAGCAGTCATCAGGGCGGCGCCATGCGGATCTGCCGCTTGTCGGCGGATCCATGTCCTCTGCCACGGCGGCAGGTTACTCCCTGGTGGTGAGGGCCACACGAGCACTGCCCGACGACGCCGATGCGTTCAAAACTGCTTCGGAGGCATTCGATCGAGTGCTCAAACTTCTCGACACCGAATCCCGAGCTGCCGAAACCCTGGAAGGTCACTAGCGGTCATGTTCAGGTGATCTCAGCGTTCTCGATCTGGGACCGGAAAACTCGACCCACTCGGCTCGAGCGGCTTCCTTGGATGCCTCTTCGGCGCGGAAAGCGTCAATCCGGGCCCGGGTCTGGTCGCGTAGCGACAGCTCCGTGCCCGTCACTCGATCCTGCGACAGGCCAGGACCCCGATAGCGGAGCGCCACTTTTCCGCTCTTGGCTACGGGCCGCTCGGGCCGCGGCCCCACAAATGGCCTTTTCGATAAAGACCGAACCGCTCCCTATTGCGGGGCCTCTAGTGAGCGCTGGTCGCTGATATACTCTGCGTGGAACCGGATGTGTGTGTCGAGGTGGGCCCTGCCCGCCTCGCTGTGTGATGTCACAAAGGAGTACGGTGCGTGACCGATTTGGCCGAGCAGATTTGGGGGCTGGTTGAGCCCTACCTTGCTGCCGAAGGCATGGAACTCGACGATGTCGAGGTCCTCGGTGGCGGAAGGCTGCTACGCGTCGTCGTTGAAGGCGAAGAGCCGCTTGCGGTCGACCGAATCGCCGCCATCTCCCAGGGGCTCGGGCGCCTCATCGAAGAGGACGACCCGTTTCCTGGCGCTTACACCCTGGAAGTGACCTCACCGGGGCTGGAGCGCAAACTGCGCCGCCCTGCTCATTTCGAAAAGGCCATCGGTAGCGAGGTCGCGGTCAAGACCTATGTGCTGATCGAAGACGACAAGCATCACAAGGGTCGCCTGATGGCCGCAGACGACGCGGGCATCGTCGTCGCGGTCGACGGGAGCGAGCGCAGCATCAGCTACGACAACGTAGCCAAGGCTCGCACCGTGTTCGTGTGGGAGAAGGGCCAGAAACGCGGGAAGCCCGCGTAGGGGGAAGCCATTATGGATTACAACTTGCTCGACGCGCTAGAGCTTCTCGAGCGCGAAAAAGGTGTGCCGGCGGACACCATTCTCGACGCGTTGGCCAACGCGCTCGTCTCTGCCTACAAACGCACTCCCGGCGCCGCCGAGGAGGCAAGGGTGACCATCGACGCCGACACCGGCGAGATCACCGTGTACGGCCAGGAGCTCGACGAGGACGGCAACGTCGTCGACGAGTGGCAGGACACCCCGAGTGATTTCGGGCGCATCGCAGCGCAGACGGCCAAACAGGTCATCCTGCAACGGCTGCGGGACGCCAAGCGAGAGCAAGTGTTCGAGGTGTATGAGGGGCGCGAGGGCGACCTGATCACCGGAATCGTGCAACAGTCGGATCATCGCTTTGCGATCCTCGACCTCGGCGATGCCGAGGCGATCATGCCGTCATCCGAGCGCATCCCGTACGAGCGCCTGGAGCGCGGCAACCGGGTGAAGGCGTACATTCTCGAGGTCCGTGGCGAGGGCAAGGGCCCGCAGATCGTCGTTTCTCGCAGCCACCCGGAATTCATCAGGTCGTTGTTCGAGCTCGAAGTGCCCGAACTGGTCGACGGTGATGTTGAGATCCGGGCGATCGCCCGCGAGCCCGGGCACCGGACCAAGATCGCAGTGGCCTCGAACGATCCCAACGTAGATCCGGTCGGCGCCTGCGTGGGTGCACGCGGGTCGCGGGTGCGCCAGGTGGTCAACGAGCTGCGCGGTGAGAAGGTCGACATCGTCGAGTGGAGGGAAGACAAGGCGTCCTTCATCGCTGAGGCGCTGAGCCCTGCCAGGGTGAAGGAGGTACGTCTCGACGACGAAGAGATGGTCGCCGAGGTCATCGTGCCCGACCATCAGTTGTCGCTGGCGATCGGCAAGGAAGGCCAAAACGCCAGGCTCGCCGCTCGCCTCTCCGGCTACAAGATCGACATCCGTTCCGAGAGTCAGGACCTCGGTCTCGACGTCGAGGAGCCGCCCGAGAAGACCGCAGAGGCGACCCCGGATAGTGAGAAAGGCGAAGCCAAGGACGAGGCAGCTGAGACGGCAGCCGAGGATGAAGCGGCAGCCACTGCCGACGAGGCAGGTGAGGATGAGGAGGACGCGGTAACCGAGGACGCGGTAACCGAGGACGCGGTAACCGAGGACGCGGTAACCGAGGACGCGGTAACCGAGGACGCACCAGAAGACGCCGACGCCGCAACCGACGATTCCGAGAATGCGGCAGCGGAAACCGCTGATGCCGGCGAGACCGCTGATGCCGGCGAGACCGCTGATGCCGGCGAGACCGCTGACGGCGCCGACGACGAGGCCACCGCGGGCGAGGAGGCCTAGGTGGCGAAGCAGCGCATCTACGAGCTTGCTCGCGCTCTTGACCTCGAGTCCAAGGACGTGTTGGCTCGCGCCCAGGAGCTCGGCTTCGACGTGAAGACCGCTTCCTCGGGTCTGGAGGAAGACGACGCCGCCATCGTCGCCAAGTCGTTCCGAGAGGCGGAGCCCATAGATGAGTCGGCGCCCGAGCCGGAGTCGGGAACCGAAACCGCCACCGATACCGCCACCGATACCGATATCCAATCCGAGGCAGACGGAGAAACCCCAGCACTCGACCTGGACGACGAACATGTGTTGCTCGTTGAACCGGGCCTCACCACACACGAGCTGGCCAGGATGACTCAGACGAGAACCGTCAGCATCGTCCAAGAGCTCATGGAGATGGGGGAGATGGTCCCCGCTGGCGGAACCATTCCTACCGACGCCATCGTCCCGCTCGGCGAGCGACTCGGCTACGAGTTGCTGCTCACCGAGCCCGAGGAGGTCGAGGAAGAGGACATCGGGCCGACCCGGTACATCATCGAGTTCGAAGACGATCCGGCAACCCTCGAGCCGAGACCCCCCGTGGTGACCGTGATGGGTCACGTCGATCACGGGAAGACCCAGCTCCTCGACACGATCAGAAAAACCAACGTCGTAGAAGGTGAGGCCGGCGGCATCACCCAACACATCGGCGCCTATCGAGTCCAGCATGGAGACTTGGGAGTCACCTTCATTGACACCCCAGGCCACGAGGCATTCACGGCGCTGCGAGCCCGCGGTGCCGACGTCACCGATATTGTGATCCTTGTCGTAGCGGCCGACGACGGGGTCATGCCCCAGACCATCGAGGCGATGGCCCACGCCAAGGCGGCCGAGGTGCCGCTGGTGGTGGCACTCAACAAGATGGACCTGGAGAGCGCAAACCCTGTCGCAGTCAAAGCCGAGCTGACCCAGCATGACGTGTTGGTCGAGGACCTTGGAGGTGAGGTGCCCGCAGTCGAAGTATCGGCCCTCAACGGCACCGGCGTCGACGAGCTGCTGGAGATCGTCTCGCTGGTGGCGGAGGTCGAGGAGCTTTCTGCAAGCCCAAAGGCGCCGGCGATCGGCACCGTGATCGAAGCACAACTCGAGGTGGGGCGTGGCCCGGTGGCGACGGTGATCGTGCAAAGGGGCACGCTCGAGAAGGGTGCAGCGGTCGCCAGCGGCACGGTCGCGGGCCGCGTACGCGCAATGTACGACGAGAACGGCGACCAGTTGACTGCCGCCGGTCCGAGCACACCGGTGCTCGTGACCGGGTGGGACGACGTGCCACAGGCGGGTGACATGTTCCAGGTCGTCAAGAACGAGCGGACCGCTCGCAAACTTGCCACAGACGAGGTTGCGCGAAAGCGTGCCGCTGAGCTGCTGGTACCCACCGCCACCGAGCGCCTGACCCAGCTGTTGGAGAGCATGCGCACCGCCGACCACGCCGAGCTGAGGATCATTGTCAAGGCCGACGCTCACGGGTCGCTAGAGGCCATCCGCGAGGCAGTTGCAAAGATCTCCCGAGAGGACGCAGCAGTAGTCATCATCCATGGCGGCGTCGGTGGGATCACCGCCAACGACATCATGTTGGCCGAGACGTCTGAGGCCATCGTCTACGGGTTCAACTCTCGACCCGACGCGTCGGCGCGGGCCGCCGCAGAAGAGAGCGCCATCGACATCCGGACGTTTTCCATCATCTACGAGCTCCTCGACGATGTCGAGCAGCTGCTAGTGGGCGAGCTTGCCCCGGAACAGGTCGAGACGTTCCTGGGGGTTGCCGAGGTGCGTGCTACGTTCCGGGCGCCACGGTATGGACTGGTGGCCGGGTGCTATGTCACCGAGGGAGTGATCAACAGAAACGCCCGCGCCAGGCTCGTCCGCGACGGCGTTGTCGTCTACGACGGGACGATCTCCTCATTGCGACGGTTCAAGGACGACGTCCAGCAGGTGCAGACCGGGTTCGAATGCGGCATCGGCCTCGAGGGTTATCGGGACATCAAGGACGGTGACACGATCGAGTCCTACGAGGTTCGCGAGATCGCCAGGACGTAGGGGTACCGGCATGCACGTTGCTGCGGTCACCGTCGAACTGAGGATCCGCGACATGCACTCGTTGAAAGAGAAGCGACGCGTGGTGAAGAGCATCATTGCCGACATCGGAAAGTCTCATCCCGTGGCCGTTGCCGAGGTCGACCATCAGGACCTATGGCAGCGATCCACTCTGGGCATTGCCGCAGTCTCCACGTCACTCGGTCAGGTCGAAAGGATGCTCCGGTCGATCAACAACGATCTCGATGCTCGCGACGACGTCGAGTTGCTCGGTGTGACGACCTCGTACCTCGAGGCGGCAGAACAATGAGGCGAGACACCACCCCGCGAATGCGCAAGGTCAACGAGCTGCTGCGCGAGGTCATCGCCGATGCGGTGACATCACTCAAGGACCCCGGGCTCGGGTTCCTCACCATTACCGGAGTCGATACCTCACCCGACCTGCGAACCGCCGTCGTCTTCTATTCGGTGTTGGGAGGCGCGGAAGATCGAGAGGCCACCGCAGCCGCGCTGGATCGCGCCACTCCGCGTATCCAAGCGATCGAAGGCAGCCAGATACGAATGAAATACACCCCCCGGCTCACCTTTCGGGTGGATGCCTCGATCGAGGAAGGCGAGAAGATCGACCGCTTGTTGAAGGATGTCAGCGATGAATCGGAGCCGCAGTGGGGTTGACACAGAGCGATTGGGACGCCGCAGCGGATGCCCTGGCGTCGGCGTCGTCCATCGGCGTCGTCGGCCACGTCCGGCCGGACGGTGACGCTCTCGGAGCGATGCTCGGCCTTGTCCATGCCGCCCGAGCCGCAGGAAAGAACGCAGTGGCGTCCTTTGGCGAACCGTTCGTCCTCGGCAACGAGTTCGACTACCTCGACCTCAGTGTGCTCACCCCTCCGGGCCAGTTTCCCGACGATCTCGACCTTGCCGTTGTCTGTGACACCGGGGTGATGGACCGGCTGGGCAGCGTCGGCCCCAAGGTGGAGAAGGCATCGAAACTGTTGGTCATCGATCACCACAAATCGGAGAGCGACATCGGTGACATCACCCTCATAGACCCCACCGCAGCGGCGACGACCCAACTCGTGTACCAGTTGCTGGTCAGGATGGGATGGCCGATCACCAGGGCGGTGGCCGATGCGCTGTACACCGGGCTCGTCACCGACAGCGGCCGGTTCATGTATTCGGCGACGACGGCCGAAGTCCATCGCATCGCTGCTGAGCTGGTCGAATCAGGCGTAGAGCCCGCCATGGTCGGCCAGCATCTGTTCGAGTCGACTCCGTTCGGCTACTTTGCCGTGGTCTCGGATGTGCTTGGTCGCGCCATTCTCGACGAGCAGGCAGGTTTGGTGTGGTCGGTCCTGACCGGCGACGACGTGAAGAACGCCAACGTCACCTGGGAAGTAACCGATGGGCTCATCGACCTGGTGCGGTTGGCGCGAGAAGCTGATACCACGCTCTTGCTGAAGGAAGTGGAGCACGGGACCCTCAAAGGCAGCCTCAGATCGCGTGGCGCCGTCGACGTGGCGGCTGTGGCCGGAACGTTCGGGGGTGGCGGGCACCGCAACGCTGCCGGCTTCACCACGAACGGCACCGTCGAGGAGACCGTCGCCAGGATCACCGAACTGCTCTCGTGACCACCACCTTCACCTCGGGGTTCCTGCTCGTGGACAAGCCCGGAGGATGGACGAGCCACGACGTCGTGGCCAAGGTCAGGAATCTGGCCGGTGGCAAGGTCGGGCACGCCGGCACCCTGGACCCGATGGCTACCGGGCTGCTTGTGCTCGGGCTCGGCAAGAGCACGAGACTGTTGCGCTTCGTCCAGTCGTTCCCCAAGACGTACGAGGCGACTGCGGTATTCGGTGTCGCAACCGACAGCCTCGACGCCGACGGGGCGATTCTCGACCGGACGCCGTTGCCGGTCACAGAGGAGGACCTGGCGAACGTCATTGGTCGATTCACCGGCAAGATCCACCAGGTGCCTCCGATGGTTTCGGCGCGAAAGGTCGAGGGACGGAAGCTGTACGAGCTTGCCAGGGAGGGAAGGATCGTCGAGCGTGAGGCCCGACCAATCGACATTTACGACCTGGAGATCCTCGACATCGCTCCCTCCGACTACCCGGAGATTCGGTTCCGCGTCATGTGTAGCACCGGCACCTATGTGCGAACGCTCGCCGACGATATGGCAAGGGCGTTGGGTGGGCGCGCCCACCTCAGTGCGCTTCGCCGCACCCGGAACGGGTCGCTGCACATTGCCGACGCATCCTCGATCGAAACGATCGTGGCGGCAGCAGCAGACGGAGCCCTGCCGGAGCTGGTGATCACACCGTCGCGGGCCCTCGCAGACCTGCCTGGCGTGGTACTCGATCCCGACTACGTGCGAGCGGTCCGCAACGGCGCAGTCATCCCGGCGGCGAGTGTCGACGCACCAGACGGAAGCCTGGTCCGCCTCCTCGATGCCGATGCGCTCCTGGGCGTGTACCGGGTCGAGGGGGCAACGGTAAAGGCAGAGGTCGTGACCTCATGATGGTCTATCGCGGGCGACCGGAGACATGGGACCCACCGCACGGTGGTTCGGGGGTCGCCATCGGTGTGTTCGACGGGGTTCATCGTGGGCACCTTCGCGTGTTCGCCGCTCTCGACACGGCTGACACCAAGGTCGTGCTCACGTTTGGCACCCATCCGGCCGCAGCGCTGTCACCACAGGGAGCGCCACCCAAGCTCACCACGTTGAAAGGACGCCTCGCCCTGTTCGCGGCTGCCGGGATCGACAGGACCGCCATCCTGGACTTCGACGACGAGATGATTTCTATGACGCCGGAAGCCTTCGTCGAGCGTGTGCTCGTCAATGGGCTCGACGCCCGTCTGGTGGGCGTGGGAGAAGGGTTCCGATTCGGTAACAAGGCCAGGGGGAGCACCGACACTCTGATCGAGCTCGGCAGAACACACGGGTTCGAGGTCGTCGTGGTGCCGATCCTCAGCATCGACGGGAACGAGATCCGGTCGACCACCATCCGGGAGGCGATCGCCGCCGGCGACGTCGAGCGAGCGGCCGACTTGTTGGGCAGGCCCTATCTCATCCAGGGGATCGTGGTCCCTGGAGAGGGACGCGGCAGGACGATCGGTGTCCCCACGGCGAACATCTCGTTTCCCAGCGGGCTGGCGGTTCCGCGTCGCGGGGTCTATGCCGTGTACGCAGAGGTGGACGGTGAGCGTCTGCCCGCGGTGGCAAACTTCGGTATTCGGCCTACCTTCGGTGGAGACGAAGAGGTGCTGGAGGTTCACGTGATCGGGATGGACGTCGACCTCGATGGGCGCGAGATCGGGGTGCAATTCGTTGCACGACTGCGCAACGAGCAGCGATTCGACGGCGTCGATGCGCTGGTCGAGCAAATCCAGGCCGACATCAGCGCGGCCGGAGCCCTGTTCGGCGAGGTGCAACAGACCTCTTGATTGCTGCCGCTCGATCCGGCATGGTCGCGTTGGCCCGCACTTCCGTTTCGTACTTGGTGCTTGCTACTCGCTACTTGGTACAGACAGGAAGCCAGCATGATCACCGTCCTCACGATGTTCCTGCTGCTCGGCGTCGGCTGGGGGCCCGTGCTGAGCGATGAATCGACGGACACGTACTCCGCGCCTGGAGACGGTCTTGGGCTGGCCCCCAATCACCCCAGGCCTGCGCCGGCGTCGGTACCGCCGTCTGGTGCCCCCAGGGTTCCATTTCCCGGCGCAGGCCTCGGCGGTCTGGGTGGCCTTGCCGCGGCCGCCGGCCTCGCTGCCGGGCGGGGCAGAGGCCGCCGCCAAGAAGAGAACGACGGTAGGGTCGGATCGGCGCGTGATGAGCCTCTTGAGCCCGGTTCGATCGGTCTCCTGGTGCAAAGCGTGTACGACGGCTGGGTCACATCGCTCGGCAGTGATGCCGAGATCCTGATGCTCGACCCGAGCGGTGACGGCAGGGTGGCCATCCGGCTCGGCCCCGCGGATGCGGAGCACGTTGTGATCCTGGTGCCGGGCACCGGCGCCGATCTCGCCGGAACGGAGCGCCACGTTGCGAGGGCCCGGACGCTGCTCATCGCGGCGCAACAGGCCGACCCTTCGAGCACGGTGGCCGTGATCCACGCCCTGCCGTTCGATATGCCGGACGACGTCGTCACCAGCCCGCTGAGCGCCAACTGTGCTTGCAACCCGCACAAAGCGGCGGTCGGGGCGACCGAGCTCACCCGGTTCGTGGCCGGGCTCGACCTTGAGGGTGCCGATGTCACCGTGATCGGATACAGCTACGGCTCCACCGTCGTCGGCAAGGCGTTGGCCGATGAAGGCCTGGCCGGCCACGTTGACCGGGCACTGTTCGTCGGCAGCCCGGGTGTTGGCGTGGACCGTGCCGAGGATCTGAACCTTCCTCCCGGTTCGGTGTTTGCCGCGCAAGCCCGAGGCGATGTCATCAACCACGCCCCTTCGATGCGACCGCTGGCGATCGGTGCCGTCCTCGCGGGTCCCATCGGACTCTTGCAAGGAGCGATATGGGCACTGGGGAGAACCGAGGTCGGGGACCGTCTCACCCATGGGCTTGATCCAACGGCGCCATCGTTCGGCGCCCAGTACGTGGAGACCGGCGAATTCGGTCACGGTGAATACTTCGACGACCCTGCTCACCTAGTGCACATCGCAAGGGTGGTCATGGACCAGGCCCCGTGAGAGGTGTCGTACTAGCGGTAGCATTTGTGCTCGTTTCCTGCGCGCCATCCGATCCTCCAGGGACTCTCGACTCGGCGGTTGTAGCGGCCGCCGCCTTCCTCGAGCAGACCGTCAGCGAGTTGTTTCCGACGCATCGCTACACCGTCGACGTCTGGCCGAGGTACGGAGCAAACTGCAAGAGGTGGGACGGCACCGACGACCGCTCCCGCAACTCGGTCCGTCACTGGTATTTCGTCGAGCTCCAGCCGGGAGACCAGCCCATCGCGATGGTGCTTGCCGTGGCCGCCTACTGGGAAGGTCTCGGCTTCGAGGTCTCATACGAGGCAGATGATTTCGGCGCCGGCGGTTCGATCTACACCGCACACGGGCATCGCTTCGGGTTCCTCGCCTTCAACCACCTTGGCGACGAGGACGACTCGCTGCTGCTCGACTCCACCACCGCCTGCTATCGCAGGCAATGACCAGGGATGCCTGAGCTCGGCGAATGCGGCCGGCGCCCTTCGTCGCGAACACGACAGTGTGGGGGACAGGTCACCTACCTGTCCTAGCCTTGCCTGGTGCCTATATCGCACGCCACCGCCGTGTTCCTGCTACTAGCACTCCCGGTTGCGGCATGCAGCGTCGGAGACGGAGACGGAGACGGTGCGGCCTCCGAATCACTGAGTGTGCACGCCTACGCCACGAGCGTTACCGAGATCATGACTCGGGCCGGTTCGGAGGAGAATTATCCGCTTGGCGGATCAACGGTGCAGACAGCGACGACCTTTCTTACGATCGAAAAGAATCTGGCGGACCTGAAGGCGGTCCCCGCCCCAAGCGCAATCCGAGACGAACACTTGGATGTTGTTGCCAGGAGCGAGGCCGTTCAGGACGAGGTGGCACGCTACCTACAACACCATGGCGTGCAGGGTGACGACATCAGCTTGGACGACATCTTCGTCGACGCCGACATCAACCCGCTTATCCTCGAAGCGCGAACGGCATGCGTCGAGCTCGGCGCCAAACTGGATGAGCTCGGTGCGACCTGGAGTCTCGGGATGTGCCTCGTGTGACGGGAGCGGCACTGAAAAGACCGGTGCCACTCACCGTCGATAAAGCACCTCTCCCTGCTAAGCTCCCGTCCGGGCGGTCGCCCGCTTCTACCTCGCGAAGGAAAGACCCTCGTGAACGACAGCCAATCCGTTGTCGAATCGTTCGGCAAGCACGCCACGGACACCGGTTCTCCGGAGGTCCAGGTCGCGTTGCTCACCGAGCGTATCAACCACTTGACCGAACATCTCAAGGTCCACAAGAAGGACAACCACAGCCGGAGAGGGCTGCTGATGATGGTCGGGAAGCGCAGGCGACTCCTCCGGTATCTCCAAGACCAAGACGTCGAACGGTACCGGTCGCTCATTGCGAAAACGGGATTGCGTCGATAGACGAACGGCAGGCCCAAATGGCCCGCCCCTCTCCCTGAATCGGCGCTACATGACATTGCGGAAGTTCCAGTTGTCAGTGGAGCGGCCTCGATAACGATCGAGACCTGTTCACTGCCAATTGGAAGCCGCTCCATACAAAGGAGAGATCCAATTGGCTGAGACCGCCATAAGCGGGCTCGTCGGAGACGTGGAGATAGAACTCCGCGCCGGCGAACTTGCACAACTAGCAGACGGTGCCGTAACGGTACGCGTCGGAGATACACAGGTCCTCGTTACCGCGACTGCGTCGAGCAAGCCGCGTGAGGGCGCCACCTTCTTCCCACTAACTGTCGACCTCGAGGAGCGGCACTACGCCGTCGGGCGCATTCCCGGCTCGTTCTTCCGCAGGGAGGGCCGCGCCACAGAGAAAGCGATCCTCACCGACCGACTCATCGATCGACCGCTGCGGCCCAACTTTCCGAAGGGCTACTACAACGAGATCCACGTCGTCGGCACGGTCCTTTCCGCCGATCTACTCAACCCGTGTGACGTGCCGGCGCTGAACGGTGCATCCGCTGCTCTCACCCTCAGCTCGCTGCCGTTCGACGGGCCAATCGGCGCGGTGCGTCTCGGGCTCATCGAAGGCGAGTGGGTGCCCTTCCCAACCTATGAGGCGCTCGACAACGCAGTATTCGACCTCATCGTCGCCGGCAAACGCAACGGCGAGGGTGACGTCGACATCGCCATGGTCGAGGCGGGGGCCACCGAAAACGGTTATCGCTTGGTCGAGGCCGGCCAGCAAGCAAGCGACGAGGCCACGGTGGCCCGCGGCCTCGAAGAGGCCAAGGCGTACATCGGCACACTCGTCGACATGCAGCTCGAGCTGTTGGAGAAGGTGGGCCCGGCCCGCCAGGTCGAGTGGCCGCTGACCCCGGACTACTCCGAGGAGACATACGACGCAGTCGACACCATCGCCCGTCCCAAGCTGGAAGCGATGGGAACCATCGCCGACAAGCAGGATCGGCTCGATGCTGAGGCCGCGCTCAAGGAAGAGGTGATCGGCGAGCTCGACTTGGCTGAGGACGACGACGCGGCACTCGATGCGGCAAAGAAGGCGTTGAGGAGCGTCCAGAAGGATGTGATGCGCCGGCGAGTGATGAGCGAAGGGATTCGCCTCGACGGGCGTGGCCTCACCGATATCCGCGACATCGACGTCAAGGTGGGCATTCTCCCCGGGACGCACGGCTCCGGCCTGTTCCGGCGTGGAGAGACCCAGGTGTTGAACGTGACGACGCTTGGCATGCTCAAGATGGATCAGATGCTCGACACCATCTCTCCCGAGGAGTCGAAGCGGTACATGCATCATTACAACATGCCGCCGTACGCCACCGGAGAGGCCGGCTTTATGCGCGGACCAAAGCGCAGAGAGATCGGCCATGGCGCACTCGCTGAAAGGGCGTTGCTCCCGGTGATCCCGACCGAGGAAGACTTTCCTTATGCGTTCCGGCTCGTGTCAGAGGTACTGATGTCCAACGGATCGTCATCGATGGCGTCGGTGTGTGGTTCGTCTTTGTCGCTCATGGACGCAGGCGTCCCCATTGCCGCCCCGGTGGCCGGGATCGCCATGGGTCTCATCCATCAGGACGGAGAGTTCGTCGCCCTCACCGACATCCTCGGTGCGGAGGACGCCCTCGGCGACATGGACTTCAAGGTGGCCGGCACAGAGAACATGATCACCGCCCTGCAACTGGACACCAAGATCGAGGGTTTGCCTGCGCAGGTCCTCATCGATGCCATGGACCAGGCGCACCAGGCGCGCATGCTCATTCTTGGCGAGATGGCCGCAGTCCTCCCCGAGCCGCGTGCGGAGCTGGCGCCAACGGCTCCGAAGATCGAGGCGATCATGGTCCCCAGGGACAAGATCGGTGAGGTCATCGGGCCCAAGGGCAAGACGATCCGCGAGCTCGAAGCAGAGACCGGGGCCGTTATCGAGATCGAGGATGACGGCACGATCAGGGTCGGCGCCCCTGATACGGCATCGCTGGAGCTGGCCAAGGAGCGAATCCTCGCCATTGGCTATCCGCCGGAGGCAAAGGTGGGTGAGATCTACGACGGCGAGGTGGTGAACATCACCAAGTTCGGTGCGTTCATCAACATCCTGCCCGGGCGTGACGGTCTCCTCCACATCTCCAAGATCGGAGGCGGCAAGCGCATCGACAAGGTCGAGGATGTGCTGGCCCTCGGGGACACGGTCAAGGTGGTCGTCCAAGAGATCGACGATCGCGACAAGGTCAGCCTCGGTTTGTTCGAGGCCGCTGACGACGGTGAGTCGACGTCAAGAGTCGAACCGGAGAAGCGCGACGACAACGATCGTGATCGTGGCCGTGATCGTGATCGCGATCGCGAGCCGGAGAAGGTGGGTGCATCCCAGGCTTCCGAAAAGCCCAATCGTACGGTGGTGTCGTTCGAGGATGAGTTCGAGTCGAGCCAGTAGGAACACCGTTACACGATGATGCCCCGGGTCCGGGGCATCATCGCGTACAGAGTCGTCGGCTTAGAGGCTCCGCAGGAAGATCCGCTTTCTGGAAGCGAACCGATTTGCGGAGCCGTGGCCCGAGCGGCCCGCCGCCGAAGGCGGCAAGAGCGGGAAACAAGGCCGCACTGCTGTCGAGACAACCGGTCACCTATCCGCGCGCTCTCAGTCGTCGAGTACGAACGTGAGCTTCATGTCGACGCGGAAATGCTTGATGGTGCCATCCTCGGCGAGGATGACCTTCTGCTCGGAGATCCAGGCACCCCTGATGTTGTCCACGGACTTCTGGGCTTTGGCGATCCCCTGTCGAATGGCGTCTTCGAAGCTCCCTGGGGAGGTTGAGGTGATCTCGATCACCTTCGCAATCGTCACGAACCGGCTCCTTTCCGTTGTCCGGAAAGGGGAGCGTACCTGATGGGCCGGGCGGTTCTGAATCCGGATGTGCTCGCTGTGAGTGATCTGCCAGGGGTATCCGTGGAGCTCGATACCGACCTGCTCACCCCCGACCGCCGGTTCGCCAGGAGCGCCTGGACCGCGTTGCCGGATCGAACTCGTCGGATCGTTGGGCTAGCGTGAAGGGGCCGATGGACGAAGAGGCGCTAAAGCAGCACATTCGAGACATTCAGGACTTCCCTGAGCCCGGGATCGTGTTCAAGGACATCACCCCTCTCCTCGCCGATGCCGACGTATTCGGGGCGGTGGTGCTGCACCTCTCCGACCACTATGCCGAAGCCGGCGTCACCCACGTTGCCGGGGTCGAGGCTCGAGGGTTCATCTTCGCCGCCCCGATAGCAACCCACCTCGGTGCCGGCTTCATTCCGATCCGTAAGCCGGGCAAGCTACCGCACCAGGTGGAGAGCCAGGACTATGAGCTGGAGTACGGCACCGACCTCCTCGAGATCCACAGGGACGCCGTTGGCAGCGGAGACGTCGTGCTCGTCGTCGACGACGTCATCGCCACCGGGGGCACCGCCGCTGCCAGCATCAAGCTCGTGCAGCGGCTCGGGGCAGGGGTGGCCGGCATGGCCGCCGTCGTTGAGCTCGACTTCCTTGGCGGCCGCGCCAAGATCCCCGAAGGCGTTGAGCTACTCACCCTTGTTCACTACTGAGGTTGCCGGGGCCTTCTCGTGGTTCTACCGAGGTCGTCTCGGGTTGGTCAGCTGATGCCGTGCGTGTGAGAGGGCATCTCTCCCACCGTGAGTGTTTCGGTTTCGGTGCCGTAGTCGGCTCCTAGGCGGCGGGTTGACAGTCCGTCACCAGTGCCCGCATGGACGAGGGAGCGGCCACGTGCGTCAGGAAGCCCAAACGTGGTTCTCCCGTCTCCTCCATAGGTGGTTCCCAGGAGCGAGAACAGCGCTGTGTTTTGCGAGATCTGGAGGAGTTGCCCATCGCAGAAAGCCCAGCCAGTTGGGGCAAAGTTTCCGGCGAACCAACTGATCTCACCAAGGAACGGTGGAGTGGCCGGTGTTCCTGTTCTTGGTGGGAAGGTTCCCTGGAGAGCGATTATGCAGTTCACCGCCACGTTGGGCTGCGTGTTGTTGTGATCCCCGCTTCCGCCAGTGGCATCTGTGGCCGCAGGCACCGCTCCGCCATCACCGGGGTCGCCCTTGTCGCCCTTGGCACCTGTATCACCGGGGTTGCGCTTCAACTGCGAATCCTTTGCCATGGTTCTCTCTCCTACTGTCACGGTCGCCTCATACCCTGAGGGATGCTCTTCTTGTCATCTTGGTCATTATGCCTGGGTCAGCCGACCGGAACGAGCTCTCGCTCGGGCCCGGTTTCTGTCTCGGGCTCCGGTAGACCGACCAGACGCGGCGGTAGCGGATTCGCCATCGAACATATGTTCGATTACCCTGCTCTTCCGGCGAGCGCGCCGGTTGACGATGCCCGGAGGAAACCGGCGTGTTTCAAGTCCAGAGTCCTGAGTCAAGAGTCCAGTTTCCTCCCCTTCAGGGGGAGGTGCTGAGCGAAGCGAAGCGGAGGGGGTCAGACCTTGGTCGCGACAGCGGCTTGGCCCCCCTCCCCGCCCTGCGGGCGGGGCTCCCCCAAGAGGGGGGAGCAAAAACTCGCGACTCTTTGCCCACCCTCCTGCCTGGGCAGGTTGCCTCGCTCGTCGGACCACCGGGGTACGGGCTGACCCGGTTGGGGCTGGCCATGCTCGCCGAACATTCCGGCCCGGTCGCCTACGTGGACGTGCGGGGCTGGTTCAACCCGCTTGCCGCCTGGGAGGTCGGGATCGATCCCGACCGGTTGCACGTCGTCAAGTGTGACGACATCCTCCGCTGGAGCCGGGCAGCGGCCGCGCTGCTCGAGGGCGTCGAAGCCGTGTTCGCCGAGGTGCCCGGCGGGGTGAGGGACGCCGCGATCCGCAAGCTAGGAGCCCTGGCACGGGCCAGACGCGCCGTGCTCTACCTCAGACCCCTCCGGGGCAGCCTCCCGGCCGGGGTGGCGCAACTCTCCCTGGAAAGCCAGGCGGTGTCCTGGGACGGCGCCGACCGGGGACACGGGAGCATCGCGGTGCGCCGCTCGGTGGTGACGGCATCTGGGAAGTCCATGCGGGGGACCACTCGCACGATCGAGATGGAGGACGATGGGACGGACGCTGTGCTTGTGGTTTCCCGAGTGGGCGCTGCGCAGCCCCGGGTCGCCGCCGGCTGAGCCTTCTTCACCGGCTGAGCCTCGCCAGGCGATCGATGACGGTGGACGCGTCGTTGCGGTCAGCCCCGCCGCCTTCGCCGCCGGCATCCGGCTCGGGATGCGAAGGGGAGAGGCGGAGGCGGTCTGCCCCAACGTGGAGACCATCGAACGCGATCCGGGGGCCGAGATGATCGCTTTCGAGTCGGTCGCAGCTGCCGTCGAAACCCTCATCCCCCGGATCGAGGTGACCGAGCCGGGACTCCTCTTCGTCCCGGTCTCGGGGGCGGTGGCCTACTACGGCGGGGAAGCGCCGCTGGTCGATCGGGTAGTCAAGGAGATCGACGACGCCACCGGCGGCGGGTTCCGCATCGGGCTCGCCTCGGGGCCCTTCGCCGCCAAACACGCCGCCGCCCTGGCCACCGGCGAGCCCCCGGTGCTCATCGTCGAAGACGACGCCGACTTCCTCGCCTCGCTCGACATCGGCGCCCTCCGGACCGAGGAGCTCGTTGCCACCTTCCGCTGGCTCGGGATCACCACCCTTGGCGAGCTGGCCCGGCTCCCACGCGGGGCCATCACCTCGCGCTTCGGCGCTATCGGCCTCGCCGCCCACCGACTCGCCTCAGGGCCCGACCGCGAGGTGGTGGCGCGAACTATCCCGGTCGATCTCACCATCGAGGAGCGCTTCGAACCACCGCTGGACGACATGGAGCAGGTGGGGTTCATCGCCAGAGCCATGGCGAGTCGTCTAGTCGAAGGACTGGCCGCAGTAGGTGCTGCCCCCTACCGGGTCACGGTCGAGGCCGAGGCGGCCGACGGATCGATTCGGTCGCGTACGTGGAGCAGCGCCGACCCGCTGGATGACGGAGCGATCGCGGATCGGATGCGATGGCAACTCCGCGCCTGGGTCGAGGGACCGGGTGTCGGGGTCAGGGGAGGACTCGCCGCATTGCGGATCGAACCGGCAGATCTCTCCGGAGGGGGAAGACAGCTCTCTCTTGGTGAAAATGCAAGGAGGGACATCGCAACGCAACGGGCCCTGGCAGCTACCCAGGCGATCGTCGGCATCGATGGGCTGCTCAATGCCCAGCCCCAGGGAGGAAGGGATCCGGCCGACCGCGTGTCCTGGCACCGGTGGGGTGAGGACGCACCTGCCCCTCAGCGTGACCCGTCCGCACCCTGGATCGGTGGCGTCCCTTCGCCCTCACCCGTCCTGGTGCCCCCGGAACCCCAGCGGTTCACCATCGAGTGGGACACCGGGATGCCGGTGAGGGCGCGACTCGGTAGCCGGTGGGTGCCGGTCCTGTCCTGGGCCGGCCCGTGGCGGCGCCTGGGTCGCTGGTGGCAAGGCGAGGAGTCGGCCGACCGGTGGCAGATCGTCACCTCTGCGGGTGCCTTCCTGTGTGAGGTGCGAGATGGAGAGACCTGGCTGATCGGGATCTACGACTGATGCTGCTGCTCGGCGGTCATATCTTCGAAGGTCGAACCGATCCGCGCCCGCAGGTCGTCGGTGATGGAAGCGACATCTTGTTTGGTCACACCGGTCACATCGACCGGTGGCAGAATACGAACGGTCACCTCCCCCGGGTAGATGATCGCGGACCCCGGAGGGCTCACGTCGAAGGTGCCGGCGATCACGATGGGGAGAATGTCGGTCCCGGTGGCGATGGCGATCCGGGCCGCGCCCCGATGAAACCTCCCCATCTCCCCGGTGCGGCTCCGCGTCCCCTCGGCGAACAACAGGATCGAATAACCGAGCTCGAAGCTCTCGACCACCGCCTTATTGAGGGCTTGATGACCCCCTCGCGCCGTTTGCCGATCGATCATGACCACGCCCGCTGTCACCGCCGCCTTGCCAAAGATCGGAATCTTGGACACCTCTTGCTTGGAGATGAATCGGGTTGGGAACGGCATCGCCCTGACTACGACCGGGATGTCGAAGTTGGACCTGTGGTTGGACACGACGATGTACCGGGCGCCAGGATCGACGTGCTCCACACCCTCCACAGTGAGAGCGATCGGAGGGATCTCGATGAAGCGTCGTGCCCATTCCTGGGCGATCGCCTCGATCTGTGGCGAGCTGCGATCGCGTTTACCGATCCGGTTCACCTTGGCCGATATGCGCATGGTATGAATCAGGAACAGCGGCGTCAGGACAACCGTGCGAAGCGCAGCGCGAAGGGTGCGAAGCATGCGAGGTAGCGTAGCCATGGCACCGAAGGGGACGACATGAGGACCTTGACGCAAGACCAGGCGCGACGCCTTGCGCTTGGCGCGCAGGGTTTCTCCGAGCAGCGCCCTGCTGGCAGGATCGACGTCAGGCACTTCCGCAAGGTGCTGGCGACCGTAGGGGTGTTGCAACTCGACACGGTCAACGTCCTGGTGCGCGCCCACTATCTGCCCCTGTTCTCTCGGCTCGGGCCATACGACCGGGCGGCGCTCGATCGATGGACCACCGGTTCTGGCGAGCTCTTCGAGTACTGGGGCCACATGGCGTCGCTGCTCCCGACACCGCTGTACCCGAGATTCCGCTGGCGCATGCGGGCGCACGCAGACGAGCCGTGGGGCTCGGTGCGGAGGATCCTGGAGGAACGCCCCGAATACATCGACGGTGTCCTCGACGAGGTCAGACAGCGCGGGCCGCTCACCGTCGGTGACCTGGATGACCCGGGCGAGCGTGGCGGCCCGTGGTGGGGATACCAGCCGGGGAAGCACGCCCTCGAATGGCTGTTCGCCTGCGGCCTGGTCTCCGCGTACCGGACCGCCAACTTCGGCCGCCTGTACGACCTGCCGGAGCGCGTAATCGCCAAGGAGGCCCTGTCTGCGGAAGCACCAGACAGAATCGAGGCGTTTCGCATGCTGTTGATGGATGCCGGTCGCCACCTCGCGGTCGGCACCGCAGCCGACCTTGCCGACTACCACAGGCTCCACGTCCCGACGGCGCGGGAGGTGATCGCCGACCTGGCCGCAACCGGCCACCTCGAGCCGGTGGCCGTAGACGGGTGGGGCAAGCCGGCTTTCGTCCATCCCGAAGCCGTCTTGCCCCGCCGAGCCATCGGTACCGCGTTGCTGAGCCCTTTCGATTCGTTGATCTTCAACCGCGAACGCGTCGAGCGCCTGTTCGACTTCCACTATCGCATCGAGATCTACGTGCCGAAGCCGAAGCGCCAATACGGCTACTACGTGCTGCCGTTTCTGCTGGACGGCGCGCTGGTGGCCCGGGTGGACCTCAAGGCTGATCGCGAGGGTGGTGCGCTGCTCGTCCAGGGCTCCCATCTCGAGGAGGGCGAAGATTCGTCGCGAGTCGCGCCCGCTCTGGCCGCAGAGCTTGGTGAGCTCGGGTCATGGCTTGGGCTCTCCCAGCTGGTGGTGAAGCCGAACGGCGACCTGGCGGGAAAGCTGTCTTCCGTCATCGGATGAGCATCCGTTTCGCGCTACGGTTGCCGTCCCCGAGTAAGGAAGGCCCATGATCGACTTTCAGGACCGAGTCGCCATCGTCACCGGGGCAGGCGGAGGGTTGGGCAGGGCATATGCGACGCTGCTGGCGTCGCGAGGCGCCGCCGTCGTGGTCAACGACCTCGGCGGCTCGGTGCATGGGGAAGGAAAGGATGCCAAGACCGCGGACGCTACGGTCGCCGAGATCGAATCGGCCGGGGGTGTTGCGGTCGCCGAGTACAGCTCGGTCGCCGAGCCCGAGGGGGGCGAGTCGATCGTCCAGAAGGCGATCGACTCCTTCGGCAGGGTGGACATCCTGATCAACAACGCCGGGATCCTGCGCGATCGAACGTTGTTGAACATGGGGTGGGACGATCTCGAAGCGGTGCTGGCGGTGCATCTCAAGGGGGCCTTCTATGTGACCCGTCCGGCGTTTGCCCGTATGAAGGAACAGCAGTACGGCCGGATCATCATGACGTCCTCCGCATCGGGCCTGTTCGGGAACTTCGGCCAGTCGAACTACGGCGCCGCTAAGGCGGGGCTGTTCGGGTTCGAGAACGTGCTCAAACTCGAAGGCGCCAAGTACGGAATCAACGTCAACACCGTCGCCCCCATCGCCAAAACCAGGATGACCGAGGAGATCCTCGGCGAGATGGCGGATGCGGCGGACCCTGCATCCGTGGCTCCCGCCGTCGTCTATCTGGTGTCGGAAGCATGTGACCTCAGCGGCGAGGTGTGGTCGGTTGGGGCGGGGTCGGTCAGCAGGATATTTACCGGTCTGTGCAGCGGGTATTTCAAACACCCGGAAAAAGATGGAGCGATTTCTATTGAGGACATTGCCGAACACGTCGATGACATCCGTATTGAAGAGGGCTACATCGTGCCGTACTCGTCTCGCGACGAGTTTGCCAAGCTTGGCCCTTTGCTGTTCTCGTAGAGCAGCCTTCTCGAAAGACAGGAATCCGGCGTGACAGATTGGACTGAGAGCACCGCTCTCATCGTCATCGATATGCAGAAGGGGTTCGACGACGAGTCGTTCTACGGTCCGCGCAACAACCCCGAGTGTGAGGCCAACGTCGCCAAGCTGCTCGAGGCATGGCGATCCCACGGCTGGCCCATTGTCTATGTCCGCCACGACTCACAGAACGAGCTGTCGCCGATCGCGCCCAACCGCGACGGGAATGGGTTGAAGGACGAGATCACAGGCAAACCTGACCTCTTTGTTGTGAAATCCGTCCACTCGGCCTTTCTCGGCAAACCCGACCTGCATGGGTGGCTCCAGGAAAAGGGAATCGGCGGGGTTGCCATCTGTGGTATCCAGACCAACGTGTGCTGCGAGACCACCGCCCGCATGGCCAGCGACCTTGGATACGAGGTGCTTTTCGTCAGCGATGCGACGTTTACCTTTGACATCGTGGCCCCCAACCATCAGGTGTTCAGGGCACGCGAGCTCGCCCGGTATACGCAGGTGAACTTGCAAGATGACTTCGCCAAGGTCGTGTTCACCGCTGAGTTGATCGACTGATCACACCGGAAACCGGCTGGGCCGTGACGGGTCGACGCTGGCCCTGACCCGTGTTCCCTCCGCGAGGTGGCTAACCGATGACGCGATGATGAGAGACCCGCCGTCCATCTCGACGGTGACGCGATACCCTTCCCCGCGAAATCGAACCCGAACGACGGTGCCATTCGGCGCCGCGTCCGTACTCAGGTTGATCGCGCCCGGCGGAAGCACGGTCGAGTCGAGGGCCGATGCCGGCCCGGAGAGACCCAGCGACGCTAGGTCCTCTTGGGAGAGCCGATTCTCCATTCCGATCAGCTCCGCCGCTCTCGGAGTAACCGGCCGGTACCAGATCTCCTCCGGCGTTCCCTCGGCGATGATGTGCCCCGCATCGATGATGGCGACCCGATCGGCGACGGTGAAGGCTTCTTCCCGGTCGTGGGTGACATAGAGAGCGGTTGCGCCCACGGATTCGAAGATCTGGCGCATGTCCTCGACGAGTCTCTCCCTGAGGGCTCGGTCGAGTGCGCCGAGGGGCTCATCGAGTAGGACCAGCCGTGGTTCGGGAGCCAGGGTCCTGGCAAGGGCGACCCGCTGCTGCTCGCCACCGGACAGTGTGCCCACCGAGCGGCTTCCGTAGCCGGCCAGACCGACGAGCTCGAGCGATGCCTTGGTGCGCTCGGCGAGGTCGTCGCCGGCGAACCGGTTCATGCGCAGGCCGAACGCCACATTCTGTGCAACGCTCCGATGCGGGAACAGCGCGTAGTCCTGGAACATCATCCCGAAGTCTCGGCGATGCGGAGGAACCTCCAGGATGGATTCACCATCCCATCGAATCTCACCCGCATCCGGGTGCTCGAGACCGGCGATGACTCGCAGCAGTGTCGATTTTCCCGAGCCCGAGGGCCCGATTAGGGCGACGACCGAGCGATCCGGCACGGTGAGGATGACGTCATCGAGCGCCGCAATCCGCCCGAAGCGCACCGTGATGCCGCCGAGCTCGAGCATCAGATGTCGCCGCTCGTAGCACCGCGCAGCGCCTCGACCGCCAAAGCAGCGATGGCGGCGAGGCCCATCAGCATCACAGAGAGCGCCATCGCCCTCCCGAAGCTCCCCGGCCGGCCCAGCAGCCGGAAGATGGCGACCGGGATCGTTGTCGAAGTCCGTCTGACGATGAACGCGGTGGCCCCGAACTCACCAACCGAAATTGCAAAAGCGAATGCGGCCCCGACCGCCACCGCTCTGCTGATGATCGGCAGATCGATCTCCCGCCACACCACCGCGGGCGAGGCACCGAGTACGGCCGCCGCCTCGCGCAGCCGATGCTGGATCGAGCGCATCGCCGGCACCGTGCTGCGAACGATGAACGGGATAGCGACCAGGGAGTGAGCGATCGGAATCAGGACAAAGGAAGTCCGCAGATCGATCGGCTCGTCGAGGGCCACCAGGAAACCGAATCCGATCATGACCGCCGAGGCGCCGAGTGGCAGCATGAGCGTGGTATCGAACACCCTGCCGATCCTGCCGCGCTCGTCGGCGATGGCGACGGCTGCGAGCATGCCGATGAGGGTTGCAATCATCACCGCAGGTATGGCGAAGCGCAACGTGTTGCCGATGGCATTGGGGGCGGTGACCCCGAGTGTGGAGGTGAACAGGCTGGTGTAGTTGTCGAACCCGTAGCCGGTGGCGGTGGTCAGCGATTTGCCGACCAACACTGCGATCGGGATCACCACGATGACGGCAAGGACGGCGAGCGTTCCGCCGACGAACCAACGTTCCCCAGCCGTTCGCGGCCGCCGCAGCGTCTCGCCGGGGGGCCGGTAGGGGAGCTCGAGCTGGCGGACCTGGCTAGCCCGGCTGTATGCAAAGAGGATCAGACCCACCCCGACGAGCTGGAATATGGCAAGGGCCGCCGCGATGTCGAGGCGCCGGAATGAGGTTGTTTGTCTCCAGATCTCCACCTCGATGGTGGTGTGGCTGAGGTCGCCGAGGACAAGCACGACCCCGAACGAAGTGAACGTGAACAGGAACACCAGTGCCGCCGCTGACAGGATGGCCGGGCGCAGCAGCGGGAGGGTGACCTCGAGGAACGTCCGGATACGGCTCGCTCCGAGCACCCTTGCTGCGCGCTCGATGCTCGGATCGATGTGCTCCCAGAAACTTCCGACGCCCCTGATCACAATGGCGAGGTTGTAGAAGACGTGGGCGATGAGGATGATCCACACCGTGCCCCGCAGGTCGATCCCCAACGGGCTGGTCGGTCCGAGAAGGGCCAGCATGGCGGTGGCGACCGCCAGGGTGGGGAGCACGAACGGAACCAGGGTGAGGGCGCGGAACACCGAGCGCCCTGGGAACGAATATCGAGCGAACACGTAAGCGGCAGGGAGCCCGACGGCGAAGGTCAACACCGTCGATGCCACCGCCTGCCACAAGGTGAACCAGGCGACCGACCGCAGGATCGGATCGGTCACGACGGCGACGAACGCCGAGCCGGCATCCCCGGGGTTCAGGCCGGTGAGCAGGATGGTGACAAGGGGGTAGACGAAGAAATACCCAAGGAAGGCGACCGGCAACAGGATGATGGCTGCGGTCCGCAACCTCATCGAACGATCGCCGCCCATTCCGTGATCCAGCGGTCGCGGTTCTGATCGATGCGGTCCGGGTCCATCGTCACCGGGCTGTCCGGGAGGGTGGCGTGCTCGACAAACACGCTGGGGAGTGCCGCATCCCGGTTGGCGGGGAACACGAACATGTTGAGCGGGATGTCCTCCTGGAACCGCAACGACAACAGATAGTCGACCAGCAGGCGGGCCGGCTGCTCGTTCGACGTCCCGGCGAGGATGCCGGCGTATTCGATCTGCCGGAAACAGCCTGCGGTCACCACGCCCGTCGGCGCCTCGTCGAGATCACCGAAGAACACCTCGGCGGACGGAGAGGTGGCGTAGGACACGACGATCGGTCGGGTCCCCACTCCGGATGCCCCCGAGAACTCGAGGTTGTATGCGGCCTCCCATCCCGGGGTGATGCGGACGTCATTGGCGACGAGATCCATCCAGTAGTCGTGCCACGTGTAGTCACCTTCTTCGCCGAAGGTGTCGATGGTGGCAAGTAGGAACGCCAATCCGGGGCTCGAGGTCGATGGGTCCTCTACCACGAGCAAACTCGCGTATTCGGATTCGGTGAGGTCTCGCAGCGTCGCCGGCGGATCAATCTCGAGAGCGGCCAAACCGGCAATGTCGGTGTTGAGGCACACGTCACCGAAGTCGATCGGGGTCACCCGGTCCTCGGGATCCCGCAGCTCCGTTGGGACGTGGTCGATCTCAGTCGACCGGTAGGGGATGAACAGTTCCTCGGATAACGCCAGCGACAGGAAGGTGTTATCGACGCCGTAGAGCACGTCGGCGAGGGGATGGTCCTTGGTCAGGATCGCTCGGTTCACCATTGCCCCAGCATCGCCGGCCTGTAGCAGGATCACCGTGATCCCGGTGTCCTCGGTGAACTCGCCCAACACCTCTTCGGAAACGAGGAAGGAGTCGTGTGTCATCAGAACGACCTCTGAGGTGTCGGGTGCTGACGAGCAGGCGGCCATGACCAGTGCCACGGCCGCGATGGCGGAGGCCGTTCGTGGATTCATGGCCCGGTCCTTTCCTGGACGACCAGCAACGTTCCAGTGGTCACCGACACCGATGCCTCGTCGGCTGTCATGGTGTTGCTCACTCCCCGGGTCGAGCCAGCGGGGAGGTCTTCGCCATCGAGCGGCCAGCGGAGCCCGGTCGTAACGACACCGCCGGCCGCACCTGCGACCGGGATCAGCGACACTCGACCGCCGACGGCACCGCGGATGGTGACCGGTCGGTCGGGATCGCACACCTGCACCGTCTCGGTTTCGGTGAGCCATAGGAGGGCGATGCCTCGGTAGCGATGCCCGGACAGCAGGTGAGCATTGGCCAGCAGATGGTCCAGCCGGCCGCCGGAACCGCCGACCACGGTGATCTCGGTCGCACCCGAAGCGATCGCCTCGTCCAGGGCAAGTTCGAGGTCGGTGGCGTCTTTGTCGGTGGGATGGCGTTCGATACGAGCACCGGATTGCGCCACTCGTTTCAGATCTTCAGGGGACGCCGAATCCATGTCGCCGACAACGACGTCGACGTCGAGATGGAGAGCAGATGCCAAACCGAGCCCTCCGTCGGCGGCGATGACCAACGCATCGGCCGGGAGGCCGAGCGGCCCGGCGACGGGGTCTCCGTCGGTCAGGACGATGGCTCGCAGGTTCTCCACGCGCTTCCTCCGCTGGGATTACCCAGATCAGGTTCCGCGGGTCGGCGGTCGTAGCCGCCCTCTCAGCTCCGAGAGCTCCCCGGGGTGGTACCCGAGAGGGTAGCCCGCGGCCGATACGAAAGATCCACTGGAGGTCGCGAGTCGCGAGTCGCAAGTCGACGATTTCCAGATCCCGTTTGCCGTTGGCCGATGGCTGGAGGCCGGTGGTCGGTGCTCGGTTCCTCCACCGGTTTCAAGTCGCGCCCGTGGCCCAGTTCTCTAATGTCCGTTCAATGGGCCTTGATTCCGATACATCCGATAGTGCCGCCGCCGGTTGGCCGGACCGGAGCCATGGGGAACAGCCACTGATCATTGCCATCGCCGGGGGATCGGGCTCGGGGAAGTCGACCATCGCCGAGAGCGTGGTTGAGATCGTCGGCCCGAGGCACGTCGCACTGATCGCTCACGACGCCTACTACCGCGACCAGAGCGCGCTCTCCCTCGAGGAGCGGGGCCAAATCAACTACGACCACCCAGATTCGCTCGAGACCGAGCTGCTTGCGGACCATCTGCGGCGGCTCCGCGCCGGGGAGTCCGTGGAGCGCCCGGTGTACGATTTCTCCACCCACACCCGATCGGGAAAGACGGTGACGGTGAGGCCGGAGTCCGTGATCCTCGTCGAGGGGATCCTCGTTCTCGCCGAGCCGGACCTGCGCGAGTTGATGGATCTGCGGGTGTACGTCGACACGGATGCCGATCTGCGACTGCTGCGCCGGCTGCAGCGTGACACCATCGAGCGCAAACGAACGGTCGATTCGGTGCTCCAGCAGTACGAGGCAACGGTACGCCCGATGCATATCCAGTTCGTCGAGCCGTCCAAACGGTACGCCGACATCATCGTGCCAGAGGGTTACAACCCGAATGCCGTCGGCACCGTCAGCTCGATGATCCGAAACTACCTGGCGGAACGGTCTGAGTCTGCCGCTGACTCCTGAGTACCCTCACCGTGGAGACCTACGCAGGCTGCTGGAACTCAATCACGTTACCGGAAGGGTCGGCGCAGAGAATCTGTTTGCGTCCCTGATTCTCCACAATTTCGTTTCTGAAAACCACGCCATCCTCTGTGAGGGTTGACACCAAGGATTCCAAGTCGTCGACAATCAAGACGAACCTGGACCAGCCTCCCGGACTGGGCACAGCGCCATCCAGCATTGGTCTGGACGCCGATGCACGTGGCCCAGCAAGCCATAGCGTCAAGTCGCCATGTATCAGGCTGGCAAACGCAGGGACTTGCATTTCGACTTCGAAGCCGAGCTTTGACACGTAGAAGTCAACGGCTTCTGCCACGTCGTCCACGATGTATCGCACTGTTGACATCTCTGTGGCTCCTACGTGCGTAAATCATAGCCCTGCGATAGGAGCCCGATTTTCCCTGCCCGTGGCGATGATGTTGGGCGGGTGATGTATGGATTCTCGCTATTATCTGTCTATCTGGCGGAGCGGTAGAGGGCCGCTTCTCTAACCAATATGACGACGACCGACCAAGGAGCATGCTTAGTTAGAGACGCCGGGCCTCGTATTCGGCGAGAAGCTCGAGATGCTCAACGTCCTTGTCACGCCGTGCGATCTGTTTGTAGGCCACGACGTGCTCGAGCCGAACGAATGGAATTCCGTCGATCATCTCCGCCGTGTCAATGAGCTCGTCGACGTCAAAGTCGCCGATTGCCCACTCGGTACCAACGGTGATCGCTCCGTCGAACACGGTGGCGACGGTGACACCGTGCTCGGGGAGATCGACGAGCCGACCAAGTTTGAGCGCTGCAGCCCACGCTGCGCCTCGACTCACCACATCGAGATCGCTGGTCGCTTCGACGACTCCACGAACGATCAACGGGCCGCTCCCGAAGACGGCGTAATCACCGGTCGGCAGATCCAGCGAACGAAGCAGGTCGAACAGGTCCGGATTTGGGTTGACGGCTGCCGGGCCCTGGCCAGACTCTGGACGCCCGACTGTGGACTCCTGACCCTCAGACATTGAACCGGAACAGGATCACGTCGCCCTCCTCGACCACATAGTCCCGTCCTTCGAGACGCCAGCGGCCCGCATCTTTTGCTGCTTGTTCGCTGCCGGCGGCGGTGAGATCGGTGTAGGAGACAACCTCGGCCCTGATGAATCCCCGTTCGAAATCGGTGTGGATCTCGCCTGCGGCCTGCGGGGCAGTGGCCCCGGCCTTGACTGTGGATGCCCGAGCCTCGTTGCCGTTGGCGGTGAAGAACGTGCGCAGCCCGAGCAGATGGTAAGCAGCGTGGATCACCCTGTTGAGACCGGTTTCCTCCAGCCCGTACTCGGCGAGCAACTCGGCGCGATCAGCCTCGTCGAGCATGGCGAGCTCGGCCTCCAGGCTGCCGGCGATGACGACGACGTCCGCCCCCTCGGCTGAGGCGTAGTTGCGAACCGCAGCGACGAGCGCGTTGTCGCCCAGACCGTCCTCGGCGACGTTGGCGATGTACAGGGCCGGTTTTGCGGTGAGGAGGAACAGGTCGGCCACGATGGGGCGCTCGGCGTGGGTGAGTGCGAGGGACCGCACCGGGCGCCCTGCTGCGAGATGCGACTCGACCCGCTCCAGCGTCGCGAGGCGGGTTTTGGCGTCCCCCTCGCCTGCCCGCGCCTGTCGCCCGACCTTGGCAACGGCGCGCTGCACACCCTCCAGATCGGCGATGGCAAGCTCGGTGTCGACGGTTTCCATGTCGGAGACCGGGTCGATCGTGCCTGCGACATGGATCACGTTGGGATCCTCGAAGCAGCGCACCACCTGAGCGATGGCGTCTGCCTCCCGGATGTGGTGGAGAAACTGGTTTCCCAAACCTTCGCCGCGAGACGCCCCCTCGACCAGGCCGGCGACGTCAACGAACTCGACCACCGCCGGCACCACCCCGGCGGAGCCCACGATCCGCGCGACCTCGTCGAGACGCTCGTCGGGGACGTTGGCGACGCCGATGTTGGGTTCGATCGTGGTGAACGCGTAGTTCTCGGCTGCGACCTGCCCGGCGGTGAGGGCGTTGAACAAAGTGGACTTGCCGACGTTGGGGAGTCCGACGATGGCGCAGCGGATGCCCACGGATACCTTTCGCAGCGGTTTGGTCGAGGTTAGGGCGCTCAGAGGCGCAGACCTCATGAGCCCGAGCGACGGTGTCGAACACGACTCGATACCCTGACATCTCTATGTCCGACTCCACCATCCGCAACATTGCGTTGATCGCCCACGTCGATCACGGCAAGACGACACTCGTCGACGCCATGCTCGGTGCCACCGGCGTGTTCTCCGACCATGAGGAACGTATCGATCGGGTGATGGATTCGGACGATCAGGAACGCGAGCGCGGCATCACCATCCTTGCCAAGGCGGCGTCGGTGGAGTGGGATGGGACCCGGATCAATCTGGTCGACACTCCGGGCCATGCCGACTTCGGCGGCGAGGTCGAGAGAGCGTTGGCGCTCGTCGACGGGGTCTTGCTGCTCGTCGATGCAGCCGAAGGACCCATGCCGCAGACCCGGTATGTGCTCTCCAAGGCATTGGACAGAGGACTACCGGCCGTTGTGGTCATCAACAAGGTGGAGCGCGACAGCGCCCGGATCGAAGAGGTGGCCGACGAGGTGTACGAACTGTTCTTCGACCTCGATGCGCAGGATCATCACATCGAGTTTCCGATCATCTCGACAATCGCCCGCCAGGGTCGCTCGATGGTCGGAACCGGGATCCCAGGGCCCGACACCGATCTCGCCCCATTGTTCGATGCAATCATCGACACGATTCCGAGCCCGTCCGGGGACCCCGATGCGCCGCTCCAGGCGCTGGTCACAAACCTGGATGCATCCGATTACCTGGGCCGCCTTGCCATCGGTCGAGTCGTCGAGGGGACGTTGCGCGTCGGCGATCAGGTCGCGTTGTGCAATGCCAACGAGGAGGAGCCGCCCCTGGTGCGCCGGCTCACCCAACTCATGGGTTTTGTCAGCCTCGGGCGAGTCGAGGTTGCGGAGAGGGTCGCCGGCGACCTGTTCGTGGTGGCCGGCTTCCCCGAGGTCGAGATCGGGGACACCCTCGCGGATTCGGTCGATCCGCAGCCGCTGCCTCGCCTGGAGGTCGATGAGCCGGTGCTGCGCATGACCTTCGGCGTCAACACATCGCCGCTGTCTGGGCGCGAAGGCAGCCTGCTGACGTCGCGACAGATCAGGGACCGACTCGATCGCGAGGTTCTCGGCAATGTGTCGATTCGTCTAGAGAAAACGTCGACGCCCGAGGTGACCGAGGTCGCCGGCCGCGGCGAGCTGCAGCTTGCTGTTCTGATCGAGTCCATGCGGCGAGAGGGATTCGAGCTTCAGGTGTCGAGGCCCGAGGTGATCATCCGAGAGGTCGATGGCGTACGCCACGAGCCGATCGAGCGCGCCGTGATCGACGTGCCGGATGAACACGTAGGCACCGTGACCCAGGCTGCGGCGCCGCGCAAGGGACGGGTTACCGATCTGCGACCAGGAGACACCGGGAGAACGATCGTCACGGTCACGGCACCTGCTCGGGGGCTGATCGGCTTCCGCTCCCTCCTGATGACGGCTACCAGGGGAACGGCCCTTGTCCATCAACATCATGCAGGGTGGATACCTTGGGCCGGTGACCTACCGCACCGCCAAGGCGGGGCGATGGTCGCCGATCGAATGGGCACATCGACCGGCTTTGCATTGGACAACCTGCAGAAGCGCGGCGAGTTGTTCATCGGGCCAGGCGTCGATGTCTACGAGGGCATGATCATCGGCGAGTCGAGCCGGCCCGAGGAGTTGCAGGCCAACCCGGCCAAAGCGAAACAGCTCACGAACATCCGGACGCACTCGACCGACGAAGCGATCAATTTGAAGCCGCCGCGAGCGATGACGCTCGAACTGGCCATCGAATGGATCGCCGAGGACGAACTCGTCGAGGTGACGCCGAAGACCATCAGAGTCCGCAAGCGGCACCTCAAGCAGTCGGAGCGAAAGCGGGCCAACCGGCGGTGACCCGCCGGCGTATTACGTATTACGTACCCGGGAGGACTCAGTGTCGCCGGGCGATCCCCAACCATCTGCCTAACGTGCCAAGCGATGGATGAAGATGCCCTGACAGCCCTCGTCGAGTCCAGCGATCTCGACGGCCTTGTCCGCTTCATCGACGGTCTGGCGAGCGCCCGCGACTGGGACGGCATCGAGCTGACGCGCGACCGGTGCAACGAGGCGGTCGAGCGCGGCAAGCAGGTGTGGGGGCCGGCCGAGTATGCCGAGTACCGGCTTGCCCTGGACGCTCCCGCAGATCGCGCCGCGGCGGTAGTAGGAGACGGCAAAGGACGCTACGGCCCCGGGCCGCTGTGGGAGGTTGCGGCCTCTCGGCACTCATGGGACGACCTCGAGGCGTATCTCGGCACCCCAACGGTGCGGGCGATGGTCGCCTACGAACGGTCTCTGCGTGGCGACCGGGTCGATCCGGCCCAGATCGATAGGTCGATACTGGAGATCCCCATGGCGCCAAGGAGCTGGGAGCCGCAATACTCGGTCGCCGTTTATCGCAGCGATGGGGTCGACTTTCCCCAGGGTGATCGCACCGCGCTCGCATGGATCGACCTTCCGGAAGCTGGCACGCGCCTCGATGACGATGCGGTCGTGGATGCACTACTCGATTTGGTGAAGCCGTGGTGGGACGAGAGTGGTGGGCACGCTGATGCGGTCTACGTCGCCGGCGACGTCCCTGCGGCGATTCGCGTCCTCGGCCCGCACCGTGCTCGTATCGCCAAGGTGCCGTTGGCCGAGGCGCTGGTCGCCATGGTGTGGGCGGCGGCCAGCGGAGGCGCCTACGGGAGTCGTCGCGGCACGCCCCGCGGGCGCGCCCTGGCCTGGTGGGTCGTCACAGAGCTGTTGGGGTATGACGAGCTACCGGAAGATGACGATGCTCTCGCCGAAGCCGACGAGCTCAACTGGTACCTGTGGGATCCGGGAGACCAGGTTGGTGGCTGGTCGCTGCACCTAGCCGTCGAGGATCCTGAGGAAGGGGTGTCGTGGGCTTTGAGCGCAGTGGACATGGTTTGAGAGTTACCAGTTGCCAGTGACCAGTTTCCAGTTCCGAGCTCCGAGTTCGTTGGGCTGAAAACTGGGAACTGGAAGCGAGCGCAGCGAGCGCACTGACAATTGATAACTGGAAAGAAATCACCGGCTCTTCGTCCTCCCGATGTGGAGTGGCGGGGGAAATGCTTGCTGGGTCTGACGTATAATCGACACTGGCTACTCAAATGAGGTCGTGTGACGACTCCCCGCCGAGCCAATGAGCCGTAGGCTGCTATTCGTCCGGCTACTTGGAGCCATAGGGGTTGCCGGAGTCGCCTATTTCGTGGCGACCTTTGTCGTCTTGCACTTCGTTCAGTGGGAGCTGAACCCGGCCGAGCACTTCATTAGTGAGTATGCCCTCGGGCGGATCGGTTGGCTGGTGACGCTGGCGTTCTTCGTAGTCGGTGTCGGCACTCTGGCACTGGCTCGCGGGCTTCATAGATCCTTTGAGCCCGGAGAGTTGGTAGCGACTCCGGTGGCCTTGATAACGATTGCCGGTATCAGTTTCATTGTCCTTGGCATCTTCAAGATAGACCCCCTGCTCGAGGATGGAACAACCGCCTATACCCCTGCGGGGATAGCCCACCTTCTAGCCGGCCTTGCTCTCTTTCTCAGCTTGATCATCGGCGCGTTCATTCTGCGGGGCGTCTTCGCCGGCGATGCGAGGTGGTGGGGGTTGGAAGAGGCAACGCTGCGGTTCGCGCTTGGAATGTTTGTGGCCCCCGTGGTGATGGTGGCGGTGCCACCGCAGACGGTTGGCCTGGCGCAACGAGCCGTGGTTGGCATCATGGTGGCGTGGCTTGCCGTCTTCGGTTGGTGGATGCATCGGCTCGATCCGGTTGAGGGAGCGCCACACAAGAACAAGTCGTACATTCGGGCACTGTCGAAGTTGGACGACGGTTCGAGGGCTCGTCCGACCCCGAGCGAGCACGGTGGAAAGATCGCCCCGACAGATTCACGGTCGGATGACCGGGCCGAAAGCCGCTCAGCCAAACAGCCGTGGCTGTCCATCGGTCAACAGCTCATCGAAGGCATACCGGCTCTGAAAATCATGCGATCCTGACCCGTAGACATGCCCTGAAGGCCATGTCGGTATTACGTATTACGTATTACGTATTACGTATTACGTAATACGGCTGGGCGTAAGCCCAGCTCAACCCAGCTCAGTCGAGGTTTGCCTTGGCCAGATCCGGGTCGTCGACGGTGACCGCGAAGTGCAGCCCTTCGGCATTGGAATGCAACAGGTACATCGAGTCGATGTTCACCCCGGCATCGGCCAGCCGTTGGGTGACGGCGGCAAGGGCGCCCGGGTCGTTCGGCAGGAAGGTGTCGAGGATGGGGCGCTCCTCGAAGTGGACGCCTGCACTATCGAGCACGTGTCTGGTGGCCACGGCGTCGTCTGGCATGAAGCGCACCAGGCTCTCCCCGTCGCGTCCTATGGCGGCCAGCGACTCGATGTGGATGCCGGCGTCTGCGAGCTGCCCGGCGAGGGTGGCGAGCTGTCCCGGCTTGTTGGTGAGAGTGACCGAGAACTCCTTCATAGGGACATCCTACGTGACGCGATCGGGGTGTGAGCCGCCAATATCCCTTCGGGCTCGGGTGGCACCCTGACCACCCGCACGATGACGGGGACCAGTAGCGCTGCGATCATCGCCACCACGACGAGAATGACGATGACCTTCTTGACGGTCGCTTTCCTGCGTAGCCGCGCCAGCTCCTCGACGGTCGGTTCAATGTCCACCAGGCGATTCTGGTCGCTCTCGGGTACCAGAAGAGCGCGCACCGATAGGTGACCGGTCGTCTCGACAGAAGTTCGCCGTCGTTTTCCGCTCTTGCCACTGCGTGGCAGGCCGCTCGGGCCCCGGCTCAGCGGTGTTCTCTGGTCGTTGAGGCGCGGTGGTTGCATCCGCTTCGCCTTCGTTTCCCGATCGAACGTACGTTCGATTACGCTGGGTACATGGCACGGTACGCAGAGCTCCACGCCCATACCAACTACAGCTTCCTCGACGGGGCTTCGCATCCGCTGCGGCTCGTGGAGCGGGCCGCCGAGCTCGGGTACAGCGCGCTCGCCGTCACCGATCACGACGGGTTCCGCGGCGTGGTCAAGGTGCATCAGGCAGCGCAGATGGTCGGCTTGCCCATCGTGTACGGGACGGAGGTAGGGATGAGTCGAGAGTCCAGAGTCCAGAGTCAGGAGCAGGACAAAGACTCTGGACTCCAGACTCAGGACTCTGGACCCAAGACTCAGGACTCTGGACCCAAGACTCAAGACTCTGGACCCAAGACTCAAGACTCTGGACTCCAGCCTCAGGACTCTCGACTCTGGACTCTGGACTCTGGACCCAAGACTCAAGACTCTGGACTCCGACGGGGCCGCATCAGGCGCATGCACGGGTCCAAGCCCATCGATCTACCCCAGACCGACCACCTCGTGCTGCTGGCCGCCGACCCCACCGGGTACGCTGCGATCAGTCGGTTTGTCACCAGCAGCCAGTACCGGGGGGAGAAGGACCGGCCGGTCTATGGCTATGAAGATCTGGCGACGGCGGCACAGCGTGGCGAGCTTCATGCCCTCACCGGTTGCCGTCAGGGGACCGTGCCTCGGGCCGCTCAAGCGGGAGATCTGGCAGGGGCGATAGAGGCGGCGGCACGGCTGCGCGAAGTCTTCCCCGGCCGTCTCCTCGTCGAGCTCACCAGCCACGGCCTCCCCGATGATGACGCACGCAACGACGTCCTGGCAGAGGTCGCAAACCGACTCGGCCTGCCCACGGTGGCAACGAACAACGTGCACTACGCCGACCGCAGCGACGCCATCCTCGCCGATGTCCTCGCTGCCATCGGTGGCCGGCGCGACCTCGACGCAGCCGACGGGTTCCGGTCGGCAAGCGATCTGGCCTTCCTCCGCGCTCCCGACGAGATGGCGCAACGTTTTTCCCGCTACCCGGGCGCTGTCGAGCGCGCCGCGGACCTGGGTGCCGCGCTTGCCTTCGACCTCGACCTGCTCGCACCCCAGCTGCCCGACTTCCCAATGCCGGGTGCGTTCACCACCGAGGACGAGTATCTCCGCCATTTGGTGCTGGAGGGCGCCCGCGACGTATACCAGGGTGACGGTGGAGGCATCGAGCCCCAGGCCTTGGCCCGCCTCGAGCACGAGCTGAGCGTTATTTCCGATCTCGGTTTCTCCGGGTTCTTTTTAGTGGCGTGGGACATCGTTCAGTACGCCCGATCCAGGGACATCTACTGTCAAATGCGCGGCTCGGGCGCCGACTCTGCAGTGTGCCGCTGTCTGGGGTTGACCAGGGTCGACCCGATCCGGCTCCATCTTCCCTTCGAGCGGTTTCTCTCCGAAGAGCGAGGCCGGCCGCCCGACATCGACATCGACTTCGAGGCGGAACGGCGCGAAGAGGTTATTCAATACTGCTACCAGAGATACGGGCGGGAACGCGCCGCCATGGTGTCCAACGTCATCACGTACCGGGCCCGGTCGGTGCTCCAGGACGTTGGCAAGGCGTTCGGGCTCACCCAGGCCCAGGTCAACGGTCTCACCAAGTATCTCGACTCCCGCGACCCGAAGGCCATTCCCGAGGTAGTCGACCTCCCCGCTGGGTTGACGGCCGACCTGATCTATGACGTCTGTCAGCGGCTCGATGGCTTCCCGCGTCATCTCGGTATTCATTCGGGCGGCATGGTCGTTGCCCGTCGCCCGCTGTGGGAGGTGGTACCGATGGAGTGGGGCAGGATGGAGGACCGCTCGGTGCTCCAGTGGGACAAGGAGGACTGCGCCACGATGGGGATCGTCAAGTTCGACCTCCTTGCCCTCGGCGCCCTCAACGCCATGCACCTGTCGGTCGACACCATCAACGACGTACATGGTGTCGACATCGACCTAGCGACGATCCCGCAAGAGCCTGTCATCTACGACCTGCTGACCCGCGCCGATACGGTCGGGGTCTTCCAGGTCGAATCGCGCGCCCAGATGGCAACGCTGCCGAAGATGAAGCCTCGTACCTTCTACGACCTCGCCATCGAAGTGGCGTTGATCCGGCCCGGTCCGATCCAGGGCCATTCGGTGCACCCATTCCTACGTCGTCGCAACGGCCTGGACCCGGTTCGCTATCCGCATCCGTCTGCCAAGCCGATTCTGGAGAAGACGCTCGGTGTCCCGGTGTTCCAGGAGCAGTTGATGGAGCTGGCAAGGGTTTGCGCCGGGTTCAGCCCTGGGCAGTCCGACCGTTTGCGCCAGGCGATGACACACAAGCGCTCCTCCGAGGCGATGGAACGGCTACGCCACGAGGTGTATGAGGGGATGCAGGGCAACGACATCATCGGTGCCGCCGCCGACGAGATCTGGGACAAGCTCCAGGGCTTCGCCGCCTTTGGCTTTCCCGAGTCGCACTCAGTTTCTTTCGCCTACATCGTGTACGCCACTTCCTGGCTGAAATACCACTGGCCGGCGGAGTTTGTCTGCGGCTTGCTCAACGCGCAGCCGATGGGGTTCTATACCCCCAATTCCCTGGTGCAGGACGCACAGCACCACGGGGTGATCACGCTTCCCCCCGACGTGAATGCCTCCGACTATGACTGCACCGTCGAGCCGTTCGATGCCGACCCGGATGATCTCGTCTCCTATCTGGGAGGGACCTGGCGGCGGGGGAGGGGGCCCATCGACGATCCGCTCCGGCCGGCGGCTGCCCTCCGCCTGGGACTGCGGTACGTGCGCAACCTCGGCGATGCCGAGATCACACGAATCGAAGCCGCTCGGATGACTGGGGGCCCGTTCACATCGCCGGAGGATCTTGCCCAGCGCACCGGGCTGCCCCTCGACGCCTACGAGGGGCTTGCCGCCTCCGGGGCACTGGCCCCGGTCGGGCTCGACCGGCGCCAGGGAGTGTGGAGCGCAGGTTCCCTTGCCGATCAAGGCCCGGATCGACTGGCTCTGGATCGGCGAGGCTCACTCCCGCGGTTGCCCACCATGTCGGCCTCCGAAGAGATGCAAGCGGACCTGTGGTCCACCGGGATCTCAACAACCCATCCCGTCGCCTTCGTCAGAGGCATGCTCGACGATATGGGATGTGTTCCCATTGCTGAGATCCTGGCCCGGCCCCGCCACGGAACGAAGATGAGAGCAGGGGGAATCGTCACTCATCGTCAACGGCCTTCAACCGCCAAGGGGGTGCGTTTCATGAATCTCGAGGACGAAACCGGCCTGCTCAACGTCGTCGTGCTCCCCCAGGTGTGGGAAGCGCATTACGAGGTTGCCCGCAAGGCCGTTGGAGTAGTGATCGAAGGGGTTTTGGAGCACGAGGATGGCGTCACCAACCTGGTGGCACGACGGTTCACTTCATGGCCTGCCAAGGGGATCAGGTCCCGGGACTTTCGCTAGTACCGAAAACTCAGGTACACCGCCAACCCTGCCGATGGAGGACGTTGACCCACCGATATGGAGATGGGATGACGACGACGTTTACCGGGGAGGTGAGAATCCCTGGGGCAATCGAAAATGGGCTGCCTTCAACGATCACCCTTGACGCCCAAACGCTGATCCTCACTGCGGGCGGGACCGAGCTGGGGCGGTGGAATCGCACCGACCTTGCGCTCAGCCGCGATCCCGATGGGACCTTCCGCCTCACCCTTGGCAGCGAGATCGTTCTCTTCAACCCCGACTCGCCGCTCGAGTTCGCCATCCTTTCCGGCATGCCGGCTACTGCGTCTCCACCGGTTGGCACACCATCGGGGCCGGTCACTCCCGCCCCGACACCGGCCGCTGCCCCACCTGCTGCGGCCACGGCGGCGGCACCGCCTGTCGCACCTGGTCCCTCTCCTGCTGCACCGCCTCCCGCTCCAGCTCCTGCGGTTTCTCCCGCGATGGCTCCGTCTGCGGTTGCACCGCCTCCTGCGGTTGTGGATCCCGCTGCGGTTACGCCGGCTCCTGCGATTGCGCCCCCTCCTGCGGTTGCGGATCCCCCTACGGTTGCGCCGCCCCCTCCGGCTGTCCCCCTACCGACCGGTCCGGCTTCGCCCACTCCGGTCCCGCCAGTTGCGGCCACCCCGCCCGCGACAGCCCCGACTCCGGCAGCAGCGCCTCCTGTGGCTATCCCCACGGCTGAACCGCCCGTCGACGTCGTCGCCGCTGGAGCCGCGGCGGCCGCCGCCGCCAGGGCGACCGTGTCGGCTCAACCCGCATCAGCGGACGGCCCCGCTGATATCCGCCTCGAGACTGACTCCGGTCAGGAAGCGGCGCGCACCGCTCCTTCTCTTTCGACCGAGTTCTGGGACGGCTTCTACGCAGAAGAGGAGGAAGCAGCGGGAAGTTCGGAACCGGACCCGCTGGCGGTGCAAGGCGAGGTTGTCGATACTGGCGAAAACCAATTCCAACTCGAGTCGGCTGCGGAGACGGGTGACGACGAAGCGACTGACGCCTCGAAGGTCACGGGGTACGGATCTGGCTTGTTCACCGAAGATGATGAGACACCTACTGAGGATCCCCCTGCGTTTGTCGGGGCAGGCGACGAAAGCGGCGAGGAGCCGGCCTGGTCGTATGACGACCCTGCCCCTCGCGAACTCGACTCCCCTGACCCCACGACCGCATTCACCTCACCGGCGGCGGATCGGGAGGACCTGGTGCCGAGCACCGGAAAGTCGGGGATCGCGGCGCTATTCGCATGGAGGCCAAGCATGCCGGGCAAACCGAGCTTCTCGTTTGGTGCCTCCGGGTTCGGGATGCGGGCTCGCGATGCCCTCTCGGTCTTGGACTCGGTCCTCGAGGAAAACGGCACCGAGGACATCCCAAGGGGATTGATCGTCGGACTCTTCGTCTTCGTGGGGGTTATGGCCGTGGTGGCTCTGATAGTGGCGATTATTTAGGAAGTCGCAAGTCGCAAGTCGCAAGTCGCAAGTCGCTCGCTGCGCTCGCTCCCAGTTCCCAGGTCCAAATGGCGCCTTCTCCTCGGGACTGGTAACCGGTAACTGGCAACTCGTAACCGGTCACTGGCTCCTCGTCATCACCTTCGTCACCACTTCAATGGCGCGGTTGGTGTCATCTTCCGACACGTCCAGATGGAAAACTGCTCTGACTCGCGTGGGCCCCATGGCCAACATCGCCACTCCGTCGGTGGCGCATCGGTCGACCACCTCATCCGATGCGGCAACGAAGAAGTAGACGATGTTGGTATGCACCGAGGCGAGGTCGATCTCGACATTCGGAATTTCGACGACGGAATCGGCGAAACGGCGGGCGTTGTCATGGTCTGCGACCAAGCGTTCGCGATGGTGCTCCAAGCCATAGAGCGCACCAGCAGCAATGATGCCTGCCTGGCGAAACCCTCCGCCGTACATCTTCTTGTAGCGACGGGCGCGCTCGACGGTGGCACCCAAACCCACGACCGCAGACCCGACCGGCGCGCCCAGGCCCTTGGAGAAACAGACGCTGACGGTGTCGAACCCTTCGGCGTACGTTGCTTCGGGGATCCCGGTGGCCGCCGTTGCGTTCCATATCCGAGCGCCATCGAGATGGGTCGCGATCCCGAGGTCGCTTGCGGTGCCGACGATCGCCTGGGTGGCTTCGAGGGGCCAGATGGTTCCCCCCGCCTCCATGTGCGTGTTTTCCACGGTCACCAATGCCACCGGATCGTGCTGCGATGGCGGAAGATCCTTTGGCGGCGGGGGCGCGGCCGCCAGGAATTGCTCGGCGGTGAATACACCGAGATGACCAACGACCGGCGTGATGGTGACCCCAGCCAGGGCGGCGGGAGCGCCGCTCTCGTGACCCTTGATGTGAGCTTCGGCCTCCATCACCACGAGGTCGCCGGGTGTGGTGTGCGACCGCAGCGCAATCTGGTTCGCCATCACACCCGATGGGACGTAGACCGCGTCCTCCTTGCCCAGCAGCTCAGCGACCGTGCGTTCGAGCTCATTGACGGTTGGATCGTCACCGAATACGTCGTCTCCTACGTCGGCCACCGCCATTGCGGTGCGCATGGCATCGGTCGGACGGGTCACCGTGTCGGATCGAAGGTCGATCACAGATCCCAGCCCTTGAACATCCTCGGGTGCAGCGCATAGGCGACGGTCCCGGACGCAGGGGGTGCCTGCGACCAGTCGTCGATGTCGAGGTCAATGCCCACGACCGACCCGGTGGGGACGGCGACGCGTCCGCCGGTGAGCTGCGTAGCCACCATCGACCAGGTCGGCTCGTGGCCGATGAGCATCAGGCGCTCTGCGCTCCTGCCGTGGCGTGCCGCCACCTCTAGCACCTCATCGGGCGAGGCGCCGTAGAGGTCGTCGGTGAGTTCGAGCGGTCCCGACCAGCCCCCGGCGAGCCTGGCGATCTCGGCGGTGGACTCGGCCCGCACCGCCGTCGACGAAACGATGCGGTCCGGTGCCTCTCCCATCTGGCGGAGCACGACCCCCATCGTGCCGGCCGCCCGTTCCCCGCGTTTGTTCAGCGGACGCTCCCGGTCGTTGGTATATGAGGCATCCCAATCGGACTTGCCGTGACGAAAGAGGATCAGACGGTGCATGAGAGGAAAGTTACCAGTTGTCAGTTCGCTCGCTGCGCTCGCTTCCAGTTACCAGTTGTCAGTTCGCTCGCATCCAGTTGCCAGTGCGGAATCGCGATTGGCAATTCGGAGCTGGTAGCTGGTAACTGGCAACTCGCGAACTCACACGTTGGCGTATACCGGTGGTTTTCGATCTGCCCACGGGCGCGCTCTCTCGAGCTGGGCGGCGAGACTGAACAGCGTTTCCTCGTCGCCGAAGCGGCCAAGGAAGTGTGAGCCGACCGGCAGGCCGTCGTCGGTCCAGAACAGCGGAACCGACATTGCAGGGAGCCCAGAGAAGTTGGCGAGCGGGGTGAAGGCGACGTAGCGCGTGATCATCTCCGTGTACTCGTCCCATGGCAGCGTCTGATCGATCGCTCCCAGCGGCACCGGTGGGGATCCGAGAACGGGGGTGAGGAAGACGTCGTACTGCTCCAGGAACCGACCGGCCTCGCGGGAGGCTTCTTGCAGCGAAACCTGCGCGGTCAACAAATCGGCCGGGGAGCGTCGCGCCGAACGATTCGCCAAGGTAAATGTGAACGGTTCAAAGGCTGGGCTGCCGGTTGCCCTTTGGGTGAGGCGGCTGAGGACCCGGATGGTGCGTAGGTCGCCGGCGATGCGCCGCAGCTGCCGTACTCGAGGCTCGAGCTCCTCGGCTGCGCCGAGGATGTTGGCGAATCCATGTTCGGCGAGGGCGGCCCATATTTCCAGAAACGCCTGGCTCATGGCAGCACCGTTGAGTTGCGGGGCGGCCTGGACCACATCGTGTCCCAGCGTGTTGAGCAGCTCTGCCGTGTCCACGATTGCCGCCTCACAGTCGGGGTGGACGCGGATCCCCCGATAGTCGCGCACCGAATAGGCAATCCGGAGCCGACCCGGGTCGGCGGACACCGCATCGGAGAAGGTTCCCGAAGGCGGTGGGGCCCAGTACTCGTCACCTGGTGTCGGGCCATGGATCGCATCGAGGAACGCCGCCGAGTCGCGAACCGTCCTGGTGAGCGCACCGTCCACCGACAACGAATCACTGGAAACCGGCGGCCGTCGCGGGTTTCGTCCCCGTGACGGCTTGAGGCCGAATACTCCGCAAGCCGACGCCGGGATCCTGATCGATCCACCGCCATCGCTGCCCTGGGCCAACGGGACGATGCCCGCAGCGACCGCAGCCGCGGCACCCCCGCTGGAACCACCCGAGGATCGGGTGAGGTCCCACGGGTTCCTGGTCGGGCCGTGCAGCACCGGTTCCGTCGTCGGCAACAAGCCGAATTCTGGTGTATTGGTCCTCCCAACCTCGATGAAACCTGCGGCGTGGACCCGATGTCGGAACTCGCTGGTGACGTCGCCGACGTAGTCGCGAAAGAACACCGAACCAAACGTGACCGGCGTGCCGTCGTCGCTGACCAGGTCTTTGATCAGGATGGGAACGCCGGCGAATGGTCCATCGGTCCGGTCCGCAGCCTCGTCGCGAGCCCGGTCGAGGCATTGCCAGATCACGGCATTGATGTCCGGGTTGACCGCCTGGATTCGGATGGCGGCTGCGTCGACGAGCTGGCGGGGCTTCACCTCTCCTGCGGCCACCAGCCCGGCGAGGCCAACGGCGTCGTAGGCGTCGTAGTCGCTGAAGGGGTCCACAGAATCAACCACGCAGCGTCGGCGTGATCATCGCTGAGAGACGATGTAGTCGACGGCACCGGTCAAAAGCTCGACATCGCCTGGGTCGATGTTGGGGAAGGTGGCGATGCGCAGCTGGTTGTGCCCAAGCTTCCGGTACCCCAGGACGTCGACGATCCCGTTGGCGCCGAGGACGCTTGCTACATCCTCGGCGGCGACCGAGTCGTCTAGATCAACGGTGGTCACGGTGAGGCTGCGCACCGCGGCGTCGGTCACGAACGGCGTGGCGTAGGAAGAAGCCTCGGCCCAGGCATAGACGATTCCCGAAGAGGACCGTGCCCGTTGCTCGGCCCAGCCCAATCCGCCCTGGGCGGTGAGCCAGTCGATCTGGTCGGAGAGCAGGAAAAGCGTGGCCAGCGACGGTGTGTTGTAGGTCTGGTCCTGGCGCGAGTTCTCCAGCGCGATCTGCAGTGACGACATCGGGGGAATCGATCGCTCAGAAGCCATCCGCTCGATCCGGTCGACCGCAGCAGGTGAGCACAACGCGATCCACAGCCCTCCCTCAGACCCGAAGGCCTTCTGCGGGGAGAAGTAATAGACATCGAAGACCTCTGATTCGACCCGCACCGCACCGGCGGCCGAGGTTCCGTCCACCAGGAGAACTGCGTCGCCGTCGGGCCGAACCAGCGGAGCGAGCACGCCGGTCGAGGTCTCGTTGTGGATCAGGGCATAGGTATCAACCGTGTCGTCCGCCACCGGCGCCGTCGCCGACCCAGGGGGTGCCGCGATCACCGCGGGGTTGTCGAGATGCGGCATGGTCGCGACCACCGCGGTGAACTTCTCGGAGAACTCGCCGATGCTCACATGCTGGCTCTTTTGCGCAATCAGCGAGTGGGCGGCGACTTCCCAGAACATGGTGGCGCCGCCGACCCCGAGCACGACGTCGTAGCTGTCGGGGAGCCCATACAACTCGGTGAGACCGGTTCGGATGGACCGAACGACCCGGCGCACACCCTCGCGGCGGTGGCTGGTGCCGAGGTAGGTGCTGGCGACAGCGGCGAGCCGGTCGACTCCGGCGCGGCGGACCAGGGCAGGGCCGGAACCGAAGCGCCCGTCCGACGGCATCAGCTCCGGGGGAATAGTGATGGAATCGAGATCGCTCACGGTGCCCTCTATCGTTGTCTGTCCGGGGAGGGTAGTGATGCACAAAAGCCCCAAAGAGGCCGGAGACCGATGAGCCCGGCTGGCGCACGCAGCGACGGAATCAGCGAGCGGGCGGCACAGATCGAGCCGTCGGCGACGCTGGCAATCAGCGCCGAGGCGAAGCGCCTGCGCGCTGCCGGCGAGCCCGTCATCGGCTTTGGCGCCGGCGAACCTGACTTTCCCACTCCCGACTACATCGTAGAAGCCGCCGTGGCCGCGGCCAGGGATCCGGCAACGCACCGCTACACCCCGGCGGCCGGCCTGCCCGAGCTCCGGGAGGCGATCTCGCTGCGAACCCTTGACGATGGCCTGGCCGTCGACGCCGGTCGGGTGGTGGTGACCAACGGTGCCAAGCAAGCCGTGTTCACCGCTTTCCAGGTCTTGCTCGACCCCGGCGATGAGGTGCTGGTGCCTGCACCGTATTGGGTGACCTACCCGGCGTCGATCGCGCTCGCCGGTGGGCTCCCGATCGTCATCGACACAGACGACGCTGCCGATTTCCAGGTGACGGTCGACCAGCTGGAGGAGGCACGGACGGATCGAACCAAGGTCTTGCTGTTCGTGTCACCGTCGAATCCCACCGGCACCGTCTACGACCGGGACCGCATCCAGGAGATCGGTCGGTGGGCGGCAGGCCACGGCATCTGGGTCGTTACCGACGAGATTTACCACGCGCTGGTCTACGGGGACCCGCCCTTTTACTCGCTCCCCGCCGTGGTCCCGGAGGCTGCCGACCACACCATCGTGATCAACGGGGTGTCCAAGACCTACGCCATGACCGGGTGGCGAGTCGGATGGCTCATCGGGCCGCCGGCTGTCGCCGATGCGGCAAGCCGCATGCAGAGTCACGTCTCGTCCAATGTCGCCAATGTTTCGCAGCGAGCGGCACTGGCTGCACTCACCGGCCCCGACGACGCCCCGGACGCGATGAAAGCCGCCTTCGATAGGCGAAGGGGCACCATGGTGGCGATGCTCAACGAGATTCCAGGAATCGAATGCGCCGTTCCCGGGGGTGCCTTCTACACCTTCCCCAACGTATCAGGGCTGTTCGGCGCCGACCTGTCCGGAAACTCGGTTGGCTCGTCGATGGAGCTGGCAACGCTGCTACTCGATCGCATCCAGATTGCCATTGTCCCCGGGGAGGCGTTTGGCGCCCCCGGCTACGCCCGTTTCTCCTTTGCCCTCGCCGATGAGGAACTCGAGGAAGGGCTCAGCCGCCTGCAGCGATTCGTCGGTTGAGCAGATCGAGCTCGTCGGCGACGCGTTCGAATGCCATCGTGCCCGGCCGGATGAGATCCTCGTGTCCGATGCCCTCCAGCTCGTGGTAGATGACCTCGTCTCCCGCATCCGCTGCCTGCCCGGCAAACGAACGACTCATTGCTACCGGCACCACCATGTCAGCATCACCGTGTACGACCAGGACCGGTACCCCGATCGGAACGAGTCCCGCCGGTGACAGTCTTCGATAGCGATCCCGAGCGTGCTGCGGGGTCTCCTGCAGAAACGCTTCGATGGCCCCGTCACCGAGGTTTTCGGCAAAGGCGGCCTCGAGATCAGAGATCGGCGCGATTCCGACAACGGCCGCCGGATGGAGACGCCGTTTGCGCACCGCCGGCTCCGCCAGCCCGGAGCCGAAGCTCATCGCCAACTGGCCTCCCGCCCCGTAGCCCACGGCGACGACGCGGTCGAGGTCGAGGTTGCGATCGCCGGCAAAGGTGGTGAGGGCGTCGAGTGCAGCCGATGCATCTGCCATGGTTGGCGCCCATCCACCACCAGACCCGACACGACGATAAGTCACATTCCACGTTGCCCAGCCCCGCTCGGTGAGGGCGATGGCAGCAGCATCGAGCACATCGCGCCCGTGCGTATCGCGCCAGAAACCGCCATGGAACAAGATCGCCACCGGATACGGACCGTCGGTAGCCGGCAGGCGAAGATCGCCGACCTGCGACGGTTCGCTGCCGTATGCGATCGTATGCAATGGCCAACGCGCCCGCGCCGCTACATGCCAGATCGCGTCGCGATATCCGTCGACGCCGCGGCCGTAGATCGTCGACTCGCAGACTTCGGCGACGACAGAATGCTGTCGCCACGGCTCGCGAGCCTTGATGTTGCTGAGATGGACTTCGACGGTCGGGATCTCGATGGCTTCGATGGCGTCGCGAATCGCATAGGAGTAATGGGAGAAAGCCCCCGGATTGATCACGACGGCATCCGCCTCGCTGCGAGCGGCGTGCAGCCGGTCGATGATGTCTCCCTCATGATTCGACTGATACGTGTCAACCTTTGCGTTGACGGCGGCTGCCCACAACCGGCACCCATTCTCGATGTCGGCAAGGCTCCAGTCGCCGTAGATCTCGGGCTGCCTGCTACCGAGCAGGTTGAGGTTTGGGCCGTTGATGACGCTGATCCGCATCGGGTCAGTTTCGGCTGTTGGCCCTGGGGACGCAAGCCATCACGCAAGCTCGAAGTCGCCGGCCAGGGTTGAGGCCTCTCCAATCGTCTCCGGCGCAAGCCGCGCCTCTTCGATGGTCGCATCCGTCGCCACCTGGGCCACGACGGCTTCGATCACCGTCTCCGGGTCGATGCCGGCAACGGTGTCCGTCAACGCCCCCGCCGTCTCCGGATCCCAGTCGAGCCGCAACGCTTTGTAGACGGGTACGAGGACGTCGGCAACCGCAGCACCATTGCCGACCACGATCACCCCTCCGATGTGGGCTGCCGACCGTGCCAATCGCTGACCGAGCCCGGCGACCTTGACCGAGCCGACGTGGATGCTGTAGTCGCCCGGGCAGTACTCGCCGGGGAGGGCGCCAATTTCGGCAGGGATGCCAAGCGACTCCATCGCGTCGGTCAGCGCACTTGCGACGGCGGCAAACCGAGCGCGGATGCCTTCGATCGGGTGTTCGTCCGGCATCGTCCACGACATCGCAACCGATTGCTCGTGGAAGACGGCAGCCCTCCCCCCGGCCAGCCTGACGAACGGTTGAAACCCCGCCGCCCTGGTCGCGGCAACAGCCTGGTCGAAACCTGCCGATACAACATCGTGTTTGCCAAATGCCACCGCCCTTCCCGGCACCGACAATCGAAGCGTCTCGGGTCCAAGCGGAACCGAGGCCTGGGACAGGAGGACCCGGGACACCGCGGTGTCGAGCGGCATTCGATTTGGGAAGCCCTCGCGGACGAGGCGTATGGTCCGCTCCGGCATACCAGGAGGGTAGAGGCTCCGCGAATGGGCGCGATCCGGTCTCTATCTGCACGGCTATTTACGGAGCCGTGGCCCGATGTGGCCCGAAGCGGCAAGAGCGGGAAAAACAGAGGCTCCACTGTCGTCGAGACGACCGGTCACCTATCGATGCGCGCCCCCATAGCGTCGGTATCCGCGCGTCGATGCCAACCTTCCCCGAGATGCGGATGTTGAGCAAAAGCCTGGCCGGTGCGGCTCTGTTGCTTGTGCTCTCCGCGTGTGGTGCCACCGGGCCACTGGACGGGGTTGGCGACGCTTCAACCGAGTGGCTCCGCGAGGGTGCAGCCGCCACCACAACGACGGACGTCAGGGTCGTTGTCGAATTGGGGAACGAGGGTCTGGTTGGCACGGCAGACTTGCTGTGGGCGAACGACGATCTGGGGGCGACCGGAGTGAGCGATCCGGTACAGGTCATCCGGGGAGTTTGGGATCGCCAGGTGGGGAGCCGTTTCGTGCAGGCGAGTCGCAGCGAGATCGCAGCCGCGCTACCGACCATCCGTTTTCCCAGCCTCGTCACCGAGGATGTGCGGTGGGTTACCAGCCAGCTCGTGTACGACTCGGTAACCGGCCAGCTCGACGCCAACACCGCAGCGGCGTTCGGCCTCTGGTCCGTGGAGCCCTACACCGCTGCCGATGGCCAACTCGGCGTGCTCCGAGTGGGAGAGGCGCCCGGGGATGTCGGGACCGCACGCAGCGACACCGTCCCCATCGTTGTCCCCGATGGAGTGAACCTCGGTTGGACCGAGGGCGGGCTGAGGTACCAGATATTCTGCCGGGCTTCGATTCCGGACGTCGTGTGCGACGCGATCATCGACTCGTTCGTTCCCCTGGCCACGCTCCTCGCCTCCTGAGGTGCGGCTCGCCGCCACCTTCGCTGTTTGGTTGTTGGCCGCCGGGTGTGGCGCTCCTGCCCTGACCGAGGCGGACTATTCCGACCTGGTGGCCGAACGATCGGCCGCGTACGCCGCCGAGGCCGAGGAGCTGCGGTCGACTCATCTGTTCCAGCTCGAGCAGGTGGTAAACGATCTGGTGCGAGATCTCGAGCCCGATGTTCTCGAGGGGGTCGTCGTCTCTGAAACCGGGAGACGGAGCGCATCGTTGTTTGCCGTGCTGGCGGACGCGGTCCAGCGCTATGTCAACGACCTGGAAGCGATGGAAGCTCCAGATTCGTTGCTCGACGCCCATCTTGAGCTTGTGGATTCGTACCGGAACTCGATCAGGGACATCGGGGCGACGATCGAGGCTCTGTCAACCGCGGCCTCGTTCGAGGCGATCGATGCTGCGCTGGGGGGCTCGGCGTTCAACGACGCACAGAATCGGATCAATGCCGCGTGCAACCGACTCGAAGAGAAGCTGCTCGCCGAGGGAGTCGCCGCCGCTCTGAACTGCCGAGATGGCTGAGCAGTGTCGCTCGTAGCCACAGTGCACGCAGCAGGGATGGATGGCTCACCGAACTGGACGACGCGATCCGTCGGTCACGTCACCCATCGTGCGGTCCTACCCTGAGGGCCAAGGACAAGATGCGAACCGGGCTGGCCAATTGCCACCCGCCGATGGACGATACGCATGAAGATCACCCCACACCGCGTGCTGCCGCTGGCAGCCCTCGCTCTCATCCTGGCCGCCTGCGGAAGCACGGCCGAGGCCGGAGGCGAGGTACGGCCCTTCTCGGAGGTGCAGGACAGCGAGTTCGTATTCGAGAACGACCCGACCTTCCCCGACCGCGGGATCTTCCGTGTCGTCACCACCGAGGCCATGATCTGCTCGATCACATGGGGCCCGACCGAGGAGCTCGGCAACCAGAACAACGACCTTGCAATGAACGGCACCGGCATCATCGAGCACAATGTTCTGCTCCCGGGAGCCGAACCGGGCACGACGTACTTCTTCCGGGTCCAGGGAGCAACCGCCGAAGGGCAGCTCTTTCAGTCTGAGCTCGCCACCTTCACCCTCCCGATAATCGACCCGGCCGGCGGGGATGAGGACATGGAGGAAGAGGCCCACGGCGACAATCTGGCTATCGGTGGATCGGTCGTGGAAGTGAGCAGCGAATTCTCCGCAGGGTTTGCAGGCCAGAACGCAATCGACGACGACCTTGCCACAGAGTGGGCGTCGGCGGGGGATGGCGACGACGCCTTCCTGACTATCGACCTTGGCAGCGTCCAGGAGGTCGCGGGCGTCGAGTTCATCACACGATCGATGGCGAATGGAACAGCGATCACCAACCAATTCTTTGTGGTTGTGGACGACGGCGATCGCCTGGGACCGTTCGCCACAGGGAACCCTGCCACACCGAGTTTCAATGCAGTGACCTTCACCGGCAGGATCATCCGATTCGAGATCGACACCTCGACGGGAGGAAACACCGGTGCGATCGAGGCACGCGTGTTTGCGCCACTCTCTGGGTCTGGAGCCGAAGCCGGTGATGGCTAGGGCAAAGTCGCCATCGTGGCTTGTTGAAGACACGCTGGATACCGGGTCCGGCAACGACCCACCCACGCCGGTTTCCCTCTTGACTCTCGCCCGGGTTGCTTCTAAATTATTACTGTCCAGGTAGTGTTAATTTGGAAGTCAGCAATCAGTAGGTTGTCGTGATGTCAGTGCGGAGAAACTGCAACTGTATGGGCTCTCGGGTGACAGATCCGAGTGCCGCCTCCGCGAAGCGCTCCTAGACGCCACCACCCGAGAGTTTCTCTCTTTTGGCGTCGCCTTTTGTTCTCTCTGCTAAAAGGAGCCATTTATGTCCGACTACGCCAACCCCGACGCCCTCGTCTCCACCGATTGGCTGGCCCAGCATCTGGATGATGCCGCGGTGCGAATCATCGAGGTGGACGAGGACACCACGTCCTATGAGAAAGATCATGTACCAGGCGCATTGGCCTGGAACTGGGCGACAGACCTCCACCATCCCGTTCGGCGGGACTACGTCGACCAGGATGGATTTTCTCGTTTGCTCTCTCAGGCTGGAGTAGACGACGACACCACCGTGGTGCTGTACGGCGGGAACAACAACTGGTTCGCTGCCTATGCCTATTGGCTCCTGAAGTATCGGGGCTTCGACAACGTCAGCCTCCTCAACGGGGGTCGACAGAAGTGGGAGCTCGAGGGCCGGGAGCTCGTCGGGGAGGTTCCAGCCATCGACAAGAGCGACTTCCACATCACCGGTGCCTCGCGTCCTGAGCTTCGGGCGTTGCGTGATGAGGTGCTTTCCGAGGCGGGGAACGCCACGTTCGTCGATGTACGCTCGCCGGAGGAGTTCTCGGGCGAAAAGCTGGCACCCGACCATCTGCCCCAAGAGCAGCCGTATGTGGGGGGCCACGTGCCGGGGGCCAAGAACATCCCATGGAGCAAGGCCGCCAACGACGACGGGACGTTCAAGGCAGAAGAGGAGCTGCGGGCCTTGTACGAGGGTGAAGGCGTCCTCGAAGACGACGTGATCGCCTATTGCCGCATCGGCGAGCGCTCTTCCCACACGTGGTTTGTGCTCTACGAGCTGCTTGGCCATGCAGGCGCCAAGAACTACGACGGCTCCTGGACCGAATACGGCTCGCTCGTCGATGTGCCGGTCGAGACGGGTTCGTGACCATGGCGCGCCCAAAGTCGAGCAACGAAAAGAGGCAGCAGATGAGTGTGACCGAAGAATCACGGCAACATCGTCTGTGCCGTCAGCAGGTAAACATCGAAGTGAGGATCGAGCCATGAACGAGCGAATCGCGGATCCCTATAGGGACCTCAAAGTCATCGACGCTCGTGCCCCTCGGCTCAACCAGGCGACCATCGGTTTGCTGGCGTTGCTTGCCTTCGTCATCGACTGGTGGCCGCTGCTGGCGATCCTTGCTCTCCAGCTGTTTGTTGGCTTGAGGTTTGGTCGCCGCTATTGCCTTCCCTGTCTCGTCTACTTCGAGCTGATCCAACCTCGCTTCGGGGAGGGGCCCATCGAGGATTCCCGTCCGCCCCGCTTCGCCAACATGATCGGGTTGACCGTGCTTGGCGCCGCCTCGGTCGCACACCTTGTTGGCCTCGAGGTTCTGGGTTGGTCGCTCGGGCTTCTGGTCGCGGCGCTGGCCCTGCTGGCCGCCATCACCGGGTTTTGCGTCGGATGCACGCTGTACCGGATAGGCGCCCGCGTGCGCGGTATCTACGGCCATCGGCTCGATCGAGTAGATGTCGCCGACCTGGGTGTGAAGGAAGCCAGCGAGGTGGTCGTTCTGTTCACCCACCCGCTGTGCACCGAATGTCACGAGCTCGAAAGACGGTTGGTGGAAGAGGACCGGCAACTCGTTACGGTCGACGTCACGGAGCGACCCGATCTCGCCCGCAAGTACGGCATAGCCGTGGTTCCGACCGCCGTCGCCGTGGGGGCGGGGGTCGTGACGGCTCGGATTGCGGGCTGACGAAGCCGATCGGAGATACGGAGGTCCACAACGTGAATGACCATTCTCTCCGGGTCTACGACTCGATCGTGGGCCTGCTTCCAAGCGTCGACAATCCCACGCCGCTGGTGCGTCTCAACCGGGTGATTCCGTTTGAGCATGCACAGGTGTACGCCAAGCTGGAGTGGTACAACCCGTTCGGGGCCATCAAGGATCGGGTGGCCTCCAGGATGGTGCGCGACGCTGTAGAACGGGGTGTGATCGGGGCGGATCACGACCTGGTGGAGCCCACCTCCGGCAACACCGGTCTCGGCCTTGCGATGTTGGCCAACGTGAACGGCTATTCACTGACGACGACCATGTCCAACCAGATTCCTCTGGAGAAACGGACAATCTTGCGTCTGTTCGGGGCCGACGTGGTCGAGCTCGAGGACGACCTGTGTCCGGCGCCGTGGGCGCCTGAGGGCGCCATCGCCAGGGCGCGCGACATCGCCGAGCAGCCCGGGTTCCACATGTTGAATCAGTACGAGAACCCGGCCAATCCCGAAGCCCACTACAAGACCACGGGACCCGAGATCTGGCGTCAGACCGCGGGCACTGTGACCCATCTGGTCGCGGGTCTCGGCACCTGCGGCACCATCTCGGGTACCGGCCGCTATCTCAAGGAGCAAGACCCCACCGTGCAGGTGTTTGGTGTCCACCCCAACGAAGGGCACGACATCCCCGGCGTTCGCAGCATCCGCCAACTGGAGCAGACCCAGTTCTTCCACCCCGACGAGTACGAGGGATTGGTCGAGATCCAAGACAAGGAGGCTTTCGAGCTCTGTCTGCGTCTCAATCGCGAAGAGAGCATCACCGCAGGACCGAGCTCTGGCTTGGCCCTGGCCGGCGCATTGCAGCTGATTCCCGACGAACCGGGCAATGTGGCGGTGGTGATCTTCCCCGACAGTGTCTTCAAGTACGCATCGTCGGTCGTCAAGCATCTGGCGGGACTGGGCCCTGGGCTAGCGAGTTCCACGAGCAAGCGGGAAGATCTGCTCGATGAGATGATCGAAAACACCAGGGTCAACCCGGACTTGACCATCGACGTCGCCTCGGCTCACGAGCTGTGGGAGAAACAACAGCCGTTTGTGATCGACGTGCGGGACTACGACGAGTACCGCGACACACACGTCCAAGGCGCCGTCAACATTCCGCTCGACGAGCTGCACGATCGTAGGTCGGAGCTTCCCGAGGATCATCAAACCCCGGTGCTCACCGTCTGCTCGCGGGGCAACATCTCGCTCTCTGGCGTGCTGCTGCTCACCAGTCTGGGTTACCAAAATGCGCGAAGCATCACCGGGGGGACCAATGCCTGGCAGGAGATGGGGTACGCCACCGAGTCGTCTTGATGAAGTCCGTGCCACAGCGACCTGGACTCATACACTGCACAAACGAAGTGCCGGCGTTTCCATCAGCCGGCCGTCGACTTTCGCCGCTGCCACAAACCATGCGGGCAAGGCTCCCCAACTCGAGCCGGTCCAACCGAGCTCAGGCGTCGAGAAATGAGATCACTGCCGCGGCGACGGCCTCGCCGCGGTCCTCCTGGAGGAAGTGACCCGCTCCGTCGATCAGGGTCAGCTCTCCGGCACCCGAAAGGCGTTCGACCCATCGCTCGCCGACCGCCGGCGGGAACACCGGGTCTTCGGTCGAGAAGATCACCGTGGCGGGGCCCGCCCACGTTTCAAGGGCAGTTCGCACCGCAAGCATGTCGGCTGCGCCTGGTTGGTCTGGATCGAGGGGGACGATGAGCGGGAAACGGTGAGCACCGACCTTGTAGCGGGCATCAGGGAACGGTGCCTCGTAGGCGGCCAGCACTTCTTCCGGCCAGTTTGTGACCGCCGAGCGCCCCATGATGAAGCCGACCGGTAGGTCTGGTGTTTTCTCCACAAACGAGCGCCACTTCATAAAACCGGGGCCTGCCGGCGCGTGCCCTGAGAACAGCGCGGTGTTGAGAATCACCAAACGGGTGAAGCGAGCCGGATCCTCCATGGCCAGCCGCAGACCGATCGGCCCTCCCCAATCTTGGACGACGGCGGTGGCGTCGCTGAGATCGAGCCACTCGATGAGCTGTGCCATGAATGCGACGTGCCGGTCGTAGGTGTAGAAATCCGGATCGGTCGGTTTGTCCGATTTGCCGAATCCGGGGTAGTCCGGTGCGATGATGCGATACCCGGCGCTCACCAGCGGCGGGATCATCTTGCGGTACAGGTAGCTCCAGGTGGGCTCGCCATGGAACAGCACAATCGGCAACCCTTCGCCCTCGTCGAGGTAGTGGATCCGGAGACCGTCGATCTCGTGGTAACGGGCCTCGAAGGGAAAGCCGTCGAGATCAGCGAACCGCTCCTCAGGGGTGCGCAATGCCTCCCAGCTCATCCCGGATCGTCCACTACCGATTCATCGACCTTTTCCGGTGGACCGGGGACGACCAGGACCGGTTTGCCGCATTCGATCATGACTCGTGCCGACACGCTCTCCCACGCATCCCTGTCGAAAATTGGGCGGGTGGCGCCGAGGATGACCACGTCGGCGCCAAGGTCACCCGCCGCCTGAGAAATGGCGATAGACGGATCGGCGCCGTCGAGGTAGATGACCTCGTACGGGATCCGCGCTCCCTCGAGCGCTTGCGCCACCGGTTCCACCAGGCGATGGCCGCGCTCTTGGAGATATTTGTCGGCAGCCGCGTCCGATGCGTCGTCTCCGGTCGCACCCTTGTTCTGCTGCAAGCCATCGAGAAACTTGCGCGGCACCTCGATGACGGTGATCAAGGTGACCTTGCCGTGCTGGCCGAGAAGCTGTCTCGTGAACTCGACCACCGGTTCTGGGCTGAGCACGCCGGTCGTCGCGATGAGCACGTGCATGGGGACATCCTAGTTCTGGGGGTTCGACGGTGCCGAGGCGAGCCGGTGCGATCAGTAGATCAGTAGATCAGTAGATCAGTAGATCAGTAGATCAGT
>PVMK01122404.1_pt1 | contig 55058 bp, 46 predicted proteins | sample 1853481 | NCBI WGS metagenome assembly PVMK01 (sample SAMN08533507, study PRJNA380276) | Marine sediment metagenome, whole genome shotgun sequencing project.
ATTTTATGCAGCATTGATGCAACTCCCAGGACTGAGAACGTATTTATGCAACGATAGTAATGCCTTGTCTACCAGCTTATTTATTTTTCTTCTGCTATTAAGGAATTCAGGCCACTTATCTGTCAAATAAGTGACCTGAATCAAATCGAGCCCTGGGCAGGGCCACTCACATAACTATCCACTCACACCTGGTGGAAGCTTTCATCCTTGTCAGCACGCTGACGCAGCCAGTCTGAAACGGCAAACCTTGATCCGTAGGCCTCAGCCATGCGATCGCATTCGGCCACAAAATGTTTGATACCAACGGTATCGATGAAAGAAAGCGTGCCACCTGTCCACGGCGGGAAACCCCAGCCGAATATGGAACCGATATCGGCATCGGCCGGATGGTCCATCACGCCTTCTTCAAAACAACGTGCCGTTTCAAGTGCCTGGCGATACATCAGGCGGTCGATGACTTCCTGTACCGGTGGCTGCTCTTCCGTCACCGGGTAAAGCTCTGCTAATCCTGGCCACAGGTATTTTTTCTCACCTTCAGGGTATTCGTAAAAACCTTTGCCGAAGCGTTTACCCTTGCGATCCAACTCCTCCACGAACTTTTTCATCACGGGGAAAGCTGAGGCAAATTCGTAAGCCTCACCAAAGTCACTGGCAGCCTGCATGGTAATCTTGTAACCAAGTTCAAGTGTTACCTCATCCATTACTGCCAACGGACCCACCGGCAATCCGGCCATCTTCGCTGCGTTTTCGATCAAGGCCGGGTTGATACCTTCGGCCAGCATGGTCATGCCTTCGTTGGTTGACGTACCAAAAACACGAGAGGTGTAGAAACCCGGACTGTCGTTGACCACGATGGGTGTTTTACGAATCTGCTGGATGTAATCCAGACCGCGCGCTATGGCCTCGTCCGAACTCTTTTCGCCTACGATCAACTCAACCAACGGCATCTTGTCCACCGGTGAGAAGAAATGCAGACCGATGAAGCTTTCAGGCCGTTTGGATGCCTCAGCCAGGCCGGTAATCGGCAAGGTCGAAGTATTGCTGGCGAAAATAGCAGTATCAGGAATAACCGCCTCGGTCCTGGCGGTTACAACCGCCTTGATTTCACGGCTTTCAAATACCGCTTCGATCACCAGTTCACAGCCTTCCAGGTCAACATAATCCGTGGTCGGATGGATCATATTCAATAAGGCCCGGGCCTTTTCTTCGGTGGAATAACCACGCTTGATGGCCTTGGTGAGCAGACTTTCAGAGTAGGACTTGCCACGCTCAGCAGCCTCGATTTCGGTATCAAGCAATACAACCTGAATGCCTGCACGTGCGGAAACATAGGCAATACCCGCGCCCATCATGCCGGCACCGAGGATGCCTAACTTCGTTACCTTTGATTTCTCAATGCCCTTGGGACGACGGGCCAGCTTGTCTGCCGCACCCTTGTTCACAAACAGGCTGCGCATCATGTTGCGTGCAGTGATACCGGACACCAGTTGACCAAAATACTGTGATTCGATATCCAGCCCTGTGTCGATCGGTGTTATGCAACCCTCATAAACTGCGGAAATAGCGCCGACCGGTGCCGGGTAATTATGTTGCGTATTGGCTGCCAGCAAAGACGTACCGACCATGAATTGTTGTGCGTTTTTCGGTGTATTCGCACCTGCACCACCCGGCATACGAAAACGCTTGGCGTCCCATGGCGCTACCGGATGCGGCGTTTCCAGCAACCAGGTCTTTGCGCGATCCAGCAGCTCATCAACCGGGGCGATTTCGTGTACTACGCCCAGATCCAGTGCCTGTTGCGGTTTCAGTTTTTTACCCTGCAAGATAATCGGCAAGGCCTTCTCGGTACCAACCAGACGTGGCAGACGCTGTGTACCACCCGCACCGGGCAACAAACCGATGCTGACTTCAGGTAAACCCAGCACAGCCTTGGGGTGATCTGACATCACCCGGTAATGGCAGGCGAGACAAAGCTCAAATCCGCCACCCAGTGCCAGGCCATTGATGGCAACGGCAAACGGCTTCCCGCAAGTTTCCATTTTGCGCAGGACATGCGATAAATCACGACTCCATTCATAACCCTGCTGTGCAGTCACGCCACGATCATACGCAGTGACCAATTCAGTCAGGTCTGCACCCGCAATAAACGCCGCTTTGCCCGAGGCAAGGATAGCGCCGTTAACGTTTTCATCTGTTGCTACTTTATCAATGCATTCGGATAAATCCGAAACCAGTTCAGTGCACAGTACATTCATGCTTTTACCCGGCAAATCGATCAGCAGGGTTGCTATTCCGTCATTGTCGACGGTGTATTGAATTGTGTTGTTCATATCTTTGTTTCCAAATTCTGTTAGTCGTCTTCAGCCTGTAATCAGACCCGCTCAATAATGGTCGCTGTGCCCATGCCACCACCGATGCACAGGGTGATCAGTGCCGTTGACAAATCACGCCGCTCCAGTTCGTCCAGCACAGTGCCCAGGATCATGGCCCCGGTCGCACCCAGGGGATGGCCCATTGCGATGGCACCGCCATTCACGTTGATCTTGTCGTGCGGGATGTTCAGCATGTTCATGTAATGCAGCACAACGGCGGCAAAGGCCTCGTTTAGCTCGTACAGATCAATGTCCGACACATTCATGCCGGCACGCTTGAGAACTTTCTCGGTTGCGGGTGCAGGCCCTGTCAGCATAATGCTGGGTTCGCTGCCGATAGATGAAAACGCACGAATCCGCGCGCGTGGTTTCAGACCCATAGTCCGACCCGCTTCGGTATTTCCGATCAGCACTGCAGCGGCGCCGTCAACGATGCCACTGGAGTTACCAGCGGTATGTACATGCTTAACGGACTCGACCTCGGGATAGCGCTGCAAAACGACAGAGTTAAATCCACCCTGTTCACCCATCATCACAAAAGCCGGGTTCAGGTCGCCAAGACTCTCCGCAGTCGCTTCAGGCCGCATGTGTTCGTCATGATCCAGTACCACCCGACCGATATGATCCTTGATCGGTACGATGGAGTTTTTGAACCAACCCTGGTCCCATGCATGCGCAGCCCGTTTTTGACTCTCCGCGGAGTAAACATCCAGGTCCCGACGCGAAATGCCGTACTTGGTTGCGATCAGATCGGCACTGACACCCTGGGGTGTGAAATATGTTTTATAGGCAACCTGGGGATCTGTTGCCCAGGCACCACCATCTGACATCATTGGTATGCGGGACATGGATTCAATGCCACCACCAATAGCCACATCTGATTGACCAGACATGATCTGAGCGGCAGCTGTATTGACCGATTCCAGGCCGGATGCGCAGAACCTGTTAAGCTGTTTGCCGGGTACTGTTTCCGCGTAGTCTGCATTCAGCACGGCGATACGCGCTATATCTGCGCCCTGCTCTCCCACCGGTGCCACGCACCCCAGGATCACGTCATCGACCAGCGAGGTATCGAGATTATTGCGGTCCCGCAGTGAAGCCAATACCTGGCTGGTCAGGTTAATCGGCGTAATGGAATGTAACGAGCCATTCGGCTTGCCGCGCCCACGGGGTGATCTTACGTGGTCGTAAATATATGCTTCAGTCATTTCATTTCCTCAATCATACTAATGTTCTTCACGATTACGTTGCCTTGAGCAAGGCAACAATATTTGCTTTAAGAAGATCGATTGAAACATTCAGATCAATCTCCGGGTTCACCATCCACTGGTAGTTGATTCCCAGCAGTGATGCGTAGAATTGCTCACCAAATCCGTCGAAATACGAGTCTAAATTGGTAATTCTGTTGTATGCTTGACCTCGGTTAACGCAATACTTGAAGTAACCTCCTGTACATCAGGTAATTGCGACAAACGCTCAAAAAAGAATCTCTCGTATGCCTCCAGATCAGGCGTAACAATCCGCAACAAAAAATCCACATGGCCAAGCAGTAAATGACATTCCATGACTTCCGGAAACTGCCTGATAGTATCGCCGAATTCAGCCACCTTGCTACGACCGTGCGCGGTCAGTTTGACGTGTGCAAATACCATCGTGTCAAAGCCCAGTTTTCTGCGATCAATGACCAGGCCCTGCGCCTTGATCAGACCGGAATCTTTGAGTCGCTGTATACGCCGCCAACAGGGTGATTGCGACAGGCCAACCCGCTCCCCGATTGCAGTAGCAGAAAGACTTGCATCTGACTGTAGCAAGCGGAGAATTTTGCGATCTAATTCGTCTATCTCGATTTTTTGCATAAAATATTCCTTTTTTAGGACATTATTAAATATTATATGCGCTTAAATAGCACTATGCAGTTATTTCGCAATACAAATTCTGCATGTTTGCGGTATATTTAACGGTTAGTAACACCAACATTTTTAATCCGCATAAATGAGGTTTCCGATGAGCTTTTTTGAAAATGCTGCCAACCTGGGACACGAATCCATCCATCAGTTTTACGACCCCCAAACAGGGCTCAAGGCCATTATCGCGATCCATTCAACTGCACTGGGACCAGCCGGTGGTGGATGCCGAATGTGGCAGTACGATGACGAGGCCCAGGCAACCAGGGATGCCCTGCGCCTGTCGCGCGGCATGACCTATAAGAATGCGATGGCCGGTCTGCCAATGGGCGGCGGCAAGGCCGTTATCCTGGCCGACCCCGATCACCCACCATCGGATGATCTGTTCCGGGCTTTTGGCCGTTGTGTCGACACATTGGGCGGTCGTTACATTACCGCAGAAGATGTCGGTGTCTCCGTTGAAAATATGCGCCTGATCAAGGAGGTCACGGATTTCGTAGCCGGCCTGCCGCCGGTTGAAGGCTCTGCCGGAGGAGACCCGTCACCCTGGACAGCTGATGGTGTTTTCCTGGGGATACGCGCAGCGGTCAAACACCGGCTGAATTCCACTTCGCTGGATAACCTGCGGGTCGCGGTTCAGGGCGTTGGTAAAGTGGGTTATGACCTGTGCCGACAGTTACATGAGGCTGGCGCCGGTCTCGTCATCGCCGATGTCAATGAACAGAACCTTAATCGCGCGCAAGCAGAATTTGGCGCACAAATCGTACCCATCGATCAAATCCTTTTTGAAGATGTTGATGTATTGGCACCCTGTGCAATGGGTGCGGTGCTTGATGCCCAAAGCATTCCGGATATCAGGGCAACTGTTATCGGCGGTGCTGCCAACAATCAATTGGCCACAGAGCAGGATGGACAACGCCTGTTTGACAGGGGCATTCTGTATGCGCCTGACTACGTCATAAATGGCGGGGGTATAATCAGTGTCTCAATGGAGTACATGGGTGGCAAAACTGAATCCGAAGTTCATGCGCAAATTGCATTGATCCCGGAACGTTTGACCGATATTTTTGATACGTCGGACAAACAACAGACACCAACCAATGTCGTCGCGGACACCATGGCAGAAAGCATCGTTGCCAATGGGCGTGAATAAGCGACACTATTTATACATCACAATACGGAACTGACTGCATGACCCCAAAATCCCGTCTGCATATCCCACAACCCTCAGCCCGGCCAGGGGAAGCGCCTGACTTTAGTTACCTGTCCTTGTCGGAGGCTGGCGCAGTGGCACGTCCTGATAGCGATGTCCCTGCCAGGGATATCGAGCACATGGCCCATGAACTGGTGCGGGTGCTGGATGACGATGGCTTGGCGCAGGGTGAGTGGAAACCGGACCTGACACCCGAGCAACTGCGTGAGGCGTTACGCCTGATGCTGTTGACCCGGCAATACGATGACCGCATGCGCCGCATGCAGCGACAGGGGAAAATATCTTTCTACATGGAGTCCCTTGGCGAAGAAGCGGTTTCCATCGGTCAGGGCATGGCGCTGGAACCCAGCGACATGTTATTCCCCGGCTACCGTAACCAAGGGCTCTTTATTCTGCGCAACACCAGCCTTGTGGACCTGATGTGCCAGTGCCTTTCCAATACGCGGGACATGTGCAAGGGCCGGCAAATGCCGATCATGTACCACAACAAAAAGGGTAACCTGTTCTCCATTTCCGGTAACCTGGCCACACAATATCCGCAGGCGGTCGGCTGGGCAATGGCATCCGCCATCAAGGGCGAGGATCATATTTCAGCTTCCTGGGTAGGCGATGGCAGCACCGCGGAGGCAGATTTTCATTACGCACTGACCTTTGCTGCCGTATACCACGCGCCGGTTATCCTTAATGTGGTCAACAACCAATGGGCCATTTCCACTTTCCAGGGTTTTGCAGGTGGTGAAAGACGGCCATTCGCCGCCCGCGGACTGGGCCTGGGCATACCGGGTATACGTGTTGACGGTAACGATTTACTGGCAGTTTATGCCGTCACTCAATGGGCGGCACAACGTGCGCGCCAGGGCGGCGGCCCGACCCTGATTGAGCATGTCACCTACCGAGGTGGCGCCCATTCTACATCTGATGATCCCAGCCGTTACCGTCCCAAAGACGAGTGGGCTGCCTTCCCGCTGGGTGACCCGGTCGAACGCTTGAAACAACACCTGATCAATGGCGGACACTGGTCGGATGAGCAACACGCTGCTCTCATCCTGGAATTGAAAGAGACCGTCATTAACGCATGGAAGGAAGCCATCAGCTTCGGCACGATGTCCGAAGGACCCAAGCTGGATGTTCGCAATATGTTCGATGATGTCTACGCTGAAATCCCCGAGCACCTCAAGCGCCAGCGTCAACAGTTACTGGCGATAAAGGGGAGTTCATCATGAGCCAGATGACCATGATCCAGGCTATCAATTCCGCCTTGGATGCGGTAATGGAAAAGGATCCGACCGTCATTATCCTCGGCGAAGATGTTGGCTATTTCGGTGGTGTATTCCGCTGTACCGATGGCTTGCAAGCCAAGTACGGTGAGCACCGCGTCATCGACGCGCCGATTTCCGAGGGAGGTATCATTGGTTCTGCCATTGGCATCGGTGTAAATGGTTTGCGACCGGTGGCAGAAATCCAGTTTGCAGACTACATATATCCGGGCCTCGATCAGATCGTCTCCGAACTGGCGCGACTCCGCTACCGCAGCGGTGGCGAGTTTTTCTCACCGGTCACAATACGTACGCCCTGTGGCGGGGGTATCCGTGGCGGGCAAACGCATTCACAGAGCCCGGAAGCTTTGTTTACGCATATCTCCGGTATCAAGACCGTCATGCCTTCGAATCCGTACGACGCCAAAGGACTGCTAATCAGTGCGATTGAATCCGACGACCCGGTCATATTCTTCGAGCCCAAGCGTATTTACAACGGGCCTTTTGACGGCGATCCGGACAAACCTTCGCAACCGTGGACGACCCATCCCGGCGGCGAGGTGCCGGAAGACTATTACAAAATCCCGCTGGGCAAGGCGGCCTTGCTAGAGCAAGGCAATGAACTGAGCATCATCACTTACGGTACCATGGTGCATGTTGCGCAGGCGGCCGTACGCAAAGCCGGCATCAGTGTCGACATCATCGACTTGCGCACGCTGGTGCCGCTGGATATTGCAACACTGAAACAGTCGGTCGAAAAAACCGGCCGTTGCCTGATCGCACACGAGGCCTCTAAATTCTGTGGTTTCGGCGCAGAACTGGCAGCGACGATCCAGGAAGAGTGTTTCTTTCACCTCGAAGCACCTATCGAGCGTGTAGCAGGCTGGGAAACGCCCTACCCGCACGCATTTGAATGGGATTATTTCCCCGGTCAGGACCGCGTTCTGGCCGGCATCCGTAACGTCATGGAGGCGGCATGAGCGAATATGTTTTCAAGTTACCCGACCTGGGCGAAGGCCTGGTCGAGGCAGAAATTGCCGAGTGGATGGTAAAAGTCGGCGACTTCGTAGAAGAAGAAGATCCAATTGGCGCCATGCTGACCGACAAGGCTGCAGTTGAATTGTCAGCACCCGTCTCTGGCCGCGTAGTCAGCCTGGCCGGTGAACTTGGCGACATGATTGCAGTCGGTGCGCCATTGATTGTTTTCGAAACACAGGGCGAACAACAAATCACAGACGAGGTTGCAGTTCCGCCACCAGCAAACTCTGAAGAAACTGAAGAAACTATACAGCCGGATATAACTCAACCCGCAGCAAAAGAAACATCAGGTCAGGTTCCGTCAGGCAAAGTCCTCACTTCACCCTCCATTCGCCAGCACGCGCGTGAAAAAGGCATCGACCTGACCCGGATCACGGGTAGCGGACCCCGTGGACGAATACTAAGATCTGATCTGGATGCCAGCACCGCTGGCGACAAGCTCGCTGCTGATAGTCCAAATATACAGGAAGAACCGTCCACGGAAGTCACCGAGATTAAAGTGGTCGGCCTGCGCCGGATCATCGCCGAGCGTATGTCAGAGGCAAATCGGGAAATCCCTCATTTCGCTTATGTTGAGGAAATCGACATTACTGCGCTGGAGTCACTGCGCCAGTTTCTGAATAGCAAAAAAGCAGCGGCGGAAGACAAGCTGACCTTGCTGCCATTTATCGGCCTGGCACTGGCTCGCGTCCTGAAGCAGTTCCCACAGTGCAATGCATTGTACGACCGTGAACGAAATGTCATTAGCCAGCACCACGCGATTCATCTTGGCATCGCTACGCAAACCCCGGACGGTTTGAAAGTGCCAGTCGTAAAACACAGTGAAATCCGTTCATTAAATAACCTCGCCGGTGAAATACGCCGGGTTTCTACAGCGGCCCGCGAGAACTCGGCAAAACGTGATGAGCTTATGGGTTCCACCATCACCATCACCAGTCTTGGCAAACAGGGCGGCATCGTCACCACGCCGGTGATTAACCTGCCTGAAGTGGCGATTATCGGCGTCAATAAAGCCGTGGAGCGGCCTGTAGTAGTGGACGGACAGGTGGTGATTCGCAGAATAATGAACCTGTCATCTTCATTCGATCACCGCTTCGTGGACGGCTACGATGCCGCCATGATGATCCAGGAACTGAAGGATATGTTGGAGCAACCTGCGACCATTTTTATGGTAGATTGACGTTGTGAGCTCAAACCAGAAGATCAAAGTTTGAGCCACATCCAATTACAAACTATCCCGACATATGCTTGTGCCAGGCCTGCAACACCATCTTCTCCTGCTCGGGTTTGATCCCAATCCTGAGCTCTGCTTGCCGTTCAGCAGGCAGGGTTTTATACCATGCCAAAGTATCAGCCACCGTTACGGCCAGGGGTCGAAAGCTCAGGCCCGATGCGATAGCCGGGCTATTATCGACAGCCGATAGGGGATCATCGGGAAGCCATATGGGCATATCGGTGTAAGGCTGGACCTCGTGTTTCCGCAGGAACGGTATGGGTACCCAGGTAAATTTTACCGGGCGCGTGGTTACGGCCCGGATGCCGTAGAGCATTTCAGCCATCGACGGCAGAGATGCAAGACCTACACCGTTGTAAATGCCATAGTCTTCATTCTCAACAAGCCGGACAATCCACTCAACCAGGTCCCTGACATCAATAAACTGAACCGGGTCTGTGCCATCACCGGGTGCAAGTACTTCACCGCCTTTCTCTATCCGCACAGGCCAGTAGGTAAAACGGTCGGTCGGGTCGCCGGGACCCACAATGAAACCGGGCCGGACGATGGTTGTCCGCCCGGGGAATGCCGCCTGGGCCAGCATTTCTGACATGACCTTGGTTTCGGAGTAAGGAAGTTCCTGGCCCTCTTCAAAATCATCCGGAATTTTTGCCAGCCTGCTTTTAGTACTAAAGGGCGCCTCTGTCCATTTGTTATCCACCCTGTCATAACCAAACAGTTCATTGGCGTAAGCCGAAATGGATGAGACAAACAGGTACTGTCCCACCTGGCCTTTAAGAAGATCAGTGGTGAGCTTCACCCAACGATAATCACGGGCGTTATTGTCCAGCACTACATCCCACTTCCGCCCTTCCAGGGCCTCCAGATCACCCGTGCGGTCACCGATAAGATGTTCTACGCCTGTAATTTTTGTTTTTGATTTACCTCGGGTGAAAATAGTGACCTCATGCCCCCGCTCCAATGCATAACGGACCATTGGCGGACCAATAAAACCTGTACCACCCAGGATCAGTAATCGCTTTTTAGCAAAACCCGCCTTTGATAGTTTACTTGACGAAGCGGCCATCAGTTGAGTGGATGTACCCAATGCCAGCCCCAAACCCATAGTACTGGTGCCTGCCAGGAAGTGACGCCTGTTCATTCGCATATTTTGTCTCCGGGTTGCTGGTGTCCGGTCATTAACGACACGATGTAATTCAGGACGGTGAAAATCAGGGTTCTTTCCTTAATTTTAATCAAATTTTGTTACAGGCTGTCGAACCTGATCAATTGTACAGCCTAACGCTACACCTGATATTTTCCAGACAGTCTGAATATCGATTTAGCGCCCACTCCACCTCGAATGACCCGACAAAATACCGCCCCGCAGATGAACCTGTTTAGGCGCGTTGGTAAGTTCCCACTAATCTGTTCATACCGATAAGATTGGGCTCAATGCGCTCCAGCAATTGCCACATCGTCAGGCTTGCTTCCATATCTACCTGTTCATTGAGTGCCAATATCCAGTAGTAGTACTGGTGTGTGCCGTGTCCGTTCGGGGGCATGGGGCCGCCATAGGCTTCATTGCCAAAATCATTCTTGCCGTTGGTGAACTCATCGCTACCCTCGGCCAGGCCGGCCATTGACCCGGGAATATTGTAGAGAACCCAATGTACAAACCCGTAAGTGCCGGCAGGGGTCACCAATGGTGCGTCCGGATCATGGCAGATAACGGCGAAGGCCTTGGTGCCATCCGGAGCATCACTCCAGGAAAGCGCCGGTGAGGTATCCACACCTTCCCCGGTATGCTGTGAAGGAATCGATCCGCCATGTTCAAATGCGGTGCTGGTTAGTTGCATATCAGATAGTGCAAAACCCATAACACTCTCCTTTTTCCAGTAAACTTGTATGGACTGTTAATCATAAACCTAATGCTCATTTATTTGAATTGTATATACCTACATTTCTCCACCCAAGGATTCCCTATGAAGTACGCAAGTTTGGTCGCATTTGCTGTAGTTTCACTGTTCGTACAGCCAGTTTTTTCCCAGCAAACCCTGTTGCTCAAACAACCATCAATTTCTGCTGACAAGCTGGCCTTCGTTTACGCCGGTGATATATGGGTAGCCAATCGCGACGGTTCCAGTCCGCGCCGTTTGACTTCCAGTCCTGCAGAGGAGAACAGCCCGGTATTTTCGCCTGATGGCACACAGATCGCATTCAAAGCCAACTACGAAAACAATACTGACGCTTACATTATCCCGGCATCCGGCGGCCAGCCTCAACGTCTGACCTGGCATCCGGGGTCCGATACCCCCACAGGCTGGACCGCTGATGGAACCGCAGTGACAGTGGTATCAGCTCGCGAAACCGACCATGGCCGATCCGGCCAGCTTTATCACGCATCTGTCGATGGCGGCCTGCCGGTCAAACAAATGGAGGCACGTATTTACCGCGGCGTTTATGACGCTGAAGATAAAAAGCTGGCATACATCGCTCATGGGTCAGGATACAACGGTCTGTTTGGTGGAAGTGCAGGCTGGAAAGGCTATCGCGGCGGCACCACACCGGCAATCCAGATCATGGATCTCAAAAAACAAACTGTCATCACCGTTCCAGGTGAGGACGCGACCAACTTCAATCCAATCTGGTTGAGCGGACAGCTGTACTTCATCTCTGACAGGGAAAACGAAATTTACAATATCTACCGCTATGATCCGGCCAGCATGGTGATCACGAAGATATCAAACGAGGCGATATGGGACGTTCGCGCAGCATCTGGACATGGTTCCACGATTGTTTATGAAGCGGGTGGACATCTGAAAAAACTGGATTTGGGCAGTGCCCAAGCCAGCGAAATTCCGATCAGTATCAAACCGGATTTGCCACAACTGCGTACGCAGTGGAAAGATGCCAGCAAAACCATTCAATCCTCTGCTATTTCACCAACCGGAAAACGCGTAATCATTACGGCCAGGGGCGAAGTATTCACTCTGCCGGTTGAGAAAGGTGCAGCCCGAAATATCAGTGCCGACGGCACCAAGCACGAATACACCGCAATCTGGTCGCCCAAGGGGGACCAGATAGCCTATATCACTGAATCAAAAAATGGACAGAGCCTGGTGATCAAAGATCAAACCGGCAGGGGTGAAAAAACCAGCTACGACTTAGGCCCGCATTTTTATCAGTTACTGGCCTGGGGCGACGGCGAAAACTCCCGTATCGTTTACCAGGACAACCACCTGTCTATTTTTTCCATTGAAGCCGCCAATGGTTCGATCAGCAAAATATCAACAGGCATACGACGCGATCAAATCGACGTATCCATTTCACCTGATGGTAAATGGCTCGCATACACGCTTGAACAGGCCAATTACAACCGGGACCTGGTTTTGCTGAACTTTGAATCGGGATCGAGCACCGTCGTGACAGATGGTGCAGCAGATGTTGCCTCACCTGCTTTTAGCAGCGATGGAAAATACCTGTACTTCGCCGCCTCGACCAATTCAGGCCCTATCCAGATCGGACTTAATATGACCAGCCAGGAACGTCCCTACCGGGCTGGCATTTACGCCCTGGTACTGACTGCTGATGGCAAATCACCAGTGTTGGATGCCGCAGGCGACGAAAATGAAGACGAGGGCAAGGAAGAAGACGAATCCGAAAATGGGGAAAATGGCAAAGATGACAAGAAAGATGGTACTGATGAAAAAGCACCTGAGACCCGCATAGATTTACAAAATCTCTCCGCGAGGATCGTCGCCCTGCCGGTCGCTGAAAACAATTACAGCAACCTTGCAGTTGGCAAAGATGGCAAGCTGTTTTACCTACAGGAAACACAACCGGGCAGCAGTGTTGAGCCGCCTGAAACCAAGGCGGGCGCAGGCAACGAGTTAAAACAATTCGATTTTAAAAACAAAGAAACAAAATCCCTGTTGACGGGTGTCAATCGCCTGGTGCTCAGCGCAAAGGGTTCTCACCTACTCATTAGCAAGGCTGATGGCTCTCTTGCTGTCGCTGAAATTGCCGATAAGCTTGAACCGAAAAAACTGTCATTAGATGGCTTGAAAGTACGGATTAACCCACTTGAGGAATGGACCCAGATATTCAATGAAGCATGGCGCATGGAAAAGGAGTACTTCTATGCCGACACCATGCATGGGCTGGATTGGCAAGCGGTGTACGATCGCTATCGACCACTTGTTAATCACGTCGGCAGACGCGAGGATTTGTCGGCACTGATAGTTGAAATGATCGCTGAAATGCAGGTTGGCCATAACCGCACCCGTGGTGGAGATGTGCACAAGGAGAAAGGTACCAAAACCGGTTTGCTGGGTGCGAATTTCAGGATAAACCAGGGCCGCTATCAGATTACAAAAATCTACACCGGCGAAAAGTGGAACCCGTTCATCAAGGCCCCGCTTGCCACACCTGGCAATGAAGCACGGCAAGACGAATATATTTTGGCCATTAACGGCCAGGAACTGACTGCAGACGATAACATTTTTAATACACTGCAAGGCACCAGCGGCGAGCAGGTGACATTGCGTGTCGGGCCCAATGCGAACGGTCGCGATGCCCGTGAAATCGTAGTTGAACCCGTGGAATCCGAACGGATGATGCGTTTATGGTCATGGATAGAGTCCAACCGGCGCGCTATCGATAAAGCCACCGATGGTCGGGTTGGTTATGTTTATTTACCCAATACCGCTGGAGCAGGTTATACCTTTTTCAACCGTATGTTCTTCGCCCAGGTCGACAAGGAAGCGATGATCATTGATGAACGTGCAAATGCCGGTGGTCAGGCTGCAAATTACATCACCGAAGTTCTCAGCCGCAGGCACCTGTCCGGCTGGAAGGATCGGGATGGTCAACCTTATAACACACCGGCCGGTGCGATTCATGGACCCAAGGTGATGCTAATCGACCAGGACGCTGGTTCCGGTGGTGATTTTTTGCCGTATTCATTCCGTCATTTGGGGATTGGCAAACTGATCGGTACACGCACATGGGGTGGTTTGATCGGAATCTACACCAATCCGCAACTCATGGACGGCGCCACGCTGACCGTTCCATTTTTTAGATTTTACGATGCCAATAACAATTGGAGCGTAGAAAACGAAGGTGTCGCCCCGGACATCGAGGTGAAACTTGATCCGATTGCGAGCAACCAGGGTCGGGATACCCAGCTTGATCAGGCTATTGCAGAGGTTATGTCACAGCTTGAAGGGTTTGAGAACCCGGTCTCGAAACAGGCGCCTCCACTACCCACTGAACCTGGTCAGTAATCCCAGTGACTGTGCAGGCAGATCGGCTGATCTGCCTGCACATTTCAACACTGGTTGATTTGACGATATCAGCTAGACATTGGGCTCAATAAGAATTTTGCCATCGCGCCCGCCGGCTGCTGCCACCGCAACCGCTTTCTTGATTTGATCTATGGAATAGCTGGCCTGTACCCGTGCTGACAGGTTTCCTTCAGCAATCATCTGCCCCAGTTCTGCAAATACCGCACCACGTTGTTCAGCGCTGGCATCACGATACCATTTGGCCAGCCAGAAGCCTCTCAGCGTGATATCCCTGAACACCAGTGATGCGCCTGAAAGCTGGCAATGCTCACCACTCAGCAGCCCATAATTGACTATCATCCCGCCGTTAGCTATCGAACCGGCGAGTCTTTCTGTAGCCACACCGCCAATGGCGTCAACACCAAGTCGTATCTGACCACCACCGGTGGCCTCGGTTACACGTTTGCGCAGGTCTTTGGTGTCGACAAGCACTACATCGCCACCTGCATCGAGTAAAGGCTGAACCGCAGACTCTCTTCTCACTATACTGACCGTCTTAATTCCTCTTTTGCGAGCAATTTGGATCAGATAACCACCCACCGCTGAATTGGCTGCGTTCTGGATAATCCAGTCACCAGGCTCCAGATCAACAAACTCTGACAATAGTAAAAGTGAAGTTGGCGGATTGACGGTCATCATCGCCTGCTGCTGTGCGTCCACTCCACCAGGCACAGGCACAAGGTGTTTGGCGTTGGCAAGCAAATGTGTCGTCCATGTACCACCGGTGCCTGACAAAAGCACCCGCTGACCCACGGCCAAATTACCAACGCCCTCACCGAGTTGTACAACCTTACCGACACCCTCCATACCACCAACCGCCGGCAGTTCCGGTAATATGCCGTACTCTCCGGTCAGCGTCAGTACATCGGACGGGTTAATCGGCGCAGCCAGGACTTCGATCAGCACCTGCCCTGCATCTGGAGGATCCAGTTCAAACTCAACGGCTTCAATCACATCCTGGGGTACCGGTCCGCGAAAGCGATACTGGGCTTTTTTCATTTTTTTCAATCCTTAGAGATAGTCAGTAGCACCCGGAGAATAACAGCCCCGTCCAATGATAGAAACACCCCACGGGGTGTACTGAATCATCAGATTCTATAGGTATCGAGCGACTCGCAATTACAAATACCTTCCAGCTTGCTGGCATCGAGTATCTCGATGTTCTGTCCTTTACCTGTGATAATGCCCTTGTCCTTGAAATCACTTATCAGTCGGGAAACACTTTCCGGTGATGTGGAAATCAGACCGGCAATTTCTTTCCTCGAAATGGTCAGCTTAAAGGGGTTGGACGCATACAAAACATTGCGCATATAGAGCAGCAATTCGGAAAAACGAGCGTCTATATGTTTTGTTGTTAAGGAGGACATTCGTTTATATGACTGAACCAAATTGGAATTCAGTATCTCAATCAAGTCCCTGGCGAACTCAGGATTTTCAAGTACCAACTCTCTGAAAACATTGATATCTTTCAGACATATCTCAGTATCCGTTAAAGCCTCAGCCGAGAATGGAAATTCCGATTCACCATACAATGCCTGGACACCAATAAATGTACCTGGTTTGGCAATACTAAGAATGGTTACCTCGCCATCATTTTCCAGGAAAAGTTTCACAAACCCTTTTCTGATGTAGATAACGTGCGACATGAGCATACCTTGCTTGCTCAACAACTCGCCTTTTTTATAAGACAATTCTGCCCGGCGTTGATCCACCCTCTTCATCTGCTCTTCGGTAAGCTGTTGAAAAGGCTTTGATTTTATTTTGCAATCTTTACAGTCGATTTTAATGTGCTCATTTGTTTCTATGCAGGAAGTAACCGCTAATGATAACTGAAACCAGAAACTTAGAACATACTGTATCGATACCAAATGCTATTAAAATCACTTACTAAAAGTCCCTTGTCATTTGTTATTCAGATTGCTCGCGACTGACCAGGATTCCGGGGCGCGCATTTGTGACTTTTAGGTCGTTCCACACACGGTCGCCGTTGACCCACACCCCTACGATGCCTTCAGATAATTGTTTGGGGTTCTTAATGGTTGCTTTGTCGGTGATTGTTAATGGATCAAACAGCACCAGGTCCGCTATATAGCCCGATTTCACCAAACCTCTATCGCGTATGCCAACATGCACGGCAGCAAGTAAGGTCATCTTGTGAATCATTTCTTCGATGGAGAGAATTTTCTGTTCGCGGACATATTGGCGGATAGCCCGTGGAAATGCACCATGGCCGCGCGGATGACCATCGCCATAACCATCAGAGCAGATATTTGAGTGTTTCCAGGCAAGCAGTACAGCAATGTCAGCTTCTGACATGCTTACACCTATAACCATTTCAGGCGACTCTTCCAAAGTGGCCATGTCCTCATCGGTCAAACCCTCATAGGCGTCCCGAATTAACTGCAAATAAGTCTCCTCATCGCTTTTCCCCCTTGCTGTAGCAATCTCAGCAACAGTTTTACCAGCCAGGCTGGGATCCGGCGTATAGCTGACAAGGGTGAGCCCATCAGCAGGAGCAAGTTTCTCCAACGCGTAACGGGCGGCATCAAGGTCATAAAAGTCCCGATCGGGTAAAAGCACCGTTAATGTTGACTGCCAGTAAGTGTAAGGATAAATGTCAGCAGTCACATCAATACCTTCTTGCCGGGCCTGCTCCAGACGATTAATAACCCGTTGCGCCTGACCCCAGAGATCGACCGCTGCCAGCTTGAAATGAGATACCTGAACAGGCAATTCCGCTTCCCTGCCAATCCGGATCAGTTCCTCCAGTGCATCGTCAAAATAGCGATCCTCACTACGCATATGGCTGATATAACGCCCCCCTTCCGCAGCGGTGACCTTCGCCAGGGAGATCAACTCATCCGTGTTGGAATAGATACCCGGGTCGTACTCCAGGCCAGTGGAAAGTCCCATTGATCCATTGCGCAGGTCCTCAATTAATAATACTTCCATTTGGGTGACTTCAGCAGCAGTTGCCTCGCGTTTATAGTCCCCACCCATCACTTCGGAGCGAATCGTACCGTGACCGGTATAACTGGCCACATTCAGGGTTGGGGGATGGCTTGCAAGCATTTGCTTTAGCTCGGCCATGGTGTGCTGGGAGGAACCGTCGTTACCTACAACGATGGTGGTAATACCCTGGGAAATCGCGGCAATTGCCTCGGGGGACTTATCGAGGCCATCATCATGGTGACTATGGGTATCGATAAACCCCGGTGCCAGTACCAGGCCTGTCCCATTAATGATGGTGTCTTTATCAGTGGTTTCGATAGCTCCAACTGCCACGATTTTATTGTCCCTGACCTGAACGTCACCCCTGAAACCCGGAGCACCGGACCCATCTACAATCGTTGCGTTTTTGATGACTATTGAGTGATCATCAATTGAAAAAGCACCATTGTCATCTTCTGACGGTGTACAAGCGGTGATAAACACAACACATATGAAGATCAGAAGCAGCAATGTGGATCGTGATGTAACTTTCATTTAGCTATTACCTCTAATGGCATTGCAGTAACTTACTCAACGGCTGTTCAACAACATTCTACCTGCAATTTCTTTCAACAGTTTCGCTGCCACCATGGCGGTCATATCGTTGATATCCCGATCCGGATTGTATTCAACAATATCCGCACCGACTATGTGGTTGGGGGTTCGTTGGATGATGCCCAGGATGTCTCTGACCGACAGCCCACCGGGCTCATGGTGGGATACACCGGGTGCAAAAGCGGGATCCAGAGCATCCATATCACAGCTAATGTAAACGGGCCCTTCGAAATCCCGACCAATTGATGAAATATCCACATCTTTCATTTCGTGGCACTCAACGCCATAACGATCAACCTGTTCACGCTGATGCCGGTTAAGTGTTCGGATACCAACCTGTACCAGGCGTTTGGCCAGGCCCTTTTCCAGAATGCGCGCGAAGGGGCTGGCATGAGAATAAGGATTCCCCTCGAAGTTTTCATATAAATCCGGGTGGGCATCAAAGTGCAGAATATTGACCGGGCCATTGGCACGGTTGATGGCGCGCATGATTGGATACGTTATCGCATGATCGCCACCCAGTATCAGTGGCAGAGCACCCCGCTCAATAATTTGATTGATATCTGCTTCAATTGCCAAAAAGTTTTCCGCGCCACCTGCAACTTCCCTGTCACCTACATCTATAAAATCGGGATTATTAGCCAGATCAACCCCCAGTTCGGAACAAAGGTTAGCTGACCAGCTGTGCAAGGCCCGACGGATATACTCAGGTGCCCTGGCTGCGCCTTTTTTATAACTTGAGTTCGCATCGGACAGGATTCCGATCAAGGCAACATCACCTTTCTTGAGTACATCTATCGACATAAAAACCTGATATCCATTTACCCGGAGGAAAGCATAATAACATTGATAAATCAGATTGGCTGGCGCTGCATAAACCTGTCACTTGCCAGCACCAAATTGATGCAAAAAATTGCAGCAGCTCATATACAATCAATTTAGAATCACAGCTATTACATTCGGAGTCAAACTATATGACAGAACTAACCACGGTGCAGCTAAATGCGCCCTACCTGATCCTGATCGGTGACCTGACCGACCCGACCTATGCCAAGACGGGTTTCGGCATCGTTGACTGGAGACCTGACCTGGTTGCGGGACAATTGCGTTTCGAAGGTTGCGAGATTGATATGGGTGTGCCTGATATGTCCGTAGCACAGGCAAAAGAAGCAGGTGCAAAAAGCCTGTTGATCGGTGTTGCACCGATCGGTGGTGTAGTACCTGACAGTTGGTGGGCATCCATTGAGGCAGCCGCCCGTGCCGGTATGGATATTGTCTGCGGTCTACATTTCAAACTGGCAGAGTTCCCGAAAGTTGTAGCTGCTGCTGAAGCTTCCGGGGCACGCCTGATAGATGTACGAACTCCGCCCCCTGACCTGCCCGTGGGTACTGGCAAAAAACGCTCCGGTAAACGCGTGCTGATGGTGGGTACGGATTGCGCTATCGGCAAGAAATATACCGCCCTGGCACTGGATCAGGCCATGCGCGAAGCCGGAATGAAGTCTACCTTCCGCGCAACCGGCCAAACCGGCATTATGCTGGCTGGTGAGGGTATCCCCATCGATGCGGTAGTGGCGGATTTTATATCAGGTGCGGCCGAGATAATCTCACCCGATAATTTTGAAGACCACTGGGACGTGATCGAGGGCCAGGGCTCCTTATTCCACCCCGGATACTCTGGCGTTAGCCTCGGCCTGCTGCACGGCTCACAACCGGATGCTTTTGTACTCTGCCACGATGCTACACGTACGGTTATTTCCGGCTGGGAACACTTCGACCTGCCCTCCATCCGGGATGCCATTGATCAGCATGTGTTGATGGGAAGCCGTACCAACCCAAACATCCGCTGTGTCGGCATTAGTGTAAATACGTCGGCACTGCCCGCAGATGAGCGCCTGAATTACCTGGCAAACCTGAGTGAAGAAACCGGCCTGCCCTGCATTGATTCGATGATCGATGGCTGCGGGACAATTGTCGACCATATCAAACAACTGTATAGCTAAGGATAAGAGCATGGATTTCAGCATACACATCACAGACTGGCAATTAACTGAGCCCTTCCGTATTTCCGGCAACGAATGGATTACCTCAGTCTGCCTGGTGGTACACCTTGGCGAAGATGGGTTTGTCGGTCGTGGTGAGGCTCAGGGTGTTTTTTACCTGGACGAGACAGCAGAAAGTATATTTGAACAGGCCCATGCGGTCGCTGGCGAGATTCGAAAAGGCATTTCCCGTCAGGCGTTGCAGGATCTCCTGCCTGCTGGCGGTGCACGTAACGCCATCGATTGTGCAATGTGGGATCTGGAATGCAAAAAAGCCGGCAAAACCATCTGGCAACTCACCGGCATTGATCCAAAACCTGTTACCACCGTTTACACCATCGGGCTGGAAGATACGCCTGAAGCCATGGCTGCGAAAGCCGCTGCTGCAATGGATGCACCGATACTCAAAATTAAACTCAGCAACCACATGCCTTATGAAAAACTCGCCGCCATCCGCGCCGCCCGCCCGGATGCCGAACTTGTGGTGGACGCCAACCAGGGCTGGAGCTTCGAATTGATGAAGGAAGTGCTGCCCAAATTGGTCGATTTAAACCTGGCCATGCTGGAACAACCGCTGGCGCGTGGCGGTGATGACATGCTGGAAGGTTTCGAATCCCCCATCACACTGGCCGCAGATGAATCCTGCCTGCATACCGGCGAACTGGAAACGGCTGCCCGGCGTTACAGCATGATCAACATCAAGCTGGATAAAACCGGTGGCCTGACAGAAGGGTTGCGCCTGGCAAAGGCAGCGAAAGAAAAAGGCTGCAAGCTGATGGTTGGTAACATGGTGGGCACCTCACTCAGCATGGCCCCCTCTTTCGTGGTTGCCCAATTATGTGATTTTGTAGATATCGACGGGCCGTTGCTGCTGAGATACGACTACCCGCATGCACTCAAATATAATAAGGGTGTAGTGAAGGGGTTTGATCCAAAACTGTGGGGATAGCTCACACTCAAGTCAGGGAGATATCCTACAGATACCGACCGGGAATGCCTCTTTTGTACTGATCATTTCTGCGAGAAACTAACCATAGGATAAACATAAAGATTGTGAGATCATTGTGTGATGCATTAACTATGCATATACTGATGTATAGTTAATGCATACATGTGAATCTTATGAGAACAACCATCAACATCGACGACCAACTTTTTGAAGAAGCTGCACGCTTGACGGGAATGAAAGAAAAGACAGCCCTGGTACGGGAATCGCTAAGGGCGCTGATCGAACGCGAGAGCGCCCGGCGCCTGGCCAGACTGGGTGGCTCCGAACCTCAATTGGAAGACATTCCAAGACGCCCACGAAATGGCTGACATCCTGGTTGATACATCTGTCTGGATTGACTTTTTACGCACTGGTAACCCAGAACTAGAAAGTTTGCTAAACAGTAATCGCGTGGTCATGCATCCCATGATCATCGGTGAATTGGCATGTGGAAACCTGAAGAACCGCCAGTCCTTATTAAACCTGTGGCACAGCCTCACCACACTCACTCAGGCCAGTCACAAAGAAGTTCTCTACTTCATCGAGCATCAGCAACTCATGGGAAGGGGAATTGGATACGTTGATTCCCATTTGCTCGCCTCAGTAGCCCTGGCAACAAATGTCAGGCTATGGACCTTCGACAAGCGGTTGGCTGAAGTAGCGTCCAGCCTGAACGTGAACCACATTTAATTACGCCAGCAAACTGGCAAGCCCAACCCCGATAAAATTGGCAATTGCGTAACCCAGAATCCCGACCATGAGTCCGGGTGTCACCAGCGTCCGCCACCCTCTTGATGCCGATATGGCAGCCGGTGCCACCGGTCCGCCAATACACGCCAGCGATGCAATGACAATCTCTGCGAGATCCATCTTGAACAGCTTCGCGCCAAGGATAATCACGATAAGATGCGTGATGATGATAAAAGAGGCGTAAACGAAGATCATCACACCGGCGTCAATCATCACACCAACATCTGCACCTGCACCAATGGTTGCGAAAAAGATATACATCATCAGCATTCCGGTCTCAAACGCGCCATGAAGATTTTCAAGTTGCTTGTGGAATACGTTTGCCACCAACAGGGTAATGGCCGTAATGAACAGGATGCCATAGTTGGGGATATTCAGGACCCCGGCAATTCCATAACCGATGGCGCCGACGGTCAGGCTGATCGCCAACGCGAGGCAGATGTGTGCCAGGTTATAAGGGATGTCCTCATCTTCAGCAGCGATCTCGTCATGAAGCGTCGCTTTGGAGGTCTCAACGATAGGAGACGGTATCCACTTTCTTAGAAAAACCACCGATGGAATCATAACAACAACCAGGATGTGCAAGGTGCCGACGACATTGTCAGCCGCGAGAGCTGCGGTTAAAAGTGTCTTTTCCGTAAACTCCAGCGCCTCTGCGACCGCCGCAAAATTCATCGATCCGCCGATATAGGTCGCGCTCAGGATACCGGCAAGATCCGGCCCGACACTACCCATCGGTAATACCCACAAGCCAATAACCGCGCCGATCAAGGTGCCAGTAACACCAAGAAAATATGCCCCCAGCATCGGACCGGTTTCGGGGATAATACGTCTTAAATTGGCCTTGAGTAACAACAACGGCACAGCGGCAGGCACCAGGAAACTCCAGACTACATCATAGGCGGGTGCCGAATGTGGAATCACGCTGAAATTGCCAAGTAACATCGCGATAACCAGCATAATACCAACCCCTGAAACCTGTTTTCCTATACGCGTGGAGTCAGACCAGAAACCAAATCCGGCTACACCAATCAGCACGGCCCACAGGGCAAAATCCCAATCAGGTGATATCAGTGGAAATGTCATTTTTTACCCCTAATTAACTACCATGCAAATTTCCATGCATTTGCGTGCGAGTATTTCACCCGGGTCCAGCATTGGAATACTTTCACTACTCATATCAATCCGGGCTGACAAAAGCGGAAGCTCAGTGCAGCCAAGAATCACCAGTTCGGCACCGGCGTTAATGAGGTGGGTCAGGGCCGCCTGGAATTCTTCCAGGTTGGTACCTTCCGTGTCTCCCGCTTTCACCGCATAAATTGCGTTCATCACCAGGCCCTGATGAACATCATCAGGGATCACAACCTCGCGACCGGTTTGTTCGATGAGGTCGTGATAGATACGACTTTTCAAGGTTCCATTAGTCGCTAAAAGCCCGATGGTCTTTACCCCGCTATGCTGATCTTCAACGTACTGTGCCGTCTCGAGTAACATATTGATGATGGGTATGGTCAGGGCAGGTTGAATGGACTCGATAAAAACATGGGCGGTGTTACAAGGTATCGCGATTAAATCTGCACCATAGGCTTCCAGTCGCTTGCATGCAGCAAGAATGGATGCGGTTGGGTCCGCGCCCTCACCGAGAAGATATGCTGTACGATCCGGGATTGTTGGGTCGTGATCCACGATCATCCTGATATGATCCTGATCCCTGCTTGCCGGTGTGTGGCGGATAATCTTGTCCATGAAATCAACCGTGGCGGATGGACCTACACCGCCAACAACGCCCAGGATTTTCTGTTGTTTGCCCATTCTTCAATTCATTATGTGATAAATCATAATCCGCCATAGTACAGGTCTTCGTCAACCTGGGAAAAAGCAGTGGTTTTTTCGAGGTTTTTCATCACCGGATTTTGCATCACTTTCAGGGCTGAATCAGGTCCGATTTAAACCACATTTCTGCAGATGTGCGTTACAATCCTGTATCCCCGAACGCAGTGGAAACTGAAGCCAATGTTTGAACATCTCAACGCCATACCACCCGATCCGATCCTGGGCCTTATCTCTGCTTATGCCGCTGATCCAAACCCGAAAAAAATCGACCTCGGCATCGGCGTTTATCGTGACGAATATGGCAATACACCGATGCTGGACTGCGTGGTTGCGGCCGAGAAAACACTGCTTGCTACCCAGACCACCAAAACCTACCTGGGCCCGCCAGGTGTAGTCGGGTTTAACCAGGCAATCACCAGAGTAATCTTTGGTGAAGATAGCGAAGCCCTTGACCAGGGCCGTATACGCACCGTGCAAACCCCCGGTGGCACCGGTGCCTTAAGAGTGGCTGCAGATCTGATCAAGGTCGCCAAATCTGAAACGGAACTTTGGGCCAGCGACCCGACCTGGGCCAACCACCTGGCACTGTTTCCCGGCGCTGGTGTGGTGATGCACAGTTACCCGTATTTTGATGCAGAAAACAGCAGTCTGCGCTTCGATGACATGACCGCAGCACTGCAACAGCGTGGACCGGGCGACATGGTGCTGTTTCACGCCTGCTGCCACAATCCTTGCGGCGTCAGCCCTAATCCGGAGCAATGGCAGATAATCGCAGATATCGCCAGTGATCGTGGTTTCACACCTATCGTTGATATTGCCTATATGGGTTTTGAACGTGGCGTGGAAGAAGACAGCCTGGCTGTGCGATTATTCGCCGAACAATGTGACGAACTTATCGTTGCCAGCTCCTGCTCCAAGAATTTCGCCATGTACCGTGAACGCGTTGGTGCCATTTCCGTTATCGCACGTGATGCGGACAAGGCTGCCGCTATTGAAAGCGTGATACACAACATCACACGCAAGAACTACTCCATGCCACCCAGCCATGGACCAGCTGTGATTGATATCATCCTGCATTCCGATGAGCTGAAGGCACAGTGGATTTCAGAACTGAGCAGCATGAGGGCGCGCATCAACGGATTGCGCAAAACGATGGCAGACAAGATTATAGCTGGCGGTATTCAGCGCGATTTTTCATTCCTTGAGCGCCAGACCGGTATGTTTTCATTCATGGGACTGTCGGTGGAACAGGTTCAACGCTTAAAGGATGAATTCGCTATCTACACGGTCAACTCAGCTCGCGTCAACGTGGCTTCGTTCAACGAAAGCAACATGGCTTATTTCATCGAGGCCCTGGCCATAGTTTTGGATGAATGAGGAGGTTCGGTGGGCATAAATGCCCACCCTGAGTTCTTGTTTTTACCGGGTGGACTTCCGGTATTCAGTAGCGTTGAAACACGATACAGGCGTTGGTGCCACCAAAGCCGAAATTATTGCTCATGATCGTATTCAGATCAGGGGCAGCTATGGTCTCCCGCAAAACGGGCATACCCTCAGCCTTCGGATCCAGTTCTGTAATATTGACAGAACCCGCCATGAAGTTATTTTCCATCATCAAAAGACAATGAATAGCCTCTTGCACGCCTGCAGCACCGAGTGAGTGGCCGCACAAAGATTTGCTTGAGCTGAATGATGGAACTGCGCTACCGAACAATTCGCGCATGGCATCAAGCTCGGCAATATCGCCCACAGGTGTGCTGGTACCGTGGGTATTGATGTAATCAATCGGCGAATCAACAGTGGCAATGGCCTGTTGCATGCAACGCACCGCACCTTCACCTGAGGGCGCCACCATGTTGTCACCATCCGAGGTTGCTCCATAACCAACCACTTCAGCGTAAATTTTAGCCCCGCGTGCCTTCGCGTGCTCCAACTCTTCCAGTACAAGCATGCCGCCACCGGCTGCGCTTACGAAGCCGTCGCGCGTCGCGTCATATGCCCGTGATGCCAATGTCGGGGTATCGTTATACTTTGAAGACAATGCGCCCATGGCATCAAACATCATCGCCAGCGACCAGTGTTCCTCCTCACCGCCACCGGCAAAGACCACATCCTGTTTGTCCCATTGGATTTGCTCCATCGCAGCACCAATACAATGGGTGCTGGTAGCACAGGCAGAGGTGATGGAGTAATTGATACCGTGGATATGGAAATGTGTAGCAAGGCAGGCAGAAACGGTGCTGCTCATGGTTTTTGGAACCACGTAGGGGCCCAAACGACGCACACCTCTTTCACGCAATTTATCAGCCGCCAGAACAGTATTGGCGCTGGATGCACCACCAGAGCCGGCGATCAAACCGGTGCGTACATTTGAGACCTGTTCGTCAGACAAACCTGCATCATCGATGGCATTTTGCATGGAAATGTATGCATATGAGGCAGCATCACCCATAAAGCGAAGATGCTTGCGATCGATATGTTCACTCAGGTCAATATCTACCGACCCACAGACTTGGCTGCGCAAACCCATCTTTTCAAAATCTTCATTAAAACTGATGCCCGACTTTCCGTCGCGCAATGATTCAGTTACAGATTCCCTGGTGTTTCCCAGACAGGAAACCAGGCCCATACCCGTTACAACTACCCGGCGCATGTGATTCTTCCTAAAAGTTTTCGGTGGAGAGGAACAGACCGACACGCAGGTCGTCTGCTGAATAGATGTCCCGCCCGTCAACGGACATTATGCCGTCAGCGATTACCATGTTTAACCTGCGACTGATGACCCTTTTCATGTTCAAGGTATAGGTCACAGTCTTGGCGGTCGGCAGAACCTGGCCGGTAAATTTCACCAGTCCGGAGCCCAATGCCCTGCCCTTGCCCTTGCATCCGATCCAGGAAAGGAAAAAGCCGCACAACTGCCACATGGCATCAAGCCCCAGGCAACCGGGCATCACAGGATCACCCTGAAAATGGCAGCCAAAAAACCAAAGATCCGGTTTAATATCCAGTTCCGCCTTGATATATCCTTTACCGTGAGTCCCACCTTCCTCGTTAATCTCGACAATGCGGTCAATCATCAACATGTTTCCGGTCGGTAATTTTCCGGTATTTGAACCGAATAAATCACCTGTACCACAAAGCTCCAGATCGTGGCGGGTATAGGAACTTTTTCTGTTTTCTGAATTATCCATATGATTATTTTTAATATGTTGTATTGAAAGGCGGATTTTACTTGTTAAGTGACCATAATAGCTAGCCGGAGATCACATTTCAGGTGAAAAACTGCCATACTCCAAGGTACGGATTTGCCATACTCTACTACGTAAATTTCATGTGTAGAGCGCTCGTGTAACTCATTGTATATGATCTGGAATAGACAGGCGAAAATTCACATGAATCTCAAGCTTAAGGACCAAAGATGAAAACCCGCATTACTGAACTTTTTGATATCGAGCATCCAATTATTCAAGGCGGAATGCACTATGTAGGATTTGCCGAGATGGCGGCCGGCGTCTCCAATGCGGGTGGCCTTGGCATGATCACCGCCTTGACGATGCCTACACCGGATGATCTTGCTAAAGAGATCGCCAGGTGTCATGAGATGACAGACAAACCCTTTGGTGTGAACCTGACTTTTTTGCCTGCTTTTAAAGCCCCACCTTACGCTGAATATATCGAAGCGATTGCCAAAGGCGGTGTCAAAATCGTCGAGACCGCCGGTCGCAGCCCCGAGGCTTATATGCCGGCACTGAAAGATGCGGGCATCAAGGTTATCCACAAATGCACATCTGTGCGTCACTCATTAAAAGCCCAAAAAATTGGCTGTGATGCGGTCAGCGTCGATGGTTTCGAATGTGGGGGTCATCCCGGCGAGGATGATATCCCCAACATGGTATTACTGCCGCGCGCGGCGGAAGAACTCTCCATTCCCTTTGTTGCATCTGGCGGCATTGGCAACGCCCAGCAACTGGTTGCGGCTTTGGCGCTGGGTGCTGATGGCATCAATATGGGGACCCGCTTTATTGCCACCAAAGAGGCGCCTGTCCATCAAAATGTCAAAGATGCGCTGATTGCTGCGAGCGAACTTGATACACGGTTAATCATGCGCCCTCTGCGCAATACCGAGCGTGTAATGATGAATCCTGCGGTTGAAAAGATCATTGAGATCGAGAAAGAAAAGGGTGCAGATATCGGCATTGAGGATGTCATGGAGCTGGTGGCCGGCGTTTATCCAAAGGTCATGACTGAAGGTGAAATGGACGTGGGTGCGTGGAGTTGCGGTATGGTCGCAGGTCTGATTAACGATATCCCCACCTGTAAGGAATTACTTACACGCATGGTTAATGATGCGGAAGATATCATCAGGGGACGTCTCGCTGGTTTTATTTAAGGAACCTCTGATTTATTCTGGGCGAAGTAGATCAGAGGTTTCTTAGCCTGCCGGCGTCAGAACATTTCAGAGCTGTCGATATTTTCTTCGCTGACCTTGTTCCGGGTTGGCATGAAGTCGCCCGTGATCATCTGGTCATAAGGCAGGCCCGGCCCTACCATCGGGTAAACGCCGGCATCCCTGTCGATAATTACTTCGAGGAACGCTGCTCCCGGAAACTCCAGCCAATCGCGGATCACCTGTTCCATATCAGCCTTTTTGTTCAACCGGACTGCAAACTTGAAGCCATCGGCTTCTGCCGCCTTGATGAAATCTTTCGAGCGCAATGACTTGTCACTACCAGACATGCGGGCGTTGTAATACAGCTTCTGCCATTGCCTGACCATGCCATCGCCATAATTGTTGAGTACCAGGACCTTGACTGGTAGTCCGTAGGTTGTGGCAGTCTCAAGCTCACCGATATTCATACGAATACTGGCATCCCCATCCACATCGATAACCAGTTGATCCGGTACCGCAAATTGTGCGCCGATCGCAGCGGGCAGCCCAAAACCCATGGTGCCCATGCTGCCGGATGTCAACAGCAACCGGGGTTGCCGGAAATCGAAATACTGGGCAGCCCACATTTGGTGCTGCCCAACGCCTGTCGAAATAATCGCTTCGCCAGCGGTGATATCGTTGATGGTTTCAATCACCGCATAAGGCTGGATGAGTTCGCTGTCGCGGTCATAATTAAGACCATAGGTTTCTTTCAGGCTGGCAATTTCGCCATGCCACTGCGTGAAATCCAACGAAATATTGTTTCGGTCACCGTAGTCACAGAGATTTTGCAAGTCCTTCTTTAAAATCCCCACGTGGGACCAGTCGACCGATTTGACCTTACCGATCTCCGATGGATCGATATCAAACTGGGCGATGTGCCTGGCTCCGGGTGCAAACTTCTCCGGCACACCTGCAACACGGTCGTCAAAACGTGCTCCGATAGCAATCAGAAAATCACAATCATCAACCGCATAGTTGGCCGAGGCCAGACCATGCATACCCAACATATGCAATGACAGAGGCTCCGTTGTATCCACCGCCCCGATACCCATCAGCGTGGTTGTCACCGGGATGCCAAACCGGGAGGCAAACCGGCGTAATTCTTTCGTGGCATGGCCGTTGATGACACCGCCACCCGCATAGATCAGGGGCCGTTTTGAGGCCAGCAACATGCTGAAAAACTCCTCGCAAAGCACATCATCAAGCACGTTATCCCTTGTCGAGTGAATACGCTGGCGGTATCCGCGTACCGGTAGCAGACCGGAACCCTGGAAGGTGCCGGTCCAATTCTGAACATCCTTGGGCATATCCACCACCACCGGACCGGGCCGACCCGTTCGGGCGATTTCAAAAGCTGTACGAATGGTGGCTTCCAGCAATTCCGGTTTAGTCACCAGGAAAGTATGCTTGGACACCGGCCCCAGGCAGCTCGATACAGGTGCTTCCTGGAAAGCATCACTACCGATAGCGGCCGTCGGAACTTGTCCACAGATGACAACTATGGGCGTGGAATCGGCCATGCAATCGCGTACCGGCGTGACCATGTTGGTCGCACCCGGACCGGATGTAACCATGACCACACCCACGCCGCCGCTGGCGATGGCATATCCCGCAGCCATGAAACCAGCGCCTTGCTCATTGGCCGGCACGATCAATGGCATGGGTTCCTTGCCGTTCTCGTCGCTGTGTTCAGCGTTATAACGAAATACCGCATCATAGGTAGGCAGAATAGCGCCACCACTGTAGCCAAAAATGGTATCCACACCGGCATCAGCCAGCACCTGGACCACCATCTCGGCACCAGTCATGGTTTTGCCGGCCAATGGATGGGTTGGGGTTTCTGATATTTGTGATGAAAGTTTCATATTTTCGAAGTGTTAATCAATTATTCCCGCATTGCAATAGCCGGTGTTCTGCGCGAACATTACAATTCGATCAACCATAGCGGAAAACAGAAAAATGCGGCATATCATTTCCATCCTGATGTCAAACGAGGCGGGCGCACTGGCCCGTGTGGTCGCCCTGTTTTCAACCCGTGGTTACAACATCGAATCGCTGAGTGTTGCGCCGACCGAGGACCGCGAGATTTCACGACTGACCCTGGTTACCAGGGGCTCGGACGAAATCATTGAGCAGATCAATAACCAGCTACTTAAACTCGTAGACGTGGTTAACACGGCAGACATGACCATGGATGACCATATCGAGCGTGAGCTACTGTTAATGAAAATTAAAATCCAGGCTGGAGCGGAACAATCCCTGCACCGGTTGATAGAAGCTGCCGGTGCCCGCGTACTGGACGACTGCCCCGAGACCTACACCCTGGAACTCACTGGTGTGAACACCCGCATGGACGATTTTATTACACAGGTTAATGAGTGTGCTGAAATACTCACCGTCGTACGCAGCGGGGCAATGGCAATTGGACGCGGCCAGGAAATACTCAGCGCTGAGTCGTAGCCATACACCTAGTGTACTGTCACGCGTATATTGCAGGGTTCAGAGCTACGCGTGACAGTACACTAGCCGTAGCCGTACACCGATTTGACTTCGAGAAACTCCTCGAGTCCGTGCACACCCCACTCGCGGCCGTTACCGGAGTGTTTGTAACCGCCAAACGGTGCCATCGCGTCCAATGATGCGCCATTGATGTGTACCATGCCGGTGCGCATACGCGCTGCGACCGAACGTGCCCGGTCCAGATTAGCAGAGGTCACGTAGCCTGACAGGCCATACGGCGTGTCGTTGGCAATGCGGACTGCTTCGTCCTCATCTTCATATGGAATGATCGACAGTACCGGACCAAAAATCTCTTCACGCGCGATCTTCATTTCATTATTTACACCGGAAAACACGGTTGGCTTGACGTAATAACCTTTCTCGAGACCGTCGGGACGACCAGTACCCCCCGTGACCAGTATTGCGCCTTCATCAATGCCTTTTTGGATCAGGCCCTGGATCTTGTCCCATTGCTGTTGTGAAATAACGGGCCCCATATTGGTGTTTTTATCCTGCGGATCACCCACAACGGTCGATTCTGCCTTCACTGCAGCAATGGCTGCCGCCTCTTCCATTCTATCTTTCGGCACCAACATGCGTGTCGGCGCATTACAGGATTGGCCGGTATTGCTAAAACATACATCGGCACCGCTGGCCACCGCCTTGTTGAAGTCCGCATCATCCAGCAGTATGTTGGCGGACTTGCCACCAAGCTCCTGGGCAACGCGTTTGACGCCAGGTGCTGCATTTTGCGCAACCAGTACCCCTGCACGGGTGGATCCGGTAAATGAAACCATGGTGATATCAGGATGACCGCTGAGTGCATTGCCAACCACCGGTCCGTCACCATTAACCAGGTTAAACACACCTGCGGGCACACCTGCCTCATCGAGAATTTCAGCGAAAATCATGGCATCGAAGGGTGCGATTTCACTGGGTTTGAGCACCATCGTGCAACCGGCAGCCAGTGCCGGTGCAACTTTCACTGCAATCTGGTTGATCGGCCAGTTCCAGGGTGTAATCAGCGCACAAGGCCCAATTGGTTCTTTCAATAAACGCGTAGTACCGTGGCTTTCTTCAAAATCGTAGGTCTTCAGTACTTCGAGTGTTGCGGCGATATGCTGTGGGCCACTGGCAGCCTGGGCATATTTTGCCAGTGCCCAGGGTGCGCCCATTTCTTCCATAATGGCAGTGGCCATCTCATCGTGGCGACGCGCATAAATATCGAGAATGGATTGCAGTAGCTCAATACGCTCTTCACGCGTGCTAAGGGCAAAACTCGCTGCCGCCCGATTGGCCGCCGCAACTGCCTTGTCGACATCCTCGACGGACCCCATGCTGATTCGCCCACAAGCTTCTTCGGTAGCCGGGTTGATAACCTCAAGTGGGTTGGCGCGGACTGGGTCGACCCATTGGCCATCGATATAAAACTGCAACATTTCTCTCATGAATAACTCTCCTGAAGCGATATGACCAATGACGGCAATATGGACAGTCTGCCGTACCCATCAGATTATTGTCGCTCAAAAACGACTAATATGTCAGTAATGATTTTGCCGCGAGATAGACTATGTTCTCATTGAAGAGTTGATGACATAATATGCGGTTCTCAAAGCATGGTTCCACTCAGAAAGAAGGAAGACAAATGTCTCAAATCCCAGGTTTTGCCACCATAGACCCCTTTAATGGAATGACGCCGGATAATCCGGGTGTGGCCCGTAGCCTTGTTGCAGGTTCGTGGCTTGAAAGTAACGATTTTCTACCCGACGTTCCCGACCCCATGTCGGGCGGTGGTTTCCTGAAGATCCCCGATACAACAGACATTGATCCGTTTATCAAAAGCCTTAAATCGTGTCCCAAGTCGGGTCTGCACAACCCGCAGAAAAATCCGCAACGCTACGTGGAACTCGGGCAGGTGTGCGCAAGGGCGGCAGCGATGCTTGCCGAACCCGAAGTCAGTGATTATTTCACCAAACTGATTCAACGGGTAATGCCTAAAACCTGGAAGCAGTGCAAGGGCGAAGTCACCGTTACACGGGTTTTCCTGGAAAACTTTGCAGGCGACGGTGTTCGTTTCCTGGCACGTGGTTTTTCCAACCCCGGTGATTACCCAGGCCAGGAATCCCGCGGTTATCGCTGGCCCTTTGGCCCGGTGGCCATTATTTCGCCGTTTAACTTTCCTCTTGAAATCCCTGCCCTGCAGTTGATGGGCGCCCTGTTCATGGGCAACAAACCTTTGATCAAGTCGGCAACAACCGTCTGTGTTGTCACCGAACAGTTCATTCGCCTGTTGATTCATGCTGGCCTGTCACCCTCGGATGTGGATTTGATCCATTGCCGTGGTTCCATCATGGGGAAATTGATGGAGCAGGCTCGTGGGAATCTGCGATTGGTACAGTTCACTGGTTCTTCAGGCATCGCAGAGCAAACTTCTAAAATCATGAATGGCGCTGTCAGGCTTGAAGACGCGGGTTTTGACTGGAAAGTCATCGGTCCCGATTTCCAGCCAGACTGGCTGGACTACGTGGCCTGGCAAAGTGACGAGGACGCCTACAATGCCTCGGGTCAGAAGTGCTCTGCACAGAGCATCCTTTTTGTGCATGAAAACTGGTCGGAAGCATTGTTACCCAAACTCAAAACTCTGGCCGAGAGAAGGTCGCTCGACAACCTGTCACTGGGGGCAGTACTTAGCTGGACCAACCAGGAGATTCAATCACATATCGATGCGGTAATGGCCATACCGGGTGCCAGCCTGTTGTTTGGCGGGCAGGTACTGGAAGGCCATGACATACCGGACTGTTATGGTGCATACCAGGCCACAGCGGTACAGGTTCCACTGATTGAGGTGGCAGGAGATCATTTTGAAATCGTCACGACTGAACTGTTTGGTCCTTTCCAGGTGGTCGTGGTTTATGGCGATGATGATATTGAAACTGTCCTCGATATTCTGGAGCGCATGTCACACCACCTCACGGCAGCCGTTGTCAGTGCCGATGTTACATTCCAGAACCGTGTCCTCGGAGCAACTGTGAACGGCACCAGCTATTGCGGCATGCGCGCCCGCACCACCGGCGCGCCGCAAAACCACTGGTTTGGACCTTGCGGAGACCCGCGGGGTGCTGGCATCGGTACGCCTGAAGCCATACGCTGCACATGGAGCGGTCACCGGGAAATCGTCATGGACCAGGGGCCGATGCCGGAGAACTGGTCCACACCGGAATCCGCCTGACGCAGGGAATCTTTTAAATTGCCAGGCGAAGATCCTTCTCAATTGCGAGAATATTGCTTTTGCCAACCGCTGCGTCCTTTGCGTAGTCAGGCCATTGCCTGACTACTTCGGATACTTCCTGGATGACAGCCCGGGGTCTTTTGATATCACCGGTCTCAGCGACCCTGATCAGATCGTCGATCGAAAAGTTGTCCCTCTTGCCATTGATCGTCATTTGATGCCTGTCCGTCCATTGTCCGGACGGGTTGTAGGAATGTGTCATGTCAAATGCGGGGGACAATGACCAACTGCCGTCTGATTGCATCAGGAAGGCAATATTTTTTGTATGATCATCCTGGTTACGTGTTATGACGTTAAATACCATGCGTCGATATAACTGCAGTTGCTGGCGTTTGGACAGTTTCATTTTACGCATGGTCATTAATGCCTGTTCGTAACCATAGGCACCGGCCATATTAAAATCGTAATGCTGAACTGCGCATAGTGACTGAAGATGCAGCCTTTTTCCTTTTACGCGGTCAAATCGACGTGTCATGAAATGCGCCCGGCCATTTTCTTCCAGTAATCTACACTCTGTCATTTCGATGCCGGCGGCCCTGGCCATGTTGTAATACGCATATTCGATACGGCCGAAATCCGTGGTTTTTCCAAACTCGATATCGCTCACGCCATCGAATTTCAATAACCAGTGCTCAAATCCTTCGGGTACATCTGCCTGACCGGATAGCACACGGCCGGTTTCGTCGTTGTAGGCTAAAACCGCCTTGGCACGGGCACCTCCGGCAGACGTGCCAATTCGTAGAATATCGAGCAGGGCCTGTTGATTGGTCTGAGCAGATTCAGTAAATGCCACATCCAGTTTGTTTCGATGTGTAATGACGTCCTGAACCAGTTCAATAATTTCATCAATTTCGACCGCTACAGGCTCATCCAGGTGCTCAATGACGGCTGGCTTGAACTCCAGGGCGCCCATGGCGCGCGATCCGGTATAGCAAAGCCTCTCGATAATTGAAAAATCATCCGGGCTTCGACCCTGCCGGGCCAGCCAGGCATTCACAATGGCCTGGCCGAACTTGTCGGGCAGTGCATCAGCCAGTAAGCCGGGCAAGCGTTTGAAGGTTTCAGCATTCAGAGTCGGGAAACTGTGCAATACCCGGCCACGGCGTGCCTGATCAAGCGGCATCATGATCGGTGCAATATCAAGTCCCTGCTTCAGAAAATCAGGATCATATTCAAATACGCCGCAGCCACTGTCATCGAGCGCTACAGCGCCCACACGATTTTTCCACAACCAGACTTCAGCGACATCAACGGTCGTGTTCACAGAGTTTCGTCCTTATGTAAAGTCCTGCGGGCACGTTTACGTTCTTTTGGCAACCTGCCCTTGTCCTTTGCCATTCCAAGCGGACTTATACTGATGGGTGGAATGAACTGATCCAACTGTTCCAGTACACCTAATTCCCGCATCACAGCCACCAGTGTCGACAACTTTCCCTTGCCCGCTTCCAGTGATTTTATGGTACCCACGGCAAGCAGGACACGCTGCCCCAGTTCTTCCTGTGTTATGCCCTTTCTGAGACGAAGGGAGCGTACCCTCTTACCCAGTTCCTTCAGAATTGTAGAATCAGAAACAGTATAATAATCATTAATAGTCATATTATTATCTACCAAGCGTGTTTTATTGCACTAATAGATAAATATATAGCTATATACTCGACTGTCAAGCAAAAATACTAGCAATAGTCATATTTCTGTCTGTTAATCTATATTAAGGTATTTAATAGTCAATATTATGTCTTTTACAGTTAGTTTCACATATAGTCATTTTTAACTTTGACATAGTGCCGGGCCGAATAACTGAGATTTTCAATTTCAGCAGGTGTCAATTCACGTACCCGCACTGCAGGTGTGCCTTTGTATAATCCACCGCTAAGCAAGGTTTTACCCGGTGCCACCAGGCTGCCGGCCGCAACCATTACATCATCTTGGATAACAACGTTATCGAGCACAATCGCACCGATACCGATCAGAATTCTATCGCCCAGGGTACAGGCATGCAGCACAACCCTGTGAGCGATCGTCACGTCGCAGCCAATGATTAATTCACGCCCCCCGGGGGTGTAGAGGCCATCGTGTGTTACATGCAGCACAGCCCCATCCTGTACGTTGCTACGATCAGCGATCCGGATGCTGTTAACATCGCCGCGGGTTACTGAAAAAGGCCAAAATGACACGTCATCGCCGACGGTCACATCGCCTATTACCACTGCTGAAGGATGCACAAACACCCTCTCGCCCAACGCGGGGAGTTTGCCTCTGTAAGCAGATATTTCCATTTGAATTCCCGACCTGTATGTAATATTTTCCAAATATTATCAGGGCCTGCTGAAAAAACATACAAAGGTAGTGGCAAAATAGTTCTCGTATTACCTATACTCGCACTGCTGCAGTTAATTTGGTTTTTTTATCAAATGAAAACTATACCGGCGGGTCTACCCTGACCCTCCAGGTATCGAGGAGATTTAAAATGGGCAATGTCAATATCGACACAATTCTTGCAACGTTCCCCGGTTTAGTCAGTTGGCATTCCGGAGACAAATCTGCCATTGCCCAAACTCCTTGCTCGAGCGTCAGCCCGGTCCGCAACGGTTTGTGCTTTTGTCCAGACCAAAAGGATCTGGGAAACTGCTTTGACCAGGGGGTATCAATAGTTGTTGTACCTCCAGCAATGGGCGATGAGGCGGAGACCCTCAACCCCGGCAGCAGTGCTGTTCTCATCAGCGATGACCTGCAGGCTGCGATGGCAAAATTGAATACCGGGTTTTTTCTTCCCCAATGGGGTCGCACGTCATTTAGCGAAGCACGCATTCACCCTTCCGCGAGCATTCACCCCAGCGCCAACCTGCATGACAGTGTTGTAGTTCAGCCCAATGCTGTGATCGGCCCGGAAGTGGCTATTGGAGAACAAACAGTAATTGGAGCCAACACGACACTCGAGGGGAACATCACCATTGGTAAACGTTGTTTCATCAAGTCCAATGTCTTTGTAGGCCATTCTGTGCAAATTGGTGATGATTGCCGTATTGAACCGCAAACATCCATAGGTACTGATGGTTTTGGATATGGGACAGACAAAAACGGGCAACACTTTGCCAAACCCCACTTCGGTAAAGTCATCCTGGAAGACCGGGTTGAAATTGGCTGCGGTGTGCATATTGACCGGGGTACCTTTGGCAATTCAGTGATTGGCGAGGGCACTAAAATCGACAATCATTGCCACTTCGCCCACAACACGACCATCGGCAAGGATTGCCTGATCACCGCCGGATTTATCGTTGCCGGCAGCTCAACTTTTGGAGACAACTGCAAATTTGCCGGCCGGGTCAGCGCCAATGGCCACATCAGTGTCTGCAATGACGTCACCATGGGCCCGGTTTCTGTGATCAGCAAGAATATTACCGAGCCCGGATTTTACGGCGGATTTCCACCTGTGCCTTATAAGGACTTTATTAAAAACCAGACTTCCTCAACGTCTATTTTTGAGATGCGCAGAAGTATTAATAAAATCCTGAAGAAAATTGACGTAGAAAAATAAGACAGGTAGCTGTTATTCCAGACAAAAAAATGCCCGGATAATCCGGGCATTTTTTCAATCTGGCGCTAAAGACAAATCAATCGTCTTTACCAACCTCTTTCATTGACAGGCGGACACGACCCTGCTTGTCAACCTCAAGAACCTTGACCTTGACGATTTCGCCTTCCTTGACCACGTCGGTGACATTCTCGACACGCTCATCAGAGAGCTGTGAGATGTGCACCAGGCCATCACGGCCCGGGGTCAGTGAAACGAAAGCACCGAAGTTCATGATCTTGATGACCTTGCCTTCGAAGATCTGACCAGGCTCGATATCAGCAGTGATCTGCTCGATACGTTTACGCGCAGCGTCGCCGGCATCCTTGTTAACAGAACCGATCGTGATCGTGCCATCATCAGATATATCGATGGTCGCACCGGTTTCTTCGGTGATGCCGCGGATGGTTACACCACCCTTACCGATCACGTCACGGATCTTGTCAGGATGAATCTTGATGGTAACAAGACGCGGAGCAAACTCGGACATTTCACTACGTGGCTCGCTGATGACCTTATTCATTTCACCCAGGATGAAGTTACGGCCTTCGTTTGCCTGTGAAAGCGCAATCCGCATGATTTCTTCATTGATACCTTCGATCTTGATATCCATCTGCAGGGCGGTAATGCCATCGGCGGTACCGGCTACCTTGAAATCCATGTCGCCGAGGTGATCTTCATCACCGAGGATGTCACTCAATACTGCAAAGCGATCGCCTTCCTTGATCAGGCCCATGGCAATACCAGCTACCGGCGCCTTAATTGGCACACCAGCATCCATCAGCGCCAAAGAGGTACCACAAACAGTAGCCATTGAGCTGGAACCGTTTGATTCGGTGATCTCGGATACAATGCGGATAACGTATGGGAAATCTTCAATAGTCGGCAGTACAGCAGTTACACCACGACGTGCCAGCCAGCCATGACCGATTTCACGACGCTTGGGACCACCGGAAAAACCGGTTTCACCCACGCAGAACAACGGGAAGTTGTAATGCAGCATGAACGGGTCTTTGTATTCGCCATTGACCGCATCGATCAACTGCGCATCGCGTGTCGTACCCAGGGTAGTGGTGACGATGGCCTGTGTTTCACCACGTGTAAACAGGGCTGAACCATGTGTACGCGGTAAAATGCCAGGTTTAACCGTAATCGGACGAACAGTAGTCACGTCACGACCGTCAATACGCGGGTTACCGGACAGGATGTGGTCACGGACCAGGAATTTCTCCAGTTTGCCAACAGCGCCGGCAACATCACCTGCAGAAGGTGCGTTCTCATCTTCTGCATCACACAGGGAGGCGATAACTGCATCTTTAACTTCTCTGACCGCAGCCTGACGATCCATTTTGTCCGCAATAGAATAAGCAGACATCAGGCCATCTTTGGCAGCAGCTTCAACTTTCGCCTTCAGATCGGCATCTTCAGCTTCTGCTTCCCATCCCCATTTGGTAACACCGGCTTCGGCGACCAATTCGTTAATGGCATTTACAACAACCTTCATGGCATCGTGACCAAAGGTTACCGCGCCCAGCATAACTTCTTCAGAAAGAAGATCAGCCTCAGACTCAACCATCAGTACCGCATTCTCTGTACCGGCAACCACCAGGGTCAGCTTGGAGTCTTCCAACTGTGTGGTGCTTGGGTTCAGAACGTACTCGCCATTGATATAACCAACTTTGGATGCGCCAATCGGACCACTGAAAGGCATTCCCGAGAGTGCCAGTGCAGCAGAGGTACCGATCAATGCCGGGATATCACCATCCACTTCCGGGTTGGAAGAGATCAGGTTGGCGGTAACCTGTACTTCGTTCAGGAACCCTTTGGGGAACAATGGACGAATCGGGCGATCGATCAGACGGCAGGTCAGGATTTCTTTCTCGGTAGGACGTCCTTCACGTTTGAAGAATCCACCCGGGATACGCCCTGCGGCATAGAATTTTTCCTGGTAGTTAACCGTTAAAGGGAAGAAAGATTGGCCAGGCTTGGCCTCTTTACGCCCTACAACAGCGACCATGACCACGGTATCAGCCATGCTGACCATAACGGTTGCGCTTGCCTGGCGGGCAATCTCACCGGTCTCGATGGTGACGGTATGTTCACCGAATTGAAATGACTTTGTCAGTTTTTGCACTTTAGTTTCCTGCTTTATGTGAAGAGCCACCTGGCTCTTTTACGCCTGTTTTCAGGCAATTCTTTCAAATACAGTCAATCGCTGCCGGAACTATTGTTTCGCCAGTTTGTAACCGTTACGTAGTGAACAAAAAAGTTTAACGACGCAGACCAAGACGTTCAATCAGATCACGATAGCGCTGAATTTCCTTTTTCTTCAGGTAGTCCAACAGGCTACGACGCTGATTGACCAGTCGCAACAAACCGCGACGTGAATGGTGGTCATGCTTGTGTTTTTTGAAATGGCCAGTGAGGTATTGAATCCGTGCGGTTAGCAATGCGACCTGGACCTCTGGGGATCCTGTATCATTTTCCGAACGTTTAAACTCGCTTACAACTTTACTTTTCGTTTCTGCATTAATAGACATGGTTCCATCTCCATGAATAGAGCCCCTGGTTCCTGGAACCTCACATCACATTATTACGATGGAGCTTCACAAAAACCGGAATAGCCCCGGGTTTTCGTTAGCCGCACATTTTAACTGGCACTGTTGTGGCAAACAAGCATTACCGAGTTACAAATCAATAAAATAGCGATAGTCCAACCTACAAGAATCCATAACTCCCAAGCAGGGAGGAGGTGAGACCGGGAACCGGTTGAGAAACTGGCCTGGGCCATGCGGGTACCTTCCCCTGAGACCGTGAGCCGACAGGACGTCGGCGCCCGAGCGCGCCATGGATGGCCTTGCAGCGTGTCTCAGGGGAAGGTACCCGTAGCCCGGCGTTCGGTTGGCACTGGTCTTTCAGGATTCGATTGGGGATTCGTCGGGGGTTGGGTCAAGCCCGGCATAAAGGACAGTGGCCTCTACTACAGGTTAAATACTCTCGCTGGCTGCAATTTACCCTTGGGAGATAAATCAGCAAGTCCGAGCAAATCCCCATCAGGACCATAAACACGGACCTTCCCAGTCTCTAAGTTATCAACTGAAAACGGGAAGTGATTGCCGTGTTTGAATTTGGCATGCTGGTCCGTATCCAGATCGATACGTGGCCAACTGCCCAGCCCAACATCAATCGGTAAAAGATAATCCTGCAATCCGCTATCGTTATCACGAGCTGCCTGCAATTGCACCAGTGTCACCATCGGATGCTCAGCAAAAGGCTGCACCCATGCACGTCGCAGGCCAATCAGATGCGCACAACTATCCAGGGCCTTTGCGATATCTCAGCCAGCGTTCTGATATAGGTGCCCTTGGAGCAGCGCACATCAAATACCAATTTCGGTGCCTGCCATTCGACCAGCTCAAGTTGATGAATGGTTACCGCCCTCGATGGCCTGTCAATCTCAATACCGGCTCGTGCATACTCGTACAAGGGTTTGCCCTCGTGTTTCAATGCAGAGAACATCGGCGGCACCTGCTCAATTTCGCCTTCGAATTGTTTCAGGGCCTGAGCAAGTTTATCAGGATCAAGGTCTGGGACAGTGCAAGTCTGGATGACTTCCCCTTCAACATCACCGGTGGTGGTAGCTTCGCCAAGACGGGCGGTGGCACGATATTGTTTTTGCGCTTCCAGCATAAAGGCTGCTGTTTTGCTGGCCTCACCGAGGCAAATGGGCAACATGCCGGTTGCAAATGGATCAAGGCTTCCCGTATGGCCAGCCTTGCGGGCCTGGAAAATTCCACGGACTTTTTGTAATGCGCGGTTGGACGTTATCCCGACAGGCTTGTCGAGAAGAATTACACCATGAATATCCAGTCCGCGTTTGCGGCGCATCGCTAATCCTTATCGGATTCTTCGGCGTCAGCCAGCGTAGCTTCGGGTCCATCCCTGTCAGCGTGCAGAGCTTTGGCAATCAGTTCATCGATGTGACTGCCCTGCTCTACCGAATCATCATGTATAAAATGCAATTCCGGCACATGGCGAATGCGTAACTCCTGGCCCAGCCGCCGCCGCAAAAAAGCGGAAGCGCGGCGTAAGGCTTTCAGGCTGGTCTTGGCCTGCTCCGGGTCAAATACGGTAATGAAAACCTTTGCGTGTGACAGATCGCGGGTGACTTCAACATCAGAAAGACTGACAAAGCCAACCTCGGGATCCTTGATTTCCTGCTGGATCAGCTTGGCGAGGTCGCGCCGAATCTGCCCTGCTACACGTTCAGATCTTTTAAAGTCTCTTGGTGGCATAGTTTCTCAACACCTGTTAATCAAGTGTCCTGGCAACCTCGGTGCGCTCGAAACATTCGATCTGGTCGCCCGCTTTGACGTCGTTATACATCTTGACGCCAATTCCGCACTCCGTACCGGACTGCACTTCACTGACATCGTCCTTGAAGCGTCTCAATGACTCGAGCTCTCCCTCGAAGATTACCACGTTATCACGCAGAACCCTGATCGGATTGGCGCGTTTCACATGACCCTCGATCACCAGGCAACCCGCGATGGCGCCCAGCTTGGACGAACGGAAAACATCCTTGACCTGGGCCAGGCCGACGATGGTCTCCCTCGTCTCCGTACCAAGCAAACCTGTAATCGCGGCTTTAACTTCGTCAATGGCCTCGTAAATAATGCTGTAATAATGCAGATCCAGGTCATTTTCCTGGATGGCCTTACGCGCACTGGAATCCGCACGCACATTAAAGCCGATGATAATGGCGCCTGAAGCATGTGCCAATGAGGCATCGGAACCGGTAATCGCACCGACACCTGAAGCCACGACATTAACCTTGACGTCATCATTACTGAGACTGACCAGCGAATCTTTCAATGCTTCAACGCTGCCCTGTACATCTGCACGGATCAGCAGGTTAACGGATATCTGCTCACCTTTGCCCATGTTCTCAAACAGGTTCTGCAAATTGGCGGCCTGCTGCTGGGCAAGACGACTTTCACGTTGCCGGTCCTGACGCAGACCAGCTGCTTCGCGCGCTTTTCTTTCGTTGGCAACAACCAGCATCTCATCACCGGCAAATGGCACACCGGACAATCCGAGTATCACAACTGGCATGGAGGGGCCGGCAGTTTCGATAGCTTCACCGGCTTCATCGAACATCGCCCTGACACGTCCGAATTCCTGACCAGCCAGTACCATCTGGCCACGTCTGAGGGTACCGTTTTGTACCAGTACGGTTGCCATCGGTCCACGGCCTTTATCCAGGCTGGATTCGATAACCAGTCCCTGTGCACGCCTTTCCGGATCGGCATTGAGCTCAAGCAATTCTGCCTGGAGCAAAATGCCTTCAAGCAAGTCCTCAATGCCTTCACCCGTCTTGGCTGAAACAGGAACAAACAGTTCCTCACCGCCCCATTCCTCTGAAATGACCTCCTCCTTGGAGAGTTCAGATTTGACCCGCTCGATATCAGAGTCCGGAATATCAATCTTGTTAATCGCCACGATCAGCGGCACACCAGCCGCACGGGCATGGTGAATGGCTTCCTTGGTTTGTGGCATGACACCATCATCAGCCGCTACCACAAGTACAACGATATCCGTTGCTTTCGCACCACGTGCTCGCATGGCCGTAAAGGCGGCATGGCCCGGGGTATCCAGGAATGTAATAATGCCGCCCTTGGTCTCTACGTGATATGCGCCGATATGCTGCGTGATACCACCGGCCTCACTATCCGCAACCTTGGTTGCCTTGATATAATCAAGCAGTGACGTTTTACCGTGGTCAACATGGCCCATCACGGTGACGACCGGCGGCCGGATGACACCTTCACCTTCCGCCATGACATCATCGGCCTTCAATTCCTGCTCGACGCCCTTTTCTTCTTCGGGTTTTGCAGTATGCCCCAATTCTTCAACAACGAGGATAGCAGTGTCCTGATCCAGTGGCTGGTTGATGGTCACCATCATGCCCATATTCATCAGGACCTTGATGATTTCTCCGGCCTTGATGGCCAACAACTTGGCCAGTTCGGCAACGACAATGGTCTCGGGAATTGACACATCCCGGATGACCGGAGCCGTCGGTTTTGAAAACCCGTGCTCGGTCGGCCGTGAAGAAGCGCTGACACGTCGACTTGGCTTGCGCCGCCGTGCTGCGGCACCACCTGCCACATGTAACTCTTTACGGCCATAACGGGTAGACGGCTTGGCACGTTCTTTCTTGCGCCGGTGCTGTTCTTCGGCAATTTTTCGTACGCGCTCTTCTTCTTTCTTGCGATCGTCTTCCTCGGCCTTGAGCTTGGCCGCAGCTTCCACTGCTTTCTCTTCAGCTACGCGTTGTGATTGTTCTTCCTGAGCCTTTTGTGCCTGTTCCTCAGCTACTTTGCGAGCCGCCTCTGCAGCCTCGGCTGCCGCAGCCGACTCGGCCTCCAGTCGTATTTTCTCCGCAACTTCCTCGCGTGTCTTTTCCTCAGATGCGCGCCGTTCCTGGGATTCCTTCAATGCCTGCTTGGCTTTTTCCCTTTCTGGATCATGCAATCCGGCCTCTTGCAAGGCTTCACGTTTGACGTAGGTGCGACGCTTCCGAAACTCCACGTTGATTGTCTTGGTTGACGCCCGCGGACCGCTGCCCTGAATACGCAGCTCACTCATTGTCTTACGCTTGAGGGTTACCTTACGCGGTGCAGTTGCATCACTTTCAGATTTGCCGTGAGCTGATCTCAGGTGCGCGAGTAACTTTTTCTTATCGTCATTGGATACTGCAGCATCACCCGAGGTGAGACTGATGTCGGCTTTAACCATCTGGGTCAGCAGCTTATCAACGCTGATACCCAGGACTTCTGCTAATTGTGAAACGGTAACTTGGGACATTAATTTTGCTCCTTGAAGAACCTGCCGGGTCTTTTTATCAGGCTTCCTGGTTATCTTCTTCAAACCAGGGGGCACGTGCTGCCATAATCAACGCGGCGGCTTCTTCTTCCGGCATATCATCCACTTCCAGTAATTCATCAACTGAAAGCTCTGCCAGGTCTTCCTGGGTACAGGCACCTTTCTCTGCTAAACGATATGCCAGACGCTCGGTCATTCCTTCCAGGCTGAGAAGATCTTCTGCCGGGCTGTTATCATCAAGCGCTTCTTCTTTTGCAATCAATTGTGTCAACAATGCATCACGTGCACGGCGACGTAACTCGGTAACCATATCTTCATCAAATTCTTCAATTTCAAGTAACTCGGAATCCGGAACATAGGCAACTTCTTCAATATTGCTGAAGCCTTCCTGCACAAGGATGTTGGCGACACCTTCATCCACATCCAGCCGCTCCATAAACCTGGAAAGAACTTTCCCGGCTTCTTCCTCACCCTTCTTGTCGGCATCTTCAACGGTCAGTACGTTCAGATCCCAACCACTCAAATCGCTGGCAAGTCTCACATTCTGGCCACCGCGGCCAATCGCCTGTGACAGGGATGCCTCGTCAACAGCGATATCCATCATGCGGCGTTCTTCATCCACCACAATGGATGCAACCTCCGCCGGCGCCATGGCATTGATTACAAACTGGGCTGGATTCTCATCCCAGAGGATTATATCGATACGTTCACCCGCCAACTCGTTGGAAACGGCCTGAACACGGGAACCGCGCATACCTACACAGGCACCGATGGGGTCGGTACGGGGATCATTGGAACGAACGGCAATCTTGGCCCTGCGACCAGGGTCACGCGCACCGCCCATGATGGAAATCAGATCCTGGCCGATCTCCGGAACTTCAAGTTCAAACAATGCAATCAGAAATTCCTTGATGGTACGGCTGGCGAATAACTGAGGTCCGCGCAATTCAGTCTTGACCTCATAAAGGAAAGCACGCAAACGGTCACCCGGGCGTACTGTTTCCCCCTGGATCATATGCCGTTGGGCAACGAAGGCCTCCGCATTACCACCCAGGTCCAGGTAAACATTGCCACGTTCCACACGCTTGACGATGCCATTGATCAGCTCGCCTTCACGATCCTTGTAGGCGTCAACCACCTGCTCTCTTTCAGCTTCACGGACACGCTGCACAATGACTTGCTTGGCAGTCTGCGCAGCAATACGTCCAAATTCCACGTTTTCCATGGGCTCTTCAATATAGGTACCCACTTCTACATCCGGGTTGTGCGTTATAGCATCCTTGTGCAGTATCTGGTGACCCTCGAATTCCAGCTCCGCTTCGTCATCCAACACTTCCCAGCGACGGAATGTTACATATTCGCCGGTCTCTCGATCAATGGATACGCGCGCCTCAATTTCATCACTGCTGCGTTTAGCAGTTGCCGATGCCAGCGCCGCTTCCAGTGCCTCAAAGATGATGCTTTTGCTTACACCTTTCTCATTGGATACTGCGTCTACGACCAGAAGGATTTCTTTGCTCATCTGCTTTTAACTCCGTTTGGGGATATATCCCCTTTCCATCATTATTTCGTTTTGTGACCGGCGAGAATTTTCTCGTAATCCGGAATCAGCTTTGCCTTGGCGATATTGTCATATTCAAGCGTCACTTCCGAACCGTCCTGTTCTATTTTGACGCTACTTTCATCCGCACTCAGAATCGGGCCCGAGAATTTGCGTCGGCCATCCTGGGGCGCATACAGGTTAATCTGCACTTCATAACCAGTAAATTCACTGTAATGCGCCGGCGTGAACAAGGGCCTGTCCAGACCTGGCGATGAAACCTCCAGGTTGTAGTGACTCCTTATCGGGTCCTTTACATCCAGCAGCGCAGCTGTTTCCCGGCTTACAGTTTCACAGTCCTGAATACCCACACCATTTTCATGGTCGATATAAATGCGCAGTATTGAATGTTTCGGGTTGGGATTGTATTCCAGCCCGATAAATTCAAAGCCCAGGTCTTCCACCAGTGGCTGTAATAATTCATTCAGTTTCTGCAAGCTCATAATTGCACGCTCAAAACATTATCTCCGGGCACAAAAAAAGGGCGTACTCGCCCCCGACGATCAGCCCCGGCATTGCCGGAACCTACCCAATCACGCCCCTCGGGGCGGATGCGACAGCATTATTTCATTACACCATCCAATCGTCGTAAAGACTCACCGGCAATTACCAGTGACACAAAAAAGGGCCCTGCCGGACCCTCGATAAATATTGGTAGCGGGGGCAGGGATTCGAACCTGCGACCTTCGGGTTATGAGCCCGACGAGCTGCCAGACTGCTCCACCCCGCATCAGCAAGGAGGGCATAATAAAGAGTCAATGGACTAATTACAAGACCTGATCACATCGAATTTGGCAGTCTGCCAAATTGGAAAGATCAGAGACCAAAACTGGTCATGCAAATAGCGATCAAAGAGCTCGAAAAAATACCCAGTCCAAGAATCATCAAACCGTTCAATGTCAGCGCGGCACCAAAGTCCACGGGTGCTGCTATTACGGTTTCATTCTCCGGATCATCGAAGTACATGTACTTGATGATACGCAGGTAGTAGAACGCACCAATCACCGCGAATACTACTGCAGCAATGGCCAGCCACAACATACCAGCTTCAATCACGGCCTTGAGTACCATCAATTTGGCAAAGAAACCAACCATCGGTGGTACACCCGCCATGGAGAACATGACCAGGCCCATGATCGCTGCGTAAAACGGGTTGCGCTGGTTCAGGCCCTTGAAATCTTCGAGGTTCTCCGCTTCAACACCGCGGTCGCTTAAAAGTATAACCATACCGAAAGATGCGACCGACATAATGCCGTAAACAATGACGTAATACATCGAAGCGCCGAATCCGAATGCGGTACCCGGCAATAATCCCAGCATGACAAATCCCATATGGGAAATGGTTGAGTAAGCCAGCATGCGCTTGATATTGGTTTGCATGATGGCAGCAAGGTTACCCAGGATGATGGACAACAATGCCAGGCTTGCCAACATGCCCTGCCAGTGGACGTGTAAATCACCCAGGCCACTGCTCAGGAACCTGTATGCCATTGCGAATGCAGCGAGTTTTGGTACCGAGGAAATAAATAGAGTTACTGCTGGTGGTGCACCTTCATACACATCGGGTAGCCACATGTGAAACGGTACAACACCAAACTTGAATGCGATGCCAACGACCACGAAAACCAGGCCAAAGATCAGCAAAATATCATCAGTGCCGTTAGTACGAATGGCTTCTGCAATCTCCGGCAAAATCAGGGTGCCGGTAGCGCCATAGATCATGGACATGCCGTATAGCAACATTCCGGATGCCATCGAGCCCAGTACAAAATATTTCATGGCCGATTCAGAACCACGGCCCGAATCCCGGTCGAATGCAACCAGTGCGTATACAGAAAGTGAGATCAACTCCAAGCCGAGATAGATCATCAGCATGCTGTTCGCCGAGATCAGCAACATGACGCCCAGCAGGGCAAACAGGCTCAAGGTGAAGAAGTCCGCACGGAACATGTTGAAATTACGCAGGTAAAATTTTGAATAGGTGAATATCAGGCCCATGATCAAAAAACTGAATACCTTCAGCACATCACCCATCGGATCCCTGATGAAACTGCCCTTGAAGGCAGTCACCGATTGCACACCGTCAACCAGGTAATCTCCACGCAAGGTGATAATGGCAGCAAAGATCACCGTCAACATGGCCAGCATGTGAATGATTCCGCGCCGTTCTTCTCGCAGGAACACGTCAACGACCATGATCACACAGGCCATTATCAGGACCCAGGCCTCAGGAGCAGCTAGTAACATTTGGGCGCTGTTCATGTCATAAAACCTTTGATTGAATGATGTGTTGTAACAGGTGATCAACAGACGCCTGCATCATGTCCACTAGTGGTTGCGGCCACAAGCCGACAAACAAAATGGCTACGGCCAGCGTACCCAACACCAGCGCTTCACGGCTGTTGATATCCTGCAAATTCTGTACTTTGGGGTTGGCTACTGCGCCGAATATAACGCGCTTGGCCAGCCACAGGCTATAAGCCGCACCAAGTATCAGGGTCAGTGCTGCCAGGAATGCGAACCAGAAATTGGCCTGGAAAGCAGACAGGATGACCATGAACTCACCGACAAAACCACTGGTTCCCGGCAGGCCCGAATTGGCCATCAGGAAAAACACGGCAAACAAGGCAAACCATGGCATGGTATTGGCCACCCCGCCGTAATCCTTGATCATGCGGCTATGCATACGGTCATACAGCACACCCACGGTCAGGAACAGTGCGCCGGAGATAAAGCCATGCGACACCATTTGTACCATCGCACCTTCAACACCGAGAGCAGCACCTGATACACCGCCGGTATTGCGATATATCGAAAAGGCGATAAACAGGCCGAGGGTCACAAAGCCCATGTGTGATATGGATGAGTAAGCGATCAGCTTTTTCATATCCTGCTGCGCCAGGGCCACAAAACCGATATAGACCACGGCGATCAATGACAGGCCGATCACCAGCCAGTCAAGGGCTGCGGATGCATCCGGGGTTATCGGCAGGCTAAATCGAATAAAACCGTAACCACCGATCTTCAACATGATGGCCGCCAGGATCACCGAACCACCGGTTGGTGCCTCAACGTGTGCATCGGGCAACCATGTGTGTACCGGGAACATTGGAATCTTGACAGCAAACGCTGCCAGAAAACCAAGGAAAAGCCATTTCTGAGCCGTAAAACCCAGCGGCATTTCGTGCCATGCCAGGATGTCCCAGGTACCGGACTGAAGATACAGGTAGATCAGACCGATCAGCATGAACACCGAACCAAGGAAGGTATATAAGAAGAACTTGATGGTCGCGTAGACACGGTGCGGCCCACCCCATATACCGATCACCAGGAACATCGGGATCAGCATGGCTTCAAAGAACACGTAGAAAAGCAATCCATCCAGCGCTGAGAACACGCCGATCATCAATCCTTCCATCACAAGGAAAGCTGCCATGTATTGATTGACACTCTTCTCAATTGAGCGCCAGCCGGCAATCACCACCAGCACACCGAAGAATATGGTCAACAATATCAATGGAGCTGAAAAGCCGTCCACACCCAGGTAATACTGGACATTGAAAGTCTCTATCCAGGGGCGCAATTCCACAAACTGCATTGCGGCAGTTGAAGTATCAAATGAAAAGAATAAGGGCAGACCCAGCAAAAACGTTACCGATGAAATCAGTAAGGCCAGCCCTTTCGCCATGGCAGGCCGTTGCGAACCGGCCATCATGACAGCCACTGCACCCAATATGGGTAGCCAGATTAAAATACTGAGAAGAAATCCGTTCATTGTCCCATTCATCATCGTGGCACCATCGCTACCCAGACTGCCAATATACTGATCAGCCCGATAATCATGGCAAAGGCATAGTCATACAGGAATCCTGTTTGCCAGCGACGTACCCGTGCTGCTACCCACTCAACCACCCGGGCCGAGCCATTCACAATACCGTTATCAATAAAACCCGCATCTGCTTTGCGCCACAAAATCTTGCCCAAACTTACGCTGCCATTTGCAAAAACTTTCTGGTAGAACTCGTCAAAGTAGTACTTGTGATCCAGCACGCGATACACAAATGGCATCCGACTGCGTATCGCGTCTGCGATCGATGGCCGGAACAAGTAGATAACCGTCGACAATACCAGGCCGGTGATCATCAGCCAGAAAGGCAGCGTATAAATTGAGTGCAAGGCCATGGCGGTAGCACTGTGGAAATGTTCACCCAGTTCCGCAATAACATTGTTTTTATCAAGTACAAAGATAGAGTCTTCAAGCCACCCGCCAAACAGCACCGGCTCAACGGTCATCCAGCCAATGAAAATGGACGGTATGGCTAACAAAATCAGTGGTATGGTAACCACCAGCGGTGATTCCTTGGGCGCATGAGCCAGTTTTCCGGATGGCAGATGATCACCAGCATCGTGGACCACCTCAAATCGCTCTTTGCCATGGAATGTAAGATATAACAACCTGAAGCTGTAGATGGCGGTAATCAGCACGCCAGCTACAACGGCAAAGTAAGCGAAACCGCTACCCCAGCGATGCGAATCCGCCACCGCCTCGATAATCATATCCTTGGAGTAAAAACCGGCGAAAAACGGGAAACCGACCAATGCCAGGGTACCGATCCAGGCAGTTAGCCAGGTAATGGGCATGTATTTTCTCAAACCACCCATGTGCCGCATATCCTGTTCGTGATGCAAGGCAATAATCACCGAGCCCGCACCGAGGAATAATAATGCCTTGAAAAATGCATGTGTCATCAGGTGGAATATGGCCGCCGAGTAGGCTGAAGCACCCAGGGCAACCGTCATATAACCCAGTTGCGACAGAGTTGAGTAGGCGATGACTCGTTTAACATCGTTCTGCACGATACCGATCAGGCCCATTGAAAGGGCAGTTATGGCACCAATCAGCATCACAAAGCTCAACGCTACATCACTCATTTCAAACAGGGGCGACATCCTGGCTACCATGAAAATACCAGCCGTCACCATGGTGGCAGCGTGGATCAAGGCAGAGATAGGTGTCGGGCCTTCCATTGAATCCGGCAGCCACACATGCAAAGGCGCTTGTGCTGATTTACCCATGGCGCCGATGAATAGGCACACGCAGATAAAGGTCAGCATGTTCCATTCCATACCACCGGGAACAGAAAGCGTCTGGTCAACCATGCTGCTGGCCTGGCCAAAAACTTCTGCATAGTCCAATGTACCGAAAGTGAGAAGTATCGCTGCGATACCTAACAGGAATCCAAAATCACCCACACGGTTCACCAGGAACGCTTTAAGGTTGGCCTGAATGGCTGATTCCTTGTTAAACCAGAAGCCGATCAACAGGTAGGACACCAGGCCCACAGCTTCCCAGCCAAAGAACAACTGCATGAAGTTGTTGGACATCACCAGCATCAGCATCGAGAACGTGAACAAGGCGATATAGCTGAAGAAGCGCTGGTAGCCTGGATCATCACGCATATAACCGATCGTATAGATATGCACCATCAGTGAAACAAATGACACTACACACATCATTAATGTGGTCAGGTGGTCTATCAGGAAGCCAACCTGGAAGCGGACACCATCCGCCACCATCCAGGTATAAATGGTCATATTGACCGTATCCAATGTACCGTCGATCTGCTGCATGAGGATCCATGCCGATAGTGCAAATGATAACGCTACCCCGAAGATCGTAACGGTATGGGAGCCCACACGGCCTATCTGGTTGCGGAAAAATCCGGCCAGAACCGCTCCGCCCAATGGTGCCAGCACTATCAGCAGCAAGGTTGTTTGCAACGACATGTTCATCCTTTCAGATCATCCAGTTCGGCAACGTTGATGGTCTGCCGGTTACGGAAAAGCACGACCAGGATGGCGAGCCCAATACCCGCTTCAGCTGCCGCTACCGTCAGTATGAAGAATACAAATATCTGTCCGTCGAGGTTGCCCAGGAAACGGGAAAACGCAACAAAGTTCATATTGACCGCCAGAAGCATCAGCTCGATGCACATCAGCAGGATGATGATGTTCTTACGGTTAATGAATATTCCGGCAACACTGAGACTGAACAGTATTGCACCCAGGGTTAGAAAATGAGCAAGTGTCAACATGATATTTCCTCAACCTCCCTGCGGTTTTTCTGATTTCATTTTCACCAGCCGGACGCTTTCGTCACGGCGGGTCCTGACCTGTGCTGACACATCCTGGGTTTTTATGCCCGTCCGTGTCCGCAGCGTCAGTGCAACAGCCGCGAGCATCGCGACCAGCAAAATCACGCCTGCTACCTCAAATGGCAGCAGGTAATTGGTATATAACAATTCACCCAGTTCCCGAGTGTTGCTGTAATCGGCAGAGTTTGGCGCTGGTATCGGAAACATTTCCACACCGAAGCGGCCCCTGCTCCACAACACCATCAGTAACTCAACTGCCATGGCCACTGCCACCATCGCAGCTACCGGCAGATAGCGGATAAATCCTTCTTTTAGAGGTACGAGGTTAATATCCAGCATCATTACCACGAACAGGAACAACACCATGACCGCGCCCACGTAAACCACCACCAGAATGATGGAGAGAAATTCCGCCTCCAACAGCATCCAGATAGCGGCAGCACTGAAAAATGCCAGCACCAGGAACAGTACGGCATAAACGGGATTACGCACCGTAACAACTGCAACGGCGGCAAACACCAAAACCAGCGAAAAAGTATAAAAAATCAGTTCCAGGACAATCATCGGTAGGCCGCATCCTTGTTACGATCTTCTGCAATCTCTGACTCAAAACGGTCACCGATCGCCAATAGTTGTTCCTTCGAGACAGTGCCTTCTTCGCGTTTCTCAAAGTGATACTCGAGATAACTGGTCAGTACAATGGAATCAACCGGACAGGATTCTTCACAGAACCCACAGAAAATACATTTGAACAAATCAATGTCGTAGCGCGAGGTACGACGACTGCCATCATCCCGTTGGGTAGATTCAATGGTGATTGCCAGTGCAGGACACACGGCCTCACACAACTTGCAGGCAATGCAGCGTTCTTCACCATTCGGGTAGCGCCGCAATGCGTGCAGACCGCGGAAACGGGGAGACTTGGGGGTTTTCTCTTCCGGGTAATTGATCGTAATGGTCGGACGGAACATATGACGCATGGTCAGACTCAGTCCTGCCAGCAATTCAAGCAACATCAAGCTACGGAAATATTCGATGACTCTTTTCATCGTCAGCTACCCTTTACCACGATGCCAAGAACAGACATCAGGGCAGCAAGCATCACCCAGACCAACGTTATCGGAATCAGTACTTTCCAGCCCAGACGCATGATCTGGTCGTAACGGTAGCGGGGAAATGTTGCCCGATACCACAAAAACATGAACATAAACAAAATAGTCTTGGCCAGGAACCAGAATATGCTGCCCTCACCCAACAGGGTATCGCCCAGCATTGGCACACCCTCAAAGGGTGACAGCCAGCCACCGGCAAATAAAATTGCAGTCAGGCCGGAGATCAGGATCATGTTGGCATATTCAGCCAGGAAGAAAACCGCAAATGCAGAACCCGAGTACTCAACGTGGAAACCGGCTACGATTTCTGATTCGCCCTCGGCAACATCAAACGGTGCACGGTTGGTCTCTGCCAGGCCCGAGATCATGTAAATGACAAATAAGGGCAGCAACGGCAACCAGTACCAGTCAAATATGCCACCCTGCTGGGCCAGCACGATTTCACGGAGATTAAGCGATCCGGCGAGGATCAATACACCCACCAAGGCAAAACCCATGGAAATTTCATAAGAGACCGTCTGTGCCGCGGCGCGCATGGCGCCCAGGAATGCATACTTGGAGTTGGAGGCCCAACCGGCAATGATGACGCCGTATACACCCAGTGATGTCAGCGCCAGTACATACAAAAGACCGGCATCAACGTCCGCCAACACCATGAAATCGTTAAACGGTACGACCGCCCAGGCTGCGAAAGCAGGTGCCAGTGAGATGACTGGTGCCAGTACAAACAGAAATTTATTTGACTTGGTCGGTAAAATGATTTCCTTCAACAGCAGCTTGAAAACATCGGCAAACGGTTGTATCAAACCCAACGGACCCACCCGGTTCGGCCCGATGCGGATCTGCATGGAGCCAATCACCTTGCGCTCAAAATAGGTATAAAAGGCCACCACGGTGATCAACGGAATGGTGATAACCAGGCTCTTGATCAGCGTCCAGATCAGATCCTGCGATTGTATCCATTCGAAACCTGTATTGATCATATCCACCACCATGCAGCCTCCACTCTAATGGGCCCGAAACTGTCACCCAACGCTTTACCAGGCTCGGTGGCGCTTTTCACCCAAACCGCCCCTGTAGGCAGTTCATTGCAGATACGAACCGGTAGAGTTGTAAAACTGGAACCCTGGCTGACCTTGACTTTATGGCCTTCAACAAGACCTTTGCTGCCGGCATCATCGGGGCTCAAACCTACAAAATCATTTTCGGCATGTACTGTCTGTTGCAGGTATTCAGACCGTCGACACAGGGCATCAAGACCGTACATTGCAACTTCACCAACCCGATAGAGATCACCGCCCTTTTGGGGCGCGGCCAGTTCGACTTCGGCTGTCGCAAAGCTGACATCACCGATCTCGGCAAGCATTTCTTCACGCAGTGAGGTGATATCCACCTGGGAGAAGCCATCCAGCTCAAGTTCTGTACCTAATCGACGCAGAATTTTCCAACCCGGCCTGGCATGACCGGCGATTTTAACTGCCGGTTCGGCAGCAAATGATTGTCCGTCGAATGTATAAAACAGACCTTCAGATTCAGCCAAAGGCGCCAATGGCAATATCACATCGGCAGTGGCTTTCAGACTATCGCCGGCAAAGGAGGATACGGCCACCACGGACTCCGCTGATTCCAGCGCCTGTTTGACCAATTCAGGATTAGCTAAATCAAATTCAGGTTCAACATCCCATAAAAGATAAGCTTTCGTGGGAGAAGCAAGCATTTCCCGGGCACTGAGACCCGCATCTGTTTCAGTGCCACCCGCTGCAAAACCCGGTATCGCACCGGCCATGGCGGCACCTGTGGCATTTCCACCATGTGACACCATGTTCAATGTGGCGCCGGATGCTGTAGCAATCCACGCAGATAATTGTCGTAACCAGGCGGCCTGTTCATGCGCCATGGCGGACTGTCCCAGGATCAGCATTTTATTGCCATCGCTGTTCAGCATTTCAGCCATTGCAGTATGAGATTCACCCGCTTGAACATCCGCTAATCCTGCTTGCAGGGATGCC
>PVMK01123755.1_pt1 | contig 55022 bp, 66 predicted proteins | sample 1853481 | NCBI WGS metagenome assembly PVMK01 (sample SAMN08533507, study PRJNA380276) | Marine sediment metagenome, whole genome shotgun sequencing project.
ATAGCTTGTTGTGCATTACGATTAAGATCTAGTACTCGACCTTGGCAGAGATTACCTCGTTTAACTCGAGATAAAGCGGTTCTTACTTTAAAAACGTTTATGGAAAAGCTTAAAAAACTTATAGATAAAGAAATTCTTAAAAGCAGAAGTGTTACAGAAAAAATAGATGCAAAATTATTGTATATTCAGAATGAATCCCCTGGAGAAGAAATTCCGATGGAATTTGACGTAAAACGCTGGTTGACATTTTTACCACCACTATTTCCTCTTAACGTAAAAGATACTCAACCTTTGCCCGCAAATTTTAAAGAAAATTTGGAAAGAGATATTGAAAGTGCCAACTCAAGGCAATTTGAGAGAATATCGACGCTTTATGGTAAAATGACATCTATGTCAATGCATATTATAGAATTGATTCAGCGAGTTATTAATAAAGAGACATTGCTTCTTTCAAATAGTCAAAATGAACTTCTAGTTGAAAATGCGTGTTGTAATAATGGATCTAGGATAACCCGTATTTATTTTGAAGAAAAGGAGGGTGCCATTAGAATTATGAATAATAATGTAGATAAATATGGCAAGATATATACTACAGTTGAAAATTTGATTGTTCCATTTTATTTATTTGATCCTCAAAATACCAAACTTAAATATCCTGCCGTACCAAAGACCTTTTCTGAGAGTACAATTTATAGAGCATTTATACGGTTTTGTTATTACAATACTGGGTTTATCTTGACAGAACAATTAGAAAGGGTATGCGGATCCAATTCAAGTAAGTTTAAATCGGCAAATAATATCATTGAAAAGATTGAAATATTAAAAAGAGAAGGGAAAAATTACAGCATGGATGATTTTTTAAGGCTAATGAATATTGTAAACCGCTCGAATACTGTTCAAGTTGATATGAATGAAAATGTGATATCTCCACGCATCAGCTTTGAAAATTTAATGAAGAATGACGAGGTCTTAAGTGATGTAGAAGGGACAGATTTGGAAACATTCATGAATTTGATGACGAATATACTTGATAGATATGATGTGTTATTAGAACCAACCGGAGAAGATGAAAATGTCATGAATACCTTTTCGACTTTTTTACAAGGAAGAACAGATGAATTAATGACTGAAATAATAGATTACACTGATCTAGAAGATGATATGAATATAGCTGAGTTTTTTAATACTATTGGTAATTGGAAGTTGAAAGGTGAAAATATTTATATGAGTTTAGAAGATGAAACTGCCGAAACATTTTATAACTATTCGAATACATATATTAAAAATATTTTACAAATATACCCGACAATAATTGTAGATGGGGGGAATAAAACAGATTATAAGTCGCCCAGTGTTCCAGTTCATTGGACAAAAGGTGCTCAAAAATTAAGTAATACTCACATTAAAGATGTAAAAAATATTATTTCAAAGGAATTTAATAAATTATACGAATTTTATGGTGATGTAGAGATAAAACCCATGTTGACTGAAATAAGCGATTCTGTAATATCCAATACTATTATTGCCATTTCACGCATGTTGCCATTTTTCGCTGATATTAGATTAGAATCGGGACAACCAAGGGTAAAAACCATTTTAGATGGTGACATATTAAAAAGAATTATGAAATTTTTACTTATGAGAGCTTTATCCGAATATATCAGAATTACGGAAGTGTACTCAACAGAAGAAAGACCTGTGCAGCAAAGTAGTTCAATTATTGGCGAAAGACTAGAAGAAGATATCTTAAGAGGGCGCGCTCTACAATTAAGACAAAAAACAAGTAATATCCTCAAAGCGTTCATATCAATATTACAAACACAAAAATCCGTTATTAATATCTCAAATCAAGAAATAAATCTCAAAGTCAACAAATCAAAAGAAAAGGAAAAATCAAAAATTACTAAAAATCTTGGCGATTTAACGGTTGAAGAAAGAAAAGTCCAGGATATTATGAAAAATCATAAGATAGGTGATTGGTCTCTAGGTCAAACTAGAGCGTTGTTTGTTTATGACGAAGAGCAATATGAAAAGGAGCGTCACGATTTGGAAGTAGACGCTTTAAATGAAATGCAGGTTAATGCTATAGATGGAGTAACTGAGAGAACACGAGAAATTTATCAGATGGATTGGGCAAATGAACAACTAGAAGATCACCGGATGCAAAGTGAAATAGGAAATGCTATTTTACAACAAGGGGATGACGACGATGGTCCTGAAGATTTTTTCTAACCATTAATAATGTATAGTTATGAAATATTATGGACTTTCAATGGAGATGAATGGAAAACGATAGTAATAACAAGAAAAATCAAAAAAAAAATAATTTAAATAATACATTAAATCTATATTATGTATTATTTACCAAATGAACTATGGGATATTGTGAAGACATACCAACTCAATTGGAAACCTACACATATAAAAAAGTTTGGTAGGGTCATGAATGAATTGAAATATATTTTTGATGTTTTGTGTTGTTATAGGGGTTGTCAGTTTTATACAGTACATAAAATTACTGGGAATTTTCATAAATGTTATTTTACACTTATTTGAAATCTAAATCAAAGACATTGTATCTTTAGAGATTTATAATGTATATTCTAAAATTTATATTCTAAAATAATCTATATAAGACAATGTATAGATCATTTATTCGTAAACATACAACATCAGTCGCTATATTATTATTTATCGTATTTTTTTACATAATTCAATGCTGTGCCCCATCATTTTTATATAAAAAAGATGGATCGATTCGACCATTTGGATTAGGTTACAAAGGTAAAACAGTTTTGCCTATTTGGTTAATAGCTATTATTGTATCAATTCTATCCTATTTATTTGTGGTTTATTATTTAGCAATGCCAAAATTGTCATTTTAATTAGTCACTGTATAAAGACTTGGCTTCTTTTGATTTGCCTGCATTTCTTCTTCTTGGTCTTGTAAATCCATAGCAGTTTTTTTCATTTCTTCAGTGGAGTATTCACACTGAATATTTGCTATTGAATGTGATGATATTGATATAGTAAGGAACCCTGACATTACATACCAAATGTATTCTGCAATTAAATCTTTAATTACAACAAGTTTATATAATTCATTATAACCTGGTTCTTCATCATATTTCGGCTTTAAAATACGACCACCTTCACTTTTCTCATCGGCAAGAGTCTTCATAAAATCTATATAATTATCTGGAGTCATTTCATTTATAACCAAAGAATGATCTTCGCAAATTTCAGTTAATAGTTTATTTTTACCCTTCGTATTTATCAATGAATTGAATTTTCTAGATAAACCTAAACAAGATATAAATAAGTATCCAAATGTATTGGAAAACGGACTTAACCAGCCCGGGAAGGCAGATGTTAAAGCAATTACACTTCCTAAAACAAGAAAATTAGGTATGAATGTATACATGAGAACTGAAAATAGATTTTGCGAACTACCATTACACACCGCCTGAGCATTGCTAAAATTAAATGCTAGCTGAACAAGTACTATAACAATTAAATATCCTAATGTATAAGCTGCTGTGCTTATAGAATCTTGAGGTCCTGCACTGGACATTTCATATCCCTTGAATAAAAAATATATAGTTGTAAATCCTAAAAAGGTCGATATAATTAAAGAAACAGAATTAGTTAATTTCGATGTACTTGAATCCATATATACTATTTATGTATTATATTTTTTTGTTTTTTGCCCTTATAACTTATGAATACTCCACATATACCGACTTTGACTGAACCGGGTGTAAGTTATTTTTTGAGATCAACGCTTAAAAAATGCAATGAAACAAAAACCAAATATTTTAATGTATTGTGGAATTTAGGATTATTGTTTTTTTTTGTGGTACTTTTAGGGATAATCTTAGTTTATAAAAAAAATACCAAATTAACAGTAGATGAAAAAAAAGAAAAACACGAAAAAGAAAAAAAATATGTTTTAGAAAAAATTAAAGCATTGCAAGAAAAGGAAAAGAAAAGACAAAATGAAATAATTACAACCCTTCCTAAGTTTGAAAGTAATTTTGTGATGTTACATAAAAATTATTATAAGATTTAAATATAAATGACAACAGCTAAAGAAGAGATGGAACAATTTTATAAAAAAAAGAAAAAATATGATTCAAAATATAATACTGCAAAAAATAGAATTCTTCATGACTCAGAATTAAGCAAAGAACAGAAACGAGAACAACTAAAAAAAATTAAACCTCAATGTTTAGGTTGTAAAAGATCTGTAGGAACTATTTTTACTCCCTCTATCGGTAGAGTAAAAGAAGCTAAATGTGGCGATACATCATCGCCATGTCCATATAATATTAAGATTAATTATGGTACATATGAATATGCTCCAAAATTATTAGATAAAATTAACCATGACGTGGATTTATACCAGTTTAATATCAGTAAAATTAAATACAATCTTTTATTTGGATTAGTAACTGAAACTGAAATGGAAGAATCATTTAATGAAACAAAAGATAAATACAAAGATTTAATCTCTTATAAAATAACAGTTCAAAATTTTCTAGACAAATTCAATACTGTCGAGATTGAAGGCGTTGATGGTTTAGAGGATACTATTATCGATAAAAGAATATATATCCAAACTAAAAAAAACGAACTAGAAGGGTTGATTTCTGAATTTAGAACAATGATTTCTGAATATACCAATAGTACAAATGGCGATGAAAAGCGAAGCTTTATAAGCGATGCGATTGATTTATATCTAAATAGAATAGCACCTGTAATGAAAATTATCCGCGATACATTGTATGAAATTACTACAGTTTTAAAAGAAAAGGGGCAATTCGTCTTAATTCAAAAAGAACACGAACTTAAAAGTATGATTATAGAAATCGATCCTATGACTTTTGCTTCCGGAGAGAATGTCGATAATAACGATGATGATACCGATGATGATGCCGATGATAATAACGATGATGATGCCGATGATAATAACGATGATGATACTGATGAAGAAGATAATTACGATTACTAAGATTAAAATGAGATATTACTATATATATGAAGTTTATAAGTGTACCAGTATTTATCATTAGTTTGACAATAGGATTATTCCTAGCTTATATTACGGCGCCAAATCCCGGTGTTATTTATGTTTATCCGAATCCCGATAATATAGATAAAATTCAATTTAAAGATGAAGGAGGAACCTGCTTTGGATTCAAGGCAAATGAAGTCAAATGTCCGAATGACAATAAATTAGTCAGAAGATATCCAATGCAAACTTTTGAAGCTCAAAAATGAAATGTTTGAAATATATATAGATGTATTTAAGACGATTAATATATAGTGAAGTCGGAAAATATGTAATGTCCATATTATTAGGATTGGGTTTGGCTACTTTATTTAGAAAGGTTTGTAATGATAGATCCTGTTTAGTTTTCCATGCACCGCATATAAATAAAATTAAAGGACAGGTTTTCGATTTCGATGGAAAATGTTATACATTTGAAGAGAAAGCGGAGAGATGTGATCAAAACAAGAAGATTTTAAGTTTTGCGTAATGTTGAATTGTATCAAATATAATTCAATATTATATGTCAGATTCTACTAGCATTGATTCATTACCTGGACCCCCATCGGGGTCATCTAATAATATTAAGATGCAAGTTTCGGAAGAACAGCCTGTGGCACAAACGCATCAACCAACCCCGACGCAAACCGCTCTTAATAATGACCCAGGATCTTCTTCAGCGGTTGCAATTGCACCTGCTCAGGTGGATCCCAATTCCATGAATAAAGTAATGCAAGGGTTGCAACAGGCTCATATGAAGGGTATGACGGGTTTAACATCTCGAGATATACCAATGCCTACCACTCAGTTTACACAAGATCAACAGATTAAACCAAACTATATACCAGATCCATCAAATAAAGATTACATAGAAGAAGAGGAAACTTATGAGACGATCATTGAAAAGAAAAAACAAAAGATGGAACAGGAAGATAGATTGGATATGCTTTATAATGAGTTACAAATGCCTATTTTAATTATGTCATTGTTTTTATTATTTCAGTTGCCTTTCACGCAGAAAAAACTGTTTCATTTTTTCCCCAGCATGTTTTATAAAGATGGAAATATGAGCATGGGTGGTTATGTTTTGAAGACTGCTATATTTGGATTAAGCTTTTATTTTATCATGAAACTTAGCAAATATGCCAGCGAGTTGTAATTAATTATATTCCATTACTATATAATGGCTTCGCAAGCTAATTTGACAAGCGAACAAAATCTTTTTACAAGAATTAAAGATTCCCCCTGCATAGATGGGGATAATACAGCACTTACAAATTATAATAATAATAAAAATGATAATCGCTACTTGACTCAATTAGCGATGTATCTTCGTCAACGACAGCAATACTGTACGGATAGAACGATAAAACAAAACATAACCCAACTAATAAAGCTTTTACAAGAAAGAATTTTATTCGACTACAAGTATCCACCAGCGGTTACAGATGGCAGTAGTCCGATGGGACAAAACCCACTACAATATCAACAACAAGAGCAGAAACAAGAGGATTCGGAAGAACAGAACCGTTTTCGCAACGAGGTGAACCAGCGATTTACTAATGTTGAACAAGCGCTTAATATCTTAGTAAATATGAATGCTGAGGAATTGGTAAATCAAGATGAAATAGGCAATGGAGTCATGCAAGCTATCGCTTCTATTGAAGGTGTTCAACAAGGAGTCGATGCTATGCATGGCGAATTAAAAAAAGGATTCAAAAGTATTCAAGACAAAATGGCAGAGTGCATACCTCCTCCAACAGAACTTATGCGAATAGTATATTGTTTCCTATCATTGATTAGTTTAATCATTGTAGTTTTAGTATTGGTTCATAAAATTTATTATCAAGTTGCAATGACTAGTTCACGGATAATGAGAGCGCTTGGAGGTTCTGCGCCGATGATAGGTGGTTTTTTGGGAGGTACAATGCAAAGCATGACATTGATTATTTTTGCCCTAGCTTACGTAAATTTTATAACATTTATAACCGGTGGCTTAATAGAAGGAACTGTAATTGCTGGAAATATTTTATATTATATAAGGGTTTTTATTGAAACTATATTTGACTTTGCAGTATATAACTTGAATGGATTAAAGTCAACACTTTACGCTATCTTAGGGAGAGCATTTCCAGAGTACGACGGTTTAACTGAGATTTTAAATGGTTTAAAAGATTCGATTATATCATTATTTTCACCATATATAGATGGGGTTGCAGACGAGATTGCTACGGCAGCGGGTGATGCCGCAAGAGAAGCAGCAAGAGAAGCTGTAGAAAGTACATTTAGCGCACCGGTTGATGCAGTTTCATCAGCGGCTGCGGGAGCAGTAGAAGCAACCTCAAATGCACTGTCTGGTGCAGCGGATGCCGTGTCAGACGCATTAGGTAATGCTGGGGAATATTTTGTTCGAACTGGTGGTGGACACGCCCTATCCGAACAAAAAACAAAGGGTACGAGCATGACAAAAGTAGGAGGCGGAGGAAAAGACTTGGCGGAATGTTTGATAGTTGCGGTTGATACATTTGGTAAAATTGGTGATTTTTTAACAAAAGTAGCAATTGCGTTAGAACAGGAAAGTACAAAAAAGGAATTCAAAAATTTATCTCAGGAGAAAAAGAGTGAATTACAAAACCAATTATTTTATATAAATCCCCAAAAAAAGAATTGTAAATATACAAAATCAGTGGGTAGTGGGCAGTTAGCTCCAATTATAAAAATGTGTGATCCATTTATAAAACAAGGAATTATATTATCTAGTTCTCTATTAAAACCACCACAAAGATACAAGGTCAATGTTTACTTAGCTACAGTTGCGACGGGTAGCCCTTACTTTATTGATACATATTTTGCAACTCAAAAACAACAAGGCAGTTTAAAAAAAAAGAAATCAAAAACGACAGGAGCATGGGTCCAAAATCCACAAGACAGTTTGATGGGAAGGGCGCAAAAAAAAATAACTACGCAGACAAGAAAATTTTTACCAACTACTTCAACTACTTCTACTACTCCTCCTGTAACTCCATCGGTGTGGGTCGGAGGTAAAAGACGAAAGAAAACTAGAAAAAAGAAAAGACGTAAAAAACGTAAAAAACGCAAGTCAAATAAGAAACATAAAAACAAAAAAAGGAGAACTAAGCGTAAAAATAAAAAAAGAAGGACAAAAAGACGTAAACGGCGTTAAATCTTAGTGATTGCTACTTTGCATTGAGTTGCAAAATATCCGACCAATTCATCATTCTTATAATCATCTAGGTATTTAATCTCTCCAATCTCAGCAGCTAAGAGCATTCTACAACAAATAATACACGGGTGATGTGTAATATAAGCAGTAGCACCTTTACAACTTACGGCACGCTTAGCGCAATCGGCCAAGCAGTTTTGTTCTGCGTGTAAAGTAGCTTGTTCATGATTATTTCTAACAATTGAATTATGGGGACACCCTGGTAAAAACCCATTGTACCCCTGGCTAATAATTCTGTTATCTTGAACGAACAAACATCCAACCTGCAAGCGTTCACACGGAGAGCGCTCTTTCGTTGCAATTACAATTTTCTTGTAATATTCATCCCACGTAGGGCGTTTAGTCTTATGTTCGTCCTCATCCATTATATTCACTTAAAAGAATTTGATTTTAATATTTTAAAATGACAAATATTAAAACATTCAAAATATCCGATGAGTTATTTTCGGGATATACAGTTCATATTGATATGGACTATTTTGATACATTAGAGGATGTCTGCGCGCAAATTAAAAGAACACTTATTATATTTTTAGAACAACATAACTTAGAAATATTAAAGGAAAAGGCAAAACAACTTAAATTACATTATCATGATTATAATTTAGGACAGGTTTTAATGGAAGACAGGGAAAGGGATTTTTGGGTATGTAGCCATTGTTAATTATTATCTTACTTAAATATATAATGAAGTGTTCAAAGGCAATGATGAAATATACTGGATATCTCCATATTATTGCATTGATTGTTGCTATATATGGTACAATGCATCAAATAGATGCTGTAAAAAATGATAAACCTTATTCTGTAGCTCTTTCTTTATCTTTGACTGTAATGTTATTACTTAGAGTACCTAATCAAATTTGCGTTGCATTGAGTCAACCAGAAGGATGGTATTCTGTTATAGGTACAATGGTGGGCGCTACTAGTTTTGCTTATTTGAGCTATGAAACTTATATGCACGAGAAGGCAAAATCGCACGCGCATAAAAAATAAATTTTATATTGAAATAACATCAATATAAAATTTATCTAAAAATTAAATAAGCGTTGAGTTCTACGCTTTTTCCGCTTTCTTCTTCTTTTTGTTTTAGATTTTTTTTGCGTTTTGCGTTTTTTATTTTTTTTATCTTTTTTCTCGTCTTTTTTGGCGGGATCGTATTTTAGAAAATTATATTCCCATTCTTTGCTATTTCGTTTATTGGATAATTCTTTAAATTTTTTAGCTTTTTCTTCTCGAATGCCTTCTAATGTTAGTTGTTTGCCATAACAATCAATGCTAAATCTTTTTAGCAATCCTTTTTGTGACAAACGATTATATTGTTGTACCTTAAATAAGTATTCAGCCATGCAAATGATACGATTTGGATCATAATATGGACGATTTACATAGGTGAATGCTAAATAAAAACTAAGCATCGTATCAATAGTTGCGATTTTAACATTTTTACCCTTCATTTTAATAACATTATAACTATGACACGCAATTGGTTCATAAATAACAACAATGGTTTCTTTATTTACCAAAACTTCATAATGAGGAGCAATAACCTCGCCAACGCCTTTTCTTTTTCTGATAGAAACTTTTTTAATCCCCGCATCTTTTAATCTATTTTTAAGAATATTGGCGGTTTGCTCTGGATCTGTGGCCAAAACATCAAAATCGGGTATTTTTTTAAACTTTTGATATTTGAATTTTTTTAGATAGCGGACATAAAGTTGAAGTGCCATAGCACCAAAGAAAACAACACCTTGGTTTATAAGCGATTGTCTAGTAACATGAAATATCGTTTGTTCTTTTCCTTGTGGTAATTTATGTTCAGCGTCAAAAAAACGTTGAATTTCAATAAACTTACAATTTTTACCTTTTAACGGATAGTTTTTATTTAATAGTGAAATACGTTTTAGTACTTTTTCCCAACGAGATGGATCACCTTTTGGTCTAGATAATTCTAAATACATCAACATACGCAGATAATTAGGAGGTGTATAATAAATCCCGTTGATGTTAACTGCTGTTTTCGCAATCCTTTTATACAACTCCGGTACTAAAAATGTAATATCAGCAACAGGGATAAAATTGACAAAAACCTTAAAAGTTCCAGAATGAACGCCCGCTTTCGCCTCAATCTTAGTAAATCCTTTTTTATAATATATATCTGCCAAATCTTTGGCATCTTTTAAAGGATCGGGGGAGAAGAAATCATAATCAGGTAATTCGACATTCATATCATAAAACTGATCCTGAGCGGGTAAAAGGGCATTAATTGCTGTACCTCCATAACAAATAAGTTTACGAACGCGTAGAAAATCTTCGACAATAGTAATTATTCTTTTAACTTCTGGGTCTTTTAATAATTTTGAACCTTCTATAATATCCGATTTATCAACCGCTTGTCGTAATATCGCCAATTCGCATTCTTCAAAGGACATATTTTTTTTACAGTCTGTCATAATAATATATACACCGATTAAAAATTTACATCGTGAAATTAACCATAGGTAGATTATATTTTTTACCTTTAAAAGATTGTTCTTTTGGTGGCGGTGTGGGACATGTGATTGCGGTTTCTGTCATGCATAAATTAGCTGGTTTTTTAATAAATGCACAGCCCCCAGTATTGAAATAATCTAAATAATATTTCATATTCTTATCTAAATTTTGATAGTTCATACAAACCATCTGACAACCTAAAGCTTGATGTGTAATAATTGGAACGTTTGTGTTTATTTCACTCCAATCTGGCATTGTTAAGGTCAATGATTGCGCAGTTTCTCCTTTAAAATCATCAATATTTGGAGCATATTGCACAGCGTGATTACGTAATTGTCTGAAATATATAGAATTGGATCCTAAATTAACTAATTCATAAAATGAATTATTTTCATCTTTGTAATTATCATTTTCTTGATGCGCTAAAATTATTACTTTCCCCATCAAAGATTTGAGTGGTTGCATTGTTAAATTTATAGTCTGACCACTGCTTCTTCTACCTTCAAATGACCATCTAGCATCGAGTAGTTTACCGGCAAAATTACTTTTGATAGCGGATGTCAATGGTGGGTACACATCTTTTCTATTTGATTTTATTCTAAAGTGTAAAAATAACGGATCACCTGGATTTGCACATTTCGCAGAGGAGAAGGCTAATTGAGATACTCGTTGTAAAACCTTATCAATGGGAATACTATTATAGGTCCCTTTTATATTTGGATTTTGAAATGGTGATGCAGCTACAACTGCTTTACCATCTACTGAATAAACCGCAAAATCTAAAACTCTGGCGCCATGAAACAGTATTTCTTCCAATGGATCAAGTGTAACATAACTATCTTGGAAATCTCCTGCACAGCAAGAATTATAACTGCTGGCAATATAGAAATTTAATAAAGGGTCGTTATATTTAGGATCGCTATCATTTATACTTGATAATTGTGGAGCATATTTTGGTTTATCATATGCAGTTTCCATCTTATCTACGTTTGCAACCTTCTTGCCTATTTGTGTTCGGTAATACCAAAATACACCCAATATTGTTAGCAAAACACCGATCCAAATATATTGTGATAAAAATCGCTGGGTATTTTTAATTGCGTCTTGATATTTGTCTGACATAATATTAGTATAATATTTATTTATATTTTAATCTTCACCTAAATAGACACAATTAGAATTTAAACACTTTAAAATAATTGTATATATTATATTAGATAATGCCAGGTGGATTATTACAATTGGTTGCATATGGACAAGCAAATATTATATTAACAGGAAATCCTAGTACAACATTTTTTAAAGCTTCCTATAAAAAATTTACACCATTTGGGATGCAGAGGTTTAGAATAGATTATGAAGGTCAACGAACATTGTCATTTGACAGTGCTGTTGAAATGAATTTTAAAATACCACGTTATGCTGAACTTTTATGGGATTCCTATATTGTGGTAAATTTGCCAGATATATGGAGTCCGTTATTTTATAGGGAAAATGTTCCAGGTAAATATGTACCATATGAATTTCAGTGGGTAAATGATATAGGATTTGCAATGATAAGACAAATAACTATTCATTCGGGAGGTAGCACTTTGGCTCAGTATTCAGGGGAATGGATGATGAATGCTATACGAAGGGATGAAGTAGCACGACGCTCATTATTGGGTAGAATGGTTGGTGGTGATAACCAAACAAAAGAATTAACGGATCCCGAAGCTTATTGGGGTCATTATCCTAATGCTATATACAACGATGACTGTGGTACAAGAGGATTAGAACCTTCAATTAGAGGTAGACAATTATATATACCTTTAATGGCGTGGTTTTGTTATTCTACCAAGACTGCATTACCTCTTATTGCTTTGCAGTACCAGGAAATACATATCAAAATAGATTTTAATCCAATTAAAGATCTATTTACAATATTAGACGTTGAGCAAGACCCGACGTGCCAAAATTGCGACACAACTAAATCGCCATATATTCCAGAATTAATATTAAAGAGAAAAGCACCTAATTGCGCTAGTATAACAGATCAATTATGGAAATTTATACAACCACCCGGCGGTCTTCCAGAATCGGAATCAGAAAATTATTCTCAATATTTGAATAGAAGGAATGATTGGAATTCAGACATTCATTTGATAGGAACATATATATTTTTAGGAGAGGAGGAAAGGCGTATTATTGCTAAAAAATGTCATTCTATTTTAATTAAAGAACAGTATGAATGGGATTATTTAAATGTAACAGGTTCAAGAAGAGTTGACATACCCAGTAAGGATATGGTTAGTAGCTATATGTGGAGATTTCGTCGAAGTGATGTAAATAAAAGAAATCAGTGGTTTAACTATTCTAATTTTAAATATGAAGGTAAACCAGGACAGCCTCCAACGCTATTAAATATTGATAATACTACTTTAACACCATTTAATACAACCGCTGGAAAGAGCAACCCGTTTAAATTATATAATAGCGGTTGTAGGACTATTAAAAATCAAAAAAATATCATGTTGGATATGGCTATTTTATGTGGTCAGGACTATAGAGAAAATGTTTTGGCAGCCGGTGTATATGCTTTCATAGAAAAGTGGTATCGAACAACAGGTATATCTAAATATGGATTGTATTGTTATAATTTCTGTACTAATAGTAATAGGCTAATATATCAACCCACTGGAGCACAAAACACTAATAAATGGCAATATATCACGTTCGAATTTAATACTATTCAACCGCCAAGAAGTGAAGCCGATGACGCAACTGTAGATGTATTGTGCGACCCTTCTGGTGCAATAATAGGTGTAAGGAAAGACTTATGGACTTTAAATGAGTATAATTTTGATTTACGCGTTTTTGAGGAACGATATAATATGATTGAAATTCAGGGAGGGAGAATCGGATTGTCTATTGCACGATAAAAATATACTAAAATATAATATATTTTTATTTAATTACAGTTGTTGCCACATCTACAAGTTGGTGGAAAACAATTTTTAGATTTACATTCACATTTATTATCAAATCCTTCGCGCAATTTACGTTTACTATAATGATACATAGTGCTTAAAAATTGATAAATTACAAATAAAAGTACAAATACAGCAAATGTTCCAAATACGTTCATATATATATTATAAATATTTTTAATGGAAAAGGTTCATCAATGAATTGTATGGTCTAGGTATATCATTCGGGCTTCTAGGATGTATATTTTTGCCTTGACAGGGACTTCCGCTAAATCCAATACCGGTTTCTGGTAAATATGGACTTGGTTGACCGTGATGATGTCCATGACTTCTACCGGAATGTTTATCGTGTGTATGATCTGGTTTAACGTGTCTTCTATGTTTTTTCTTAATAAAAGCAGTGTAATGAGGCCGTCTTACAATTTTAGAGTGAACAGGCATCAAAAAGAATTTTCCAGTTGTTGAATCATAGTTCACTCCTCCGCAAGCTCTATCTGTTTCACAGTGTTCTATTGCATTGGAGATATCATGATATACTGGCGCGCCGGGTATTGGTGTTCCTTGGAATGCGTGACCAGGTTCTCTATGTATATCATTACTATTTGGAGGTGTATATCCATATAGGTTATTTGTTCTTGACGAATCTACATAGTGCCTTGGACCGCAACTGGAAACACTTGATGCTTGATTTGTAATACCCTTATGTTTTCTACCTTTTCCTTTATTATGATCGGTATCACTTTTCATTATTTTGGAAACTTTATTTAATAATTGTATTTCTCTTTCTAATAATTGATCGTTCGCTTTTGGAGAACTTTTCCTTTTTTGTTCTATTTCTGCTGCATACACGCGCCATACCATTTTTCCCAAAACCTCTGCCTCGGAGTCATGAATGCCGGGTGATTTCACTCCACGCTTTTTGGCTTCATCTTTCATGAAATCTTTTCCAATTTCTTCATAGACCCTTTTGGTAAGAGGCAATTGATCTAATTTATCTGGAATAAATCTTTTATATTTATGCGAATGGCTATCGTCAGGTACACGTCTCCCATGATTATGATGATGTTTGTGTTGAGTTCCACCTGGTCCTAGTAAATGCTGAGTACCTCCTGGTCCTAATTCATGACCGTGTTTATGACCGTGTTTATCACTGTGTTTATGACCGTGTTTATGACCGTGTTTATGATCGTGTTTTGAATTATATGTATCTTGAGGCAGTAATAACCCCGCCTTTGCAAGACTTTCTTGTTCTTCTTTTTGCATTTCTTTGGCGTGTTGTTCTCCCTCCTTCTCCAAACGTTGTGCGAGATCGGTGGAACTTAAATTATTCATGCCCTCAATCATATTACCCGAATTATTTTTGATAATACTGATCCCATCCATTAATAATTTAACACCCGTAAATATAATTAATAAGCAAATTAATACTTTTATCAAATTCATTACTATATATAATAAATAATATTTTTACTTTATGAAATTATATATCTTTCAAAATGTCTAGAAGATATATAGCTAAATAAATGTTAATATCCTCGAAGATTAGTATGCATTGCTTTTTTATCTGCAACCGCCGTATTTACAAATAAAAACATGGCCAAATCAATAAATAATTTCATCATTATTAAAGCTATAAAAAGAGTAACCAATCCTCTAATTAAGTTCATTATATATATCTTACTAGAAGTTTTATCTAAATAAGTTTACAAAAATATTCAAGTTTAGAAAGAATTATATTTGTAGATATATATATATATGTCCACTTCAGGCAAAAAAAAACATAAAGATAAAAAAGCACCAAAAGTGACAGCATCATTAATAAAAACAAAAAACCCGAAAAAAAAGCAAAATCCGTGGTCTGCTTTTTGGGCAACTTCTATAACCACTGTTGTTGTCTTTTGGGTTTTATTTCCATTTTATTCTTTTCAATTACAAGTAATTTTAGATCAAAGACAATGTAAAGGACAATCGCAAAATGATCAAGGGGCTGGTGGTGGCGGGAAATGTCTTTTACCTCATAATCTACATCAACCCCCTTATTACCCATGTAAAGATGGCGTTTTACCGCCTAATGCCATTGAAGGCAACCCGTGTCCTGTAGAACACGTACAGGGTCCAGACTGGTTCACTTATATGTTACATCTATCTAGGTCATTTTCAAGAGATATATATAGTATTATTGTTGGAGAAACTTGGATAACGGCAGACAGTGAATTGCAAAAAGTAGAAAAAAAACTGGAAAATGAGGAAAAAAATAGCACTGCTGTCGCGAGTGCATCAGATGCCATCCCGAGTGCACCACTGCTAGGTGGTGGTAGAAGAGGAGGAACCAGGGAAAACCGTATGAGTAACAAAAGCAACAGAAAAAAGAAAAAGATTATTCCAAATGCAATCCAGTCTGACCAGCCGAATTTTCTCCAGATGAAAACTATAGCACCGGAAGATAAAAATTTAAACGAATATGCGATGGATGTGATGGAAAAATCATTAGGTTTTTCAGATTCATCGTTTCGAAAAAATAAAATAAGATCATTATGTTCCGAAAAATTCAAAGAATATAGTCTGGAAGATGAAATAATTGATAATTGTACCGATGATAAGCCTGGGTTATTTGATTATCCACCATTTAATTGGATTTTACCAAAAAAATATGGATGGCCATATAATTATATATATGATGACCCGGCAGTCCAAGAACCTACTGCATATGACCCAGGTAGTGATGGCAGTGCCAGTAGCCCGGGAAGATGGGTTGGAGCTTGGTTTGCTAAGACACAACAGCGATCGTGGTCTACTAGTCGAGGAATTTGGAGTGATGTGCTTTCCTATTTTTTACCTTATTTACATGAAGAACTACCGGTGAAAGTGGTAGAGGATCGTTTAACAGATTTTATTGAAAAACTCGAGGAAGAAGTTCCTTTCGATACATTTTTCGAGGACGCACCGGAGAAGAAAGATCAAGCGAAAACGAAGAAAGGCGATCTTATAACGGATTTTAAAAAAATTCGAACAGCGTTCGAGAAAAAATTTGGAGAAGAAGATCGAAAAAAATATAATGGGAAAAAAACATTAGGTGCAAGAGATATATTATTCAATGTGATGCAGAAATACTTTAAAAAAGGCAAAGACGTTCGCGAGGAAGACAAATTGAAAGAAAATATATATTTAGATTTTTACATCGCAGCTACAAAGCCAGAAAGCCTACGAAATAAAGATGGTCCATTGAAATACGGATTTGCTATTTTGTGGAATTTCTTTGAAGGAGATTATCGATACTGGTTTAGATATTTGACAACTTTATATATGCCTGTACTTTCTATGGTAGTTATGATGTTGGCCGCCGGAACGGGGTTGGTATTAACGCCATTCGCATCATTAAATAGATATAGTATTTTTGTTTTACCATTATTCTTTGGTCTACTAACTACATTTTATAATATGGCAGCTATGCCTACCGAAGTATTCTTTTACATGTTATTTGGGGCGATGGGTAAACGCAATGACTCTTCGAAGACTCCGTATGACGGTGGCGATTATCAAATGCAAAGAAATGTTAGAGCATACTGGCCAATTAATCTTTTCATCACTCTCGCTATTATTGTATCATCGTTAGGAACTACTTTAACAAAAACAGGAAAATCGTGGGGAATAGGCATTACACTAATATTCCCAGGTTTAATAGTTCTTAGATTATTGACAAAAATTATTTATTGGTTATGGACTATTTCATAAATTATTAGTTAAATTACTTAACAATATAAAAGTAATTTAATCATCGATGGGAAAAAAGAACCGAAAAAAGAAGAAGGTATCGGCAAATGGAAAGCCGTTTGTAAGTGTGTGTACGCCTACATACAATAGGAGATCTTTCATACCAATGTTAATTAAAAACTTTTTAGCACAAACCTATCCAATGGAGCTAATAGAATGGATTGTTGTTGATGATGGATCAGATCCGGTTGGGGATTTATTTAAAGATATTGCAAATGTAAAATATTTTTATCAAAAAGAAAAAATGAAATTAGGGAGAAAGAGAAATTATATGCATGAAAAGGCAAAAGGAGAGATTATAGTATATATGGATGATGATGATTATTATCCACCTGATCGTATTAATCACGCAGTTAATAGATTAAGATCGAGTCCCCAATCATTATGCGCTGGAAGTAGTGTTATATATATTTACTTTAAAGAGACTAGTAAGATCTGGCAATTCGGACCATATGGACCAAATCATGCAACGGCGGGAACATTTGCATTTAAGCGAAAATTATTGAAGGAAACAAGTTATGACGATGATGCTGAAATGGCCGAAGAAAAGCAATTTTTAAAGAATTATACAGTACCATTTATTCAATTAAATCCATTGAAAAGCATTTTATGTTTTGCTCATGATAAAAATACATTTGATAAAAGAAGATTATTACAAAACCCCAATCCAGATTATGTAAGAGAAACCAAAATAACGCCAAAAAATTTCATTAAAAATAAAGCTATAGCAAATTTCTACATTGAACAATAAAATATTGCATTATAATATAATGTTAAAAAGCTTAACACGAAAATTCAACAAAATATTACCAAAAGGTAATAAAATTACGCCCACGACTTTTGTAATGTTAATATTAATGGTAATTGCTGTTATTATAACATTCAGACTACTTAAGATGGTATACATTGAATTAAGAGATTTTTTTACACATATGCTTTTACCGAAAAGAGAATCATTTGAAGGGCAAAAAGAATTATTGCTTTTGCATATGGAAGGATGTCCTCATTGCGTTACTTTGTTGCCTCACTGGAAAGCTGCTGCGAGCGAAAATACAACAAGTATTAACATGCGTGCCTTAGAAAGGAAGGATGACGGAGCTGCTGAGATTATCAAAGCCAATAAAGTTACAGGATTTCCTACAATTTTATTGATGGGTGGAGGTAAAAAACTAGATACATACGGTGGTAAAAGGGACAAGAGTGGTTTATTGTCATATTGTAAACAAAATGAATAATCAATCCTCTTCTAATTTTGTATATGCATCTAAATATCTGTATATACGATTAATATCTAGTTTGTTAATATCATAATTATCATTATCAAATATTTCATATATTTCTTCAAATGTATTTGTATCTCTCAAATAAATAAAATACGAAAACATGTCTTTTTTATCCATATTTAGCTGTTGGCATAAATTTTGTATAAATAACATATTATTATACTCTGTTGAGTATTTAGTTAATACTTTTGTAAATCTAACCTTTTCTGGGTTAAAAATTATAGGTTTCTTCTTCTCTAATTTATTCCACAGTCTATGGTTGTAGAATGTTTTAATTAAAGAACTCATTTCATTAAAAATCCAAATTTGTTTTTGGAATGTGATCCTGTCAACATAATCAGCAAAGCAAACGTTATTAAGAATATTGATATAAAATGGAATTGCTATTTTCTTTGGTATTTTACTTAATACATCAATAATATTTTCATGAAATAATAAACCTACGCTGGTTCTATCTGTTTCATTCATTAAAAGTATATGTTCGTTAATGTCATATTTATTATTCAGTAATTTTTTTGTGATTTGCTTTGTATCTTCATTATATATTTTAGGTTGAAATATAGTAGTAATTATTTTGCTTTTAAGAATAGAGTGCTGATTTTTATAGATGTCATATGTAGATGTTAATTTTCTAAGATCGCCTTGTATAAATTCTACCATATTTTTTCGCAGAGAGGATTCTAACGTTGGCATTAATAAATTAATTATATTTTCGGTTTGTTCATTTGAAGGTGTTTGTAACTCAATTGTCGTGCATACTTTCATCATTTCAGTTATTTTTTTATCTATATGATAATTTCCAATACAAATAATTGGAATCATGGTACTATCTTCCAATTTTTGTTTCTTCGTTTTTTTTCGCGAATAAGTTTTTTAAGGGCTATTTATGCCTCCTTTATCGCCTCCATTCATGCCATCTATTTCATCCATAACTACAGCAATCTTCTTTTTTTTCTTATGAAACATGCTGATAATATTTGTATCAGACATGTTATGTTTTGTTATATTTTCAATAATAGTTTTATTTCTAACATCTCCCGCATCGAATGATATAACATCATAATCTAATTGTTTTAAAATGTTCTTGACAAACCATGTTTTACCTGCGCCGGGGCTACCATAAATATAAATACCTCTTCTAGTTAATACATTGGTTTTATTTTTTTCAAAATGATTCAAACAATCAATTAATATTTTTTCCTTATTACTTCTATCTAAAATATGATTTATATTTAATTGCTCCATTTTATATTTCTTCTTCTTATTTTTTTATGTCTGTTTTTCGCCGAAACTGGTTCTTTTGAAATATAAAATTCAATTATATTTCTACAATTCGTTGTAGAGATTTGAATTGTGTATGATCGCAAGTATTCAATATAATTTGGAAAAGTTTGGGAGTTGTATTTCCAGTTCTTGAATGATGCCAAATATGAAAATTTCAATTCAAAAATTTTGTTTAAAAACATTGAACAGTTATTTCTTATTATATATCGCATATACGCATTAAAATGCTTATCGAGTTTTTTATTTTGTATTAAAAATGGATATATTTTGTTAAGATGTGCATGATTTAAATTATATATTAGATTTCTGGGAATAAATGAGAATACTACATCCACTATTACTTCTGGTAATCTCTCCATTTTGATATAAACTGTTATTAAATCTTATATCAAAATAATATAATGTTATTAAAAATTTGTGATACCATCCCATGTAACGCCACATTGTTTGGCGTACGCACGTCTTTCTTTATTGGTGGCATCTTTAGGATCAAACCATTCGCATCCCTGAGATTTATTTCCTAAATTATGCTGATTGTAACACATTTCTGTAGTTACGCCATCCATATTTCCTCCCTCGCCTTTTTGTTTCATAACATAATAATCTGGACAGTTACCAAGTTCAGGAGGGTATTGGTCTTCATTGCGTGAATTATAAATTACAATACCAAGTACAATGAGTGAAAGAATTAATATAACAATAGCAATAGTGACAACTACACTTTGGAAAGTCATTATATATTAAAATACAGATAATTTTTTCTATGATATTATATATATAATGAGTTGCAATAGTAATGGAAGAGTTGATATATTAGGCAATAATGTGATGGATTGCTTTCAGTTATACGATAAGATACCTGTATCCGATGGGGATACATATTATAGAACCGCTATGACGGGAAATTGGGATAACACATTATTATCCAATGCTTTCTTTAGCGAGGAAAATATGAATATTATTCAAAATGGATTAAGAGCTGGTGTTTATAAAGAATCTAAAGGAAGGTTCTTAATAGGCAAGCAAGATGAAGCACCACTAAAAATGATAATGAGAAGTATTTTCCTACAGAATTCAAAAAATTTACCAAATAATATAAAAGGACAAATAACCCAGTTGAATAATTTAGTTTTAGAATATGCAGTTCCTCAAGTAATGGGAGAAGCAGTTGGTTATGTTAAATTCAAAAGTGATGCAAGTACTATGTATACCCCTATTCAAAGACCCGCCTCAACTTATTATAGTAAAACATTAGAGTTGAAACCATGGTTTTGAGGTAGTTCTTTTATGAACTCTACTGGTTTTTTAGGTTTATAATAGGAAAAAAACATTATCAATAATGCCTTTTTCCAATGTTGTCTTAATATGATATAACTTTTCTCTAATTTTGATTGTATATCATCTTCAAATTTTTTCAGAAGTGGTAATATTTTTAATAATGATTGAAAATTAAAAACGGTTGTTTCTGTTAAATCAAATATAAAAATAATTTTATCATGCTCTGAAAATGCCAATCTAATACTATCTTCAATACTGGGTAAATCTATCTCAGTTCTAGGTTTAATTATAACATTCATATAATAATTAAACATAGTTTAATATCGTAACAGTTCCCTAAATATATTAAGCATTGTACTGTTCCATTTCATCTTTATATCTATTGCGATCTTTCTCGGCACTTTTTGTGTAAGGGGTCTTAGCTTTCTCATCAAGTGCTCCCCACATAGCTCCTAACTTCTTAGATACTTCGGCAATATTAATTTTCTGCTTTTTCTTTTTTAGCTTTTCGAGAATCTTGGGACGCTGATCTGCGCAATAAAACAAGTAAGCTGACTTTGCACGCTTAGGCTTGTTTGGGTCCTTGAGCGTTTTCATTTTAATAGGAGCGCAAAGGAACTTTGCTACCATTGCGTCGATATCATCAGTTTTATCAAATTCAATACACAAACTGGTAATGAGGTTCTTATGTGACTCATACCAGAGGTGGTTTAAGGATGCGGTGTCGTTATGAAATCTAAGGTTTGCCATTGTTTGTATATATAATAAAAATTTATAGTTAAATCAATTTTCTGAATTATTGTTTAATTACTTTTTAATTTTGGCCTTGCCTTTTTTCTTTTTAACTTTAAGTTTACTCTTGGCACCCTTCATTCGATTTGCACGATTCTTTGTATATGATTTATATTGCGTAACAAGTGTATCTAGTTCTATATTCCACATAGTTTCAGGAGTTGTTTTCTTCAAAAGTTCAAGCTCTTTAATTTTGGAATCGCGTTCATCACGAAGTTTCTTAATATTCTCTTCCTCCACCTGCTCGATTCTCATGGATCTCAAATATTTAAAGTCTTCATCTTCATCAATAACATCATACTGTCTAGTTTCGAGCATCGCGATTACTTGTGCCTTTTTCTTTTTGCGAAGATCAATTATATCTTCGCATTGTTCCTCAATGAACCTTGCTTTATTATGCAAAATCATAACTTCGCGTTCTAATTGTTTGATCATGTGCTCTTTTCTTTTTTGATACATGTCAAGTCGAACAGGGAAATAAGTATCGATAATATCATATACATTATCATACTTTGACAGTTTCTGATTATGATCAAATAAATACATATTTGTTTCAGTTTTTGTAGTATACAATCTAAATGTCTTCTCTAACAACGTACATCCATAATCAGCTTTCTTTGGAAGCAATTTATTAATAGTACCTGATACTAGTTTAATATTAAAATCAACTTCTGTATCGGTTGACATATCAGTATAACTCTTGACCCACACCTTTCCCTTTTTATTTTTATCATCCATCAAAGTTTCCAAGAATTCTTTATAGTCCTCGGTCCATGTTCCAACCGGCAACTCAGTAACTCTGATTTGATCGGTTCCTATGATTTCATAGTTTCCTTTTATCAAGTATTTTTGTTTTTGAAGTTTTTGGATAGTTCCCTTGAACCCTTCATAATAAACTTCAATATTTGGCTTTGATTGAGTATCATTCAGTTTATGTTTCAAATATTTGATGATTTGAACGGGATTGTAAGACGGGATATCGCAACTGAAACCAGTTCCAATACCTTTACCACCATTAACACACGCCATTGGAATAATAGGCGCGTAAAAGTCTGGTTCTACCGGAGTACCATCATCATCGAGATAATTTAAGATCGGATTATCATTCTGTGGATAAATGAATTTTGTAATAGGGGTAAGATTAGTAAAGATATATCTTTCACTTGCATGATCCTTACCGCCTTTCAATCGCGTACCAAACTGACCTTTTGGCATAAACGGATTAATATTATTACTTCCCATAAATTCTTGAGCTTGGCCGATAATTGCTCCAACCAAACTTTGCTCACCATGATGATAGCAAGAATGTTCTGAAACATAACCGGCAAATTGTCCCACCTTAACTTCTTTTACTAAATTTCTTTTGAATGCTGCAAATAGGATTTTTCTTGTACTAATCTTATTACCATCCATTAGATTGGGAATTGAGCGATCGCAATCATACTTCGAGAAGTGAATCATTTCACGATCCGCAAACGATTTATAACTAATACTACCAGATTTAATTTGAACAATCGCATCTTTATCGTAATTTCTCAACCATTCTTTTCTATCATCAGCTCTCTTTTTATTGAAAACCTTGTCCAAAGCGTCATCGCATTCTTCACCTTCATACGCAAATGTGACAACCTTTTTATCGGCGAAGTACTCTTTAAATTCTTTAGCTGTAGACGTACCCAAACCTTTAAAATATTTGACTGACCAACCCTTTCCATCATTGTGAGATGTTTTCCATTCTTGATATTCTTGCTCTGTATAAAAGCTTTTTTCTTTGGTTCCTTTTTTAGCTTTAATGATAGGAGTGTTCATAAATCCAAGAAATGAATCTAGTTTCATAAGCTCTGGCCATTGCGAATGGAACAAATTAATACACAAACCTTTAATATGAGCACCATCCAAATCCTGATCAGTCATGAACCATACTGATCCGTAACGAAGTGATTTCTTAGCTTCTTCGATTGTATACTTTTTACCTACTTCAAGACCCAAAATCTTTTTAATATTTGTGATCTCTGCATTGTTATTTAATCTTGTTTGTGGCATATCTTTAACATTTTGGAGCTTACCTCGCAATGGGAAAATTCCATATTTCTTTCTGTCCTCTTTTGAAAGACCTGACATAACTCCTGCCTTAGCCGAATCTCCCTCAGTAAGAATAAGTACACATTCCCATGATTTACGACCTCCTGCCCAGATAGCATCTGTCAGCTTAGGAATCCCTTTGATATTAGTGGTTTTGCGACCATCTGTCTTCTTTGCAGCTTTTGTATCTTTAATTTCCGTCAAGCTAATGGCTGCTTCCATTACTCCCAACTTTTTAATAATCTGTTCGATAAATTTATCAGATACATCGCATTTGCATCCAAAACGACTTGAGGGCGTGTTCAAATAGTTTTTGGTCTGACTATCAAATGAAGGGTTTTCAATAGTTGAATTGATAAATAGGAATAGTTGTTCTTTAATGGTTACTGGTTTGACTTTGATTTTCTTCTTGGCGAAAATATGTGCACTTGTTTTCTTGACAATTTGATTCAGAATGTAATCAACGTGTTTACCCCCTTTACTAGTATAAACACCATTTACAAAGGATACTTGTGTAAATTCATCAAGCGGTGATAAACAAACGCCATATTCAAATCTACCATTTTTCTCAAATACTCGCTTGTTTTCAGATTTTGGTCCAATATAAAGATCCAAATAATCTTCAAATGTTCTCACTGGAACAAGTTCGCCGTTAAATTTAACTTTGACACTTCGATCGGTTACCGCAGCAATATCAAATGTGCGCTTTTTCAAAATACTGAAAATATCATCATTGATTCCGTCAATGCCAAATCGAGCAAAATCTAATTTAAACTGCACCTTCGTATAAGGTTTGACATTCTGTGCTTTCGTAATTTTAGGAGTACAAATAGTGGAAAGGTTATCTTTAAATTCTTGAACATATTTCTTGCCTCTGACATGATCCACTGTTTCGATTCGACCCCACGTTGAATAGATCAATACCAGTTTGAAACCAAACCCATTTTTACCCCCTGTAATCTTCTTAGCACTCTTCTTGTAATTTGTGGACGTCATCAAATGACCGAAAATCATTTCAGGAATGTAAATTTTATGTTCAGGATGCTTCGCAACATCAATTCCATTGCCATTATTTATCATTGTAATTATCCCAGTTTTGACATCGATATCAATATCAATCAATGTCATTGGGACAATATTTTCCTCGCCTGCCTTTTTCTTTTGTTGCAATCTTACCCAATGATCACGACAATTTACAATACCTTCATCAAAGCATTTGTACAATCCCGGGATAAATCCATATTCTGCGTGAGTCATTTGATCTTCCCTCATCGTCCAGTTAATAACCCGATCCTCCTCGATGCCACCAATATAAGTATCGGGAGCATCCTTGATATGCTCAAGTTGGGTTTTTTTCTGATAAGTGCTTGCGAGTTCTTTTGAAGTACTAGCCATTTTGATATGTGTATCTAATATTATTATCTTTTTAAATATGTTTCAATTTTATTTTTAAAGACTCCCCCCTTTAAAAATACTTAATTTATTTTAGACAATCTACATAAAGTAAGAATTATAATAATTTATATGCAAATATTTGATTTTAACAGCAATTATGAGTTTTATAAAAGCTATCATGGAAATATTATCAACCAATGGATTCATATTTTATGCATTCCTGCTATTGTATGGTCAACTATAGTTTTATTATCTGATTATAATTTTCATAGATATAATGTCAGTACGGTTTTGTTATTGTTTTACTCGGGTTATTATACTATACTAAATCCCGTTTTAGCTATGGTAGCGGTTCCTCTTCTTTTTATTTGCTTTTTTAATGCGCTTACTTTTAAGTGGAATTATCCGGATTATAAATGGCGGGCTTTAACTGTATTTATAATCGCATGGATATTTCAGTTTATAGGTCATGGTGTATTTGAAGGTAATGCACCTGCTTTAACAGATAGTATTTTACAGGCTTTTCTAATGGCTCCATTATTTGTGGTAAAAGAGCTCATATCTATGATAATATAATTTATTAACATAATATAAATGTCAATAAATTGTAGTACAAATGAACAACAAGTAGATCAAGATAAGTGTTTTAATCATTGGCCACAATACCCATGTTATGATAGACGAACTCGTACATGTAATTCACCCGATGGAGTACAGTTATTCGATCCTGTAAGTGATGTTTTATATGGCGCATCTAGTTTATACTTATCGGTATTAAATTTCGCCGAAAAACTTTTATTGGAAACTCCAGCTCGAGATAGACAAGCCGTTGATAGATCTATCCGAAGAACTATACATGATTGGGGACCTTCTTTTGTTGGTGGCCCAAGACCTATAATGTTTTCAGGCGACCCTGCTTTAGAAACTGCTATACCTATAGTTAATATAGCTGAGCAATTCCCCGGACGTTACACAACCACACAAGACGTTGTTAATATTGTGGAAGCTGTGCCTGGTCATTTAGAAACTGCTGCAAATACAATAAGACATTATAGAGATAGGATTGTAGGTAACTTCCCTCCCGAAGCGCGCCCACCGGTCCTTTTAAGAAGAGATAGTGAAGAAAGAGTCGGTATGGGGAGAAAAAGAAAAACAAAGAGACGACGTCGGCGTAAAAAAAAGCGCCGGAAAAGAACTAAATGTAAGCATTAATAACCTATCCATTCGCATAACCAATCCCACCAACCTTGTTGATTCTCTTTTTTTAATAAAAGTCTTTGTCTATCATGTGCTTCTTTTAAAAGTTGTGTTAATGCTTTCACTTCTTCTCTAGCAATATAAAATCTATCTTTAACCATTACATATTTCATAATTTTCTTGTATATATAATGGTTATAAAATTGAATTTGAGGGCGCACCTTAAAAATTATAGTACAATACACTATGGAAGTCTATCATTGTTTAAACGATATTATCACAACAATAGAAAAAGAATCAGAAGTTATAGGAAAGGCTATATTTGCATATGGTTCTTTTGCTTTCATTGATTTTAACAAACTCAAATATAATCCTCGCCTAGAAGGTGCAAATGTATTTAAAATGTTATTTAATATTGTAGATGATTCGCCATATAATAAAATTCCCATGCAGATAGAAAATGGATGCATTACCTTAATGCAAGAATTAGGTATATCAAACAAACAATGGACTTTATTTAATATATTCTTAAATGACGGCGAAATACCCGGGTATATAAAATATATGAAATATAAAAATACAAAACATGAAAATGGATATTTTAATAATCTTACATTTAATTTAGACCAATTAAAGGAAGTATGTACAAAATTTGGAGGAGTTCCCTGTTTTGATTTATTCTATGAAGGTATAATGAAATCCTCAATTATGAAAAATAACCAAACTACTCCAGAAGATCATGATGATCAATGGCAATGGAAACGTATTGAAGCTGGAGGGTATATTGATACTCGCTTCGGATGGACATTTCGTAGATCTATTCAAGAAGAATCGGGTGTTTATCATGATTATTGCCGTTCGTGGGATTATTGTAACACCCCACCCGATACAGTCCTGGATGGTGAAAGTAATCACGATGACGGGCACCTGGCGCCCGTTGATGAAACATAGATCTGGACCTTTGGCAAATCGTGCGTATAGATTTTATATCAAAACAATAAACTTTAGGATATTTCCTGTCTTAAACATTTTTTTCTCAACAAGATATATAATGAAAAAGCACATGAAGCACAGTGATGGAAAATACCATATCAATGGTGTCATTTTCGAAATATTGATCGGTTCCCGTGCCCAAGTTATGCACGGAACTGCTTACAAAACCGCTGGTAATTTGAAGAAGAAAGACCTTAAATACAATAAACATAAGAAAATTGTTTCCAGAGCTAAATCAGCCAAAGGACCTCAAATGCTTAAACGTCTTCACAATAAAGGTTACTTTACCCGTAAAGGTAAATTCGGCTTTGTTCGCAAGGATGGTAAGGGTACCCGCAGAGCAAAAGGATCTCGCAAGAAGCGAAAGGTGCACTCTATTAAGGGGATTCGTTGGGAAGACCGCGCTTATGGAACGGGTCGTTTCGCTAAAAAACCTAGTTACAAACGTAAGGGTAAGGGAAGCAAGAAACGCAAGAGAGGTGGAAAACGCTCGCGCAGTCGTAGACGTCGTTAATTGATCCAATAATCATTTAGGATTCTCTTTTTTTTTATATATTTATCAGGTATTACTTGATTAATGTATTTTTCAAAGTATTTTTTACTTACAGTCTTGTAGTTGAATTTTGCTTTTGCTTTAGAACAATAATCCATATATACACATTGAATACTTTTTTCATACATTTCTGGATAAAATTTATATGATAGTTTAATATCATCTATTATAGTTTTCATTTCTGTTTGCTTATCCCATAATAAACATTTGACATTTTGAACGACCTTTGAACCGGGTGTTTTTATAGAATAAAAATGATCAAGCAATGTTTCCATATTTTTCTCACTAATTGATTCACTTGCTTGTTTTTCCTCCAACCATGTATTAAATATATCACACAGTTCACTTATTTCAAATTCATCGGTTACGGTTGATACAATATTTTTAGACCAAAATTCTTTCAAATTTGTTATAAATAATAAATGAGGGCTCGTAATTCCAAGGAATCCTTTATTATCATCAAATGAAATTTGTTTGTTTATTAATTCCTTCAATGTATTCTTAAATAAAATATTCGGCAATTCATTTTCATACAAATATATTTTCCAGATATAGTACATCTCATTCCATCCAATAGAAAGTGTTTTGTCATCTACTAAAATAATTTTTTCAGAAATGAAATCGGTAACCAATCCTAGTTTTGTTTTATCTTTTAAGAAAAGAACTCTTTCTAATTTAGAGTTTCCAATGCATTTGGAGAGAATATATTCTTCCGAACTACCATATCTATTGGAATAATGAACAGCTACAGCTAAGATATCCAATATATGATATTTAATAAAAGACCTCCAACAGCTAGAGGAATCCGTAGATTTTGTAAAATGTAAAATACGACATTTTTCATATGGATGTTCGTGCCAATTGTATTTAAAAGTTGTATTAATATGATGAGCATGTTTAAAATGATGAAAAACATTTTCTTCTAAAGCAGTAATAAATTCCTTTGTGTGTAATTCTATCAAATGGATCATATCCATATTTTTCTTGAGAATACTATCTCCAAGTAAAGCCAGGAAATATTTAGCCTCTTCCTTAGTATCTAATAGCAATGGAGTTATATGATTTAATACAAATTGGATTGTATGTGATTCTGGAATTATATCAAATATGGATCTATCTTTGATGGATTTCATTATTAAGTTTTTAATTTTATACTTCCAGGGTACTAATGTTTTATCTTGTGATATTCCTGATAAAATTTCATGTAATATCTCGCTCTCATTTATAATTTTAAACTCTTCACCATTATAGCTAATAAAAATTTCAGAATTTGGTATATACATGTAATGTGTTTCCGAGTTAACTAAAAAATCATTAATGTAAGCGTTGCTATTTAGTTCTAAATTTTCCAATCTTCGCTGTTTCTCTAACAAAGACTCCATTTTATCTCTTAAATCTTTTCGAATAAATTCAAGCATTTTTGATCTTAAATCTAAACCTTTATATGTCGAAAAAATAGAAAAGATTTCTTCATTGATTTCTCCTAAAGACATTTGATAAAATACATTACTTAAATTTTAAGTATTTTATCAAATTATACAGACATTAAGCGACGGACTTTGAATAACATAATCTATTGTGCATCTGTTAGAGGGAAAAGGGGATAACATTTTTTTAATAAGTTTAAATATTTCACACCCTATTTTATCTTTATGAAATAAATGGCTAGTAGTAGGAAAATAAAAATCATGAAATGGAAAGTCATCTTCTTGACAACGTCTAGGAACATTTTTATGGTTAAAAGGTGCGCAAGATGTTAGAAGAATCCATAAACATACACCTAAGGACCACACATCGCATTTGTTATTATAATTTCCCCTATAAAGTTCTAAACTAGTGTATCCTCTTGTACCAACGGTAACATCTATTTTGCTTAATTTCTCTTTATAAGGATGTGCTGTACCGAAATCAATTAATTTTAATTGTAATGGATTACTATTAATCAAAAGAAAATTTTCCAATTTAATGTCTAAATGTACAAAACCGGATTCATGCAAAGTTTTAATACATTTACCCATAAAAAGGATATATTCCATAGCACTGTATTTTGTAATAGAATCGTTTTCTAAACTCGCGCGTACCACTTCAAATAATTCGATGCCATCAACATAATCAACTAAAATATGCATATTATTATTTTGAACAAACATTTTTCTAAATTTTGGAAATAAATCAGAATTTAATTTTTTCAGTACTTTTATTTCACGATAAGCGCGCCTTTTTTTTTGCAGTGGTATTTTTTTACATGTATATAGCTTCTCCGTTTCTATATTTTTAATTTTATATACATTTGAGGTGGCGCCAGTGCCTAATAATGCAAGTATTTTATATTCTGTATTATCTAAATCATCTTCTTCTTCTCGAATAATTTCCACATCCAAAGAGGAATCCATAACCTCTGCTTTATTACAGCAGAAATATCGCAGTTTTTCAAACATAGAATATAGTGCGAAACTATATTTATACTTTTTTATAAAAAGCTCTTCGATTTAACCAATAAGGTGCCAAAACTCCTATATTTTGAAGTGAGTTAACAGCTTTCTTTGCAACGTCTTCATGAAGTTCTTTTTGATCTCTCCATTTAAAGATAGAATGTCCTCTTTCGTTAAATTCTTTATGGTATCGATTCAAAATAGAATTAGATCTATGTGTAGTTGGATATCGATTATTAACATTTATTGATTGGATTTCGCGGGCGGTATTGTTTTCACTTATGATCAAATTAATATTATTTGATACCGGTCTATAAGGTACCTGCACCGCTTTATCGTCAGTAATATATGTTTGGGTTGCAACATTCATATTAAAAATAATAATTTATTTATTTTTCGTTTATTGAACGCATAAGTATTTAAAGATTAAATCAGAAAAAATATTATACTATGGCGTCGCTTTCACAAAATAATGGGAATGTACTAGAAATAAAAACTGTGCAGATCGCACCCTTTCGCACTTTAATGACCGCATTAAAAGATATTTTACTAGAAACCAATATTACATTTAAACCTGATGGTATCCGTATTGTTAATATGGATAAATCGCATACTATTTTGGCTCATCTTTTCTTAGATGCAGAAAAATTTGAACATTATTATTGTAAATATCCTAAAATCGTTATTGGAGTGAACATGTTTCATTTATTTAAATTGATAAATACCATAGACAATGATGATACACTTACTATATATATTAACGAGTCTGAATATAGCGAGGGTATTGTAGATCATCTGGGTTTAAAATTTGAAAACGGAGATATTAAACAATGTAAAAATCAAAAATTAAAATTAATTGAACCGGAAGAGGAAGAGTTGGATGTACCTGATGTTGAATTTTCATCTATTATCAATCTTCCAGCATCTGATTTTCAAAAAATTATTCGAGATCTTTCTAATTTAAGTGATCGTTTAGAAATTAAGTCTGTTGGTAATGAATTAATATTCAAGTGTTCCGGTCCATTTGCAACATGTGAGATTACTAGATCGGAAAGCGATGCTGTAACCGAGTTTATCAAAAGTCAAGATGAGAGCAAGGTTATTCAAGGAGAGTTTTCATTGAAGAATCTTGGCTATTTTATTAAATGTACCAATTTATGCAATTCTATTGAGATGTTCTTAGAGAATGATTTGCCTTTAATAGTAAAGTATTCGGTTGCATCATTGGGAACGATTAAATTATGTTTAGCACCATTGCCTTCGGATTGCAAGGGTAATTAAATTATATAAATATATAATATAATGAGTGGAAGACCGAAAAGAGTTAGAAACGCTTTAAAAAATAGATATACAAATCAAACCGGATTAATGCAAGCCGGTTCTGCTCCTAGAATTGGAAGACAAGGTCCTATTTTATCATTATTGGGACGACGTGTAAATTCTCGTTTACAAACGTGTGGACAAGGTTACAAGGGATTGCGATGCCGATACGAATTAAATCCCAATACTATAGGCGAAGAAGCTATTAAGCGATATTGTAAGCGGGTGGTAAATTACGATCCCCTTACTGTATGTAATAACCGTCAACCTAAAAACAGACAAAATGCAGGTGGCGTTGGGAATATTTATACATCGAGGAGAGATAACTGTAATCAAAAATGTGGCACAATAACATCAAATCAAGTTATTAAAGAGAATTTTTCAAGCGGTTCTTTTGAAAATAGTAACCTATTCGTTCCCTTTACTAACACACAAATTGGTCATCATAATGTAGAAATTGTAAAATCGGGGACATTGTGGCCAGGTCATAACCACAAAAGTCCATTTTATAAGGCAATCTCAAGTGGCTGGACGACTGGATTCATTTCAGACGCATCTCCCTTACCATCACCATATCATGTTCGCTTTGGAGGAAAGGGTGAACAAGATGAGAATGGAAATACACAAGGTAGATTTCTTAAATCGAAAATATTTGATTTTACAAAGTTGGTATCAATAACAGTATCATATATTGCGGGAGGAATAAATGGCGAATTACTAAACGCACAACAAAAAACAATACTTCAAAATAATTTATCTAACACCGCGTATACCAATTCTCAAGCATTTTCTGATACATTCAATAATCCAATTTTTAATTCGACCTTTGATCAGAGTATACTGCCCAAAATACCCATACTTCAGAACGGAGGCGATATCCCGGATGTTGGTCCTTCTGGATCTCTTTCCAAAGAACCTGAAGATTTATTTATACAATTTTACAACAACAATAATCAACCAATTGGACAAGAATTTACCCTTTTTACCCCTAAAATTAGACCAGTGATCCAAGGTAAAGGAGATTTGAACATTTATGGATCTTCAAAGTTTTCTCTTAAAACTTTTTATATAACCGATCCGCAAATATTAAACCAATCCTCATATTTCAAAATCCAACAAAGGCGACATACTGATATTCTAGATAATTACGGTATCAAATTTGCTGAGTGTAAATTTTCCGGCGATCCGTCAGTGCCATTTGTCCCACCACCTCCTGATATCCAACAACCTATTTTTGTTAAAAAATTTCCTAATTAACATTATCGATTTAATAACCAATCGCAATATCATCGTGTTACCTTTTTTCTTTAACCCAATTTACTGAAACCAGATTTGTTTCGTAAATAATAGATACAGTTATGTAAAGATTTATTCGAATATATATTATATTTTTTTGTTATCAAGCTAAAAATGGCCTGGTCGTGTCGATGTTCTCTAAAACAATTTAGATTCGGTTTTATTGATGGCGAATCATCAATCATGTGATAATCGCATCCAGTATTATACCATAAATCAACTATGTATTTTGTTTTTTCACAAACATAAAACATTATAGCACCTGCTTGGTGCTGGTAATAATGTATCAAATTGCTATCTTGCATATCAAAATGTAATAATAAATCCATTTTACACCAGTCTTTTTCAATACAAGCATTTGTACCAATTATTTTATCTTTTTTGATAACATTAAAAAACTTTGGAATTAATAACTGTTTACCGCCTCCTATTTCACAACCACAGTCAAGATATAACAAAATATCTCCATCTTTCATAAGTTCCATTGTTTTTTTAATGATATACGATTTCCAAATCCAATAACCATATCCCCTTTTATTTTTGGAAATAAAATTAGAATGCTGATTCCAAAACTTTTTGTCATTTTTGAGATGTTTATCCGTGTATAATATTATTTTATCAAAATATCCTGTTGATTTTGCTTGTTCTATCAAACGTTTTCCAGCATCAATATAATTTTGTCCTCCTGCGCCAAAAGTAATAAAAACTTTCATTTTAATGTATATTTATATTTTTTTCGTTTCTTTGAATGTAAAAAAATAATGATGTAAAGTTATAATTTTTATTATAATAAATGAAAATTATACCTACTGATGTTATTGAAAATCATTCTTTATTCGAACATGATAATTTTATAACAATGGTTGATCCACGACACGAAAATGATAGTTTTCACTATACAGCGTGGTGTAAAAAAGATTATAGATCTTTATTGGATTTGACTAAAGACGATATACCGATGTTAGAAGATATTAGAAATAAGTTTTCAACATCAATGAAAAAGAAAAATTTTAAAAGTTTATTGCATTTCCCACCAACATTTTGGCGACTCCATATACATTTTGTAGAGTTAAATCATCAAATACCGCACGATACTCCCAAACATGAAGTATTTGATTTAAATGATATAATTACAAATTTAAAACAAGATTCGGATTACTACAGGAACAGTGTTAGAATAATGGCTAAGATTTAATTTATTGGCATAAAATGCAAACAAATTAATATTCTGGTTTATGTTTTTTGAAAATACATCCTTGTACACTGAGTCCGGAGATTTCAGTTAGCTTGCTCGGATTTTGGATAGAACAATTTTTCATCCAAATTTTTACAATGCAAAATGCTCTCTTTGGCGAAATAGTAATACCATTAATGACTTTACTCAACTTATGATTATTTGACAAAGTTTCTCCTGCTAAAACATAACTTAATTTTTTCCATACCTGAGGCACAGTTTTATTGGAAACTTTAAATGAAAAGCACCCCCCTTCTTTATTAGCAGGATCTTCCCAAGTAGGATTGATCCCACTTCGCATTAAGAATAACATGCAATTTTTAATTAATTTTTCTGGCATTACTGAATACAAAGACAACATGTCTTCAACGTTGGACATTTTAATTATTTTTTGATAACTTTTAATAGTCCAATCAGTATCATGTGGTAAATGGGCCCATAGAACCCATTTATCATATAACGGGTGCAACGATTGTTGTGTTTCTGATTTTACCATCGATGAATTCATGACTGTTTTTATTGTATCCATTATAATAACTCTATATGTCAATTTTTTAAATATTTTTTTATAAGTTATTCTTCTACAGCTCCTTCATGTTCAACTGTCTCTGTAGAAGAGTCATTTTTTTTTATAGTCGATGATTCAATTATTGAATAACTATCATTTTCAATTGAAACACATTCTGTTGATTTTAAAGTTAACATATTGACATCTTTATCAAAAATCCGTAATTCATATTCATCTATTTCATTTAAATCATAGTACTCAGCAAGATACCATTCTAAAAAGTTTTTATCTAAAATAGCATTTCCATTTACATAGAACGCTGTTAAATTTGAATGAATATCCAATACTTTTTCTTTTCCACTGTTATATTTTGTAACAAATTCTACCTGAATGAATAACTTTTCTGCTAAAGTATTATATACTGTATCAGTATCTCTAGGAGAGGTTGTTCTTTTAAAATATTCTTCTTTACCTATTTTAGTTTTAATAAACATTATAGAAGGTTTAATTTTATCTTCGACATGTTTCATTATTTCATCATTAATTTCATCTGTAATATAGCTATTTTTCTCTTCATTGTTATAAAATATAAAATATTTCGCAGAAGAATCTTCATCATCTTCATCTTCTTCGCTATCTGAACAATCTGGTATATATTTATCTGCAATTATACCTAATTTATCAGACCAAGTAACATAAATTTTTGTTAAATTCCATGAGGCATTAATTGCCTTGGTTTTTGCATTTACTGGATCCGCAATATAATATAATCCCGCTGCTCCAGTAACACACGCTAAAGGTAAAATAACGTAATATAACAAATCATAAAACATAATAGTTATATAATTTGTAATGATTTTAAATACTTTTATTGGTTCTTTTGTAATGGATCTTTTCTCAAATGTGCTCGCGACCTAACTGAATCATTTAATACCTTTTTTGTATCCGCTGAAATATTAGATTCATCATATCCTGAATTAAAATTGTGCGCATAATCTGCACTTTGGCCTTTTTTATTATGATGATGTTTGGTTCTTAGATACTTTGGCATTTCACCACCTCCGCTACCTCCATGGTGCCTATGATGCTTATGATGCTTATGGTGCTTATGGTGCTTATCATGCTTAGAATGATGAGGTCGTGTTTTTATTCTTCTCTTTCTACCAGTTATTGGATCAAGGCCAAACATAAAAAGGATCATTGTGACAATGACAGTCATTAAGATAAATGGGATAAATACTATTATCCAAGAAATAATTCCTAAACCCTTATTGCACAAAAAATTAAGCAAAATTGTAAAAATCAAGGTTACCCATAATTTAATAAACGCAATATTATAGGTACCTTTTACTGTATCAATAACAACCTGTGTCATAGAGAAAACTAAATATATTAATGCTGGGGCACAAATCTGTTGTAAAACCATCTTATACTATATTAGGAAAAAAAGACAGACCCCTTTTTTAAATGCCCAATTTCATCGCCAATTTCACCATCCTCGCCACACTCAAACAAAATTCCATTATTCTCATCTGTACAATAATATGTTACACCTTCAATATCGATTTCTTCAACTTCTAGTTCCTCATCATCTTCCTCATCAGTCTTATCAGCCTCATCTTCTTCCGCTTCATCGACTTCCTCATCTTCCTCATCGACTTCCTCATCTTCCTCATCGACTTCCTCATCTTCCTCATCGACTTCCTCATCTTCCTCATCGACTCCATCTTCATCCTCTTCCGCTTCATCGACTTCCTCATCTTCATCATCGACTTCCTCTTCTTCCTCATCAGCCTCTTCTTCTTCAGCTTCCTCTTCAGCCTCTTCTTCAGCATCTTCCTCTTCTTCCTCATCAGCCTCTTCTTCTTCAGCTTCCTCTTCAGCCTCTTCTTCAGCATCTTCCTCTTCAGCCTCTTCTTCAGCATCTTCCTCAGCGTCATCTTCCTCTTCTTCCTCTTCAGCCTCTTCTTCAGCATCTTCGACATCTTCTTCTTCAGCATCCCTCGCTTTTTCAGCTGATTCAACAGTTTCAACATTATCGGTTTCACCCTTTAAATTCCAAGTTCCAAGAAGAGTTCCTGGATTAGGAGTATGTATCCATGTAGATTTTGCGGATTCCATACTTTTTTCATCAGAGTCGTCCTCATCGATCTCTGTATCATCGTTACTTGTATCTGTATCAGATTGATTTGCCATATAATCCATATATGAACCCACCTCACGATGATAAGAGCCAAAATTTCCCTCATTATTCTTATTTGTAACCTGATCAGTAACCAGTGCGTCAATATCTGAATAACTAACACTTATGTTCTCATCGGTAATTTCTTCAGTTTTTAACATAATATGCTTTTTATCTTGACATTTAATTTCTTTAATTATTTCTTTTAATTTTGCATTTTCTTTCCTAAGATTATTAATACGCGTTTCAAGATCTTTAATAATTGGGAGCTCTTTAAGAATCTCAACGGTAGATACCATATGCTTTGTATTTTCTTCAAAACGATCCACTAAATTATTTAGATGCGATGTAATTACTTTCCCCACCTCGCTCATCATTTTATTGACTTCGGTTTCTCGAACTTTAGATGCTTCCATATTTATTTAATATAAACAGAATCGTTTAATACGATTTAAAATAATTTTTATTTATATTATAAATGAATACACCTGAAATATCCGATTTATCTAGTAATGAAGTAATCTCTGAAGAAATAACGCACGATACATCTAATAATAAATGGACCAAAAAACATTTTGAGATTATTAAGCATGTATGTTCACAGACTAATTTAAATGAGGATGAAGCAACGCGAGGATTAATATTTCACAAAGGAGACTATAAAAAGGTTATAGAAATGTCAACAATAAGACACTTGATAGGTATTGTAATGAGACAAACCACATATAATTTCAAAGAAGCTTTCAATAAATTAAGAGAACACCAAGGCGAACCAGTAAATGTAATCAAAGAATTTATGGGAACATTGGATAATAAAAAAAAGACAATCGAGGCCACCACAACGAATCAAAAAGTATTTTCAGAAATAAGAAATTTCATGGATGATGTAAATAAAGGTTATGATAACCGAAAAAAAAGAACCGAACAAATTAAAAAAATCCAAGAAGCGTATATTGAAAAAATGAAAAACTAGCAATAACAATACCTCATATATATATTGTTATTACTACATATTGAAATTAGAACTCAATAAACTCTTCTTTGTATTTTTAGGAAGTTTCCTATGTAATCTAAGTTGCTGTTTTCCAGTATTCTTTTGTGTTAATAAATTAGAATAAATACTAGGACTATCGTTATTTTCCTCATATAATTCTGGTAAGATTTTTGTTAATGGTTTATTGACTACCAATAACAATTGCTGATTATTCAGCAACTTTCTATATTCTTGTATTGTGAGAGTTCCATAATATTTATCTAAAATATAATGCGGATCGGGCGCAGGTTTGATATTATTTTCATATTTATAGATATCCGAATAGATATTATTCAACAATGAATATCTTTCCCACAGTGTAGATGTGTCAAGGGGTTCCTTTTTTAAATGAGCTACTGCGCATTCAGGACTACAAAAACATCCATAAACTTCAACCATGCCATTTCGTTCTTGTTTTGGGATATAAATAGGCGGATTATCAAAAGGATATGTACACCAAAAGCAATTCGATCTTTTATCAGATACATCATTATTGTGTAATTTAATTTTAAGTCGCCGTATTTTTTCCCATACGTCTTTTTTTTCAATCTTTTGTTCATCTGTAGTATTAATTTCATTATAATTTATATTTGATTGACTATTAATATTTAAAAATTCAGGCTTGGGATTTTCACCATCTTCATTCTCTAATTCTTTTGAAGAGCATTTCAAATGCAAAATAACATTTGTTTTCTTTACAATTTTATTTTTATTCATATCGCCAAAATTTTTTATAATTTTACCTCCTTTTGGCTTTCTTCCTCTCTTTTTAGGTGGAGGTTTATCCACCAATTTAGTATTCTTGGGTTTTCTACCACGTTTTTTACCGCCTTTTTTAGCATTAGTCATTTCGTATACTAGTTTTATGGTATTTAATTTAAATACTTTTTTTAATCATTTACGGATTTAAATTGACAATAAAAATATATATATGATAATATAGCATACGTATTATGACATATATTGACACAACAGCTTATAAGGCTTTTAGAATAGTTTTATTGCATTTTATCGTCCCTTGCATCAAGGCCGGAGAGAAAAAGAAAATAAATACAATAAAAACTTGGTGGCGAAGAATCAATGGTTATCATAATTATAAATTGTACAAACCCGGTAGATTAACACTATCGCCACCTCCGGGTTTATGGAGACAAAGCAATGGTTGCATGAATAGTAGATATTTATGCGGTAAATCTATTTGCAACTGTATTCCAAAAAGATGGGTCCGTAAAAACACTCTGGGTAAAATCAAAACACGACATATTCAAAAATTTATTAGGGATAGGATATTTACTACGGGAAGTTTACATCACATAGAGTTAGAATCGCGGTTCTCAGAAGAAGAACTACTTGAACATGGTAAATATTGGATTGGTCCCCTTTGCGCCTGTGATAATAAACCGGCTAGAATTATAACAAATTACAAAACAAGATACAATAACATGGAATCTATTTATAGAGAACTTGCGTCCGATAATTTAACATATCGTACACGTAGCATTGTTTCAAAATTTGTTAGGGATAGATTTCGACCTAATTTAAATATGTAATTATAATATAATGAATAAAAAACATAAAATATCAAAATGTTATCGCAAATCAATTCGCAGTTTTAATAAATGTACCAGAAAAAAGCATACGAGAAAATTTAAAAAATGCTGGCGTAAAGCAAGAAAAACATATAAAAAATGTAGAGGGAGGCGCAAACGAATGCGCAAACGAAAGCGATAATTGTAAAGTAATAATTTTATGGTTTTTTTAAATGACACATTCTACAAACAGGAATATGATTATCACTTCCAATAACCTTTTGTTCAGTTTCTTGTGTTATGCGTTTAGTAAATGACGCAGGAGCTTTGCATATCGTACATACGGCATGTAGTTTTACCACTTCGTCGCATATTGGTACCAAATCTAAAATTTGACCAAATTTTCTCATTTGGTAATCGCCATCTAATCCGCAAACATACACCTTTTTATTATGCTCATTAACTAATAATTTTACTACCTCATATAAATCTGAAAAGAATTGCCCTTCATTAATAATAAAAGCTTCTGTTTGTTCTAAAAGATTAGGATCATTTTCAAATACATCATATATTTTTCGAACCGATAAACATTCAATCATTTTACGATCGTGGGTGGATAATTTATTATCATGATATCGTTTATCTTCAATATAGTTAATCACGCAAGTGGAAATTCCTGCGGTTTTATTTTTATTATAAATAGATATTAGCTTCGAGGTTTTACCTGCATACATGCATCCCAGATATACGGCTAAATACCCGGTATTATTCATTTTAGTTGAAGTACAATTAATATCAGTCATTATATATTTTCAATTTATATTTTTATATAAAAGTAAAAATATATATTATCTAAATGACAGAACATAGTCCTTGGGTTGAAAAATATAGACCAACAGAATTCAAAGATATTGTACTCGATGCCACGAATAAAAAAATACTTACAAATGTAATTGAAAAACAATATTTCCCTAATTTACTATTTTATGGTCCACCGGGAACAGGAAAAACTACAACTATAATAAATTTAATTAAGTTGTATCAAACCAAATACTCCAGCACAAGAAAAGGGTTCATGATTCATTTGAATGCTAGTGATGATAGAGGTATTGATATTATTAGGAACCAAATAAGTCAATTTGTAAAAACCAAATCTTTATTTGGAACTGGGATGAAATTTGTTATTTTGGATGAAGTTGATTATATGACCAAAAATGCTCAACAAGCTTTAAGATCACTAATACAGCAGTATTCTATAAATGTAAGATTCTGTTTAATATGCAATTATATTAGTAGAATTGATACAGCATTGCAAAATGAATTTGTAAGATTGCGATTCTGTCAATTACCGAAAGAGAAAATATTTAATTTTTTAAATGAAATCCAAAAAAAAGAAGAATTAAATATCAATAAAGAAACCATCCTAGCTATACAATACATGTTTAAATCTGATATAAGAAGCATGATTAATTTCTTACAGTCTAATCACACACCTGATGCAAGTTTACTTTATGAAAATATAATAACCGATTCTGTATGGGAAAATCTTGAAAGTTTATTAAAAAAAGATAATGTGCTTAATATTTCAAAATACATTAAACAAAGAAGTGCATTTTACAATATTGAAGTAAATGTATTTCTAATAAAATTTATATATTATTTGACTTTTAATAAAGAATATGCCATGGAAGACGACTGGATTAAACTATTTAAGTATATAACTCATCATGGTATGGTAAATAAGGATTATTTGCTTAATTATTCAGTAAAACGATTGACATCTTTGTATAAATTATTATAGTATTGCCTCATTCTAACTTGAAGCTTACCAATAAATACATTTGGAGATGGATGGGTAGGATTGAATGAATTTCTTTTTAAACAATATTCTTCAATAATATTTTCTAAAATGTCCGATTTTTTAGAATTAGTGCGAGTTTTCACCTTGATGGCTCTGATACGCTTACTAGTCTCCATTTTAATAACCATTAGAAAATAAATTGAATAAAAGAACAACTTAAAGAATGAGAAGCAAACAATATTAATGCTAGCCGTTGATGATGCCTGGGATAATTTTATCAATAACACCACTTCAAATAATAGTAACCAAGAAGATGGAGAAGAAATATCTTTGACAGAAAATGAAGAAATTCCTAAATGTAGTGATATTTATATATCTACTCAAACAAAAATAGCCTATTTAAATAGACCTATTGATTTGAATACTGTTTTCTGGAAAATCCCAGTTTTACCTTATCAAGAAGAGGGCATTGGTACAGTTAAAAAACAAATGAAAGTAAATTGCACTACAAAAGAAGAGGTTGAAGTGTTGGAGGAAAAATTAAAAAATACAAAAGGTATTTTGATTGTAGATATAATAGCTCAAATTGATAATCCAAATGCCAGAAAGGTTAAATTTAAAGATGTAAGGAAAATTAATGTTGGTTTATGTAAAAAAGATCTAACAAGCTATAGAACAAAAAGAAAGGGAGCATTTTATAATTGTTTTGTTCTTATTATTAGACTTAAAAAAGGTGACAAATATAAAGAAAGTCACGTAAAAATATTTAATACCGGCAAACTAGAGATTCCAGGAATTCAAAGTAGTGATTATTTATTTGAAGTTCTTGATGCATTGGTGTTCATTATGCAACCATTTTGTACAGAAAAACTAGAATGGAAAAAAGATGATATTGATACTGTATTAATTAATTCGAATTTTACGTGTAATTATTATATAGATAGAGACATCCTCGCACATAGATTAAAATATAATTATAATATTCATGTTGTTTATGACCCTTGTTCATATCCAGGAATTCAATGTAAATATTATCACAATGAAGATAACAAAAAGAAAGATGGTGTATGTCATTGTGAAAAAAAATGTGATAAAAAAGGAAAAGGGAAAGGCAATAATCAATGTCTCGAAATATCATTCATGATATTCAGAACAGGGAGTGTTTTAATTGTTGGTCATTGCGATGAAACCATTTTATATAAAATATATGATTTCCTCAAGATAATTTTAAGAAAGGAATATTGTCAAGTGAAAATCGATTCTCCTGTTAAAAAGGCAAAACCAAAAGTAAAAAAGGTATGGAAAAAGTGGATAATGGTAAAGCCAGAATAATTAAAGAAATAACCAATTTACAAATCTTAATGAAGTATAAGTTTTAATATAATTACTACATTCACTTCTATAAAGTTTTTCTTGAAGCATGTTTAATGTAATCGATTTTTTTTTAATTTTTTAACAAAAGAATCACAAATACTACAATATTTAATATTATCTATTTCAGGATCCTTAATTGCATACAAAAAATAAAGAATCAGTTCAGTATTATCTAGATTATTTTTGAGAGACTTATTTTTGTCATAAACTTTATCGATAATTTTAATTGATCTTTTAATGCAAAAATGAATTATCGATTCCTTTTTATCATTCAATTCTGATTCTTTTGAAATCATCATTAATATTATTTCATGAAAAATATCTATAATATTTGTAAGCAATTTCATATATAATTTATCCTCTTCCCCTAGTTCAAATTTTTTCCTATATTCATTATCTATTTCAAATATAGTCTTTTTGTAAACAAATAGTGTTGCATCTTTGGAATTCAACTGTAAATATGTATGATTATCATCACCTATTTGTCCAATAAATTCAACATAATAACAAAAAGCCTTCTTGCAATGATATATTGTTAAATCCAAATTTCTTGTATACATATAAATCATCTTAAAACAATGTTTTAATGTCTCCAACCCTCGTTGTAAAATAAACATAAAGTATTTATCATTTTGTACAATTACATTTTCACTTGCGCACAATAAAAATTCTGATATCAGTATGGTGTATTTTTCTTTGACTGTTTTAATATTTTCCTTGTCCAGCGTTGACTTGAAATTCTTAATATTTGCAATATTATAAGCGCTATTCATTATATTTATACTAATACATTATTTTTTAAGCAAATAAGTATTTAAAGATTTTAAAGGCTTTTCTACTATAAAAGATGGCAGAAGAAACAACTCAGCAAACCGAAGAAGCAAATTATAGACTTCCTGGCGATACTACATTAAAACACGTAGCTAAATTAGGCGTTGTTGAAGATAAACCAATTATGATGGACTATTGGGCAGCATCATGTGATAAACAAGTTCTTATTGGTGTTAGAGAGGGTGGTGAAAAACTTTTGGTGAAGAGTGAAGATGAGTATACCAGTCCCGTAAGTAAAATATATAAAGTAGATCGCGAATATATCATAATTACAGAGAATTCTATTTATCTTGTATCCGCTGAGATTGATACTAAGCGTATTTCATAAGTATAATATATATATTTTAAATATATATTATGTCGGTTCGTTCATTATATCATGAATCGTGGAAAAATTGGGCAAAAACGAAAGGCGCTATGCCACGGGAAATAAAGTTTAAATTTGAAACAGGACAAATAGTTGATACGGCTATTATACCCACTCAAATATTTATCGCTTGTAAACAAAAAAAATTTACTTTAGACAAATTTATCCAAGGTTTAAAAGAAGGATTAAAGGAAAATAATAGAGTTAAAATAAAAGTTGAATCACATCCCAACAAAGATGTAAGTAAAGAATTTTTATTACTCATTGAAAATAATAAAGAAAAAGCACTAATTGTAGCAACCAATTTACAAAACAAATTATGGAACAAAAAACATTCAAGAAATATTGTAAATTATCATGTTTTATACGAAGCGTTTCTTATTTCTAGAATTCCAAAAACATTATTTAATGTTCTTAGACCGTATTTAAGTTTAACTAGAGCTAATAGTAGGGCTGATTCATATGAAACAGCTAGCGACGATGATTATGCCAATGATGCTCCAGATTTTTCATTTGAACGCTCTAAAGCAAGGTCTAGACCGGTAAAACAAAATTTCTCACGCAGGTCGTCCGCTAGCAGTGTTTTTAATAATCAACCTAGAAGAAGAAAGGGGCAAAATGTGGCAACTCCTTTTAGAACGCCACCTCCGCCTGAAGATTGTCAAAGCAGTCACCAAGCTAAAAGATATTCAACTCTTAAACCTTTTTCGCCAGATGGTTCCATTTATTTTACAGAAAAAAAAGTAACATATAAATACGTATATGATGAATTAAATGAAATTTATCACTGTAAAAATGAATATTTTTCATCCGCTATGGATATTCTGGCAAGTTATGTGAAGGGCCAAAAGATTATTTATATGGAAGCGGAAAGCTATTGTCAAACAAGACTTAATATGTTAATGTTTCCATCAATATTTTGCTCTGCAACAGCTTCTGTATGTGCAGCTGCATTTGAGAATCAAGTATGGGGCGCGACTACATTATCAACAATAAATGCCGGAATTTCATTTTTATTATCAATAGTTAGTTACTTGAAATTAGATGCACAAAGTGAGGGTCATAAAACATCAGCACATCAATACGATAAACTCCAATCTATTTGTGAATTTAAATCAGGAGATTTACTTTTATTTACAGATATGTCAAAATTTAAAGAAGGCGAGGGTTGTGAGGAGCCTGATTTTTTCAAAAAATTAAAAACAACAGTTGTGCAACTAGAAACTAAAATTAAAGAAATTAAAGAAACAAATCAATTTATAGTTCCGAGACTCATACGTCATAGATATAAAATTGCATATAATATAAATATTTTTTCAGTAATAAAAAAAATAAGTGGTTTGAAAAAGCACTATGTAAATTTTATTAGAGATCGAATAAATCAAATTAAATACTATAAACTAGAACATAATTATCTTATTCAGCATCGAAAAAAATCTTATGATAGTCCAGAAGTTATAAAAATAAAACAAATGATAGATCAAGAATATCATGAAAAAACATATGGATTTGAAAAATATCAATTGCTAAAATCATCATTTGGTATCATTGATCAATTGTTGGCAGATGAAATGGAATTTGCAGAAAAAAATAGATCTAGATGGTGCTGCAACTGGTGTTGTTGCTATGCTAAATTACCTAGACCCGAAATGCGCAATACCATAACCAATCTTATTACTGATCCATTTAGTTCTATAGATAAACAGAACTATATAAGAAAAATTAACTTCGCCAAGCGCATGCATCAAAAATACGACATCTCTGGATCTATATTTCAGTGGCCTCCTGAAAAATATACAGACATTGGATCCACTCACGGTTGTTTTGAACAAGGTTCTACTCAGGATAAATTACAGGAATTATTTGGATTACCTCACGTGCTTTTACAAGATGAAGAATATGAAGATTACAGTTGCTGTTGTAAGAGAAATTGTATTATAGCATCTATAATATTTGGAAGTTTCATTACTACTATTATAATTGTTCTTATAGCAATTAATTAATTATCTATAAAATCTTAGATAATTGTTCACGTTGCTCATCTGTCAACGATGATGGAAATTTGACTTCAAAAGCTATTATTAAATTGCCAACCATGGGAGAAGCAGGATGTCTTCTTTCTCGCTTCATTCCCATGTGTTGTATTGTTTTTGTATAATGCGTAGTTATTATCTTTCCATTCGTATTGTTTATAGTATATGTCTTACCCGATAAGTGTTTAATATCGAATGAAAATCCGCATAGCGCTTCTTTTAACGTGATTTTTTTTTGGTGCAATAAATCTAAACCGTCTCTTATAAACTCTGTTTTATTTTCAACGTTTATAAACACCTTTACATCGCCTTTTATTTTATCACTTATAACATTACCCTTATTTTCAAGAATGATGATTTCTTGATTATCAATACCCATTGGTATTGGTACATATATTCTCTCCGTTTCTGTTCTTTTTATATTATCTTCTTGATACCATCTTTCTACTTCAACAGGAATATTTACGCCAGTATATGCTTGCTCTAAAGTAATATTAATAGTTTTGTTAATCGGAGATGGTTTCATCGCACGATTCATATTAACAGGGCGACCATTTCTAAAAATTTGTACTCGCGGACCCCCTTGCATGTCAAATGGGATCCCTCCGCCAAAAAACATTTTTAAGAAATCATCTGGATTTTCCATCATATCCCCTCCCATTCCAGGAAAACCTCCCATTCCAGAAAATCCAGGCATTCCTCCCATAAAAGGATTTCCCTTTTGCATATCATACATCTTGCGTTTTTGAGGATCCCCTAGTGTTTGGAATGCTTCATTTATAGATTGAAATTTGCTTTTATCACCGCCTCTATCTGGATGATGTTTTAATGATGATGTTCTGTACGCTTTTTTAATCTCTTCGTCCGACGCTTTATCCGAAACTCCTAATAAATTGTAATAATCTTCCATTTGTATAAGTATTTATCTAAAATTTAAATACTTATAACGAATTATTTACTTTTAGGAATAAATTTGACATATCTGTCAAAGATAATTAGTAAGTCATATAAAAAATATATGTTTAACTAGTCATATGAATGGTATATTTGGGCTAATAATTGTAGGCATTATATTATGTATAATATCATGGGGATCACTTCTATTATCATGTTATAAGGAAAAAACCAATAAAGATATACCTTTACTGATAATAATTTAAAGGTGTAAATAACTATAATATTTGGTTATGTTATAATGGGTAAAACAGTGCGTCGAAAGAGAAAATCACGAATTAAAAAAAGAAAAACACGCGTTAAAAAAAGAAGATCGCGAATTAAAAAAAGAAAAGCACATTTTAAAAGAAGAAGAACGCGTGTTAAAAAAAGAAAATTCATAAATAAAAAAACACGGCGTAAAAAGCGAAGAACTATACAAAAGGGAGGATTGGGTTTCAAAGATCTATTTATGGCCTTAAGCTTACTAACAGCTAGTTTATCAGAAGCAACATCTATGCTACCTAGGACTCGAGCAGTGATTGACAATATTAATGACGAGACGGTAGTATGCTCCACTGGAGTTTCACATGCAGAGCGCTCTCTTTCACCTACGGGTGTGTTTCGCGGTGTAGCACCTGGATTGCACACCGACAGATTGAGATCCTTGACCGATGAAGATAAATCGACAGCCGCGTTTCATATGGGAGCTTTGAAGGATATTGCGGGCGAATTGAAAAAGAAACAGAAGACGATTCCTGACGGGACCTGTAAAAAGTTAATTAATATGATAGGCCCGGACCAAATGCAGACACTTACAGATATCAAGGAATTTATAATAAAACATCATGATGAGGATGAAAATACACAAAAAAAAGAAAGCAATGGGGATGGTAACAAAAGCGATGATTCTGAAACAACGGACTCTAACCTGCCATTAATCGGACTCGCCACGACGACGTTGGGTGGACTGCAGTTATGGGGCAAATATAATAAGAACGAAGAAGAAAAAGAAAAGGAAGAAGAAGAAAACGACGACGACGGCGATGAAAACCAACCATTAAACATGCCACCACCAGGTCACATAACAGGTATTGGCAGCTATTATCACTGATAATCTTTAAAATTCAAAATATTTTACAATAAGACTAATGCTTTATTGTAAAATTAAATTTCTCTATTTTTTTCTTTTTCTTCTCTTCTTTTTTTTCTTTTTGTTATATTTCTCTTACGCCGTTTTTTCGATTTACCATGACCCCTTGCAACATTATTGGGTCTCACTCTCGTACGATTTCTTCGTATTCTATTCATAGTAGTTCTTATTCTTTGGTATAACGATGGTTGTGTTACCGGTATTTCGTTTACTGGCGTTACCGGTCTCTCTGATATCGTTCCAAGATTTATATCACCATCGGGATTTTCAAATACAACAACATTTTCATTTTCAGGTAAATTAGCAAAATAATGCTCTCTTTGTCTTTTTACCCTTGCTCGCTCTCGTTGTTCTGATCTCTCTATTTCTTCCATGCGTCGTCTAGTTCTTAGTTGATCTACCGTGATCCCCAATGCCATGGCTTCAACTCTCTCTCTATCTCTCTGACGTGCTAATTCTTCGTTGCGCATTCTGATTCTTTCCCTTTCCAGCTCACGTACTGCATCCCGTGCTTCATTTTCCCGACGCATTCTTCTAAGCTCTGCTTCTGAAATATCGTATGCGTACCCACCTGTATAAATTGTAGCATCTGGTAGCAAATCATTATCTTGTTCTTCATCAAAAGAAATCAAATATCTTCCATAGTGACCTGGAGAACGACTAGAGTTATAATGAATAATAAAATAACCATCTGTTAATCCTGAGTTTTTCATTTCATTGACTAGTTTTAAAAACTTATCACCTTTGTCTGGTATAGTAGGGTCATTTGCAAAACTATTAATTTGTGCTAGATTATTTCTAACCATCCATTCGCGAGATACCGGCGTTATATCAGCGCTCGCTCCTTTTGGCTTTTTATATCTTTTGTGTTTTTTCAGCCTTTTGCGTCTTTTACGCTTTGTATGTTTTTTATTTTTATTTACTCTCCTCCGGGCACCGCCGTCTTGACCCTTCTGTATTATTGTTGGTTTTGGAGCTGGCGTCATATTACCAATTTTATCTCCTGCCCACTTAATAATACCAGAAACATGATCTCCCGTCCATTGTGTAACGGCTCCTATATCATGAGCTGCTACAACTGGATCTCCTATACCAGGTGTAGATTTGCAAGGGGCATTCGTGGGTTCTGGGTGTCCACGTGAATCTCCTGTACATTCTGGTAAATCAGCTGGTGTATGTGGAGAAGATTTACTTCCCCCTCTATACCTTTGTTTGCTTTTGATTGTCATTTATGTATATATATATTAACTAAAATAAATTAATATATAATTAGCGCCTACGTTTAGTGTACGGTCTGCGTTTTCTGTACTGTCTATGACCCCTTCTATTATATGTTTTATCGCCTTTGTGCGTTACAAAATCTTTGCGCCCTTTTCTTGTTCTGGAACGCTGACCTTTACGAGGATGTCTGCGACGGCCTCTTTTTTTACCACCCGTCTTACGTCTAGTTTTACCGCCCATGCGACGTCTTCTGCGTCCTCCCCCTTGGACGTCTACAGAATCGGCGCTTGGCTTTTTTCCGCATTTACTTGCGTTTCCTCCCATATTATACATTATATAAAGATTATATCTCACCGATGAGTATCACTTAAATACATATTTATATTTTCTTTCATATGAACGAGCCATTCCTAAAGAAATATAAACCTAGAAGATATAAAGATTTTGTTATAGACCCAGAATACATTAATTTATTAAGTACATTGGTTCAAATGGATAGTCTAAATATTCTTTTGATAGGAGATTCTAGTTGTGGCAAAACATCTCTATTAGATGCGACTATTAGAGAATATTATGACATAGATTATATTCCAAGTGATAATGTACTTTATATTAATAATTTACAGGAGCAGGGAATATCCTATTATAGAACGGAGGTTAAAACATTTTGCAAAACACCTTCAAGTATATCAGGAAAGAAAAAATTTATTGTTTTAGATGATATAGACAGTATAAATGAACAAAGTCAACAAGTATTTCGAAACTGTATTGATAAATTCAGTCACAATGTAAATTTTATATCTTCGTGTACTAATACTCAGAAAGTAGTTGAAAGTTTACAATCAAGATGCAATCTAATAAAAATTAAGTCAGTTGAAATAAAATTACTGGCTGAAATTTTAACCAATATTAAAAAAAAGGAAAAGATTAAAATAACTAAAAAAGCTCAAGAATTTATTTTGAATATTTGTAATAATTCCATTAGATTACTAGTAAATTATATGGAAAAGTTCAATCTACTAGATGAAAAAATAACTTTAGAAAAAGCAAAACACGTTTGTACAAATATTAGTTATTATGAATTTGAGAAATTTACAAAAGAATGGCATGTAAATAAAAACCTAAAGAGTTCTCTCAAAATAATCAATTCAATACATGATAAAGGGTATTCGGTTATGGATATATTAGATTGTTATTTCCAATTTGTTAAAATAACAGATTTATTAGATGAAGAATGTAAATATAAATGTATAACTATAATTTGTTCTTATATTTCATTGTTTCATACTTTACATGAAGATGAAATTGAATTGGTTTTTTTTACATATGATTTAGTAAAAAATATATGACAAAAATTTTTATAATTCATGTGTTATATATATGCCCAGTCAGATATTTAAAACATCCATCCCAAAAGAAATATTTTATACATTTTTAGAATCAAACGCAACTAAAAAAACAAATTATTATTTTTTTACGAAGACTATATTTAAATCTGTACAGTATAATGAAGCAATTCAGCCATTTTTGGATAAAATAAAAGAGCATTATTTCCCTTCAAAGCAAAAATATGTAACCCGAAAAATGAATTATAAAAATTTTGTAACAATATTAAGACAAATTTGCAAGTTTCATCATATTCCATTTACATCTACTATTAAATATGATAAGTCAACATATGATATTTCTTATTCTATATTTTTTGATTCTGAGCAATAACCATCCACTTCGTCGCAACTGTTTCGCAAGTTTTCAATTGTTCTTGTGATAATCTTGCAAACCATCCAAATTTAGTTCGAATCAATATTTCTTTACTTGGTAAGTAAATAGCATTGAGTTTTGGGCTAAAATCAATAAAGGTATTTCCCAATAATCTATCAATTGTAATATCTTTTCCATTATTATCTACTGATCCAAAAATGGTGCCATCTATTTTACTCATTTTACCAGATTGTGTATAACTATAAAGTTCGCGTGCCATTTCACCTAAGAAATCCATTTCATTTGTATAATCTCTACTGTTTAATATCTCTAATTTTCCTATATAATTAGATATTACAGGACTTTCTTTTTTACATCCTATTATCTGAGTATTTGGAAATGTAGACTTATAGTTTGCAGTTACATTTCTACTTAATGTCTCTCCGACAAAACAACAATTGTTAGCTAAATGTTTGTCGTGTAAGGGTTTCAGATCTTTCAATACAATCGTACTGTCTGGTATTTGCATACCACCATACATGTGCAATAAATTAGCCATTGCCAAAGTTCTAATATGCGATCTAATTGGATTTGCTAATTTTCTAACTTGAATATCCCATTTTGGCAATAATTTAGAAAATGAATTATCATCAATTAAACAAATATTAAAAGACTCACCGCAAGATTTGACAATAGTTTCTAAACACGATAAAATATAAGGTTGGTTAAGTTTTGTTGTATTTCTTGAAAAGAATGATTGCCAATTGCGTGCATTTACTTCGTGAGTTGTATGAATCCATAAGATAGGTCTTCCACCTAAATCTTCATCACCGTTCAATAAATATTTCTTGATGAGATCATACTTTCGCAATTCTTCATCGGGCATGAATTTTAATTTGTATTTTTCATAAAGAACACCTAGAACTGTTAAAATAATAATAACTGATATGTATCGGAACATCTATATATATATAAATTTATTTATTTTATTGAAATTTATATATTACCTAAGCGTTTTAAATGCCCCCACCATTTTTCATTACTACGTGCCACCTCTTCATCTCTTTTTAATATAGAATATACCCTACGCGTTTCTATTTCATTTGTTTGGCTATCTCTTTTCTTGAGAAAATTTCTACTCTGTTGTAAAGATGGTGGTGCTGTCAACTGAGAAGCTCGATGTCTTTTATAACTTTCTACACTCTTAAATTTTTTAGTTTTTTCAAAATCTTCTTTAGTAACTGGAATCACTGTTTCGGTATGAGCTTTTTTAAGATCTTCATATTTTAACTTACTAAATATATCCGAACTGTATTCATCGGGAGCATCTCTGCTTAAATTATATCCCGAATTTGACCCCATCTCCATTAGATCTTTTTTAACAACTAACGCTTTGCATTCATTTTTTCTTTTCTCGAATTCGCCCTCCATATCTTGCAAACCAACTTTTTTTTGATCTTCGACCTCGCCATTTTTATACCAATCGCCATACCCATTATCAACTGCATTATCCGATACTTTTGTTTTTTCAAACATGGTGTTAAACCATTTATTAAAATCCTTTACACTTTTTCCATCTAGTTTTTTCAATAGAAGCGCCTTTTCAGTATCTACGTCAGCACTGTAATCTTGCTGATGCGCGCATTCTTTTTTTCTATTTCTAAATTTATAAATTTTAGAAAGAACACTGTAAGCTTTCTTAAAAAATAAAAATACCTCCTTATCTAATCCCGATTTATCTGGATGAGTTTTAAGAACAGTTTTATATGCTTGTTTTAAATTTTGTTCAGTAAACTGATAATTTAACTTAAATAAATTTAAAATATCCTCTAAATCATAGTTTTGTATGTTTAAATCTAGATCATCCATATACAAAAATATGATTTTTTTTATTTTTCAGTTACACGCTGTGCTGTTTTAGCAAAAAATTTGACGATCGCGTTATATTCAGATGTATTTACAACATCCATGGGAGCACCGTCAATCATATTCATCATGTAAGGAATAGATCCAACCTTCAGAAAACTTTTTAATCTATTTGGTTTTGAAATATCCACAATTACGACAGCGACTTCAATTGGCAATAGTTGTATCTGTTGAATACATAAGGGTTTAATTCTTTTACAAGGTCCACACCAATCGGCTGTCACCTTTACTACAACATATTTATGTTGACTTACAAAATTGCTAAATTCTTTAGCAGTTGTTAGAGATACAACAGCCCTTTTTTGACTCATTTATATATAAACATTTCTATATTTTTATATAAGTATTTTTATATAATGAATGCCATCATTTGTATAATACTGTTATTGATACTAATATTTTGCGTATGTCATTTTTGTTTTAATTACAAAGAGGGATTTGATGTAGAACCTTCAAGAGTTGCGCAAATTGTAGAAACCAACTTAGATATGAACCAACCAACATCTGGTAATGACGATTCTATTTGTCAAACACAATGCGGTTCTGGAAGTTGGTGTAAACAAGATAACCATTGTCACGGCTGTGAAGATATCGCGTGCGGTACACCACCAGGTCCAGATCCGGGTCCAGGTCCTACACCGACGCCACCACCATCAAAAGACGGAAAAGGTATTTTATTCTTATACCCAGAAACAGGTGGTTTTACTGTAGATGATCGCGATGGATTTCCAGATGCTAAAACCGTAGCTAATAATTTTCATACATTATGTGTTATTGGTAATCATGCAGGCGGTTTTTCAAAAACAGTGGGTGAATTCAGAAGTGCTGAAATTAGTTCAAGATGCAAAGCTTATTAATCCTGATTTTAAAATGACAAAATGGCTTGCATATTATTTTGGCAATGACTCAGCTTTATTTAAAATTTGCAATTCGGCTAATTGTAGTGGTCCCGGAACTCCAGAATATAAAGATTGTATGAATAAATTAAATGAACAAGTAATGAAAGATAAACAGGCATATCAAATAGAAGGAATAATGTTCGATGATGAGGAAGGTGATACGATTTGTATAGCTCCTGCTATGGAGTATGCTGCTTTACAAAATAATGTAAAATTAGGATGGACCAAATCCTTAGGTTCAGCTAAAATGTGTCGTCCTAGACAACCTCCTTTACCAAAACCACAACAGGGTTTAAAACCTTGTACCCCGGGCAAGATTGGAAATATGCCATGGGATTACTGTTTCGGACAGGCTTATACAGACACAACTCTTGACTTATATTCGGGTAGTTGTAACTTTGCAGATAATAATGGCTTTTGGGAAGGTATTAAATTAAAATATGGCGCCCAAATCGACCCTACCAATTTAACATCACAGGTCTCGGCACAGAGAGGTGTACCAATGGTATGTGGTTCTGGAGATTGTCAAGAGGTACCTGAGACCAAACCGGTTGGTAATAGCATATCTAAGTGCTATGATGAGAGAATGAGCGGTAAAAAAATCAGCGCGCTTATTAATAGTCGCCCTCCTGCTTCACAATTTCCATGGCGTAATTTCGCAATTTGGTATGGCACCTATCCTGGTACAAAATCAAATACAAAATGGGGATATCAGTGTAATTTTCAAGGCACCGGTGATCCATCAACGAAATGCCTTCCAGGTTGGAGTTTTACAAAAATACCTCCTACTTCTAATGTTATAGCTGGTTTAATAAAAAACAAAAAAAAATGATCGTAAATATAAATCTATTTTACAATATTC
>PVMK01189316.1_pt2 | contig 55015 bp, 59 predicted proteins | sample 1853481 | NCBI WGS metagenome assembly PVMK01 (sample SAMN08533507, study PRJNA380276) | Marine sediment metagenome, whole genome shotgun sequencing project.
GACTCCATATCAGATACCGCACCCTCATATTTGGTTTTCGACACCATGCAACCTGATAGACCCACAATCAGCATTAAAGCTATCGCTATCCACCGTGTCATATCCACCTCCTCGTCCCTGCTAAAAAGAATAGCCATCCGTGAAAACTCCGCCTTTCCCTCCTAGTATCTTACACTTATTCCCATATGAAAAGGATGTAGGGCATCTGCAAGGTTATGTCAAGCCAACAGATGGCGCGACGCGTGAAACGACAGGCGTAAGGAAACAGGAGCACATCGTTCTCCCTTACTTCTCACTTTTTACCGCTCCAAATACCATTGAGGCTGTCGGTCATTGAGTAGGTCATTATACGGATTGATGCGTTTGTCACGAGCCTGAGTGGCATCAATATCATACGTAAACAATTCCGGTTCATTGCGTGACGCGCGATGTAAAATTTGTCCATTTGGGGCGACGATTTCACTGAGACCGATGAACGACAAAGCCGATTTAGTCCCTCGCTGTTCCAGCCCCACCCGATTGGCGGAAATGGCAAATACGTGATTTTCTAAGCACCGGGTCACCATGGCATCAGGACAATAGGGCAACACCAGATTACTGGGATGACAGAGAATATCGGCCCCCTTAAGGGCTAACGTTCTCGCAGCTTCCGGATAAAACCAATCGAAGCAGATTAAGAGTCCGATTTTCGCCATTCCGATATCCCAGACGTGAAATCCAGTATTGCCAGGAGAGAACCAGAGCGTCTCTTCAAAAAATAAATGGGTTTTGCGATAAGTCCCGATATACCCTTTCGGACCGATCAAGACGGGCGGAGTTATATAAACAGTCTTGAGCACGCTCCGCCAACCCCACCACAACATAGAGCTCACGACCCCGAATCGCCTGCTCCAGTTGCTGACACACTGTCCCCGCGGGAACGTCTTCTGCCAATTCCCAGGCTTCTTCTTTGGAAAGAAATTGATATCCCGACAGTGCCAATTCTGGAAAAACTAAGAGATGCCCTTGAAAAGAATCGATGGCTTGTACCATCGATTCCAGATTGCGTTGGGTTTCCCCAAACTGCGGGGCAAATTGAAAAAATCCTACATTCATGATCGCACCAGATTCATTCAGGGCCTGTTGAATATCTCTCTCCCCTGGCACGTAGATACCCGAGGTACAACCGATTTCAGCAGCCGAGGGGAATGGTCAAAAAGTCCGCCCAGCAAGGCCGCAAACCCTTTTGACGCGCGGAGCGTACTCTCAGTACGTGAGCACGGCAAAAGGGCGTGAACGCCGCTGGCGGCTTTTTTCAACATTCCCATTCACAAAAAAAGCGGGTAGAGTCTCCCTACCCGCTTTTCGGAGAATGTTCAATGGCAAAGATTAATGAACCTCTTTCAAATGCATTACCGCACTCTTGGCATGCTTGGTCCCGACTTCGGCATGACCTTTTTTGCCATGATCAATAGCCTCCATTAACTCATGCACACCTTCATCCAAATGAGGATTTTTCACCTCTTTTTGAGCAGCTTGGGCATGCGTCAATGCCTCTTGAGCATGCTCCACCAACGCATCGGCATGGCCCAATTCGCCATGTTCGACTGCACCTTCCGCATGAGCGATCGCTTCGGCTACATGAGGATTGACATCAGCCATGGCCACTGATCCCCACGTTCCTACGATGAGTAATGCGAGCATGCTCAATAAGCCTATTCCTTTAATCAACGATCCAATACGCATTGCTGTCCTCCTTTATGAAAATAGTGAAAAATCCACGCACCTTGCGTTACGAGTACTTTATGTCATTCTTTCATGCTGTCTCAAGTAGATCAAGATGGTTTCGTCTGGGCGGGATTCGTCACCTTGTGTAATAGTTTGACGTCTTTCTCCGCCGGTGCAGCAAAATCCCGGGACCATTCCCACCACGAACCGGGATACGTTTTCACCCGGTCATATCCGACATACCGAAGCAAAGAGTACACCCAAGCAGCTCTGACGCCTCCAAGACAATAGGTAATAATTTCATGGTCTTCTCGCAGACCATGGTCTTCAAAGATATTTCTCACCTGTTCGGGAGGTTTGACGGTCGCATCTGGCTGTAAAAACTGGTTCCAGGAAATATTGATGGCCGATGGGAATATGCCCTGGACGCGGCAAACCATCAATCTCCTTCCCGGCATATTCTTCAACGCTACGGGCATCCAGAATTACCGTATTGGGATGTTGACCCTTCACCAATTTCTTTAACGCATCTTTATAGATAATGAGTTCGGGATGTGCGCTCACCGTAAAATCACCCGTTTGGGGGTTTCACCATATCGTGTTCAAACCGCCGTTGTTCCGCAACCCATTTCACCCAGCCCCCATCCAAAATACGAACACTGGGATGCCCCAAATACTGTAGCATCCAAAACATCCGCCCTTCATCACCCCAATTATCGAACGGATTGGAATAAATCACCACATCACTAGCTTGGTTGATGCCCAATGCCCGAAGCCGCTGTTCCAACTGGACAAATCCGGATTCAGCACCCCTTTGGACACGGCAGAAGGATCACTGTATTCATGCCAGGTACTATTTACCGCCCCAGGGATGTGAGAGCTGTAGGCAGCAATCCCCACGAACATCAATAATCACTAAGTCTTCCCGCCCCAAATTTTGGGACAACGTTTCGGTATCAATAAACAAGTTTTGCGTCGCCATCATAACCCTCTATCCCTTTAATGAATGAAGTAAAGACATCCCTGTCGGTTTGTTAGAGGAACCGCTTGCAGAGGGCGGCGTACAGCCCACTCGCGGATCAATCTCTTGGTCATCTAACGCCACAGCCAACGTCGGACCTAATGGAAACTCTCGCTCATAAATCGTAAATACATACGGATCATCGGCGGTAAGACTGTAATCATCCTTCAACATCTGATGTTGGTCATCCGTCAAAATATGATACCTGATTCGTGCCTGCACGCTCCACCCTTTTTCGCCTTCAGGCACTTCATACCCAAAAGTATAATCCCGGCTGGCTAACGGCAACAGACGGTTATCATAAATCTCAACGATGACCGGTTGCCAGAGAATCCAACGCCCCATGGTATCGACTTGTTGATGCACCACAGTTCCCTGAGAATCACGCACAAAGAATTCGACCGTAAAGTGCCGATCAGGGTCCCCCGTCGGAATCTTATGACCCCGCTCCAGCATTAATCAGAGTGAGTGTCAGGGTCACATCGTCACCCGGTTGCGGTGCTGGAGGATCAGCCTGGACCTGCACCGCCACCGCCTGCTTAATCATATCGGGGTCATGTCCGCCACGCCAGAGATGTCGACGACCAAATCGGATAGGACTCCCCTTCGCCACGGGCCGCAGCACGTCCGGCATATGACAATTTTGACAAATGAGTCCCCTTTTCCTTCATGAAAAACTCCCCTTCATACTCGTTGAATGTCCCGCAGGGACCAGCGGCATAAAACTGCGTGGGACCCGAGACCACGCTATGGCAACGATAACAGACTTGTGTGGTGCGGAAAGAAGGATCGAATTGTGTGGGATGGGGGGCCACGGAGTCATCATAAGGACCGAGAATCTTCCCATCTCGAACATGACAAGCCGCACAGGTGACTCCCTTCCTGTTGATACTCCGGATCGTACCGATAATTGGGAATTTCAAACGCCTTCTCCACACGTCCACGTGGAATATCTTGAACGAGGGTGGGCTGCTGATTTTCCAAGGGCGTATGGCAATTTAAACACACCCAAATATTCTTATCCTTTTTCCAATACGCCTGGAAAAACGGATCATGAAACGCTTGGGCATGAATGCTCGACTTCCATTCTTGATAAATTTCTTCATGACATTGTCCACATTCTTCAGCTTTCAAACTCTGCAGCCCGACCGGAACCTGCTGGTAGGGAATGGCATGAGCATAATCCTCACGCAAACCAAAAATCACAACCGGCCGCACCTCAGTGTAAAAAATATAGACTCCGATCCCCACCAACAAAATGAGAAAGAACCAGATTCGCACATGCCAGGATCGTTTGGTTTTCATGTCATTTCATTAAGGGTCGGTAAAGAAATAAGTGGTACATTGATACATCCTATCTTCAGGCCATCTTTGATCGATCTTCAATCAAAAAACCCTCAAAATAGCACAACTATTCCTCCTGTTCCTCTCATTCAGATCGACCAAATCTGACCTCAATCTCAGCGTCTGAATATACCATTTATTTCTTTACGGACCCTAACTGTCCAGTAGAGTCTGAAGATGCTGATCAACCGATCCAGCCAGCGCTTGCAGATGATACCCGCCCTCTAAACAGGCCAGAATTCGGCTACTTGAAAAATTCTTCGCAATGGATGCGACCATGCTCGTTAATTCCCCATACCCTTCCTCCGTCAGGTCCATACTCGCGAGAGGATCATCTCGATGAGCATCAAATCCTGCTGAAATCACAACGAATTCCGGCTGAAAGGTGTCGGCGGCTGGAACAAGGACCTTTTGAAACACTTCTCGATACTCGTCATCTCCCTGTCCCCCTGAAAGCGGGACATTGATGGTCAATCCCTTCCCTCTGCCTTCACCAGTCTCCATGGCCCCTCCCGTTCCGGGATAATAGGGAAATTGATGCGTGCTAAAAAATAAGACAGAGGGGTCATCATAAAAGGCATGTTGGGTGCCGTTCCCATGATGCACGTCCCAATCCACAATGAGCACACGTTTCAAGCCATAGTGCTGCTGAATATACCGTGCGGCAATAGCCACTGTATTGAAAAAACAAAACCCCATCGCCCGATCAGCCTCCGCATGATGTCCAGGAGGACGTACGGCGCAAAAAGCTTGATCAATGTCGCCATTCATGATGGCATCGACGGCGGCAAGCGCTCCGCCTGTCGCCAGATAGGCCGCATCCAATGTGCCTGGCGACATCGACGTATCAGGATCCAGAGAAGCATAGCCTTTCGCAGGAGAACGGCGTTCAAGGCTCTCGATATATGAGGCGCGGTGGATGAGTTCAATCCATTGCCGCTCGGCCCGTCGCGGCGTGACCTGATGCAGTCGAGACCACGTGCCCGACGATTGTAATTGAGCGCAAATCGCTCGAAGCCGGTCAGGAGATTCAGGGTGACCAGGACCCATTTCATGGCCCAAATACTTCGGATCATACACAAAGCCTACGCGTCCCATTATTAATTGTTCTCAGACTGAAAGAGAAAAACTTGTACGGGGGAGAAAATCAACGAATGCCCGATTCTATTTGACTCATCTCAGGAAGGAAAATCGTAGCGAATCCTACCATAGCCTCCTATCTTAGACAACGCATCGAGACACATGATAGGCTTCTCGCTCTTAACCGCAGTAAACATCATTGCCGCACGAAAATCATTTGCTATGGCCAATCCTAAAATAGAACAATTTAAAAAGATTTTACAATTAGATCCCAAGGACGAAACCCTCTGGTTCGGGTTAGGGAAAGCCTATATGAGTGACAAAAATTGGGCTGAAGCGATTCCCGCTTTAGAGCAATGCATTCAGGTCAGACCCAATTATTCTGCGGCGTACTTTGCGCTGGCACAATCCCTTGAGCAAGAGAAAAACTTTGAGAAATGCCGATCCATTTGTGCAGAAGGCATCACGGTTGCGACCACCAATGGCGACCTGCTCGTGATCAAAAATCTAGAAGAACTCAACAACTCCCTTCCCTCCTGATCCATTTTAATTTCAATGTAGGAAGCACCTATAATTAGGGGTCAGACTCGACTTTCTAAAGCAATACCTGATATGCTCATGTCTTACAAAATGCCCCACTGTATAAGGAACAATGATGGCACGATTACCACGTTTTTTTGTCCCCAGCGTCCCCCTCCACATCATTCAAAGAGGAAACAATCGTGGAACCCTCTTTAATCAAATCAACGATTATAACGTTTATAAAGACTGGCTGAAGGAAGCCGCCCAATGGCATGGATGTGCCATTCATGCCTACGTTCTGATGACCAACCATGTGCATCTCTTGGTCACCCCAACCCACGAGGATAGTTTGCCGAAGACCTTTCAGTCGTTAGGCCGACGCTATGTCCAGTATTTCAATGCCACCTATGAACGGACAGGAACCTTATGGGAAGGGCGCTACCGGGCCACACTGATTGAAAGTGAGGCCTATCTGTTGACCTGTTGTCGCTACATTGAACTCAATCCTGTGCGTGCCGAGATAGTGAGACATCCTCGTGACTATCGATGGTCAAGTTATCATTATCATGCTGAGGGAAAATCAGATCCACTTCTGACTCCACATAGCCTCTATCAGCGATTGGGCGGAACGGCAACGGCACGGCAACAAGCCTATCGGGCTCTCTTCCGCCATCACCTGAGCGGAGAAACCCTCGACACGATTCGCGAAGCGACTAATAAAGCCTGGGTATTAGGGAGTGACAAATTCAAAGATCGCCTAGCCAAAAAATTAGACCGCCGCGTCGCACCGTTGCCACGAGGCCGTCCATCAATAGAGAAAGATTGATACACCCAAGTCGATTCCTTATTGCCTGACGACCCTGAGCCTATGACACCAGTCGTGACGATATTAACATATCCATCGCTCCCCCTATTCCTTCAACATGATTTCCAACCCCCAATCCAGGTGGCTAAATTCTCCACTCCGTAAATTCAATCAGGTCTAGAAAAATTTCTTGCCCGACAAAAAAGGTTCCTGACACCTTTTTAATTGGGCCTGTTGTACATGGGAAAATGTTGGGAGAGAAGAAGCCATATGACGAAGGTTTCACCAACCAGCCACCTAACAGGGCATCAATAAAATCGTTTTCCTTTAATTAGGTTCTGGCGGCATCAGGAGGGCGCTTCAGTTCTTCCAGTGCGACATGCTTGGGCAGGAGAACGGGAAAGACAATGCCGATGGGGTCCCCTCGAAGAATGGTGATAGGTTCTTCTGAGGTGATCTCTAATTGCAGCAGAAAGTTGGTGACAAACGCATCATAGTCGGGAAGAAAGGCGTAAAGGTTGGGCGTCGTTTTATACTCCTGCGTTTTAATACCTTCCCAAATGGAAAAAGGGCGTTTGGGCAGATGATAAAAATGATTGGGCAAATCCTTCATCATCATGCCCAATTGTTTGGGATAATAAAAACGAATGCCGCAACACAATTTGGGGAAGTCGCTATTAAGAATGGTATCCACATACATTCCGGAAAACGATTTATACCCCAACAGGCGTTCCTCTGGAAGAATAGGTGGAGATTGCCATTCAAACCCACTCCCCTTCCGACGCATTCGGCAATCAGCCGGAGAGCGGATAAGCCAACCATACTGCCCCACAAAACGTACGGGACCACAGTCATCAGGAATTACCTTGTACCCGCTAGCAGCAAGATTGCGTTGTTCCTCCAAGGACATTCCAGTCATCATGGGCCGGTGCGGATGGAAATCAAGCTTCAACCTTTCCGGGGCAAAGGCGGTGGAGTATTCCCGCTCCCAATACATCACCCACTTGTTATCCGTGCTTCCCGGTAAAAGATCCATAGTCATATATTTCCAAGAAGAGAAAGAAATTTGATCGTCAAATTCCTAATACCATATTTTTCTTCGTCATTCCGGCAGGCTTTTAGCCAGAATCCATCTTCAAGTTATTCTTGGGAAAAGGAACTTCTCCGATAGATCCCCGCCAACTAATCGCGGGGATGACAACAGAAAGCAAGGATTCATATGCAACCAGCACCCAATTCAGAAACAGAGCCCGATAGTCTCATAAGAGAAATCATCTATCCCTAGAAAATTGTTTCAAAAAGTATTGGGGCATATTTTCACTCAGTCAATTGCCCTCGTTTCACCATCCATGCCACTTCAGCCACTCGCTTTCCCAATGCCCGGGCATCAGCCTTTTCTTGCTCATTGATACCGGGGCTGTCGCCTTCCGTCGTGGCCGACGCCCCAAAAGCCCCACCATCGCTTACGATAATCATCTGATTGCCCAACATCGCGGCCAAAATCGTTAACATGGTGACTTCTTTCCCACTGGAGATTTGTCCTCCGGTGGCAAAGGCCGCCCCGACTTTATTACGCATTTTGAATTCGGGAAAGACGCCAAACTCAAATTGCCACCGATCAAAAAACGTTTTGACTTCTCCCGACATGTTCGACCAATACACCGGCGACCCCACGACTAACGCATCACTGCCGAATAACAGATCCGCAGTAACTGCTCCCACTTTATGCAGCACCACACGGGTGCCAGGAACAGCCTGGGCACCAGCCACGACATTGCGTGCCATAATTTCCGTATTGCCTGACAAGGAATGATAGACCACCAGGACCTGAATGGTCCCTGGCTGAGGTTGGACCTGTGCCGCAACCTGTGAACACCCAACAGAAAAAAATAGTACCCCTAGAAGCAGACGCACAGCAGGATGAGCAATCATCAAACTTCAGGAAAGATGAGAGGTAGGAAAAACCTTACCGACTGATGGCTAAAGAAACGATTCACTGAAAGATGCCAAATAAAAGGTTACTGCCGCCCAATTTCCTCATCAATCTGCTCTTCCACCGAGATATGCGTCAACGCTCCTCGATAATCACACTTATGACACCGTATGCGGAATTCCTCTAGCCATCGTTCTTGCACAAAATGTTGATGGCACTTTGGGCACGCAAATACTCCCTTCACGTAATGCACTTGCTTCTTATACTTCATCACCAACCCCCTCTAAAAATAGAATGAATCCCAGCGCCTAGCCTGCCACACCCCTTTTCCCAATTGCAACTTTGGTTTCACACTTACGAACTTTTAGCCTTCAGGATCCAGTATTTTTTACCGACTTACGTTGTTTTCGAGGGAAATAGCTGTCGTGGACTTTTTTGAGGCGGGTGTGCTCGACATGGGTGTAGATTTGCGTGGTGGCAATGCTGGCATGACCCAACATCATTTGGACCGATCGCAAATCCGCCCCATGATCCAACAAATGGGTCGCAAAAGAATGCCGAAGCATGTGAGGCGAGAGCGGTTTGGTGATGCCTGCGCGTACCGCGCGATCCTTTAGAATTTTCCAAAAACATTGCCGGGTCATGGCCCGACCCAGCCGGGTGAGAAACAACGCCGAAGACGTTCGCTTTTTGACGAAAGCTGGGCGAGTGGACCGCAGATATACCGAGACCAATTCTCGTGCCTTATCCCCGATGGGCACAATTCGCTGTTTGTCCCGCTTCCCGGTCGCCTGCAAGAAACCCACATCGAGATTGAGATGGGCGACCTCCAAGTTGACTAACTCCGAGACGCGAAGACCCGTCGCATAGAGCAGTTCCACCATGGCCGCATCCCGACAATCTTCTCGCTGATTGATTGCCGGCAGATTGAGCAGTCGCGTGACTTCGGGTTCGGACAAGAGCTTGGGGAGTTGCACCCATTGCTTCGGCGTGCCTTTTAATATACTTCCAAATGTCGCTTTTCTCTGTCCCATCTCAAGATATTTATACAACCCCCGAACCGACGCCAGACATCGCGCAATCGATGAGGAAGATAAGCCTGCTGTTTGCAAGCTGCCAAGAAATTGCACCCACAACGGTTTGGTCAGCGCATGAAGATCAGTCATGCCTTCCTGTTGAAAAAAGTCGACAAGTTTCCGCAAATCCCGGCGATACGCTGCAAGAGTATTCGCCGCACAGCCACTTTCGACCTGTAACATCGTGAGATATTCGTCAATGACCTGTTGCATGGTTGAGTGTGCCAACATGGGCTCCTTTAGACTATTCGCATGTGTCCCAAAGGAGTTCGCTGGAAAGATCCTTCTGCCCTTTCAGCGTTCCTGGCCTGAAATAGGCTTGCCAAAATTTGTGATGTTCTCCTATTTAGGTAAGCCCGTTTCCTGATATGATAAACTGAAACATCAATCCAAGCACCCCCATCTACGAACAATTTTGATCCACCGTGTCGTGTGTTGCCCTAATTCATCGTTGTTCCTCCCAACTGATATGACTGGCTCATCCCGAATGAAACCTCTGAGATTCCTTTGTGTCTGGGCCACGGTAATCGTCCTGTTCTTAGGACTGTTAGGGACTATCGCCCCACCAAATCTCTCTGCCACAACCAACACTTTCCAGGCCACTACTCTTGAGCAAGCCAAAACCCAATTGAAAGCGGGAAAACCCACCAAAGCCATCGAAATCCTCGAGGAGCTGATTGATTCGCTTCCCCCTCCCATTATTCTTCAGGAAGCCTATCTCTTACAGGCCACTGCCCTCGAACAAAGCAAACAAATCACTGAAGCCTTGAGCGTCTTGAAACAGTTGTTGGAAGAATTTCCATTCTCCCCAGTCACGAATTCCGCACGAGTGTTGATGGCTGAACTCTACATTAAGACCAAGGACTATGCCCCAGCGCTCACCCAATTGTACCTAGCATTGGATTATGCAACAGATCAGGCATCCCGTCGAGACGTTCTCCAACTCATCCGGCAAGCCGAACTGGAAAATGGTAATCCTCTGGGGGCTGTCAAAGCGGGGCTGAATGAGATGATGCTTGGGGATCCTAATGAGCGGCTTGAACTAGAACAATTGACCCAATCACTGATTCTGCAACGCTTGGATGAAGCGGCACTCGAGGAACTGGTGGAGGGCTACGCCACCCGCTATCCAGGGGATATCGCCACCATCCGACTGATTGAACTCCACACAGGACGCGGCGATGAAGTCTTGGCCGAACGAGATATCCGTGGATTTCTGAAACGATTTCCGACACATCCCTATGCGCAAACCGCGATGGCGCTCCTCCAATCTTTCATAAACAAGATCAAGATGCATCCACATATTTTGGGAGTGGCCCTACCTTTTTCCGGCCCCATGAAACCCTATGGGATTGATTTACTCAATGGCATTCGACTGGCTATGGACATCGCCAAAGAACAATGGGGGCTCTCTTCTGTTGGTCTAGTCGTGAAAGATACCACCTTGCTCACCGCGCCGTTGAGAGTCGAAATGCGACAACTTCTTGATGAGTTCCAGCCTCAAGCCGTGATTGGCCCTCTGTTGTCCAGGGAAATTCGCGACTTGGGCCGCCTTCCAGATGAGTATGCCACCCCATTCATCACACCCTCTTCCACGCTACTCAACGTCCGGCAATATGGTTCGTATTGGTTCAATACGGCCATGACGTCATCCGTTCAGGCCAAACGCCTCGTGGAATACGCGGTCATGGAATTAGGCTATCATCGGTTTTGTATCGTCTATCCGAAAACCGCCTATGGGCGTGAATTAGCCGATATGTTTCGCAAGGAAGTGATTCATTCCGGAGGAGAGGTAATTGCTGTCGAAGAATATACCGAGGAACAAACGGACGTTGCCGAACAATTGCGCCGCCTGAAAATCAGGGATCTTGAGCAATATGGTATTGAAGAGCCGGAGGAAACCCGAACGGGCGAGGAACGTCTTGTCTATACACCCGGCTTTGACGCCGTCTTTCTCCCAGGACAACCGGTGCACTTGGCTATCATTGCGGCTCAACTGGCGTTTTTTGATATGAATGTCCCGATTCTTGGAGGTAATAGCTGGCATAATCCTGAAATATTTCGATGGGCAAAACAAGACTTGAATGGCAGTATTTTTGTGGATGGGTTTTTTCTCAATAGCCCTGATCCAGGCACGCAGATGTTCATCCAACGCTATCGCAGCCAATTTCACAAAGAACCCTCGCTTTTTGCCGTCCAAGCCTACGATGCCGCCACATTAGTACTGGAAACGATTCGCAAAGATGCCCAATCCGGACAAGATGTCTGGGATCAACTCGTCCGGCGATCAGATTTACCCGCATTAAGTGGATTTGCCTCCTTTAGCTCAGCTGGTATCTTGAATCGTCGACTCTATATCCTCCAAGTCAACAATCGCACCTTTATCCAACTGAATTAAATCGATGGATACCCTATTCGGTTTTCTTCATAACCTTTCATTTATGTTAGTCCCATTATTGGCGGCCGTTGTCCTCCATGAATATGCCCATGGCCGTGTCGCGCATTTCTTTGGAGATCCGACGGCTAAGTCTCTCGGACGTCTCACGCTGAACCCCCTCCCGCATATCGATATGTATGGAAGCATAATCGTCCCGCTCATTCTGTTTCTCATACCAGGGGGATTCATCTTTGGCTGGGCCAAACCTGTTCCGATCAATGCCGGGAAATTGCATAATCCCAAACGAGATATGGCCATTGTAGCTATAGCCGGCCCACTCATGAATTTATGCTTAGCCATCGTCAGCGGCTTGTTATTGGCACTGTTTCTTCACATTGATCCAACTCTCCAGGAAAATTGGCCACCGCAACCCGGAGTAGAACCGCGTGGGGATCTGCTGGGCATGATTCTCGTCCCACTAACGGCCATGGCTCTCTTTTCGATGCTGATTAATATTGTGTTATTCGCCTTTAATTTGTTGCCGATTCCTCCATTAGATGGAAGCAGGGTACTCGTATGCTTCCTCCCTCCGAAGCCTGCCATGGCCTTGATCCGACTCGAACCCTATGGCATGCTTGTTGTTTTAGGATTGTTAATGGTTAACTCGCATATTCCCATTTTGAGCATATATATTGGATCCATACAACAAGCCTTTTTTCATCTTTTTCTTTCAGAGTTTATGTCTTAACCCCGCTTATTGAGAGATATTATGGCATTACGCGTACTCAGCGGCATGCAACCGAGCGGGCTTATGCATTTGGGCAACCTGCTCGGTGCCTTGGAGAATTGGAAGACGCTTCAGGCCCAGCATGAGTGTTTTTTCTTCGTGGCCGATTGGCATGCTCTCTCTACCAATTATGCTGATACCAGCCGCCTGAAAGAATTTACGCAAGAACTACTCATCGACTGGCTCGCGGCAGGAATTGATCCGAATCGCGCCACGGTCTTTATTCAATCACAAGTTCCTGAACATGCCATTTTGCATTTATTGTTCTCCATGATCATTCCTATTCCCTGGCTTGAGCGCAATCCCACGTATAAGGAAAAACAAGAGGAAATTACGGAAAAAGATCTCACCACCTATGGCTTTTTAGGATATCCCGTGCTCCAAACCGCGGATATCCTCTTGTATAAACCTGCCCTGGTTCCAGTAGGAAAAGATCAACTCCCACATTTGGAACTGACACGAGAAGTTGGTCGCCGTTTTAATAGTCTGTACACACCTGTGTTCCTCGAACCAAAAGAATATTTGACTCAATTTCCAAAAGTGCTCGGGACCGATGGACGGAAAATGAGTAAGAGCTATCATAATACGATTAATCTATCGGATACCGAATCGGAGGTTCGGCAAAAACTCAAGACTATGGTCACCGACCCCGCCAGGGTCCGACGCACCGATAAAGGCAACCCCGACATCTGTCCGGTTTATGATTTCCATAAAATCTTTTCCGCTGAATCGATTATCAAACAAGTCGGCACTGATTGCCGGACAGCTGCCATCGGATGCATCGACTGCAAGCGTCAAGTAGCCGATGCCATGGTCGAACGATTTTCTCCAATGTGGGAAACCCGTGCGACCTTTTCAGCCCGTCCCAAGCAAACACAAGAAGTCGTCGAAGAAGGCCGAAAACGTGCAGCCACCGTCGCGAGTGAAACAATGGCAGAAGTCAAAGAAGCCATGAAAATATGACAAATTGCATTGACACATTTAGAACCCTCGCTACTATTTGGCGCAGTCTATGCACCTCACTTTAAGAGTCATTTAGAAACCCTGGGACACCTATGAGTATTCGCGTTGCCATCAATGGATTTGGGCGTATTGGACGAAATTTCTTCCGGGCAAGCTACAACGACCAGAAATTGAGATTGTGGCCCTGAATGATTTAACTGATTCGAAAACGCTCGCGCATCTTCTGACCTACGATTCGGTGCATGGGACCTTTCAAGCCGATGTGCAGTACACACCAGACTCACTGACGGTTAATGGCAAACAGATTCGTATCTTTGCCATGAAAGATCCCAAGACATTGCCATGGAAAGAACTCCAAGTTGATTTTGTGATTGAATCCACCGGCCGATTTACCGATCACGAGAGTGCGAGTCAACATGTAACTGCCGGGGCCTCCCGAGTCATTATTTCTGCACCGGCCAAAGATCCTGATATCACAATTGTTCTTGGGGTCAACGAATCAACTTACAATCCACAAACACACACAATTATTTCCAATGCTTCTTGCACAACGAATTGTTTGGCCCCAATCTCCAAAGTCATTTTACAAGAGTTTGGCATCAAGCATGCTTTTATGACCACGATACATTCTTATACCAACGATCAGCATCTCCTTGACCTTCCACATAAAGATTTACGCCGGGCGAGGGCTGCGGGTTTGTCGATGATTCCGACTTCAACCGGAGCAGCTAAAGCCTTGCATTTAGTGATCCCCGAATTGAAAGGAAAAGTCGACGGTATGGCCATCCGCGTCCCCACACCCAATGTTTCCCTCATAGACCTCTCGGTCGAGGTGGAAAAGGATTGCGATACTGCAGCCGTCAATACCGCATTCAAACAAGCTGCTCAAAGCTCTTTAAAAGGATACTTGCAAGTCTCGGAAGCCCCAATTGTCTCGACTGATCTCAATGGATGTTCGTATTCGGCAACCGTTGACGCTCCACTCACTTCGGTTATGGATAAACGTTTGGTGAAAGTCTTTGCTTGGTATGACAATGAATGGGGTTATTCGTGCCGTTTACGTGACCTCGTCAAGGTTCGCGCGCAAAAGAGATGACTAACGACCGCTTGGGGGCTTTCTTGCTGAAGATCCCGCCATACTCCGTCTCTTAAGGAAGGCAGAGGGAGTCATGAATCTGACCAAACAAACCATCGACCAAGTTGACCTCCGCAACAAACGAGTACTCATCCGCGTGGATTTTAACGTCCCGCTCGATGATGCCTGCCAAATCGCTGACGATTCCAGGATTCGGGCCGCCCTTCCGACCATTAACAGAGCTATTGACGAAGATGCCGTCGTGATTCTGTGTTCACATTTGGGTCGACCCAATGGCACCACGAACCCGGCACTCAGTCTTGCTCCAGTGGCCAAGCGCTTACAACGCCTGCTGAACAAGCCCGTGGCCTTTCCTGACGACTGCATCGGTCCCACAGTCGAATCCGTGGTGAAGAACGCAAAACCGGGTGACGTGATCCTCCTAGAAAATTTACGGTTTCATCCAGGTGAAGAAAAGAATGATGATCAATTCTCCGTTCAACTCGCTGCCCTTGCGGATGTCTATATCAATGATGCCTTTGGGACTGCGCATCGCTCTCATGCCTCAACCGTGGGCATTACCAAATACATGCAAGTCTCGGCAGCAGGTTTTCTGATGAAACGGGAGATTGAAGCGTTGGAAGGCACGGTAGAGAACCCGGTTCGTCCCTTTGTGGCCATTTTGGGAGGGGCCAAGGTTTCGGGGAAAATCGGGGTCATTGAAAATCTTGGCAAAGTGGTCGATAAGGTTATCATCGGTGGAGGCATGGCCTTTACTTTTATCAAGGCGATGGGATTAGAGATCGGCCAGTCTCTGGTTGAAAACGATATGCTGGACTTTGCGAAACGAATACACGAGCAAGCGATGGCTCAAAAAATCAAATTTTATCTTCCGGTGGATTGTGTAGTGGCAGCCAGTTTAGATCCTGAAGCGGAAACCAAAATTGTCCCCGTGCAGGAAATCCCCATTGGCTGGTATGGCATGGACATCGGACCTGCGTCGGTCCGCCTGTTTAGTGAAGCCGTTCAAAACGCCAAAACCATCTTATGGAACGGTCCCATGGGTGTGTTTGAGCGGGATGCCTTTTCCCGTGGAACGTTTGCCCTTGCCCATTCCGTCGCCAACGCCTACGCCAAAACGATTGTGGGGGGAGGAGATACGGCCTTGGCCGTTTACCGTGCCGGTGAGTCAGAAAGCATGTCCTTTATTTCTACTGGTGGGGGTGCTGCACTGCAACTGCTTGAGGGCAAGCACATGCCAGGACTTGCCGCGTTACCGGACCGTCCTTATTAACCTCTCTGTTGGCGCTCTTTTCCCTTTCTGAAAGTACCAATTCCTATGCCCAATCGATTCATTGTCGGCAATTGGAAAATGCACAACACTATTTCCCAAGCCGAAACCCTGATTCGCGAAATTCTGGCCATTTATCACCCCCATCAATCCGTTGAACTGGCCATAGCCCCTCCGTATGTGGCCCTCCAGGCAGCGTCCCATCTGCTGGCTAACACACCCATAACATTAGCCGCACAAAATGTCTGTGCGAAAGACGGAGGCGCGTTTACAGGAGAAATTTCTCCACTCATGTTAAAGGAGCTAGGCTGTCAGTATGTCATTATCGGGCATTCCGAACGGCGCCACCTCTTTGGAGAAAGCGATCAGACCATAAATGAGAAAATCCATGCGGCCCTCCGCCATGAACTTCAACCGATTTTTTGTATCGGGGAACGCTTAGAAGAACGAGAAGCTGGCCAGACCCATTCGGTGATCCAGCATCAATTACAAACAGGGTTGGCTGATTTGGAGAGCAAAGACCTTGGCAACATCACCTTTGCCTATGAGCCTGTCTGGGCTATTGGAACGGGGCTTGCCGCCACCGTTGAGCAAGCAACTGAGGTTCATGCCGCCATTCGATCATCTCTAACGACTCATTGGAAACTGAATACAGAGCAAATCAGGATTCTTTATGGTGGCAGCGTGACGGCAGACAATGCCCAAGCCCTCCTCCAATCTCCTCATATTAATGGGGCTTTAGTCGGGAAAGCTTGTTTGAATTCGGAATCCTTTGTTAAGATAGCTGAAATTGCTGCTTTAGATTAAAGGCTTAGCTTCCGAGGACACCTAAAATATGTACACACTTGCCGTCTCCATTCATCTCATTGTTTGTTTTCTCATGATCGCCGCCATTTTATTGCAAGCCGGTAAGGGAGCAGAAATCGGCGCTTCATTTGGGGGGTCGTCTCAAACCGTATTTGGAAGCCGCGGGCCTGGGACCTTTCTGAGTAAGGTCACCGTAGGAGCAGCTATCGTATTCATGCTGTCTTCCCTGAGTTTAGCCGTGCTCTCGAGACAAGCGAATACATCCTCGACCGTTATTGATCTCCACCCACCAACTCACCAGGAATCATCTTCTTCAACAGAAGAAGCTACGCCAGTCGTTCCGACCACGGAAGCTGAGACGTCATCCGCAACCCCACCTGAGGCTTCATCAGAACCGACACCGGACACCACGTCTTCCGCACCAAGCGACCCTTAAGGCTCTTCCCACCTTACAGTGCCGTCCGATCAAAACAGACTTTCTTTGTGGAATTGAGACTAGGAGTCTGTCGGGCTTAGGGAATCGAGAGCGAAAAAGCGGCTGAGCAAGGGAAAATTTTGACGATTTTTCCGGCCCATAGTAGGACTATGGTCCAAGAAATCAGCGAAATATGAACCGCTTAGACACTTTTGCAGCCGATTCTTCCTAAGCCCGACAGGCTCCTAGAACAGTATAGAGTCGAAGAGAATCTCTGCGAAGAGCTAAATGGGAGTGAGCCAGTTGGCGTAGGTTGGATCTTCACCTCGAACGATCTTAAAAAAATCGCTTTGCAAAGATTGAGTTATTGGACCAGGCTTGCCCTCACCAATCCTTCGATCGTCTAATTCGCGAATCGGCGTAACTTCGGCAGCCGTTCCTGTCAAGAAGATTTCATCGGCGACGTACAGGGCATCTCTGGTAAAGCGTTCTTCGACGACTGGTATTTTTTTGGCCCGAGCCAGTTCGAGAATCGAGTTCCGGGTAATGCCATCAAGAATCGACATTAACGGTGTCGTTTTCAGAACACCCTTACTAACCATAAAAACATTTTCCCCTGTTCCCTCCGCGACGTAGCCATCAGGGTCTAGCAGAATGCATTCCTCATAGCCTGATTTTTTGGCTTCCCATTTAGCCAGAATGGAATTCACGTAGTAGCCCGAGACCTTCGCCCGGGTCATGGAAACATTCACGTGGTGCCGGGTGAATGAAGAAATTTTTGCCCGTATCCCTTTTGCCAGCGCATCCTCACCCAAATACGATCCCCAGGGCCAGGCCGCAATTGCTAAACAGGTCGGATTATCACCAGGATAGATTCCCATGGCTCCAAACCCAATATAGGCAATAGGACGGATATAACAGGAGGCCAGTTCATTTACCCTGACTGTTTCGATAATCGCCTCAGTGATCTCTTTTTTATTAAACGGCATGGGCATCAGGGTAATGTGGGCGGACTCAAACAAGCGGTCGACATGTTCTTGTAATCGAAAAATAGAGGACCCTTGTTGTCCTTCGTAACATCGAATGCCCTCAAATGCCGCTAAACCATAATGCAGAGAATGGGTCAAGACATGAACGGAGGCATCAGCCCAATCAACAAAAGCCCCATCCATCCATATTTTCTTTGATGCGATCATCATCGAACGAATATTGACCTATCCTTTCCCAAATACATCTGGCGTCTTACCGCCATAACGACCAGAAGTATTGTACAATTATTCCCTATGCTTCGGTGAAGCAAATGATATACTAAAATCTTGACTTAAATGTAAACATACTGGCAAAATGAATGTTTTGTAAGGAGCGACTATACCATGTATGCGATTATCGAAACAGGCGGGAAGCAATATCGGGCAGAACCCCATGGCCTTCTGCAAGTTGAGTCATTAGAAGGCGACGTGGGAACCATTGTTGAATTTGACGTGGTACGATTTCTCCAGACAGATCAGGCCCCCATTGTTGGTACCCCAACGATTCCTCAGGCTTTGGTCAAAGGAGAAATTGTTCGGCATGCTCGAACGCGATCCATTACGGTTTTTAAAATGAAACGCCGTAAGGGGTATCGTCGAACCAGGGGACACCGCCAGGGTTTTACCCAAGTTCGGATTACTGAAATTGTGGCCCCATAAAAAATAATTATATTTCAAGCTCTGGAGACTTGACTCATGGCACATAAAAAAGGCGGCGGATCATCCCGAAACGGACGCGATAGCAACCCACAATATCTTGGCGTCAAAGCCTATGCCGGTGAAGCTGTGTCTGGAGGGAGTATTTTAGTCCGTCAACGCGGGACAAAATTCTTTCCCGGAACCAACGTTGGTTTGGGAAAAGACTACACGCTATTTGCCAAGGTCACCGGCATCGTCAAGTACGAAGGAGGCACAGCCCGACGCAAGGTCAGCGTGTATCCCTCCGCGTAATAGTTCCTCACGTTCTTCCTTTCTTTCTTTTCGAAAACCTCACTTCAGTTTCGTTCTATAAGCCGGGTAAGATAGGACTCCTATGTTCATCGATCAAGCACGTATTTTCGTCAAAGCCGGGGATGGCGGCTCCGGACATTGTAGTTTTCGTCGAGAGAAGTTTGTCCCCCGTGGGGGGCCAAATGGCGGCGACGGCGGCCATGGAGGAGACGTCGTCTTCACAGCCTCAAACCGCGTGTCGACTCTTCTAGACTTACGCTATCAACGTCATTACACAGCCCAATCTGGCGAACGCGGACAAAAAGCCAACTGCCACGGTTCCAATGGACTCAATGTCGTCATCCATGTCCCTGTTGGCACATTGGTCAAGGTCGAAGAGACGGGCGAAACCCTAGTCGATCTCATTACCGATGGACAAACCTTCGTCGTAGCCGAGGGGGGCAAAGGCGGGAAAGGCAATGCACGATTTGCCACATCCACGAATCGTGGCCCACGCGAATTCGAACCAGGGACCTCTGGCGAAGAACGATGGCTCACTTTAGAATTAAAACTCCTCGCCGATGTTGGGCTGGTCGGCTTTCCCAACGCCGGCAAATCCACATTAATCTCGACCATCTCTTCTGCCCATCCAGAAATCGCCAGTTATCCATTTACGACATTACGCCCCCACCTCGGAGTCGTTGAATGGGCAGAAGAATCATCATTTGTTGTTGCCGATATTCCCGGTTTAATCAAAGGGGCACATGAAGGCAAAGGCCTTGGCATTCAATTTCTCAAACATATTCAGCGAACCGCCTTACTATTATTTCTGATTGATATCACCGAAGGCCTGGAACAAGACCCCATCGGCATCTTTAAAACTTTGAGAAGCGAATTGGAGGCGTTTGACCCAACGCTGCCTGAACGACCGTTTGCTATTGCCGCCACCAAGATCGATTCCCAGGGCGAGGGCAGCTATCTTCAAGCCCTTCAAGCCTATTGCGTCGAACATCAGTATCCTTGCTTTCCTCTTTCGGCCATCACCAAGGAAGGGCTGCCCTCACTCGTGACCTACTTGGGAAAGGCGGTTCTGGAGAATAAAGTTTCATGCATCAGCAAGTGCTAACCGCCTGTAAACGGGTGGTCGTGAAAATCGGAAGTAGTCTGGTAGCCTCTCCCAATGGAGGACTCCGCTTAGACCGAATCGGAAGGCTGGCCGAAGAATTCGGGGGCTTGCAAGCCCAAAACCGGCAACTCGTTCTCGTATCGTCCGGCGCCATCGTCGCAGGCATTTCCCATTTAGGGTTAAAGGCCTATCCTCAGGAAGTACCCCTTCAACAAGCTGCCGCCGCAGTCGGACAAAGCCGCCTATTACGAGCCTACGAAATGGCCTTTGAGGAATCTGGCCATAAAATTGCCCAAATTCTTTTAACCCATCAGGACTTGGCAGACCGCCGCCGATTTCTCAATGCCCGACATACACTCACCACATTGCTTCAGCTTGGGGTTATTCCAATTATCAACGAGAATGATACCGTCTCGATTGAAGAAATTCGGTTCGGGGATAATGATACCCTGGCCGGACAAATTGCCCATCTCGTCGATGCTGATCTGCTGGTGATCTTGTCCGATGTCAACGGGCTTTATGAGGAAGACCCTCATCTCAATCCTTCCGCCAAGCTCATTCCCATGGTCCCAACCATTACCAAACAGATTGAAAGCCTGGCTGGGGCCTCCAGGACCCAATCCAGCCGCGGGGGGATGGTGACGAAAATTCAAGCCGCCAAACAAGCTGGACGATTTGGCGTGCCTACGCTCTTATTAAATGGCGAAACACCACATGCCTTAGGCCAAGCCCTGGAAGGAAATCACGGCGGAACTTTTTTCGCATCCAAACAATCTTCCCTCACTACCCGCAAACAGTGGATTGCCTTTACCCTGAGACCTAAAGGGCAGATTATGTTAGATGAAGGGGCGGTGGCCGCACTCGTGCTTCGTGGGAAAAGTTTATTAGCGTCAGGTATTTTGAACATCAAGGGCACGTTCCTGACCGGTGACCCCGTCAGCTGTACCACCGAGGAAGGAATTGTTTTCGCACAAGGACTCAGCAACTATTCCGCTGAAACTTTGCAACGCATCAAAGGCAAACAGACCTCAGAAATTCAGCGGCTCTTAGGATCCTTAGAATATAAAGAAGTCATTCATCGAGATAACCTCGCCTTAACCCCGTAAAACTTATAAAGAGGGAGCTGTTCAAAAAGGCCGTCCAGTAAGGCCGTAGGGCTGTTGGCACACGAAGCTTACACGGAGTACGTGAGTACGACACCAAACCAAAGACGCTGCTGGCGGATTTTTTCAACAGCCCAGGGCAACACTCATGTTCATTGGCCTCTTAGGCGGCACCTTTAATCCTATTCACAATGGGCACATGCACATCGCCAACTATGTGTACAACACGCTCACGCTTGACCGCGTGATCTTCATTCCTACAGGCGATCCTCCACACAAACTCGCGACCTCCCTTGCTCCCGCCCACCATCGTTTGCAAATGGTGAAGCTGGCAACAGAACCGTTTGAGCCCTTTGTGGTCGATGATCGAGAGGCGCTGTCACCCACCGTGTCATACAGTATCGACACCATTACGGATCTCAAAAATACATTCCCTCGTGAAACGAGGTTGGGCTTTATCATCGGGCTGGATGCCTTTTTGGAACTTCCCAGTTGGAAGCAGGCACCCCATTTATTTGAGCTTTGTCATTTTATTGTCTGCTCCAGACCTGGAGTCACCTTCACGCAACTGCAGTCGCTACCATTTTTATCCTCTACTTCCCTTTCCAGCCTCCAAAGCCTGGATCAACAAAATGCGACCCGTCTGGATATTGCCCATTCCTTCAGAGAAGACGATTACCCTTTTGTCGGTCCCCCCTTGCGAAATCTCGGCCTCGCTCATTCGCGAGCATGTCGCCCTAAAACGTCCAATAGGGGCTTGGTTGCCGCCTACTGTGGAGTCCTATATAATTCAACACCAATTATATCAATGACCCGTACAACCCCACCAAAACTGTCGCTTTCTCACGAACAAGCTATCTTCATCGCGCAGGCGGCCAAAGATAAAAAGGCCGAAGACGTGTTGGTATTAGAAGTCGGAGATCTCACCTCCCTTGCCGACTTTTTTATCTTTTGGCTCTGGTGAATCGGAACGCCAGGTTCGCGGGCTGGCGGCATTCATTGAAAAATCAATGGCCACACGATATCAAGCCCTGCCTGTCATAGAAGGCAAAGAAACAGCCAACTGGATCTTGTTAGATTATGGGAACATCATTGTGCATATCTTTCGATCCGACATCAGACAATATTATGCGTTAGAAAAAATGTGGGCAGATGCCCCTCAGGTACCCATTCCGGAGCCTGAGCACCCGTTTTCACCACCCCGCCAATTAGTGAACGGGTAAAAAGATACCTCAAAGAGGAGAAGTCCCATGACGTGTTACCAAGACTTAGCTGACCGAGTGCTCGGCGGCACATCTCCCACACGAAAAGAAGCCTTAGATATTCTGGCCACACCGCAAGGCCAACTCCTGGATTTAGTCAATGCCGCATATACGATTCGATCACGATATTTTGGCAACACCGTTCGACTACAGATGCTCTTGAATGCCAAAAGTGGGGCCTGTCAAGAAGATTGTCATTATTGCTCACAATCCACGATCTCTGACGCACCCATTGATCGTTATGCCTTGTTGTCACCTGAAAAGATGATGGAAGGCGCACGCCGGGCCGCAGAAGCGAAAGCCCAGCGCTATTGCATCGTCATCAGCGGCCGATCACCCCTGCAATCCGAAATCACTCAGATTTCCAGCGCTGTTCGAAAAATCAAAGATGAAATCCCCATTCAAATCTGTTGTTCACTGGGACTCTTAAATGGAGAGCAAGCCAGTCAATTAAAGGCCGCAGGCGTAGATCGGATCAATCACAACCTCAACACCAGTGAGGCCTTTCATCCTTCCATTTGCAGCACACATACCTATCAAGACCGGCTGGACACCCTGAAGCATGCACGAGCCGCAGGTTTGGAACTATGTAGCGGCGGGATTGTGGGGATGGGCGAACGAGATGAAGATTTGGTGGATTTAGCCTTAGCACTCAAGGAGGTTCAACCCGATTCAATTCCTCTCAACATGCTCTATCCCGTGGACGGCACGCCCTTTGGAGAAAAAAATGATTTAACTCCGGCCCGGTGTCTCACCATATTATGTCTGTTCCGCTTCCTCCATCCTCAAACCGAAATTCGAGCCGCAGGTGGCCGTGAAAAAAACCTCCGTTCGCTTCAGCCATTGGCCCTCTATGTTGCTGACTCCCTCTTCGTGGACGGTTACCTCACCACCCCAGGCCTCGCCCACCAGGAAGTCTGGAACATGATCGAAGACATGGGCTTTACAGTTGAAGTGAGATTACCAAGGCACAGAAAATCCCCAAGTCGAAACCTGCTCAGCTTAATTATTTTTCGACTCATCTTTTTTCTGTTTCCCCTGTTGAGTGTCGAGGGAGTAAGGTCATTTTGTTCCGGCAAAAGGACCCAAAACTTTGGCACCCTGCACGCCTCTTTAAGAGAACGCTTGTCCCAAATAGAGGCAGCCTAACTCACTTCGCTCGAACAAAGGCAGCCCCAAGCCCAAAGACCTGCGCGCCTTAGTCATGCCGAAGGCGCCGAGGAATAGAAAAATTTCCATTGTTGACTAATCTTCAAACCTGAGAGTTTAGGGGCAGAGATAGGAAAAGACCTTGAAATAGTCCTAGGGATCTGGGGAATGGCTCAAATCACCAATTCATGTAACAAAATGGGGTATTTGGTTATATTTTTCTTTAATTTCGTGGTGTATGGTCTTGCCCCCAAATATGCGCGTTTAAGTTGGAAAACTATTTTATGACCATTCCCGGATAGGAAGCCGCCCTACTTTTGCGACCTTCTCCTCTTGGGCCTTTTGGCTCCGGAGTTTTAATCCATTCAGGCTACTCGACGATAGATTGAAATGGAATGTGCGCCTTAAATTGATTCGGTCAGCTCTAGATGCACGGTTTACCCAGCCGTACATTTCGACTTTGTACTCTCCCTCGTCCCAAATGATTTCCTCCTCACTTGTGCGAAGTTTAAATTCAACGAAGCGTGGAACTGTCGATTTCGGAGGAACTGCTACCGGGTATGGATCAGTCTCCGGGAGCAAAACCAATCAGTTTACAACGGAGACGAAACCCACCACCATCCTGAAATACCAGAAAGCACTGGATTCCACTTTCGTGGGAATGCCGGAAGGGAAGAATCTCTGCGTAACAAAATAGGAGCAAATCTGTTGAAGGGAAGGCTCATTAGCAGGCAATGTTCCATTACCTCTCCCGATACACCTCTCGTCTATGACCCACTTTGACCACGATGATCACAAGTTCCTCGTTCTGAATTTCATAAATAATTCGATACATACCTTGGCGCACACGAAACCTTTCTTGCCCCGATAATTTCTCACTCCCCACAGGCCGTGGATCATCAGCTAAGGCCTCAATGCGTTTAAGGATGCGAGGAACGTCGTTCTTTGTGATAGATCGAAAATCTCTGGTGACCGACTTCTTAAATGTCAGCCTATAACTGGCCATGAGCCTTCAGGTCGTTCAAAAGTTCCTCATAGCTGAGAGTCGGGTCGTCGGCACGCTGCTGGAATGCAGCTAAGTCTTCCTGATCTTCGGCAAGAGCTGCTCGTACGGCATCATTGACGATATCCGAGACGGATCGATGGGTATGCGCCGCCTTGAGTCGAAGGGCCGCATGAAGCTTCTCATCAAAGTAGACCGTCGACCGCTTGGAAGTTGTTCCCATGAAATATTACCTCCTTCAAAATATATTTATAGCGCTTTAGCGTCACAACGTCAATATGTCAAAGCGTCAAATAATCAAAAAAGTCCGGCTAGTACTTCTTCAATCTGATATTACCGAGTATAGTTTTTTGAGTTTGATCCGCGCATCCTCGGTGGTGAATCCCCAGATTGTAGGGGAGGCCGTTTGATTTCTCGCCTGCGTTCTATGCCTGCACCTCGTGGTCTACCGCCTCAAGAGTCGGCAGTCGCCGAGTGAGACATTGTCTCGACAACACACTGAATTCACATTCCGCCATATTCAGCCAACTGCCATGGCAATCCCCTGATCCTCCACTCGTCAGAAACGTGAACAAAGTAGGGTCCCTTCCCTCGGGCCAGGTTCTGTTGTCCTAGGCCCTCCAGCGGTACTATGCACCCCTCCGACTCCCACGCCAGCCCTCAGCGATTTCGGTTGCCCTTATACGCCTCGGTTGCGAGTTCTGCGCCCACACCGCCGTGGGCCTCCCGTCCTGCACGGTGTCTCTTCCGCCACATGCCATCCCTGCTACCCCGGAAGATCCTGAGGGTGGATGCTCGTTCGAATCCCTCAGACAGCGGCCTTCCCCTTCTGACCACAGAGTCGGCATCTCCAAATATGTCACGAGGCTACGTCTAGGTTCGCGTGCGCTACGGCCTGCAGCTTTGCCCATAGGAAACTTCAACCCCTGATTACTCAGGCGCTGCTTCCCGGTGCTAGAAAGGTGTACGAACAACTCCTTTCGCGGGACTTTAACCCGCTAGACACACCGCCGATGACGGCATACAGTCAATTCATACGAACAACTTATAACGCGCAGACGAAGCTCTCAACAAAAGACTTGTTCTCTGTCCAATCATCAGCCCTGAACGACCACAACTCCTCATAATATGTATTACGACACGGATTCACTTAAGAGGGTTAAAGAAGAATATGAGGATGTGGCCAAAAAGCACAACCAGCTAAAGTCGCGGCTTATGCATTTTCAATCGAAACTCATGAAAAGTGACAGCCAAGTCTATCTGACTCAGGGGGTAGCTCGGCGCCTCGGTATCTTAGTTCGGTGCATAGATAACATATTCCGAATATACCCGGTCGAACGAACCAAAAAATTGCTGCCAGACGAATTGACAGATCTTACAATCAATCTTCATGCTTTTTTTGTCAACACATCAGGAATATTTGACAACTTGGGATGGGTGTTTGTGTGCGAACACAATCTTTCTGGAAAGCGCAAGGACGGAAAACTCGAACGGAAGGACATCGGTCTTTTTAATAAGAAGACTCAATTACATCTGACTAAAAACCTTCGAGAATATCTACAATCAACGGATTTGCAGACCTGGTACGCAAACTACTCCAAAAATTACCGTGATGCTCTCGCGCATAGGATTCCTCTTTACGTTCCCCCAGCGATACTCAACGAAAACGAAGGTGAAAAGTATAAGAAACTCCAAGATCAATTACAGACGTTGGACCTCTACTCTCCTGAGGGTCTTAAGCACTATGGGGACATTCTTGACCAACAGACGCAACTCGGGGAATTAAGTCCATTTTTTGCGCATTTACCAACTGACGGAGGTATGCCCGTATTATTTCATGCCCAAGTTATTGTTGACTACAAGACAATAGAGGAGTTGATTATCAAATTTTGCGAGGCCTACATCGAGCCTACCCCGTAGGATAGACCTAGCAGTTTCGCTTTACTTCTTCTTTTTCAGGAGCACGTTCACTTTTTTTTGGGCGATTTGAACGGTTTGGAAGGCGCGGTCTTTTTTACCGAGAGGAGCATCTTGTTCAATCGCCTTTAGGAAATCTTGTGGCCCGTGAACAGGAGCATAGGTGAGGGTGACGACCACATCCATGGAAGGCGCATCTTTGGGTGTGGGGAAAGTAAACATTTCTTTGCGTGTTTCTTCAGGTTGAAGAAGGGTGTCTTGTAATACCTTTTTGGCTTCAAAATCGAAGACGGTCTCTTTGCCATCCCCCCCGCCGAAGACTCTCTGATAATACCGCTGTTCGTTATAGACTGTTTTCAAGTTTTTCCCTTGAATGGACAGGTCTACCACCACTCGGGACCAACCCGGATGGGGCAACGGAAGATTGTGGGGCACGAGACTTTTAATGGTCACCTCTACCTGAGAGGTTTTTCCTTTGACCGTCGTTGAAAAATCAAGTTCAACCGCTTCCGCACGCACTTTCCCAAATCTCCCTGGAAAACTATGATTCGCCACTTTCCGGATTTTTTCACCATTGGCTGATTCATCGAACGCTTCCGGCATATGACAGGATTGGCACGGCTTGCCGCTTTTTTCCGCTTTTGACGTCTTCCAAGGGCCCAACCAACCGGGAAGATCTTTGGCTGTCTGTGGTGTCTGCGGCAAAGAATCATGACATGTGACACAGAACTGGGAATTTCCAAACAACTCAAGTTTTTGGGATTCATGCGCTAAATTTTCCGCAGCCTTGTCATAGCCCCCAAAAATGGTTTTGCCCAATTGAAACGTCGGTACAGGGGGATGGGCCTTGTCATCTACCTCATGAATCAAATGGCATTGGGGGCACCCAACTCCATCGATATACGGATCTTTTGATTGCACTTCTTTAATGAACCGAGGCAAGAGTTCACCATATTCCGCAATATGCGGTGCGTGGCACTGAAAACACATCGCCTGATCCTTTTTGGCAGCTTTCGCCAAATACCGCTCCAGCGTGATACGAAACGGCGCCGTCACGATTGACCGGGACTGAGCCGAGGCTTCCCATTCTTCAAAGACTCGGAGATGGCACCGCTTACATTTTTCGGAACTGGGAAAGGCCTTTTCTAGAGGTTTTTTGGCTGCATTCACGGAGGGAATAACCCACGCTAACATGATTGCCACCAGGACACTCCCCACTGTGGCTAGAATGGGAAAAGCCAATCGAGTTTTGGCCATCATTTCCCTATGCATGAGCCTGTTCCTTTAGCATTGGTCATGGTGGGCCGGGAAAATGACTATTCCCCAAAGACTTATAAGTTCATGGTCCGGAAGGTGAGCAATCGGGGAGTCGCATAGTCCTTAATGATGGCTTCCGCCTTTTCTCGATCTTTATCTGTCGGTAACGTCGCGAGATACGCGTCTTTCAACCCCGGGGTTGGTTCAGGAATCAAAGCGTAACTCAGGACCGCTTCAAGCACCAACCCTTTCGCCTCTTGTGGATTTTTCAACGAAAAGGGAATATGGCGCGTTGTTCCTCCGTTCACCAAAGGCCGGGGGATAGGCCCACGCAATAACTCCTCAAAAGTCTTTCCAAATCGTTTTTCGTATTGATCCACAATTTTGCCATCTGCGGTTTTGAGCATGACGGTCACAAAAAATTGTTTAAGGACCGGGTCCCCGCCAGGGAAAGTATGGGGAAGCGCGCCATTTTTCACTAACACTTCACCTTCAACTACCCCTGGGCCCGACTTCGCTTCAATATCCACGCGCGAAAACCATTCAGCCTGAAGATTGCGATTACTGAGCATGATCCCCGGAATCACAATGCCTTGGAACCAATGACGCCCTATTGGCCGTGTTAACGCCCCGCGTTGCGACGTGGAACTGCCAGTCGATTGTTCCATATGACAATCCTGACAAATCGTACCCTTCAGAATTTGGCCAGGAATATCCTCCCGCATCACATCTTTGACTTTTCCAAAGTGACAGGAGGCACAGTAATGCGCACCCTTATAGACGTCAGCCTGCTTTGACGGATGAACGAGATTCTCATCCGGTTCGGCATAAGGACCAAAAATCGTTGCACCCGCAGAAATTTTGAACGTCGGGTGTCCGTTGGGATTTTCTTGCGTCCCGGAAATCAAATGGCAGGCACTACAACTGATCCCTTCAACTTGAACGTGTTTCCCACCCTTTCATCACTTGCTCAATAATCCGATCGGTATGTTGAGGAAACACGGTGACGGCGGGAGCATGACAAGAAAGGCAGCGATTACGTTCGTCGGCTTCCGGCTTAGTTTGAAGCCACAGGCCTAGGACAGTTTGAAATACCGGAGAGGTCAGCGCAGTGCCATGTAACAGGGCGCCATCCACACGACCGAATGTTTTAAGGTCCATGGTCTGCTCACGCATACCCTTCCATTCTTCATAATGGCGGTCATGGCATTGCTTGCATTGTTCAGATGGGATAAACGTCTTTTCAATCTCTTCCATCCAGGTTTGGTTTTCGTCCGAAGAGGCTGGCTGTTCTTGGGCTACAACGATTCCGGAAAGACAAAGTGTCACCAAGAGACTCCCAAGCAGAGCCAGTGGAATGTTCCACCCCCATATGTTCCGAGCAAATCCATTCATCATATGTGACAACTAGTCTTGTAAAATGCGCACAAAATGGAAATTCACCCCCCCGGTTACCCCTACGCCAGTCATCGGTTCATACGTGGCAACGGTAAAATTTGGCGTTGGCATGGTCTTTTCCAGCGCATTCCCCAAATCCAACAAAGTACGAATTTCAAAAATATCGACTTCTTTAATAACCGCTTTGACTTTAATGCCGGATAAGTCGGCAGGTGATCCCCCAATGACCTCGAAAACCACCACGCCTTCAGCTTTTGTCAGCCCAAGAAATTCTCGGATTTCCTCATCAACTTCCCCGACATCGATTCCAAACTGCTCGGCGAGCGCTAAGGCCTTTTCTTCCGTCATTGGTTCGTTCGCCGAGTGCACCACCTCAGCGAGTGGAGTCACACTCAGGCCCAGACATAAGAAACAGAGAAACACCAAAATCCGCATTCCCCCTGTACCAAGCCATTGTCCCATTCGTAGCCTACTCACGTTGAAAAGATGGCGCTCCTCATCATTCAGAACCACCGGATACGGGTTTCACAGGATCAATTTGTAATTGCATCCAGGACGCCACCGCTTTTTGTCCATTGCGTTCTTGGTTTTCCCCATTCCAAACCGCAAAAGCCACCGCTTGTAGCCGACCGGGAATGAGTTTAGCTTCATTCTCCAGATCATCCCCATCTACGGTGAGCGGTCGTTTCATCACCACCCGCCATAGCCCCCGTTTCCACTCCGCTTGCCCCTTAATTCGCCCCTGCCGTTTCTTACTGGTCAAGGTACTGAACCCACCTCCAATAAGGTCCTCTACCGAAGAAGGCCGTCGTGGAATGACTTCAAACCGACGTGGGCCTTTTCTCTTTCGTTTGGATTCCTTGGCTCGGGCTGCCCGGCGATCTACATCGCTTTGCCAATCCGCTTTCCAATGCCAAATGTTCACATAATGATCTAACTGCCCCATACAAAAGAAGGCCGGAGCATCGCCTACTGGAAGGGCCACTGCCGCTCCATCTCTGAAAACCCCTGGCGTTAATGATTCATTGACCGTGGCATCTTGCCATTCCATCAAAAATGCGACTTCTTTTCCATTATGGATTGACCGGATGGATAACGCGCGTACACTGGGCTCTGGCCAGACGGGCCGCGTAATGATTTGTCCGCTTAATGGGAGGGGAAGGGGGGAGACCGTCTCCCAGGCTGGATCGGAAGGATGTGAGGGTACCTCTCCTTTTTGGAAATGGGCGCGAACCACCATTCCTTGTGAACTCACTAATGGGACTTGGTACCAGGTCAAACCGAAGAGCAACGCCAGACACATTGTCCCCCACAACCACGAGTGCCGCGTCCTAATCATGCTGGTTTTTCTGATTTCGTTACTCAATCTGAAGGGCCCTTGCTATAACTTTTTTGAATAGTAAATATGCCCATGAAACAAGAGGATTCAAAATTCAATGATCAACGACTACCTACCATATTCACCATTATGCCAACCCTCATTCCATCTTACCATTTTCAAGTGACAGGACGAGTAGTACTCCAGATGAGTATGCGCGGCACAATCGGTGGGAACACTGCTGTGGCTTAGGATAATGGATTTCACGGAAACGAAGGGCGAGTCAGTACTCGTGACAACAGCAAAAGAAGTTGGACCATCTGGTCATTCAAGGCGTGGAGAGGATTATGCCAATTTCACTCGCCGAATTTTATTTTCATTTCGCTCACAAATGTATAAATGCCCTTGGGAGTCCAAGGCAAGCCCGGAGGGAGTGTTCACGATCGCCTCGGTAGCGATCAGACCATCCCCATGCTTCAGCATGCCTGCGTCTTCTTTGGCAACAAAGCGTGCGGCCCCACAGCCACCCATATTCTTATCATCATAACCACTGTCTCCATTGCCGACTACTGTCGTAATAATACCCGTTTGGGCATCAACCTTCCGCACCCGATGATTCATCGAATCGGAAATGTACACATTCCCTTCTGAGTCCACAACAGCACTTTCCGGAACGTTCAGCATGGATTGTACGGCTAATTTGCCATCCCCATCAAAACCATACCGGCAAACGCCGGCAATAGTGGAAACCACACCAGTCTTCACATCGATTTTCCGAATGCGATTCGTGCCTTTATCCGTAATGTATAGATCGCCATGGCGATCTATATCAATGCCCACCACATCATAAAACTTACATTCCATGGCCTGCTTTCCATCATCCAAGTATAAACCCAAATCCAAGCCATCGGAACATTTCGGGCGCAACAATCCTTCGTCGTTACTAAAATCAATCCCAATCGCATCGCCAGACAATACGATTAAGTTTTGCGCAGTCAGCGGACTGATTCGCTCATCATCTTCCTCAGTCCAACATCCACCAATTGTAGTCACTAAGCCTGTCTCGATATCATATTTTCGAATACGGTGGGCTTGCGTATCGGCAATGTAAAGACAATCCTGGCTGTCAAAGACAATGGCCGCAGGATAGGTAAGATTCACCTCCAACCCAGGTCCATCACCATTAAATCCCCATTGTCCAGTGCCGACAACAGTCGTAATAATTCCAGTTTCCCCATCGATTTTTCGAATCCGATTACTACCGGAATCACAGACATAGAGATTATTTTTGGAATCACAGGCCACATCTAAGGGAAGATACAACCCTGCTTCCCCACAAGGCCCATAATCACCGCTGTAGCAGGTTTCGCCGGTTCCGGCGAAATTATGAAGCAGGCCGGTTTCCATATCCACTCGCCGAACCCGGTCAGAACCGCATTCGGCAATGTAGAGATATCGCCCTTCTCGATCAACGGTAACCTGATTGGGGAGGGGAATGCCCGCCTTAATGGCTCGTTTCCCATCTCCCGTACTGCGAGACTTGCCATTTCCTGCAAACGTTTCAATCACATCAACTGCTACAGCCGTCTCTGTTCCCATATGAATACAACCTCTTCCGTTTAGCTAAAGGACCCCAAATCCCTCATTTGACACAAGCAAACCCTGCCCCTCTGTCTCTGCCCCACTAGACCTTTGCTGGCTCAGCAACGGGTTCGGAAGAAGCAGTCTGAGTTACCGCAGGTTGGGGTTGTGCCGGGGCATCTACAGACGCAGCCTGAACGGGCTGAGGGATTTGCGGAGAGGCCTCGGTTGGAGTAGACGTTCCCTCTTGAGCCTGGGCTTGAGGGTCAATATCATAGGCCTCAGCTTCATGAATGGATTTTTTAAATCCTTTAATGGCTTTTCCGACACCTTCACCCAACTGTGGTAATTTCCCTGCTCCAAAAATAATGAGGACGATCACCAGGATAAGAATCAATTCTGTAAACCCTAAACTTCCAAACATAGTCCGTCTCCTTATTAGGATATTACTTTTTTGCTGTTGCACGAGAACGTTTACTAAATCGCTCTTTTAAGCGATTGCGTGTCTCATCCGCTTGTTCAAACATCTTACACTTTTCATACGTATTGATCAGATTATAATAGGCTAACGGTTCATCGGGATTGCTGTCGACCGCATCTTCCATCACTTTGACTGCCATGTCAGGTTTCTTGAGATTCAAGGCAATCTCCATGAGTTTAAAACTCGAATCCAAATGACTAGGATCAAATTCCAAAACTTTCATATAAGCTTGCATCGCCATGTCTAAGGTATTGAAATCGGAAATCTGTGGGTCGTCCAATTTTTCATACACACCGGCCAAGTTATACCAGGCAATCGGATCTTCAGACGAAATCTCGATGAGCCTCTCAAAGTATTCTTTGGCTTGCAAATACTCGGCCCTATCGTTGTGCAACCGCCCCACGTTGAATAACGCCAAGACATCATACGCATTTAACTCCAACGCCCGTTTGAATTGCGCGATAGCGTCATCCAGCATCCCTTTGGTTCCGTAAATCGTCCCAAGATTCGAGTAATACATTGCCAAAGACCGATCCATTTCTACACGAAGGCCTTCGGCCATTTCAATGGATTTTTTGACTTCGGACAAGGCTTCATCCATGCGCCCTTTATTGAAATAGAGTTCTCCCAACCGGCAACGCGCTTGGAAATCATCAGGCTCTTCACCCAAGAGTTTTTCTAGCTCAGCAATTTCCTCATCAACGGTCAATGCCTGTTCTTCGGTAGGGGCTTCACCGGGTTGCGCTTCCAATGTTTGGCTTCCAGCAGATTGTTCTTCCATTGTGTATATCCTAACTACAATGTTTGTTGCCCGTATACGGGTCGAGTTGGTTGATAGAGAAGTCCGTCATGAATTTTCTTGCGAAGCCGCCCTAAGCTCCCTCGCTTATCGATATTTAATAACATTAACCCAAGCACTACCATCAACGTCAAATGCGACAATTGGAGGGCATACCCGGCCATGAACATCAATCCCAGCCCATAACCCGCCAATCGACCAATGAGGACCAATTTAATGACGGTATAGGCCCAACAGGTGAACCCTGCCACATAAAAGGCAAAGGGGAGGTAAAAGGTATACCCCATCCCCATTTGAAATATCCATCCGATGCCTTCACCGGCCTTTCTCACTTCAAGGGCCGTGTGAGGGCTCCAAAGGGAGAGGAAATAATCCATGAATAAAAGGAGGAGGAAAACGCCTCCCCCACTAATTAATAGCGTAAGCCCCCACCGTCGCTGTGATTTGTTTTTGGTCACAAAAGAGGTACTGCCATAGGCCCAAAATACTAAAATACTGGACAGCACCATTAAGGCCTCTCCTAACCGGTTCACTTCATGAACCAAAGGTGGAGCATCCAGAATATTCAACAACCCATAGGAGGTGGACATCGTGTGATAATAGATCCACCCAGAAATTCCCAGAAAAAATGTACCCACCATTAGACGCTGACTCAACAAGCGATGGGTTCCCCAATACTCCACCAAGAGAAAGACCAATATGCCAAATGCCAAGATGTTCTAGACAACCGACCCTAGCATAGCTGGCGGGAAAAACAGATATCCCACTGTGCACGCGACCAAGAGGGCAACCAAAGGAATGACCACTTTATCCCACTTGCCAACCCACAGCTTGGTCCGTAATTTTTGTATAATCAAAATACCCAAAATTAGAAAAACGAGAATCGCCGTCATATTTAACAAGACAAATCCTAAAGACGACAATGTCCGAAATCCAATTCGTACCGCTTCATATTTTTCCGCCAGTTTCCCCAGATGCATCCCCAAGCGAGAAACCAGGCGATACAACACCAATTCAAAAAAGGCCGCAAAGAGCAGACTCTTCAGGCCCCATTCAAACAACAGGCCAGGATTCTCTATTTTATCTGAGATCTTTTCTGTTGTTGAAATCATATCGAGACTCTGAAACCATCAACAATCCAATGGTCTTGGTTGCCGGTACATGCGAAAGAATATATGGCTTATACCCCCGAGAGCTGCGCTTCCCGTTCTTTATTGTGACGGGCAATATATAACAATCCATCTGCCATGGAATAATTAAACGGCAGTTCACAGACGACTTCACTAATCTTCTCATAGACATATTGATAGACTTTTTCAGCCTGGTCCGGGGTCATACCTGATTTCACCTCGTAAAAGAATCCAAGACTTAAATCTTCTGAGGCCGGCCGCATAATTCGCTGAACGCCATAGGCTCCAGGATCACTCATAATCGGGGCTTCTTTTTCCAAATCAAAGAGGCACGGTTGGCATGAAAATCCATAGGAAGAATTCAGTTTGGTGTTGCCCACAATGAAGTTCAGCGTTTCCAGTGATTCTTCTTCCGTTTCGGTTGGGAACCCAACAATCACATAACAATGGACGGCTATACCGAGGTCCACACAATCAGAACAAATCCGCGCCACGTTCTCCTGTGTAATGCCCTTGACCATAAAGTCCATAAGACGGGCATTATAAGTCTCCAACCCAAAGACAATTTTTTGGCATCCCGCCTCACGCATGGATCCCAATAATTCACGAGACAGATTTTTTTCAAACCTGAGCTCTGCTGTCCACTGTAGATCTAATCCTCGCTTGATCAATTCTTTGCAGAGCCGTTTTGTGGGCGAAAGAGCCAGACATTCGTCGGTAAAGAAAAAATAGGGCGTGTCATGCATCTTTGACAACGCTTCTAATTCATCCACGACTTTCATAGGATCTTTTTGCCGGAAATTCTGATGATCCAACGTCAGTGCGCAAAATGCGCAATCCTTGTAATAGCAGCCTCGTGAAAATTGAACAGGCAAAACCGTATAGGGAGCCAAATATTGGTCCAACGGAAACCCTTTATAATTGGGAGCAGGGTGTTCCGCGAGGTTTTCGGAATAAAAGGGTTGATTCACCGTAATTTTCCCATCTTGCCGCCAAATAAGATTGGGAACCTTACTGAAGTCTTTTCTGCCTTCCAATTGGTTAATCATTTCTAGGAGGGCAGTTTCACCTTCAAACACAATAAAATCATCTGTGATTTCGAATAAACGGTCACAACGTCTCAGGTTATCCACGAGTCGAGTAAAAATACTTCCCCCAACCGTGACATGAACTTGTGGAAATTGCTCTTTGATCAACCTACAGAGGGTTAACCCAGGGATAATCTGTGAGGTAGCCGTAATCGAGACACCGACAAAATCAGGAGTATCTTGGGTGAAGCCAGGCAAAAAGAATCTTCGGTAGAGATCAAGATAAGGATTTTGGGTTTCATCATGAATAGCTTTAATAATATCGCGTGAAGAATAGATGGAATAGGAAAGTTGATTATCGACCACGGTCATTCGTGTGGGAAAATAGAGAGAAGAAACAACATCTAACCATCGATCAATGACAAAGAGAGATTCTCGATACCGATCCTCATCAAAGAATTTTTGCCCACGAAGACACGCCTTGGCGGGTTCCACTTCATCAATTAAATGAGGAAATCGATCTAATGATTCAACCGCTTTAGCATAATGCTCCTTACTCCCCGGCCCAGTTTCTCCATCAACTGACAACTCAAGTTTTCTAACCAAATCTATAAGCTGTTGATGAATATCTAGCCCAAAACTTTTTGTTAACATCCTATCCAATAATTCAATATTCAGATCTCGTTGCTCTTGAACCGGAACACCAGATTGCTCAAGAAATGCCGAAAGACATGGAATGCTCAGGTAGGGCTGAGAAGGATGCCAACTCGGAGGAAATAAAAGAGAAATGTTCACAACGCAACTCCCAGATAATTAGGGAAGACAAAAAAACCAGCGATTAAGGTGTACTGTAAATTTATACACGCCACATTCTTCTCAATGCAACTAAAGAAGACATCTTGAAGGCAAATAGGAGAAAACTCTTGACAACACTACCTCAATTTTTTCCCAGACACTCCAGCTTAAAGGTTCTTTTAAGGTTATTTTTTAGAAAAACCATTAAAAAAACCCCCGGTAACCCACCCCATGAGCTGAGGCAAATCACCGGAGGTTTGCTCTGCATTTATAGAGTCCTATTACTTAAAAAGACTCTATATAAAGCCTACGACAATGCTACTTATGGCATCTGGGCGGTGAACCAGGTTGAAATCCCCTTCTGGCCGTTCCGTTCCACGTTCGCACCATCCCATACGGCAAATGCCACTGGGAAGCTCGAACCTGCTTTGAACTGCACATCATTAGGATCATTCGTTGCCAAGCTCCGCTTCATTACCACGCGCCAGGTTGGGCCACTGCAGCAACCACCCTTCAGCGCACCATACGGTTCCCATAAGCCATTGCCCATCACATCTTGCGAAGCTTGCGTGGTCAATGTGCTGAACCCATTGGCATTCAAATCTTCCACCGAACTTACCCGCATGTCCGGATCAGACATAATGTTACCAGACCAAATTCCAGGATTAAATGGCCCTAAGCTCCGACCAATCCGATCTGGATAAGTCACGCCACCTGCTGGCTCTTCATAGTAGTAATCCCAGGCAATTGATGGATATTGGTTGTCCACATCCCACATACCCGCAACGCCACGGCCTTGATCCTTTTGCCATTCGGCATTCCACCGCCAAATATTCACGGTTCCACCGGATTGCCCCATACACTGGAACGGTGGCGCCCCGGCTGTCTGCACAGGGAATTGCACCGCCACTTGATCCCGGAAATCTTGAGGACCAATGGTGGTGTCATTCAAGGTTTGATCTCCCCAGTTCGCCCACACTCCGATCTCTTTGCCATTGGTGGCCATTTTGACCATGAGAGTTTTGACGGAAATGTTGGGATGCATAGGAGTGGTAATCGTTTGGCCACTTAATGGAATCGTGATCCCTGGAACTGACTCCCATACAGGATTGGCCGCATCCATTGGGATTGGGCCGGAAATTTTGCCAACCGGAATTGTCACCGGTTGCGAGACGGCTAGCGGAATCTGCCCAAGGGTCAACCCTACGCATACCACCAGGACAGATAGAAGAACGCCAAACACCAGTCGTTTGTTACGCGTCTGCACCAATCTCATAATGACGCATCCTCCTTTGATAAAAGATTAAAACCGAAAGGACTGCTAATAACCTGTCTATTGAAACCCATCAAACAAATCCAATTACTAGGCATTCCCTGATTGCTCAGATGTTCCACTTTCTTTATCTAAATAGGCATCTGCACCTACTTCGTTCATCAGCATACTTAACTCGTTGCCTTGATCTTGAGCTCCACATTCAAATGTTTGTCCTTCCGGATTCATGTAAATAGCCGGACGATAATCCGTTTCTGAATAGGGCTGCGGGGTGACGCCAAGATAGGCAACATCAAAGGCTATCCAATCTGAAGTAAAGTCGGCTAAAATTTTATAAAATCCGTAATCAGCCTTACGCTTCAACATTCCTGAAAATAATGGCACCCACCGACCGATATGTTCTTTGACAAATTTTTTCTCTGCCTCAAAAACGGTCTTTAGCTTTTCTCCACCATCATGAAGAATTGCATAAGACTCCTTGTACGACAAGTAATGCATAAACTCTAATTCTACACTCAAATGATCTAGCCGCTCATGAATATCTGGAGACAGTTGCAGACCAAAGGCACTATAGAACCCTGCTATATCGCCCATGACGTAAGATTGACCAAACACATGATCATTTCCAAACAACGTTTCATATGGTGGACAATCCAAGGCAATCACATTACTGAAGACTCGACGATGCTCATCACGCAATTCTTGAATGTTCCAATTTTCCCCTTCAGAGGAAACCCATCCTTCGATAGCATCGAAATGGACTGCTACCGCCTTTAGGCGATCTTCCGTTTCTTGACCGCCTAAATTTCTGAGTTCTTTTCTTAATCCTTCTAATGCTGCCCGTCCATCTTCTACAAACTCGCCGCTTTGCAGATAATCCAAAAATTCATCATCTTCTGGATAGAGATAACCCCAAGAAACCAATAGATAGAGCTTGCTTCGACAAAGCGCACGATCAACCGCTGGAGCAGCCTTAGGAGAAATCTTCACAACTTTTTGTTCGCCACTTTGAGACGAACTGTTCCCACTTATATTTTTCTTTTCTTTCGCCACTGTTGCCATTATGTCACCTAAACGAAATTGAAAATTTCTCTATTCGGTTTTTTTTATAAATTCGGATCTACAAATCCATCAAAATTCACGAAAATGGGACCAGATAATAGGATAACAGGCCCATGAAGTCAAGACGTGATTACCACCAAATGCCCTTCCTCCCTCCATAATTTCACAAGAGCTTCTACAAGTCTTTTTCCCATTGAACCCTTCAATGTTTCCAAGGCATTATTTCTCTTTTTTCTCAAGCCTGGTCACATGGCATTTCATATTGCCACTAAGCATTTAAGCTTAATATTAGACATTTCGCCCTTAGCCAAAAGGACTATTACTAGGTACAGGGCATTATACGAGGAACAACTCGAATGGCTGCACGGTCATTCACGGTACCACATATGTATTGACAGATCCCACAACCAACGCAAAGTCCTTCATCAACAGCAACGAGAAACGCCCCAAAATCCATGGAAATAGCCCCGGTTGGACACTTCGGCACACATGCATTGCAACCGTTCCCTGCGGTACAAACATTTTGAGAAACCTTGGCAATCCCCATCCGTACTTCATAAAGATTTTTTATGGGCATCAGGGCATCAGCTTCACAGGATTGAATACAGGGGAAGTCATCACATAATTGACAGGGAGTTTCTCCCGGGAAAATACCGGGTGTTTCATGAACCGGCAACTGCCCTATCGCGTCATGGGGACACGCGTCTATACAGTCACCACATTTTGTACAACGCTCTAAGAATAGGTCTTCCTCTACCGCTCCAGGTGGCCGAAGCCATCCGGTCTTTTCTGGAACTTTAGTGTTCTGTGTTTCTTCGGATGAAGGAGCATCACGATGCTTGACAAACTCTTTGACGGTTGCCCCGAGCGAAACAATAGAATGCCGAAGAAAGGTCCGTCTTCCCAGCGCCGGATCACTGGCAGTTTTGTCAGAAGGTGAATCGGATACGGCCATAAATTACACCACGCCAGCCGCCCGCAATTTATACACTTCCACACATCGGTCACAGGCACCATATTCCACATCCCACCCCGGGTGATTTTCACGAATAAAATCTAAGACAAACCCTTCTAACGTCTCTTCCATATCTTCTACCCAGCTATAGGTTGGGAATCGACAGAGCGGACAAGGAAAACCAGGAAGCAACATGGGCTTGGTCGGAACATCAGGCACTTCACTTTCTTCAACCTCTACGGCCCGTTCAATAACCCGTGTTGTATCCGATGCCATTTCAACGAGTTCCGCATGGGTAAGATAATCCGCTTGCCAAATACCTTCAAACACCGATTCCACTTGACCAGGGGGAATTTTTCGATACCATGAACGAAATTCTCGAAACCGATATTCTCGGGAGAACATCGGTTCTTTCCCGGATCGGGCAATCCGACTATCAACATGCAGACTCCATAACACACGATAGCGATTCAAGATCAAATGCTCTTCACCAGGATTTAATCCAACTTTTGTATCCGGATCGTATCCAAAAGCATCATCAAGCATATCCGAAATGTGCGTTAATTCATGGCGTAAATATCGGGGGATCGCTGGGTCGTAAAATCGCCTGGGGATTAACTTGATACCCACGCCTCTTTTGCCGGCCTCTTCAAATTCCCGAGCCAGCTTTTCTTCCACAACACCCCACTTTCGAAGAACATCAACCCCCTCCTGATCTTCTTTCAACACACCACGCACAAGGACAATACCGGTTTTGTCTCGGAGGGCTGGAAAATTATCAAAACCGTCTCGAAGAATATCGGCAAACCCCCATTTAGCAAATAAATGTTGATAGAGCCGCTTAAACTCCGGCTCGCGATCATCAAGCGCATACTTCTCATAAATCGGATCAGCCAATTCATGAAACTCATTGTAATAGGTTGGATCGCCCTCACGTTCAGTCTTCTCGGCAAACGAGTCGATCACTTCCTGAAGAAGGGCAGGCTGAAAGCGGATTTCCATGAACAAGCCTCCGTTTACGTCCTCATCACCAGGAAACAATCATTCTTTCCTGGTGATGGTTACTTAGCAATACGTGAATAACTTCAAACAAATGCGTCTTGACTCCCTTCAAAAGCGGCGATTAGTATCAAGATGAATGGATTATAGAAATGGGTTTTCCTATTTGGCAAGGGAAGCTCGTCTGTCTGTATCCTTAGAAGGTTATTAAACCTACTTTATCCGTTGATTATTTGCCTACGAAACGAGGATTTTCATGACACAGCCTACGAGTTCCGATACTCTTACCCCTCAGCTGGGCATTCCCCAAGCCGAAATGGAATCGGCTCCTCTCCTGGATTCTCTCCCATATTGGAAAAGCGGAATTAAGGAACTCAAGTCTTTTCGGGGACATTCGCAAGAAATTTGGTCCGTGGCTTTCGCCCCTGACGGGCTCACTCTCGCAAGTGGAGGCAATGACCGTTTCATTCGTATTTGGGATATTGAAACTGGACGGCTGCTTCGATCACTACGGGGCCATACGGCCGTTGTACGACAAGTGCAATATAGTCCTGATGGCCAAATGCTGGCCACGGGCAGTGAGGATAGAACAATTCGTTTATGGAATCCTCAAACCGGGGAATCGCTTCGTTTGCTGTTTACCCGATACGACCATGCCGTCACAAGTCTTTCCTTTTCTCCTGATGGCTTAATGCTTGCCCGTGCCGGCCAAAATAAAGATATCAAAATTTGGGAAGTCACCACGGGCACAGAACTCATGTCCCTGTTAGGAAAGGACCAATTCGACCATAATTGGAGTGTCTGTACAGCATTTTCTCCAGATGGCCTCCATCTGGTGGCCGGCAGTGATATCGGAAAACTCAAGTTATACGAAGTACTTCCCAGCGGAGAAGAAAAAATCGCTCACGAAGGGCACTGGAGAGATGAGGCCGACGACGAAGAAACAGAGAATCGGGGATTCTATGTGGATGAACATGGGGGCTTTCAAAAGCCCATGGAATATTGGATTGGAGCTCTCACATTTACTCCGGATGGTTCTACTATGATTTCTGGCAGCCGAGATTGCACTATTAAATTTTGGGACATGCCAAACCTCGAAGAACGACGCACATTGAAGGGACATTCCGAATGGGTCAGAAATCTTCTTGTCAGCCAAGATGGGAAGGTCCTGATCAGTGCCAGCGATGATGGGATGGTGAAAATGTGGGACATAGAAAGTGGCCGCCAATTTCGAACCATTAAATCCCATAAGGGCCCCGTGCGGGGTATCGCACTGTCGGCCGACGGGAAATACCTGGCCACAGCAGGAAACGACCGGATTATTACTCTATGGGAAGGTGGCGAGTAACCACCAAAATCCGCGAAAAACCACTTTCCATATTGGCTCAATCTTCCTTGCTAATCATCTCGATCGGAGCCTGCGCTTTCACCGGATCGGACAATATCATAGCGCTTACACTTTTCCCAAAGGCCCTTTCGAGACAAGCCCAAGACTTTAGCGGCTGTGGTTCGACTCCATCCGGTTCGCTGGAGTATTTCAAGAATGTGGTTCCGCTCGAATTGCTCTCGAGCCATGGCTAGCGTTTCCATCATCCCGCTTTTTAGACTATTTCTTCTATCCGGCTCTCCGCAAAACCCACAATCCTTTTGCGGTTCCCCGCCTGAATAGGGACATTGGCTTTGTCCGCACAGGTCCGCAACCTGGATTTCTCGAGATTGCTGTGCCAATGCGACTGCTCGCTCGATCGTATTTTCTAATTCACGCACATTTCCAGGGAACCCATATCGAAAAAGAACCTCCCGAGCTTGACGAGACAAGGTTTTGTCTTCTTGTTGATTTCGGGTGGTCATCGTTTGTAAAAAATGCTGGGCAAGAGTCAAAATATCCTCCCGACGTTCGCGTAGAGGCGGAAGCTGAACAGGCACCACATTCAAGCGGTAATACAGATCTTCACGAAACCGTCCCTGCTCCACTTCTTTCCGCAGATCTTTTTGCGTGGCACAGACCAATCGCACATCAACGTTAATCGTCTCATTCCCGCCAACTCTCTCGAACTGACGTTCCTGCAACACTCGAAGCAATTTAATCTGGACAACAGGTGAAATTTCTCCAATTTCATCTAAAAATAAAGTCCCCTGGTGGGCTAATTCAAACCGTCCGCATCGCTGGCGAATCGCCCCGGTAAACGCACCTTTTTCATGGCCGAATAATTCGGCTTCCAAAAGGGTTTCCGGAAGCGCCGCACAACTGATTTTGATGAGCGCATGCTGATGCCTGGCGCTATTAGCATGGATAGCATTCGCCACCAATTCTTTTCCTGTCCCACTTTCCCCCACGATTAACACCGTCGAGTCCGTGTTTGAGACAAGCTTAATCTTCTCCAACACTTGGCGCATGCGTTCGTTTTTCCCGACGATCCCTTGAAAACTAAATTTATGCTCTAGTTCTTCTCGTAACACACGGTTTTCTTCACGCAGAGCAACCATCCCGCAGACACGTTCCACACTCAATAATAATTCATCCATTGAAAAGGGTTTCGTAATATAATCGTATGCCCCACCTTTCATGGCATGGACCGCCGTATCGACCGAACCATGGGCGGTAATCACAATCACTTCGGTATTGGGCCAGTGCTCTTTGCATTTGGAGACAATTTGAAGCCCATCCGCTCCGGGCAATCGCAAATCTGTAATGACCAAATTAAATTCAGAAGCCTGCAATCGCTCTAATCCTTCTATGCCTGTACTGGCTTCCTGTACGTCATATCCGACCGCCGTGAGCGCATCCACCATGGATACCCGCATTAACGGCTCATCATCAATGATCAGGATCGAACCTTGATTCATGAACCCACCTTCACCATCGAGGGCATACGAGACCGGGCGAATGGCAAGCGAACCGTAAAACGCGTACCTTTCCCCTCCTCACTCTCTACCAACATTTCACCTCCATGCCGTTGCACAATTCCTAAACTCACCGACAATCCCAACCCCGTCCCCTCCCCTGTACCTTTTGTCGTAAAAAAAGGATCGAAAAATATGAGGACGCACATGTGAAGCTATACCACAACCATTATCTTCGACAACAATTTCACAGACTTCTTCATGCTTTCGTGTCTCAAGACTCACGTGCCCTCCTTTTTGAAGCGACTGCACCGCGTTCAACACGAGATTCATGATCACCTGCTCAATCATCGCGCCATCAACCAGTAAGGAAGGGAGCGTCTCATCGTAATTTTTCTTCAGGACAGCATGCCGCTCAACAAAAACATGCTCTGTTAACACCGCAACACGGTCCAGAATGGGATGAAGATCAGCCAAAGCCAGTTCTAGCTCACGTTGCTGAGAAAAATCCAATAGCTGCCGCACAATGCGTTGCACCCGCTGTAAGCCATCTTCCATAAAATGCAGATATTCTTGGGTACGCTCTGGCGTCACGGTGCCCTTTCGAATATTGTATAGGCAATTCAAAATTCCACCTAAGGGATTATTAATTTCATGGGCCACGCCAGCGGCCAATTGGCCAATCGACGCCAGACGCTCAGAATTTTGAACCTGCTGCTCCAACTGCTTGCGTTCGGTAATGTCCCGAGCGATGCCTAAGACACCCTGTTGTCCTCCCGCTTCATTCAAAAGTGGAGCAACACTCACAAGCACAGACCGCAATTCTCCATGTCGGCTTACAATCTCCACTTCATAGTCTTGCTTCGTGCCCATATCTAACGTTTCCTGCAAATACCGACTCCGAAACCGTTTGGACAGGAGAGATAAATAGGGCTTACCAATTAAATCTTCTTTTCGATACCCCCAGGCTTCGACTTTGCTATTCACATAGGTGAACCGCAAATCGACATCCAAAGTATAAATAACGTCATTGGCGTTTTCTAACAAACTCTCAATATAGACCTTAGCTTGCTCGATCTCGCGCGTTCGCTCCACCACCTTTTCTTCCAAGGCTTCGTTATATCGCTGGAGAGTGACTTCCAGCTTTTTGTGTTCGGTAATATCCCGCAACTGCACCATGATGGATGATCGGGGCCCCATGTCAATTCGGACAAGATCCATCTCCATAGACTTTATGGTGCCCTGCCGATCTACTGTTTCAATTTCTGTGGTCGGAACCGTTGGTTCGCCTTGACTCACCCGTTTTAACAAATTTTGGCTCGTCTCTTGGAAATCTGGCGATACCAACTTTACAAAAGATTCACCTACCAAATCAGAGGAGGCATATCCCAAAATATCACGTGCTCGAGCATTACCATCAACGACCTGTCCATCAAGATCCACCACAAAGACAGAATCGGCCGCTAAATTAAACAAGGCTTTATAGCCTGCCTCAGAATCTGACAACTGTTGCGTCCGCTCGGTGACTAAATCCTCCAATTGATTGGTGTAACGGGCAACTTCCCCTTGCAAAGCTTTTCTATCTGTAATATCCCTCACAAACCCTCTTGAAAACACGATGTTCTGCGTTTCAGGATCCACTAAAGTCGTGGAATGGATTTCCACCTCTATCACTTTTTGAGATTGTGTGCGAAAAACTGTTTCGATAGTATGGGCACCGTCCATTGCTAACCCCTGTACATAGGCTCTCACAGTCGCTTGGTGCTCTGTTGGAACAATATCCCACAAGGACATCGTAAGCATGTCGGAAAGTGAATACCCTAGTTTTTGTAGTTCTGTGCTATTCACATGCACAAAGCGCCCGGAAGGATCTAATTGATGAATCATTTCCGGAGCATTTTCAATCAGATCTCGATATTTTTCCTCCAATCGCCCGATTTCTTCAACTTTTTGGTTCAATTGGGAAAACGAGCGTTGAAGATTTCCCGCCATGCCATTAAACGCTTCTGCCAAACGTTCGATTTCATCGCCAGTACGAATATCAATATGTTCGACCAAATTTCCGCTCCCGAATTGCTCTACCCCTTCTGAAAGCGCCTGGATGGGCTTGACGATCCGACCAGCAACTAATATTCCCGCTCCCCATAAAATGACAAATACCGCCACGCCATAGGACAAGACCTTGATCAACAATTGATCCAAAGGCGCATAGGTTTCTGACGGATCTTGACTGGCTAACATTTGCCATGATTTACCACCAAAGCTTTGAGAAGCTAACGGAACCCCTAAATGCAATTGCGCATATCCCACGATCGCATGCTGGGCGCCATGAGAATCAGGGTCAGCCACTAACCACCCGGCGAGATTTTGCTGAAAAGCCCTCACCATACTCGCAGAAATGGTATGTTCTTCTAGCGAGAGCGTCGGACAAAGAATGGGTATCCCATCTGTTGTCACGAGCATGGCATGACCAGTTTCCCCGGCCGCCACCTCGGAAATCGAACGAAATAACGAATCGCGTCGCAAAAGAATACTAATCGCTCCAACCATATTCTGACGATCATCATCCCAAATGGGAACAGCCACATTAAGCACGTGAGTCCCAAATCCCGGATCAAAGGACAAGTCGCTCACAAACGCCTGCGTCTCTCGCTGCTCCATAACCGCCTGCCACCAAAGACTCTTTCCATGAAAAAATCCTACCTGAGGGAAGGAACTCAACACCAATGCGCCTTCATTATCCACAACGACTATCGCCAGATAATCCGACTTTCGAATGGCATGCCATTGAGTCAGATAATCCGTCGCATATTTATTGATAAACACAGGAAACTCATCCTGACCGGATTGAGCCCGCCAACGATCCTGCCATTCCTGAATGAGAGCCTGAATTTCTTCGGCATTTTTGTCGACATAGCTCCGATTCGAGTTAATGACCGCACTCCGAATAAATGGGATGGTCGCCAATTGCTGCGCTTCATTAATGCCTCGAATAATTTGGGTCTCGACTTTGCGAGCCACTTCTACGGCGATCCCCTTCATGGTGATCCCGGCAGCTTCTCGAAGTGCCCGTTTTTCTTCGAAATAGGTCAGTAGGAGAGAAAGGACGAGGGGCAGAAGACCAACCAACACCATTGCTAGAATAGTCTTACCCTTTAACTGGAGGGGAAACCCAAAGCGTTTCACTTTGGTCACATCAAAATAACCATAAAAATGGCAAACTCCCTAGAATGATTTACATTTTGGTAATCCTTTCTCCTGACTGTCAAGAAGCAGAATGAGAGGATTTATTTGCCACGGCTTAATAATTTCCCTTCAGCGCCAGGCAACAGGAGGAGGAGTGGGCTAGCCACAAATATAGACGAATAAGTCCCAATCAGCACGCCTAAGAGAAGCGCCAAGGAAAAATCATGGAGAACTTCACCGCCCCATAGGGTTAATGGCACCAGCACCAAGACAACGGTCAAAGTAGTGACTAACGTTCTGCTTAGAACTTGATTGATCCCGTTGTTAATAATATCGGAGACCGTCTCTCGGCGACGGCGGCGAAGATTTTCCCGAATCCTGTCGAATACGATCACCGTATCGGTCAACGAATATCCTGCCAGCGTGAGTAACGCCGTCACCACCAGCAAGGTAATTTCCTTATCCAACAGGAAATAAATCCCCAACACCACCAACACATCGTGAAACGTCGCAATGGCCGCTGCCACGCCAAAACGAAACTCGAAGCGAACCGCCACATAGAGAATAATCCCCACTAGCGAAAGCACAATCGCAATCAAAGCATCTTCTTGAAGTTTTGCCCCAATAGTCGGCCCTATAGACGTACTGGAATCCACAACAAATCCATGATTCGGAAATTCTGCTTGAAACGTCTCAATGATCTGCTTGCTGATTTCGTCTTCAATCGTCGTTGCATTTTTTATACGGATGAGAAGCTTTTGGTCTTGAGGAAATTCTTGCAACTCGGCTTCTCCGAGGCCATGTTTCTGCAGCGCCTTTCTAGCATCCTCAATACTCAACGCTTGGTCAAATTTAAGCTGAACCGCAGTTCCTCCGGCAAAATCAATTCCCAAATTGGCCCACCCGGCCATGATCCCGACGACAGCCAAAATCCCTAGAAAAACCAGAACACCAGATACCGCAAACGCAATGTTCCGCTTCCCCATAAAATCAACGGAGGTTTTTCCCACAATTTCCATCATAGCCCAATCATGCTCCTATACAATTTGTGCTCCAACTTAAATACTGAGCGTTTCCAGTTTTCGACGATTCAGAAAATCAAAGACCACTTTCGTGCCCACAAACGCCGTAAACAAATTGATACCAATACCCAGGCATAACGTGACCGCAAACCCTTTAATGGGGCCCGTTCCAAATAAAAATAGGGCCAGTCCCGTGATCAAGGTCGTGACATGTGCATCCACAATCGTCAAGAAGGCCTTTTCAAATCCCGCATCCACAGCGAGACGGACTGGACGGCCAAGACGCAATTCTTCACGAATACGCTCAAAGATTAACACATTGGAATCAACACCCATGCCCATGGTCAAGATTATTCCGGCAATACCAGGCAAAGTTAATGTGGCATTCAGTCCGGACAAGGCCCCCAATAGCCCGATCAAATTTAACGCCAACGCCATATTGGCTATCAATCCCGAAAGACGGTAATACACGATCATAAAGATCAATACCAATGACCCAGCAATCACCGTCGTACGTAATCCTTTTTCAATGGAATCTTTTCCCAGTGAAGGCCCCACGGTTAAATCCTGCAGGGTTTTGAGCGGAGCCGGCAGGGCTCCAGCCCGAAGCACGACGGCCAAATCATTGGCTTCATCCGTCGTAAACGTGCCGCTGATCACGGCACGCCCGCCACTAATGCGTTCATTGATCGTGGGAGCGGAATACACCTTTCCATCCAACACAATCGCCATCCGTTTTCCCACATTGGCCGCCGTCACCGCATCAAATTCACGCGCGCCTTTGCTATCAAATGTCACACTCACTGCAGGTTCATTAAAGTCCCCAATCGTCACCCGTGCATCTTGAAGTAAATCACCGATTAAATCCGCATCTTTTTTCACAAGATAGGGAATGCTATATTTTGAGCCATCTAGCGATTCTTCAACTGTTTCAAATAAAATTTCCGATCCTTCGGGAATTTTCCCTTCAAACTCTTGCCGGATTTTTTCTTCCTGTCCTCTGTCAACCTGTAGCGGGTAAATCTAATGCCACTTTCGATTCATACAGCATTTTGAATTCCAGCAAGGCCGTTTTTTGGATGAGATCTTTCGCCCGTTGCGGATCTTGGACGCCCGGCAATTGAATCGCAATTTGATTGAGCCCCAATCGCTGAATCAGCGGTTCAGCCACGCCAAATTGGTCAATGCGATTCCGGATCGTCTCGAGCGCTTGATTAATGGCGGAGGTTTTGATTCGTTGAACGTCGTCGGGACTCAGTTCGTATTCAAGGCGAGTGCCGGAATTTTCCTGCAAGACAAAGCTAGGAAAAGAATCACTCAGAATTGTCTGAACCTCTTCCGCATCCGATTCATTTTGTAAATCAATCGAAATGCGGTTCAAACCCTCTCGACTTATTCCATCAACCGTAATCGCTTTTTCCGCCAAGAGGTCTTCCATAGACTTTCGTAAACGATCAACGGCGATCTCCACGGCTCGTTCTTCTTCCACTTCCAGCACTAGATGGATCCCGCCTTGCAGGTCCAAGCCCAACGACAAACCTCGGTGACTCAGAATGTTTTTCACGCCATCGGGTAAGGATTGATACAGCCCGGGGAAAGAAGGCAGGGCGAGAATACAAGACACCACGGTGACCACAAGGAGGAGAAGAAATCTCCCACGAAGTTTTTTCATTGACCTCCATCTCCCCTTGATGGTTGTGGGCCGGAAATATGATCGCGTTGCAGCCGAATTTTTGTATTATCGTCAACTTTAAGTGTGACGGTTTCGGTTTCTTTATCCATATTGGTCACTGTTCCCCAGATCCCCGAGGACGTGATCACCTTATCGCCTTTTTTAATAGCCCCCAGCAGTTCTTGTTGTTTTTTTCGCCGACGTTGTTGCGGCAAGATAAGTAAAAAGTAAAAAACAACAAAAATCAAGACAAAGGGGATAAGGGACAACAACCCTGCTGATGAATCGGGAGCTGCTCCCTCAGCTTGCGCCCATGCTTGCGAGACAAAATTCATAATGACCTCAGATTAATAACAAGTGGTTTAATAAGGCTCCATCAGTTCGCCGTATCCTGGACAAGCGCCTCACTGGCGTCAGGTTCACGACGCCGATAAAAGTCTTTCCGATACTCCTCGAATCGATTCTGCCTGACGGCTTGGCGCAACTCGCGCATAAGCCTTCCATAATACCAAAGATTGTGCACAGTATTCAGTCGAACGCCTAACATTTCTCGTGATATGAATAAATGCCGCAAATAGGCTCGGGAAAACCGTTGACACACGGGGCACTCACAGCCGGCATCAATAGGATTGGGATCTTGGGTATAGCGGGCTTGCTTGATGAGGACCCGTCCAGTGGAGGTAAAAAGCCACCCGGTTCGGCCATGCCGCGTAGGAATAACGCAATCAAATAAATCCAACCCTCGAGCGACCCCTTCCACAATGTCTTCGGGCAGCCCAACTCCCATCAGGTAGCGAGGACGATCAGGGGGAAGCAGCCCAATCACCGTCTCAATCACCTCAAACATGGCGGGCTTTTCTTCGCCTAACGAGAGCCCGCCCAGGGCATACCCATCCATATCTAAAGAGACCAACTCCTGGGTTGATTCCTGCCTCAACTCTGAAAACACACCTCCCTGAACAATCCCAAACAACCATTGATGGCCCTTCTTGGGGACCTCTGCACAACGTTTGGCCCAGCGAGTCGTGCGCTTGACGGCTTCCTGTGCTTGCGGTTGCGTGCATGGAAATGTGGGGCAATGATCCAGGACCATCATAATATCCGAACCAAGAGCCACTTGAATGGCCATACTTTTTTCTGGCGAGAGCAGATGCCAATCTCCGTTAATATGGGAACGAAAGCCCCACGCCCTCCTCAGTAACCTTGCAGAGATCGGCCAAGCTGACCATTTGGTAGCCACCACTATCAGTGAGAATGGCCCCAGACCATTGCATAAAAGCATGCAATCCCCCTTGAGTTTCAATCAGTTCATGACCGGGCCGAAGGAATAAATGGTAGGCATTGGCCAAAATCATCTGAAAACCTGCATCGCGGACTTCGTCGGGATGCAAGCCTTTGACTGTCCCTTGCGAACCTACAGGCATAAAGGCCGGAGTTTCAATATCTCCATGGGAAGTAGACAACAGACCTACCCGAGCCCCGGATTCGGAAGTATGCTGAACATGAAAACTATTGGTCCTTGAGGCGATTGATTGCTGTTCAAAGAGACTCATTCTGGTGTGATCTACCAAATCGTTACATTTTCTCCGGAGAAGACACTCCAAGCAATGTGAGCCCATTGCGCAGAACAGTTTGAACCTGGCGGAGAAGGGCCAATCGCGCTGCCGTTAAAGCAGGAGGGGGAGGGTCTTTGACGTATTCTTTTTCTGAACCCAACACCTTCCCATTCGTCTCCCAGGGACCATCCTGAAATCCATCTTCGGATTTCACCGCACTTTCCACAGGAGGGAGAACCCGGTGTTTGTTGTAATATGAATGTAATTTCGCTGCAAGCTCTTGAAGGTAAAACGTCACACGATGGGGCTCTAACGCGATGGCACTACCCTCAAGAATAAATGGAAATTGCGCCAGTGTTTTGATCAACCCTAATTCTTCCTCGTGAAACAGTAAGGATGTATCGACATCCTGAATGGTCGGGAGAGGCACCTTTCGTTCTTGAGCGACACGAAACAAACTGGCTAATCGGGCATGCGCATACTGCACATAATACACAGGGTTATCCGAAGACTGTTGCTTCGCTAATTCTAAATCAAAATCCAAATGGGTATCAGCCCGCCGCATTAAGAAGAAAAACTTAGCCGCATCGGATCCGACTTCCTCCACCACCTCCCGAAGGGTCACAAACTCCCCGGTACGTTTGGACATCTCAATCTTCTGTGTTCCTCGAAGCAAACTGACCATTTGCACTAACACGACTCTCAGCGACTCTTTGGAATGGCCAAAGGCCTGCACCGTCGCCTCCATTCGTGGGATATACCCGTGATGGTCGGCACCCCAAATGTTAATGAGGGTATCGAATCCCCGTGCTAATTTATCGCGATGATAGGCCATATCGGCTGCCAAATAGGTATAACTCCCATCCTGTTTTTTGAGGACACGATCTTTTTCGTCACCGAATTTCGAAGAACGAAACCACAGGGCTCCATCTTCATCCTTGACCAGCTCTCGTTCCCGCAATTCATCCAACGTCAACTGAACAAGTCCCTTGGAATGAAGCGACGCCTCACTAAACCACGTCTCAAATTTTACCCCAAAAGTTGCCAAATCATCCTTAATATCATCTAACAAAATTTGACTGGCCACTTGAGCGCAAACAGTTTCAGCCTGGTCTGGGGAGTTCTCCAACAATGTCTGTCCATGGGTCTGAGCCACAGATTCGGCCAACGATTTAATATAGTCTCCATGGTACCCATCTTCAGGAAAAGATGAATCCTTTCCCCAATATTCTCTATAGCGTGCATAGACAGACCGGCCCAATAACTGAAGCTGTCGACCGGCATCATTAATATAAAATTCACGGGAAACGGTGAATCCCGCAAAAGCCAAAAGCGATGCCATCGCCTGACCCAGCGCGGCCCCTCGTCCATGTCCCACGTGCAAGGGTCCGGTTGGATTCGCGCTCACAAACTCCAGAACAATGCGTTTCCCATTTCCTATATGACTCATCCCATAGAAAGACCCATGTTCCTGAATTGCCCGTAACACTTCTATCCAGCGCATGGGATGAAGAGTAAGGTTCAAAAATCCTGGGGGAGCAACATCCACACGCTCAAATAACTCGGGAAATTGCTCACGAAGACCTGTGGCTAACACACCAGCCACCTTCAAGGGAGGTAGCCGAACTGTTGAAGCCAACGTCATCGCCACGTTACAAGAAAAATCTCCCCATTCAGGTCGTTTGGGAGGTTCCACAACAGGGGAGGGAATTGTCTCAAAACGTAATTGTCCAGATTCATTGACCCTTTCCAGGGTAACGGCGATGGCCTCTATAACTTGATTTTGGAGCAACGCCTTCACGTCAACTTATCCTATCTACGCAAAAAATAAGGGTTTTATGGCCGCGGCGAATGTACCACAGGATTTTTAACAAGGCAAGGATTTCAGTGGCACCACGTTATGTAATCACCGATAAACCAGAGTAAACCGAAATCTGTTTGCCATAAAGAAGACCCTCTGCATTGTTCAAAACATCATCAAGCGAAATAGATAAACAAAACCTGTCATTACATTGCTTGATCGCCGCCTCTCCTTGGCGCTGACAACCATTCCGCACAAACACCACATGTTCCACATCGAGGTGCCCATTAAGGACCGGCCTCACCGAAAAACAACACAGGAATACCCGCAACAGGCAACTAAATAAGACATTTAAATCATGGCCAATAAAACAACTGCTTTTTAAGCACGCACAGCCTTCAAGGCCAGGAGCCCATCTCCTAATGCCCTTGGGTGGGAATACATAAATATGGTGAAAAACGTTTCATTCAGGGATGGAGGAATGGGAAGAAGTCTTCCGAAAAAATTCCAAATCAGCCGGAGTATTAATATTCATAAATGATTCTCGATAGGGATCAATATCATCAAACAATGATTCTTCAATAATTTCTACAGATAGGCCAGAGTGAGTAACCAAATGCTGGAGTTTAAGGTCTCCTTCATGAATCATCTGTTCGATGATTGGGGCACAACCTTTAGAATAACGGGCATGTAAGGGCTGGAGTCCCGTGGAAAGTTTCACCACCACTACATCACTGTGAGAAAGCAAACACAGACGAGAAATGCTTTCTTTTAATAACAAAGGCATATCGCAGGCTACGACAAAGGTTAATGTATTTTTGGCCTCGATCAGCCCGGTGTAAAGACCTCCTAGTGAACCTTTGTGTGGAATATTATCGGTGACTAATCGAACCGGAAGGTGTGAACAATCATAATCCTCCTGGGCAGTAACCACGAGGACTTCCTCAAATAAGGCACTCATCAATCTACATACTCGATCTAAAAAAGGCTCTCCTTCCCAATGCAACCGCCGCTTATCACGCCCCATGCGCCGACTTTGTCCACCGCCCAGGATAACACCAGTAATGTTGGAAAATTTAGCCTGTGTGAGCATAAAAAAAGGGGGTGGGAACTCCCACCCCCTTCTCCGACTGTTCGTTCCAGGTCCTGACGGCCAGAACTATTTTACTTAGTCCCTAATTCTTTCCGACGATTAGACCGTCTGGTCAATATCCACCCTTCGACAATAACCAAGCCGACGGCAGCCAATCCAGCGTACCACTTGGCTTCGGTCGGAATCGGGGGCTCAAGCACCAGGTAGTAAAAGGCGGAGACACCCATTTTTCGGCCAACGTCCCCGTTGTGCCCGTCCCACACAAAGAAGTTAATGGGAATATATTTGCCTAACTCAATATAGGTGTCCTCCTCATAGTCGGCTTTGAGCGGTCGCGAGATAATGACTGTCCACCGCCCATCTTTCCATTCAGCTTTTTCCAGCTTGAGTTGCTCGGTGAAGTCATCTCGATCTTCCAGGTCTTGATCCCAGCCTGTCCCTTCATAGGCTACCAAATTGCCATCGGCTGTCCATTTAGCAATATCAACAGGGAAGCCTTCATCTCCCCAGAAATATCGGGGTTTCCGTGGGGCTGGCAGTTCTTGATATTTAATTGGCATTTGAAAGGCCAATCCATCGTTAAACACTTGATAGCTGTTTTGTTTGGCGGCAATGGAGTCCGGATGCGTCCCATCATCATCAAACTTACTGCCTCCTGGCCTTGTTCAACAATACCATAATCCGCAAGATTCACTTCGTATGGGTCCCAATCGACCTCATCTTCTTGAACACTCTTCGTTCGATCATCCCATCGAAACATCATCGTTACACGGGTCTCATTGTATAAAGATTGAACCCAAATATCATCAATTCGGGTCACAAAGTTGCGAGGTTTATGGGTGATTTGCCCGCCGATAGCTATAAGACGGCGACCTTCTTTGGCCCATCGCTCATCATACCAACGAGGATCGTATTCATCTTTCGGCAACTCCCCTTCCGCAAATTTTGAGGGAATCACAAAATTCACTTTTGGTTTATCCGTCAGGGGATCGATCCCTCGGGGTTTGGCCGCAAAAAGCTCAGCGGCGATCTCATCCGTGACCT